>Ga0268276_1001264_pt1 | contig 25611 bp, 21 predicted proteins | sample saktaG_4_FD_190145 | JGI IMG/M metagenome (GOLD analysis project Ga0268276, IMG submission 190145) | Saline water microbial communities from Sakinaw Lake, British Columbia, Canada - sak_2010_1_5_45m | ecosystem: Environmental > Aquatic > Non-marine Saline and Alkaline > Saline ... | reverse complement strand
GTAGTTGGTTTGGTGGGTATGGATATACCTCGTAGCCCATTTTATGAAAAGGAACTTGATATTCGAATCAGTTGCTCCTACGGACCCGGAAGATATGATCCATTGTATGAGGAAAAAGGAATAGACTATCCTGTGGGCTATGTCCGTTGGACTGAGAATCGCAACATGCAGGCTTTCCTTAACCTTGTATCCACTGGCAAAGTCAATGTCAAGGACATGATCACACACAAATTTCCGATAGAAAAGGCAACAGAGGCTTATGATCTGATCCTGAATAATAAGGAAAAATATATTGGCGTCTTGTTAGAATATCCTCAACAGACTATAGAGCAGGAAACAAAAGTCCATATATCCGGAGTTACTCCAAATCCATCTGCTGATTTGCATATCGGATTTATCGGGGCAGGCAATTTTGCTCAAAGCTATCTTCTGCCCAATATAATCAAGTTTGATGGGGGGGCTCTAACAGGAGTATGCACCAATCATGGAACAAGCGCAAAGAAAGTAGCCCAGAAATTTAGCTTCGATTTTTGCACAACCGATCCGCAAGATATACTCAAAGATGAATCAATAAACACCGTATTCATTGCAACCCGGCATAGCTCGCACGGGAGATACGTAATAGATGCTCTAAAATCAGGAAAACACGTCTTTGTTGAAAAGCCTCTATGTCTAAACAAAGAGGAGCTTGACGAGATAAAATCAGTCTATGAATCCAGTAATTCAATACTTTCGGTTGGATTTAACAGGCGTTTTTCCCCATATAGTCTAGTAATCAAAGATTTATTTAAAGATCACTTAGCTCCTTTTGTCATAAACTATAGGGTAAATGCAGGAGTCATAACAAAAGATCATTGGATGAAAAATCCTGAACAAGGTGGACGAATTATTGGTGAGGCCTGTCATTTCATTGACTTTGTCCAGTTTGTAACTGATTCCAAACCATGCAAAGTATATGCAGAGCAAATATATGGTGATGAATCTTGCAGTATGACAGTTAGATTTGAGGATGGATCAATTGCTACAATATTTTATCTTGCGAATGGTGATAGAGGATTGCCAAAAGAACTTATAGAAATATCATGTGACGGCAAATCTGCGGTGCTAGACGACTGGAGGATACTTGAGCTTTATAGGAATGGCAAAAAGAAAAAGGTGAAGTCAGGCATACAAAAGGGTCATAAAGAAGAAATAAATGCATTTCTAAAGGCTATACAGCTTGGTAAAAATTGTATTCCTTTTGAAGATATTTATATGACAACGTTGACTATTTTTATGGTTCATGAATCACTCACGGCAGGTAAAAGTATTGAATTTTGATTATGCAAAAGAATATTGAAGATGCGTTCTTGAGATTGGTTAAATACGTTGAAGAGGAAGGCTTCTATGGTTATGATCCCTATGATGCGTTAAATAGTCCTATATTAAGCCTGCTTGGCAAACCATCAAAGCTGTTTAGAATTGCCTTCACACAAGCACTCAGAAGGTCTATTATTAATTTTCGTCCACTGATTGCCATAGGCAAAAGCCATACTCCCAAAGGCATGGGGTTATTTCTAAGTTCTTATATAAATCTATACAAAATCTATAAAGATGAGAGCTATCTGGACAATATCGAGTTCCTTGCTGATTGGCTAATTAATAATTATTCAAATGGATATTCAGGTTATTGCTGGGGATATAATTTTGATTGGCAGAATAGGACATTCTTTGCGCCAAAAGGAACCCCGAATATAGTGAATACGTCATTTATAGGGCATGCATTACTGGATACTTTTGAATGTCTTGGGTTAGAAAAATATCTCGAAGTTGCTCAAAGTGCCTGCAATTTTATTTTGCAGGATTTAAATACCCATTGTGAAGGGGATGCTGCATGTTTTAGCTATACTCCATTAGATAATTCAAAAGTCTATAATGCCAATTATCTGGGGGCGAGTTTGCTAATCCGTACCTATTCCTATACCAAAAATGAAGAATTATTGATTAATGCTAACAAGGCTTATGAATATGGTAATAAGAATCAGATGCAAGATGGTTCGTGGTTTTACGGTAGTTCTGAATCTCAACGTTGGATAGATAGCTTTCACACTGGCTACAACATTGACGCATTGCATTGTTACGAAAAAAGCATAGGAGAAAATAAATTCGGTACTCATATCAAAAAAGGGCTGGATTTCTACATCAAAAATTTCTTTTTGGACGACGGCACTCCCAAATATTACCACAATTCCATATACCCGATTGATATTCACTGCCCTGCTCAAGCCCTTGTAACATTAAGCAAGCTAAAGGACTATGATGATAGAGCTATTTCCATATCAGAAAAAGTCCTGAACTGGACAATAAAAAATATGCAGGACCCAAAGGGGTTCTTTTATTTTCGCAAGGGAAAGTTACTAACAAATAAAATCCCATATATGAGGTGGGGACAGGCATGGATGCTATATGGTTTATCTAATTTGCTCTATTGCCATAATGAGGAAAGATGAATATGATTGAGGTAAAATCCATCAAAGAGTCAAATAAGGGCAGTAAAATAGACTTCCTTGGATTTCCAATACATACATATTCAATGGACGAAACAGTTCAGTATATTCTTGATAATATCAGACAGAAAAGGATAGTTAATCACGTAGTCCTTAACGCAGCCAAATTGGTATATGCAAAGAAATCACCCATCTTGGAAAAAGCTATCCTTAATAGCGATCTGATCAATGCTGACGGGCAATCCATAGTATGGGGCGCAAGATTGCTTGGTATGAATATACCAGAAAGAGTGGCTGGTATTGACTTATTTTTCCGATTGATGGATGAGTTCCAAAAAGCTGGCATTTCCGTTTTTTTTCTTGGTGCTAATGCGAATGTGTTGGATGAGATGCTAAAAAAGGTTAAAATTAGATGCCCAAATCTTGAAATCGCAGGTTATCGAGATGGCTATTTTCCCCAGGATAAAGATAAGCAAGTTTGCCAAATGATTAATGATTCTAATGCACAAGCTCTCTTTATTGGCATATCGTCGCCAAAAAAAGAGATATTTCTGCTTGAGAATTCTGCAATATTAAAGCCTTGCTTTAGAATGGGTGTTGGAGGAAGTTTTGATATACTTGCCGGTCATACCAAACGAGCGCCCAAAATGATGCAAAATCTTGGTCTTGAATGGTTATACCGTATTTATCAAGAACCAAGACGTATGTGGAAGAGATATGCGATTACCAATACTTTGTTTCTGTATTATCTTCTGAAAGAGGCGATGAAATGATCCAAAGATATAGGAAAATCTTGGTATTCTTTTATGCGATAGACTTGTTGATCGTTATTTTCTCGTTCTACATTGCCTACATTCTTCGCTTTGGTCTGGATTTAGAAAAATTTACCAGTACATACCAATCATATTTGTTAATCATAATCCCCCTATGGCTGAGTCTTTCTTTTCTATTTCGTATATATCGTGAGGAGCAGTCAACATCATATAAAAAAAATCTTTCTCAATACATAGAATGCCAATTAGCTTTTGCTCTTCTGTTGATGTTTATCTTCGTAGCCACCAAATCTTATGAAATTTCTAGGCTCTTCGGAGCATATTTCTTTCTTCTGGAAATCTCGCTCATTTTCATCTTTCACATTACGCGACATAAAATATTGAAAACCTATCGTAGTATGGGATATAACTATCGTCGTGTTATGCTTATTGGGAAAAATGATGAAACAACAACTCGAGTACATAACTGGATTTCCCAAAACCGATATTTGGGTTTGAAAGTGGAAAATTTGCTACTGGATACTGACATTGCTCAGAAAAGCACTAAAGAATTTGTTGGTTTATTGATCAATAGTGCAATTGAATACCTAATTATCCTTTTATCTCCGGAGGTGGAAAAGCAATTTGACAAAATCGTCTATGCCGCAGACAATGCTGGAATCAGGATTAAATTGATGCCTATCTTTTTCGAGGGAATTGCTCATCGATTGAAATGCGATACCTTGGCTGATATACCCATAGTTAATGTTCATAGTGAACCTTTGGAACGCTGGTATAATGTTGCCATGAAGCGAATTCTGGATATCGTTGTGTCATCAATCACTATTGTCACTCTGAATTTTTGGTTGGTGATCATCATAGGGGCTGTGATTAAACTTACCTCAAAGGGACCCTTTATTTTCTGCCAGAAACGTGTAGGTATAGATGGAAGGGAATTTGTTATGTATAAATTCCGTACGATGTTTTGCCACCAAAGCAAAAAAGATGAGCTTGCAGGTTTAGGGAACATCACGGAAAAGGAAGATAACCGTCTTACGCCAATTGGAGAATGGTTACGAAAAACCAATGTTGATGAGTTTCTACAATTTTTTAATGTCTTTATGGGTAATATGAGTTTGGTAGGTCCTCGTCCTCATATGTTGTCCGAAGACAAGGAACTTGAGGATAGACTGGAACGTTATCGTATGAGAAGATATACTAAGCCGGGCATAACAGGTTGGGCTCAGATCAACGGCTATCGAGGTGGCACCAAAGATATGGAGCTTATGCAAAAACGTATAGACCATGATATATGGTATATAGAAAACTGGTCTATATGGCTTGATGTCAAAATTATTGCTATTACTATTTGGCAAACGTTAACAGGTCATACTAATGCGTATTAACAATATGCTCAACTTTCTCAACATGATTTTCTGAGGACTGAGACTTTTTGGAGTTATAATATACCCTTGCTATAAAGACGGATATACATATAAACCATGCGATACACAATATCATACCCAATATTTTCAAGATATACTCACAAAATAACGCCATTTTATGCTACCTTTTTTATTTTTATCTGATACTTTGCTTTTTCAACCCAAGTTTTCAACTTGGTAATTCAGAAAAACAGCCCAAAAGTTTGGACTACAAAACATTATAAACGCTTGATTTACAGGAATTGACACAAGTCGCTATTTAACTTTACTCTAATCTATATATCGGCAAGAACAGAAAAAACTTTAGCTTAGTACAGTTACTAAGCGAATTACTGTAATGGTACGTGTTAAGCAATATGCTACTGGCAGGACATACTGCCAGTATTTTATATCGTCTCATTTCTTGAACTGAAAAATATTATGAGATGTTCTACCGAACTAAACCTGGATCGATCACATATTCGCCATAAAGCAATACATTGTCCCATTCAATCGGACTGATATGTTCAAGCAGGGAGATATCGATTCTTTCCTCTTCCGGATTGCATTCGGAAATTACTCGTCCGATTTCTTTCGCTTGCCAATAAACAATACAAGCAAGAATCAGGATTAAACAATTGCATGTCTTCATCATTTCGTAGAAATCTCGTTCCGTCATTTGACCTCGTTTGCCATATACAATATTTCTAGCTAACACATGAAGTTGATCAAGCTTGAGCAATCCTCGCCTAACTTGGTGGCGCAGCAGTGGTTGTGACATATATTGCAAAATGAACTCGGTTTTGAAGATACGTCCTAACTCACGGTTGGCACGATAAAACTCGTTCTTTGGACTCATAGAATTCAGACGTTTGAGAGCAACGTTAGCTGTTGTATGACCGGTTTTGAGAGTAGCATAGAACTCCCATTGATCCATAACCCAATCCATTTTGATGGTTCGATCTCGCCGATTGAGCAGCGATTTGAGAACGCCATAATCTTTTTGCGGATCGATACGGTAAATCCTCTGACGATTTATTGAGCGTATGCGCGGACAAAACCTTCTGCCAATCATGGCAAATGCTGCAAAGTTATTTTCAGTATAGCCATGTGTATCGGTATAATGTTCTTCTAATTCCAGATCGCTTTCATTGTAGAGCAGACCATCAAGGACAAAGGGTGCATCTCGATCAGTGCATTCAATAGGCATACTGTAGAAAGGGGCATAGTTATCTGCAATGAATGAATAGAACTCCAATGCAAAATCGCTGAATTTATGACTGAAAGTCTGCTGGAGCACTCGTCGTCGGAAAGAATAACGTTGACCATCACTGGCGCTTGTTTTCCCTTGACCCCATATTTGCGAGGTGTCCAACCTAGCAATGGCGTTGACTACCGAAGCCAATGCGCCCCTTTGATTATCCTCTGTCAATTGCCAATCGGTAATTCTTTGTATCTGGCTGTAGGATATTCCATTAACCATTCGAGACATGTTATATGGTCCGACATTACAACCGTAGGCTATGATGGCGGCAAGGATCGAGCAAACATCCAATACACTGCGTTTCTCTTTGTAGTTAGTGTGTAGGAAATTATGTGTATAGCGAAGTTCATTATCTACTTCAATCAGCAACTCAGGTAGTCGTATCGAACGCATCTGTTTTTGTAGCCAATTTTTGAGGTGTTCCAAATTTTCCTCTTCTTGTAAGTCTAGTTTTTCAGTAGTATCAGCTGATAATTGCCAACCATCTTTGTTTACCTTGACATAGGTATTGGCTGGTTAAGATTCAAGGAATGAATCATATGCACGATTTAGCCTTTCTGTGAGATAATTGCTTGCTTCACGAGGGTCACTTGGCAAACTAGCAGCACGAAAGAAGGATTCACGCATTTTTTGCCATTGATCTGTCTGGATAAAAAAATCATCGAAGTTTCTGAAGCGTTTGCTGTGAGTTACTGATAGGTTTCCAGATCGGATTTCATCACGGAGAACCGTTAGTAATGTGCATTCCCAAGCGCATTTATCCAGTTCTCCATCACTTTCTATAAACGATTTGAATTTGTTAGGAACAAATGATGTAGGAGCGTCCGATGGAAGCTTGCGTTTTCCTGATTGATTCATCTCTTTCAGTGTTTCAATGGCGTCCAGCAACGAGATTAACTTGAGTTGCGATGATTCCTTTTGTGAAGACTCAAATCCTAAGTTTTCAAGAAAGTTCTTGGAGAACTGACGCATATAGCCGAATCTCTTCATAACGCCATAAAAGATATGGCTATTTTTTCCGGTAGTCCATTCTTTGGATTGTTCAATTCGTTCCATTAATTCCTCTTGCGAGAACTTATTGAAAAGAGTTTTCCGTATGGAATCATCTGATATAGCCTGATCGAGTAAAACTTCACCAACGGTAGAAAACATAGCAAGGACTTTCTGGATCGATCGGTGTTGTCGTTTGATTATTTCATCCAGATCATCTTGAGCCCAGTTGTAAACTTTGTTGAGTAGTTTGTCATACATATCCACTATTTGATCAATTGTATCTTGATAGGTCTGCCATAAAAAGCAGGTAATTGCGGCGTAGCGATGCGGCGGGATAATCCTATCACGCAAGGTATGAGCAGAACTCTTCAGAACATAATTGGTCAACGCTCTTTGATAATTATTGTTCAGCCAAGAGAGGTTAACATCAAGCACCCCAGTGGAAGCAATTTGTTCCAACTTTTGGGTTAGTTCTAACATTGCTGTAGAGGATGGACTTTTGGGAACTGCCTTAAATTGATGTAGTAATGAGAATGGTGTTTCGTCCACTGTAACTAATTCATCAAGTTTTTGTTTTGTTTCATTAGATAGTGAGTTGGTGATTTTTTCGTAAATATGTTGACGTGCTAATCTTCTCTGTTCGCCAATCATTCGCAATAGAGTGGAATCAGCAGGCTGTATAATTTTGTGTTCTCTGAGATACTGCTCGATCAATATACGCAATGCCCCTGTTTGTTCAAGACGGCAAGATTGCTCAAAAATATATTGTTTGAGTGGTTCAGTATCTATATGAGCCAATTCTTCCAGATTCAAATACTGGCGAATGCGAATCTGGTGATCTGAAATGGTCTGTTGGTTTGATGCGTATTTTTGGATCTCATCTGGTTCGATTTTTAGCTGAACCCCGTCGTAAGTAGCCAATTCAGGGATAATCTCAAAAGGTCGTTGTATAGGGAAACGGTTTTTGAGGTGAACAAATCCTATCTGGTAAGCAAATCCCAGATAGTTATGATTAAGACGACATAGCTTGATTTGTTCAATGTCTTTTTCAGTTAATGTAGCATACTCGATCAACTCCTGTCGTGAGTATATTTTGGTAGCCATTACAGTCCTCCTAAACGTTATGAACTATCATTAAATCTGTCACAGAGTAAAGCAAACGGTCGTTTTCTTTACCAAAATCTTTTCTCTTGAAATACACGCATTTTCACTGATATTATGGTAAATAAACTCGGTAAATAATTCTAAGTTAAATAATTATTGGGCAACAAGAGTTTCTTTACCAAATGATAGTCCATAATATTTAGGAGTTATATGATGCTTATCGGCTATGCGCGTGTTTCGACCCATGAACAGAATCTTGACTTACAAAAGGATGCTTTGGAAAAAGCGGAGTGCAAAAGAATTTTTGTAGAACAAATGTCCGGCAGTTCATCCAACAGACCGGAATTAAAACGAGCTATGGATATACTTCGTGAAGGAGATACTTTGGTTGTTTGGCGTTTAGATAGGTTGGGCAGGTCTTTGAAGCATCTCATTGAATTGATTACAGAATTGGAGGAAAAAAAGGTTGGTTTCAAAAGTCTGACGGAATCTATAGACACAAACACTTCCGGAGGAAAACTCGTTTTTCACATTTTCGGCGCTCTTGCTGAGTTTGAGCGCAATCTTATCAGGGAAAGAACCAATGCGGGCTTATCTGCCGCTAGAGCAAGAGGGCGTAAAGGTGGTAGGCAACCAGCGTTAGATGATAAGCAAAGAGAAGTGGCGATAAAGCTTTATAACGAGAAGAATCATACGATTAAGGAAATATGTCGTATCATGGGTATAACGAAACCGACCATCTACAGTTATGTCAAAAAATCTAAATCTCAATAGCTGGGCGGGTTTAACTGGCAAATATTTCCTTAACACGTACCATTACAGTAATTCGCTTAGTAACTGTAGTACGACATTTTTGCGACTATTGATCAACCGAATTGAGTCCTTATTCATAACTTTCTAAATCTTACGCCCGTTTGGTCTAACATACTTCTAAAATTCTCAATGTTATTTAAACCCAAATTATGTCTTTATTATTTCAATCATTATGACATCATAATGTCCACAAGTTGTGTTTGCTAACATAAAAGTTGACCATTTCCGTGCCAATGATAACCAAAAAGTTTACCACCCGGAGATCATGATCCTGTATGCTAGAATAATGAAGCAAAACATCTAGCAACAGGAGGAAAAGGAGATGCTTACCGTGGTGGACATAGAGTATATCAGAAGAAAGCATTACATAGAGGGTTGGAGTATAAGAAAGATATCACGACAGCTAGCGGTATCACGGCCCACGATCCGAAAGGCGCTTGAGAGTGGGGAGGCGTGGCATTACACCATTACTCGTCCCAAGCCATGTCCAGTAATGGACCAATATAGGGATATCATTGTTTCCTGGCTGGAATTGGACGGATCTGCGCCGCCAAAGCAAAGGCATACTGCCAAGAGGATTTACGATAGACTATGCCAGGAACATGGATTTGGTGGGGCCGATTCCACAGTCAGGCGTTATGTGAAGAAGCTGAGATGGGAACTTGGTGGCGTCACTGAAGAACCATTCCTTACGCTTACGGCTGATCCTGGGGAAATGGCTCAAGTTGACTGGGGAGAAGCCAGAATCATCCTCAATGGTCAGGATGCTGAAGTTCATCTGTTCTGCATGCGCCTGCGAGCCAGTAGTGTTCCATATGTATGGGCAGCAAGGCACGAACGGTTCGAAGCGTTTCTGGAGGGGCATGTGAGAGCATTTGACTGGTTTGGTGGCGTTTCTAAGAATCTGGTTTATGACAATCTGACAACAGCGGTGCGTAAGGTGCTATCAGGACATGACCGGGAGCTACAAGAACGCTTCATAACTCTACGCTCCCACTATCTATTCCAGAGCGTATTCTGCAATATAGAGTCGGGTAATGAGAAGGGAAGCGTTGAAAATCTGGTTGGCTATGTGCGCCGCAATGCTCTGACTCCAGTACCGGCAGTGGATTCCATAGGGGAACTTAACAATGATGTATTGCTGCCGTGGTGTGAGAAGGAGCAGCAGAGACTCCAGGATAATTGGTTGGTTGAAAAGGCATCTTTCAGAGGGATCCCTGAAGGAATATACAAGCCATGCATCAGCGTAATTCTGCCTGTGAATAAGCTGTCATTTGTGACATATGAGCGGAACCGGTACTCCATACCCACCAGATACATAAGCCTGAATGTGCGTATGGACGCATACACAGACAGGCTAGAGATGTGGTCTCAAGACCAGTTGATAGCCAGACACCAGCGTCAATATGGCCGCAACCACACATCCCTTCAGTTAGAGCATTACCTTGATGCGCTGGCGCTGAAGCCATATGCTGTGAACAATGCGGTAGTAGTGCGGGAGTTGCCTGAACCGTATCAGCCGGCAAGGAAATTCCTGTGTGGAAGTAGTGAGAGCGGATACCGGGAGTTTGTGCGGATACTTCTGCTACACAAAGAGTTTCCCGCCCAACTGGTAAGAGCGGCAGTGGCGGATAGGTTAGCTGCTGGTCGATTGACGGTAGATGAGGTACGCCAGGTTATTCTTAACCAGAGAACTGTGAAGAGTTTCTCTGCGGCAGTTGTAGTGCCTGATATGATGGCTCAGATTCAAGTGCCAGTGGGTAAGCCAACACTCTATGATGAGTTGACGGGAGTGGAAGTATGAGCGACGCGGCTCTTGAAGGCATGATCGAGATGTATTGCAAGGAATTACGGCTTCCAGGGATGCGCACATCGTATGAGGAACTGGCTCGTGACGCCCTGGATAACGGCATTTCTCCTATGCGCTTCCTGTTGAGTTGTCTGGAGCATGAGTCTCTCACCAGAAAGCAACGCCAGCTGCAATCCAGGATGAAGGCAGCGAAATTCCCCGGGGAGAAGACATTGGACAGCTTCGATTTTTCGTTGATACCAGAGCTACCCAAGGCAAAGGTATTAAGCCTGGCAGGCGGTAGCTATATCCAGCAAAAAGAGAACATTCTGTGTCTTGGGCCCAGCGGCACTGGAAAAACACACGTAGCGATAGCTCTTGGGATATCAGCTATAGAGAATGGTTACCGAGCCCGGTTCATACGGACAGTTGCCCTGGCTCAGGAACTTCTTCAGGCACAGCAGGAAGTGCGGCTGAATCGGTATCTGAAGAGTTGGCATAAGATAGACCTGGTTATCCTGGATGAATTGGGGTACATCCAATTAGGACCAGGAGCGCCACTGCTGTTTCAGTTTGTGGCTGACAGGTATGAGAATGGCAGTATCATTCTCACAAGCAATCTGGATTTCTCCCACTGGGAGGAGATATTCGGCAGTGCGGCATTGACCACAGCGCTGCTAGATCGCTTGACACATCGCTCCCACATTCTTTTATTTAGCGGTGAATCACATCGATTCCGGGAAAGCAAGCATCGGTTAGAGGAGAGTAATGCAGGGATATTGGAGCATTTGTCCAAAGGGCAAGACTCAGGATAACTTTGGTGTATAAACAGTAGTAATGAGTATTAATGGTAAACGTCGGCGTCTTGGTTAGCTACGAGGCCCTGACATGGACTGAACAACTATCTGCTGGGGTGGGTAACTTTGTCGTTATCGTGGTGGGTAATTTTATGGTTGACGAAAACATAGTGGTTTTAGTAATCCAGAAAATTTAACATTTATAGAAGCATGGGTTACAAGTTTAAGCTATACGTTTCAGTTATATTTTGATTTCAGCGGCTATTCAGACATGGCAATAGGCATTGGACTAATGTTTAATATAGAGCTTCCTGTTAATTTCAATTCACCATACAAATCTTCAAACATTCAAGACTTTTGGAGAAGATGGCATATTACATTATCGAATTTTCTGAGAGACTATATCTATATACCACTTGGTGGTAACCGAAATGGTGAATTCAAGACTTATGCAAACTTAATGATAACATTTTTACTCGGTGGTATATGGCATGGTGCTGGTTGGACTTTCGTATTTTGGGGATTCTTGCATGGTATTGCTATGATCTTGCACAGAATTTGGCAGAAAACAGGAATAAAAATGAATAAGATTATCGCTTGGTTTATAACATTCAACTTCATTAACATAACATGGGTAATTTTCAGGGCAAATAAATGGGAAGATATCATAAATATATTAAAAGGAATGTTTGGCTTAAATGGAATTATAATTCATTCTAGACTATATTCATGTCTTGGATTTTTGTCAAAATATGGAATCTCTTTTGGTCCCTGGCCAACGTTGCATACTAAATTTTTTATCTTATGGCTTTTATGTGCTTTCATTATAACTGTTTTTATAAGAAATTCAATACAATTAAGAGGTCGTTTTGAGCTTACAAATACGTACATATTTGTAACTATCACGATATTATTAATATCTTTTATGAAAATGGGGAAAGTATCCGAATTTCTTTATTTTCAATTTTAAATTATGGCAAAAAAATTTGTTACTCAAGTGATTTTATCTGTTTTTATAGCTATTTCTATTATTGGAATTTTAAATTTTATAATAGACCCATTCAATCTAAATAAAGTATTCAATCTAAATTTACCTAAAGATAAAGTAAGTTATATAATGCACTATCGATTATACAAAATGATTGAATTCTTAAATTCTCCAAAAAGCAATATTATTCTAGGTGACAGTCGAACTGATGGTTTGAAAGTAGAATACTTTAATGAATTGGGTGTTGCAGACATATATAACTTTGCTTATGGTGGAGGAACATTATATGAGGAGATTGATACTTTTTGGTTTGCGATTCAGTATATAAAACCGGAAAAGGTTATCATATCTGTTCCTTTTAATCTATTCAATGAAAATAATACAAAAAATATGGTTAAAGAATCGGAATCAATGATAAAAAATCCATTAGAATACTATTTTAATTCATTTATATTAAAAGCTAGTCTATTAAATCTATACACAAAGCTTACTGGTAAAATGTGGAGAACTGAACGCCCGGCAATGAATAAAGAGGCTTTTTGGACTTACCAATTAGGTACCGAGGTTACAGGAAGATATTACAATAGTTTTATTTACCCAATACATTTATTGGATTGCATAAAGAAAATTTCTGATTACGGTGAGGAAAATAATATAGAATTGCAATTCTTTATTCCACCCACGCATGTTGAACTACAGAATAAAGTAAACGAGTATGGTATACAAAAATACTATGAGGATTATAAAAAAGAATTGGCAAGATATAGTGAGGTAATTGACTTTGATTATCCAAATGAGGTTACTATCAATAAAGATAATTTCAAAGATCCATATCATGCCAACGAAAATATTGAGATAAAAATTGTTAATGAGTTGGTCGAAAAAACAAAGACATTTTCCAGAAGGTATGGGGTATCTGCCCACTAATACATTTGATCTCTCCAGAAGTCTTTTGTATCTAATGGATAAATAAAATCAAAATATCAGAAAAAATGAAATCTAAAATACCAAATAATAAGAAAATAATAATAATGGCTCCTACTCCACCTCCTTATGGTGGAGGTGAAGCTATGACAGAAACCCTGGTGCATGGATTGTTGAAAGATTCAGATTATTCTATAATTCACATCAATACTTCAGATAATAAATCGAGCTCTAATCAAGGTAAACTCGATCTTGGAAATGTTACAAATGGAATATACAATCTTATTAGATTGATAAAGTGTTTAATTATACACAAATCAGATATTGTCTATATAACTATTGCATCTAGTGAATTTGCATGTTTCATTAGAGATTCTTTGTATATAATATCAACTTGGCTTTTTAGAACTAAAGTAATATGTCATCTCCATGCTGGAGATTACAATCCCGGGAAAGGTAATTGGCTTAAGAAAGCTTATTTCAAATTTGTAGTGAAAAGAATCAATACAATCATATTCATAGGTCAGAGTATTAAATGTAAAGTAACTGCCGATATTTCTGTTAAAAACAGCTTTGTGCTTTACAATGGAATCGAACCCGTTACAAAAAACCTAAAGAATAAGAAAGATAGCAATAAATTCGGTGTTCTATTTATTGGAAAACTAATAGAACCGAAAGGCTTTTTTGATGTAATTAAATCTATTCCTTTTGTCACAAAGCAAACAGAACAAGTTGAATTATGGTTTGCAGGTGAATTCCATTCAGATAAAGAAAGAGATTTTGCTTTCAAACTGATAAAGAACTACGGAGTAGAGAAATATGTTAAATTTTGCGGATTAATTACAGGAGATAAGAAAGCAGAATTTTTTGCTCAAGGTGATATATTTGTATTACCCAGTTATACTGAAGGACATCCTATTTCGGTTCTTGAAGCTATGTCGGCTGGATTACCAGTTATAGCTACTGATGTAGGAAGTATAAAAGAAACTGTTATAGACGGAGAAAGTGGTTTCATCGTTCCTATAGGAGAACCTAGAATTATAGCCGAAAAAATTTTAATACTTTATAATAATCCTTTATTAAAAGATCAGATGTCAACGGCAAGTCTACAAACTTACAAATCAAGATTTACAGATGATATTTTCCTTGCAAATATTAAACAGATATTTGATCAAATTTGACTCCTTATTTCCATTTATTGATTGGGGATGAGGAACTAAGACGAAAGATGAGTATTTCTGCCCGAAAAAGATATGAGGAATTATATACCAAAGAAAAGTTTATTGATAATATGGTTGAAGTTTTCAATAGAGTCCAAGAGATTTGCAGATGGACTCAAGCAGGGATAGGAAGCCAATTTATGATCTTAATATCCTGAGAAAGTGAGTAATGATGCACTTCCTCAACCGCTTTGAGTATCAACTCATGAAAAACTATGTGAACCATCTGACCTATTGTGAAACTAAGATCCCTTGAGTATCTGAGCCAGGATAAGACAAGATAATTGAGAATACATACGCAAAGATGGGCTGTTATGCCATTGAAATCTCTCATGTGAAAATTAGGTAATCCAAGGCTTTGTTTGGCATCCCTTATGAATGTCTCAATACCCCTATGGTTACCCCCAAAGTCAAGACCAAAATTTGGCAAAAATAAGGTGGATCATTAGCCATCTGTTACTCTTTGAAAATCATAATAAACCTGACTTGGTGTCATATAATTCAAGCTTTTAGAAAAAGCTTGAGCAAAAAGGAAAATAAGGCTTTGATGAAATCTCTCATTATTGTAGAAATGGAAATATCCTTCTAATCCCTGATCCAATTCGATTACTGTATCATAATTCTTGAGGTAGATGTCTTCATATTTAACTGTTCTCCATAGGCGTTCTATGAATATGTTGTCAAACACTCTACCTCGACCATCCATGCTGATCTTCACACCGGCGGATTCCAACTGCTCTGTGAAACTGCTGGATGTAAACTGGACCCCCTGATCTGTATTGAATATCTCCGGTTGACCATGTCTGAATGCTTTATCCAAAGCCATAAGACAGAATATATTATCCAGTGTATTGGATATTTGCTCCTCAGTCTCGGCGAAGCTGAGAAGCGGCTGAACCAATCCAGAATTGCCACAAGATACATGAATCCATGATTCATGGGAACATATGTAATATCAGCACTCCAGACCTGATTGGCTCTGGTAATGGGCACATTTCTCAACAGATATGGATAAACCTTATGCCCCGAATTAGGGATAGTCAAACGCCTTCTGGGGCAAATTGCCTGTATCTCCATTAGTTTCATCAAACGGGATACCCTCTTGGGATTTACCCAATAGCCCTGTTGTCGTAAATGCTTTGTCATCTTTGGGTACCCATAAAAAGGAGTTTTTAGATACTGCTCATCTATCAAACGCATCAGGGTCAGGTTCAATGGCGTTTCCTTTGCTGGTTGATAATAGTATGTTCCACGGTTTAGTCCAATGAGTTCACACTGTCGCCTGACACTCAAAACGAGATGAGTTGGTTCTATAAGACTACACTTTTCATCGACTGAAGATGGCAGATTTTTTTTTGATCCATTCTAGTTCCATCTTAAGACGACCAATCTGTTCATACAGCTCTGATTCCTTGATAGTCTGTATTTCATGTTTCCCATTGGGCTGAAACACGCTTTTCCCATCTTCCAGAAGACATTTTTTCCAATTGCCTATCTGGGTTGGGTGTAGGCTAAATTCACTGGCTAACTGACCAATAGTCTTTCGCTCTTTTGCTGCTTCTAAAGCTACTCTGAACTTAAATTCTGGGCTATGATTTCGGCGTTTTACTGACATATATTTCCTCCACAAGTCTAAGGTATAGGATATTTATTATACCTCAAATTCCACCTTAGCTTGTGGTCTAATTTTTGGGGGTAAGTATATTATGTATGCATATTCAGTATTAATAGGAGGTGGGTATGACTGATACAATACGAGTTACTCTAGTCTTTCCAAAAGAATCCTGGGAAGAGGTTAAACGTCTTATTCCATCGGATGAGCACTCCGGATTTGTCGTCGAAGCTACAAAGCATGAAATAAGAAGGCGTCAAAGGTTGGAAAGCATCAAGCAACTTCAAGCAATTCAGAAAGACCCAAAGAAAAAATATGGTGAGATGCCACATTGTGCTGATAAAATCCGCGATATGAGGGAGGAGCGTGATGTAGATAACGTCAGTTCGACATAACCAACATCAAACAACAATAGCAGGTAAACTGCCAAAATCACTGACGCGAATGTTGAGAGATGGTTTCTTCTCTTTGTGTGTATAAGCAATAAGAGCAGAAACGGCATTGACCAGAAAGTTGGTTACGCTCCTATGACGACTATGCTCAATCTGCGAGATATTCTTTAACTGATCGTTTATCGTTTCTATTATTGATCGTTTACGCAACATCAACTTGTCAAACAAAGGCATTAGCTTATTTTTCATGTTCTTTCTGAGTTTGGTTATTAGCTGAATTCCTTGACCAAAGAGAAGGTCAAACAATTTCTGTGATATATAACCCTTGTCCCCAAACAATTTGCCGAATAAACCTTTGACCATATCTGGCACTGGTTGTCTATCATCTACATTACCAGGCGTAAAATGAAAGGCAAGTAATTCACCTTGATCATTGACAATCAGATGAAGCTTGAAGCCATAGAACCAACCAATTGAGTTTTTGCCACGTTGAGCTGAATCAGAGAAGACCTTGTTTGAACTGATCCGACGATTGTGACAAACAGCTATGGGCATAGAGTCAATGAACGAGATGCTACTGCATTTCCCCTTTCTGGTGAGGAGATAACAGCATAAGGGGAATAGTGTCTGTGACATTAGTTCCACAAAGCGATTATAGCTTACAAGGTTATGAAAAGCCCATTGAAGATGAGGTATCACTTCCTTTTTATAGTAGTCTTTGAACGTTCTATACCCAGAGGCATGAAACCAGATGGTAATGGTCATCACTTCGCTGAGTATGAGATTGCTCTTTCTTATTCTTTTCTTAGAGCCATCTTGCAGTAGCCATCTATTGAACTGTGGTTCGAATACAATGCAAAAGTCATCAACATCGCAAAAAAAGTGCTATAATATCATTGTCCATTAGGAACTCCTATCTGTTAAAGGGTTAATGGTTACACCTTTATTATATCAGAAGGAGTTCCTTTTATCTTTATGTCGAACTCAGGTTAGATACTACGGTTTGTGTTGAGAATTTTCTGAAAGGCGCATCAGCAGAGAATAATACAAAATCTACCGGAAAAACCTTGTTGGAGTTTGCTGGAAAATGGTCTGGTGACGATGCTGATAAAATTATCAAAATAATTCAGGATAGTCATTCAGAAGTTGAGTTTTAGTGTGTATTTGCTTGATAGCACACACTGCATTATGATTATGTCTAATAAAGAATCTGTTTTACAGAGGATAGAATCATTAATTGATAACCCAATCTAAGGTCTTAAATCCATGAGCCAAAAGGTATACGCGTTATTATCAAAGTCATTATACTGTGGAGAAAATTTCGTGCCCACAATGCTTTCGTTATCTCTATATTCAGTTTTTATTAAAGTGGGTAATTTGGGGCGAACATAGTAAGGTTTCATATTCCGTCTTGGATATGTGAGGAATTGTAATCTAAGTCCCACAGCGTATCCCTGGTCTGTATTTGTGGAAAATACGCCCATGCTGATGTTGTCAAAATAGCGTATGGCTTCGACAAAAACTCCATTATCCTGATGAAGAAATCTCCCAAATTTGGCAGACAATAATATTCTGTAACTCGGCAAGCGGTAATATAAATCCAAAAGAGCTGTCCAGTTCCATATCTTAGTATAATAAATTACATCATCAAAGTAATATATATTGCCTAGACATGCGGCAGAACCACCAATGCCCAAATTGCTGCCCCACCCGAATAAAATTGCTTCAGAATTTAGTCCATAGCGGTTCATTCCAAAGTATCCTGCAGACAAATTTATCGTCTTTAGTGCCGTCTTTCTATATGTATAACTGATATAGAGTCCATCTATTACTACTGATCGCTTCTTTTTTTTCAATTCATCATACAGTAAAAATTGTACCCGAGCCAAGCTTCTAATGCCATTTCCCCAGAATATTGAGGCTTCGGGAGATATGGAATAATATGGAATAAATGGATCATTGAATCTCCCAAGAGCAATATTAATAAATGGATAGACTGTGACATCAATCTTGCCAAAGCTTGAGTTATAGGATTTTTCTTCATAAATAGGGCGGGATATTATAGGTGATATGTTTAATGTATCAAGAGCATCTTTCTCTTTTGCGCCAAAAGCTTGATATTCATCTCTTAATATAGTGATTTGAAATAAAGGCGCATTATCCTTTTTTGGGATAAGCACAAGTGTTTGAATGGTTGGCAATGCGTCCAATAGCTTCGGGATTATGATCCCAATGGCGTCTTTTTCTCGAAAATAGATTCTATTTTCATATTCAACAGATAAAGTATCGGATGTAACAAATGCGTTGACATTTTCAAACCCATAGCATGTCATAAGACTTATAGCCTCATGAAGCAAATCAGCGGGTTGATCATTGGAAGCGTATGCAAGATTCATCGTGAGACATAGCAATATTGCTACAGATATGGTAAGTAACATCAATTTAAGCCATGAATTTGGCTGATGGAAGGTCATTTTCAGTAATCTGATAGGGCTAAAAAATGAGAAGATTTGCTGATAAGAATGCTCTAGGGATATAGATTTTAACTTAACCATAATTCAAAAAAATCACTCCCTTTGGTAAGTGGAACATAGTTTCCCCTCGGGAGTGATTGAGTGATGGGTAAAAAAACTAAAAAGATTTCTGGATAATAATTGCGATTCTAACTACTCCATCCAAAACTGATGATTCCCTGATGTGATAAAGATACTGTTAGCCTCACAATTAGATTAAGGTATTCAGATTCTTTACCTACAAGGTCGATAACGCTCAAAGACATTTTTTTAATCTCGTTTAGTATGGCATTAAATACTTCGGGATTTTTTATTCTTTCTGGATCGATCTTACCATCCACCATCAGATTATCTTTTAATATCTTGCCGATCTCATCTTTTATTTTAAGTTTCTCATTATTGAATTCGGGATTTGGGCCAAGTAGCTGTTTTATATAATAGGGCAGAGAGCCTACATTAAGAGGAACACCAGATGGTAAAAGTCTATTGCGATAATCAATCAAGATGGGATTATCCTGTGTTTTGGCAATCTCTTCCACAATTGACTCATTCATTGAAGCACTGATTGCTTGGTTAATTACAACTGCCAGTATTGCAAAACTGCCAGTATCTAATAGCGGATCATTAGCCATACTTTCAGTGATTACTGTTATACCGTTCTGAACTAGACGTTCTCCCAAAGCAAAAAAGGGAGATCTATTCAGGTCTAAGCGATTCCCTGGATACCCTATTACCTCTCTTATTGCGGCATTTAATGTCTGAATTACAATGCTTCTCAAAGTATCTCTGGAGATCACAATACCATTAAGTCTAAGCGTTTCATAGACACTATCAACAAAATCGTTGATACTAAATGACATATTGACATCGCTAATCTGCGCAACCTCAAGATTCATGGTGCTTATTATCGTCGAGATCGCCTGAATAAATTCACTTGCATTTTGATGTGGTGCAGGGGTTTTTAAAATATTTAGGGCGTTCCCTATATCTGAAGGAGTAGGTGGAGCCATAGTGGACAAAAGTCCCTTATCTACTTCAGCATAGGTATCCTCATCATCGTATTCTAGTAGCGCTACATGATCGCAACCTATGACAAAAAATCCAAATAAAGCTAGGATAAAAAGGGCCAAAAAATAAAGAGGAAAAGTCCTCATTTTGCCATACTTCATATCGCCTTCTCCCGCCTAAATTTACTCAGGCAATAGTCTAATTAAATGTAGTAATAGTGCAGTCTGACCACAAAGGCATTATACAATATATAAATGGATAAGTCAAGAAAATATCTGATTGCAATTACAATTTATTTTGTGGGCAAGCGCCAAATGCAATATCAACTTTGACAAAGGTTGATCTGTCATTATGATTTGGAAAGCGAGAAGGAGAGCGCATGATTTAAAGATTGGAGGAGGGAATTAAGGGAAAAAAGGAGAAAATAAGGGCATTTAAGGGAAAATAAAGGAAAATAAAAGACATCTTATGGGTAAAAAAAGAGCTATTTTTTCGTTTTTTTGCTCTTTTTTCGGCAAGCAATGATTGCCAGACTGAAAGGCTGGGCTACTAGGCGCTTTTGGTTTAAAATACCCCATAAAAATATATCGGGATAAGCGAGGTAAAATGTGAATGTTATTTTTTGATTTATGGAATCGCCAAGAAATTGCTTCTGCTTTTTGGAAAGCCAAATGAGTATATCATTGCAAATCCATTTGCCTATAATTTGAATCGCACTCTGATTGCACAAACGATACTATTTTTTCACGATCATCTTGCGCGTAGCAGAAAAATTACCAGCAGTTATGGTGTAAAAATACATTCCGCTGGTTATCTCCTCACCGGCTTCGTTCTTACCATCCCAATGGATTGCTCTATCCCTATCCATATATAATCCCGGCTCTTTGTGTCCAAGTGATAGTATGCGTATCAACTTCCCGTTTATGTTGAATATCCTAATGCTAACATCCGCTTCTTTTACTAGGTAGAAAGGTATCCATGTTTCGGGATTAAATGGATTCGGATAATTCTGCAAAAGTGAACTGCGCCCCTCCGCATCAGCTATCTTGACTTTATCGAGCAATGTTCTAACTAATTCATCCGAGGATACAGCAGAGTCATCCTCTATCGTTCCATCTAAGTTATTGCCATCTATATGGTCTGCATCTGTAAGACCTTTTATTGCTTGTGATGGCGTTATGTCTGAGTCATAATAATTTGTATGGCTTGGGTCATGCAACAGCATCGCCCATTCTTTTTTGTTATTTCTGGCGCAATCTCCTGCCAGAGATAAAGAATGCACTATTCCGAAACCAGAGGTATAGACAAGTTCGGTTCTCATGTCTCCGATAAGGTCAAGCGTCATTGGTGCAGATAACATTGTCTTATCTTCCAGGAGGCTTGGCCATCCCTCTACTGGAACACCGTTGCCTTTATAGGCATGGATCTTGCCTCCATAGGACCCTATCACAATTTCAGTTTTGCTATCGCCATCAATATCGCTAAGTATGGGAGCAGAGACCCAATAGGCATCTGGCAAGACCACTGGCCAACCTGGTACTTGCCTGCCATCATAATGCCATGCGTACAAGAGCCCATTGGATGTAGCCGCAATTATCTCAATATCCCCATCATCATCAATGTCACCCAATGCAATCGCTGATTTCACTTCGCTGTCCGGTTTAAAAGAGCTTATGGCTCTCAATGAACCATCGGAATTCCATATATAGGCTTTGCAGTCAAGGCTTATGCTTGATATTGCAACGACTTCAGACTTGCCATCCCCGTCTAAATCACCAGCAACAGGTGGCAGAATCGAGTCCGTTCCACTCATTCGGACGTGCCAGCCATCTACTACTGTGCCATTGCAATGCCAAGCATAGAGCATACTAAATCCATTGGGGTCGGCATTTTTGGGGAGTGGGGAGCTAAGTGCTATAATTTCCGGGTCATTATCTCCATCCAGATCAGCTACTATAACAAATAAGTGTCCTTTTATGCCTACAGAGACCTTCCACCCGGGAAAGCATGTCCCATCGTATCTGAGTATGTGTATCCGTCCATCCGTTGTGCCGACTATAACTTCCATCCTTCCATCAGAATCTAAGTCCGCCAGCACAGGTGATGTAGTCGCATAACCATTAGTTTTCACAGGCCATCCGGGCATAGGAGTACCATCGTTTTTCCATGCGTATATCTCATGAGAGAAAAACACGCCAACTATTTCTGATGTTCCATCCCCATCAAGGTCACCCACCGATGGAACGGGTCCCACAGATGCGGTATTACTGTATTTCGTCTCGTAGTCATAATCCGGGCAATATACCGTCTTGGGCCACCCGCTTAATGGCTGACCATCGTTTCGCAGTATATATAATCTGTTATCCTTGCCAAAGGTATGGGTCTGCAAAAGAATCTCGGTATTTCCATCTCCATCAACATCTGCTGCCACCGGAGCAGACAATTTCTTGTCCTCCAACGTCTTAGGCCAACCTTCGGCCTCAAGTGATACTAATAGCTGTTTTTGTGAGCTATTGTTATCAATGTAGTTTTCAACATGAACATCCGTAAGGTTTACCTTGAAGTAAATATTGTGTTGAGGTACCCCCAAAGGTGTCTGCCAACGGGTTTCATATTCTACTTTTCCACCAGCCTTGATGTTAGCCAGATTTTTACTATCAATGATTGCTCCGTCGGGTCCACCGTCACGAACTTCCAACCCAATACTATAGGCATCACCATTTCCAACGTTATATATATTGGCTTTTATCAATACCTGTTCTCCCTGTTTTGGGATTTCCGGGTCAAAAGAAATGCTTGCAGATGCTATGAAAATGTCTGGAATACTAGGAGTTCGTCTTGGTGAGCCTAGATCAAGCGCGGGATCGCCCATTAAATTATATAGTTCCAGGTTTGCTGAATTGGGGAGACATTTTCGCTTTGCATGTAATATAATCTCTCCGATATTGTACATATGTAATTGGGCGATGGCTTCAGACAGATCGAGGGCAATGCTATCGGCAACCGCCAACCTTGATGCACCAAAGAAAGCGATTGCGCCATTCTGTGCCTTTATGAATGATTCAGAAAGAGAATCTCTTTGTGGATTATCGTATTGTCCTGTGTTACATGAAAGGCTGAATATTATTGGGAGCATCCGATCATTCTGCAATTTCCGAATGTCTTGCACGCCGAATACCTCCCATCCGTTTATGGAGCCATGACCGGCATATTCAAGTATATATTGCCCCTTATTCAGTTCCGAGACTATACTATCTGAATTATCTCTTATTTCTGTAACATTGAATCCGGCTGAGATCAGGAAACGTTCTTTGGCTTCCTCTAAGCTTTTCTCTGATATGTTTACACTTCCCCTAACCATAAGAACGTTATTACACCAATCCCCTTGTAGAGGACTTTGCTCATACTGAATTGTTTTGTCAATCATGATTTGTAGTTCATCTATATTTTTGGCTGGGAGTCTACCGATTGCTATGTCTGGGATTAAGTCATTGCCATTTACGCAAGCATACCAGTTATCCGTTGCTATTAATTCGCCAACGCTTTCCATATCTGAAGTATGGGCAGGTATATACTCGACATCACCGACGAGAAGCACATATCTGATACGACCATCCGGTGATTTATTATAGGCATCCTGGATAAACGTTTTTATACTTGCGTTTGAATTCTCTTGGGGGTATAAACTACATAACTTTTCAAATTGGACTACAATTACGTTAAATCCATTATATTGAGAGCGCCATTCGGTTAACTGTCTGAGTTTTGAATTGCTATAAAACGGTTCAGAAGCTATGATTATATAATCAGCGTTGCATTTTTCTGTCAGTTCCTCTAGATATGTTACACTAGAATTGTTTGAAGTAACTCCTTCTATCCCCAAAACATTTATCGTTGTTATATATAACAGGCATAATATTAATTTTTTTGTTGACATTAGCTCTCTATATTTGTTATAAATATATTCTTGTATCAATATTTTATTTTCAACAGAAAAACAGAAAAGAGAGATAGCGTATTTTTGGTAGAATAATTTCTAAAGCGTAGTAGGAGAGAATGGAGAGCCCAGCTATTCTAATTACACATATCAGCCTCTATAAAAAATATCGAAGATATGGAATTAAACTTTAGAAGTTTTTTAATTAGGCTTGATTGATTACCGGAAAGAGTTAAATGTAGATGGAATGAATCCCCTGAAACGGACAGGCAGATAAGATAGTATATATCCGTTGTCGTTCCGACGACTAATGGAGGAACAGAAACAAGGAGGATTCATGACATGAGCATTCAGAGAAGGAAATTCAGCAAGGAATTCAAGATACAGATAATCCATGAGATGAGAATGGAATGCTAAAGTCTTAACCGAGTGTCTGTTTTTATGGGTGCAGTCCAGATGGGAATCAAATGACAAACGCATTGATGATTTTTTTCTTAATGCTAGTCGCAAATGATTTATCTGTGAATGATTACATCGCTAAACCAGGTGATTCCATTGTTGTCACGGTTTTGGAACAACAATCGCTATCTGGAACAGTAACCGTTGATTCCAGTGGCAATATAACGCTACCCATGCCGATCGGCTCTTTCTACGTTGCAGGATCAACTGCCAACCAAATAGCCAACACGATTTCCGAAAAGCTAAAGGATTACCTTGTCAACTCAACAGCATATATCTATATAATCCCCGCCGAAGGTTTCATAGTTCATGTTTTGGGTGAAATTCAAAGACAGGGTTTCCTCAGAGTTCCTGACGGCACTACTGTTCAGGAAGCTATTGGTATGATGAATGGTTTTACTCCGTTGGCTGACAAAAAGCATATTGTCCTAATTCGCAAAAAAGATGAAAACAGAGAATTCCAGGTAGACGAAACCTCCGAGCAGATTATAAATCTTGAGTTATTTATCGAGAAAAGCGATCGCTCCGCAAATCCCACCCTAAAATCAGGTGATGTCATAATCGTTCCTAAATTGCCAGAATCCGAGCGCATGAGATACATCAATGTGATTGGTGCTGTAACCAATCCCGGTCCATTTGAAACAGAAAAGCCCTTGTCTTTGATAGATGTCCTCACGCAAGCAGGAGGGCTGTCAAGTGTGGCTATTCCCGAAGAAATCTCAGTGCTTAAAACATCAGAAGATGGCAATTATGAATGGAAGCAAGTAAATTTCACAAGCTTCCTTAAAAATGAAGACCTGAATGCAAATCCAATAATAGAATTGGGAAATACTGTATTTGTTCCGGCGGAACCAATAGAAAAAGAATTAAAACCATTTTATGTTAATGTTGTTGGTCAAGTTTTCAAGCCCGGCACATATTCTGTTACCGAAGAATCAAGACTTCTTGACGCCATATACAAGGCAAGTGGATTTGTTGATGAATCCGCTATTGATAAGATAACTATCTTCCATATTGTCTCCGGGATGCCGGTGGAGGAAAAATTTGACATTAAGCAATATTTGATTTCAGGTAATAAAGATAATAATCCATTACTGACAAAAGGTGATACCATATTTGTTCCTATGATGGAAGGA
>Ga0268276_1001263_pt1 | contig 25619 bp, 27 predicted proteins | sample saktaG_4_FD_190145 | JGI IMG/M metagenome (GOLD analysis project Ga0268276, IMG submission 190145) | Saline water microbial communities from Sakinaw Lake, British Columbia, Canada - sak_2010_1_5_45m | ecosystem: Environmental > Aquatic > Non-marine Saline and Alkaline > Saline ... | reverse complement strand
GGCAGGGAGCATATTGTCCCCGTCCTGCTTCTGGCAATCGTGCTGCTTGCCGTATCCATCATCCTTGTATTCGTGCTGCCGATGCAGTCTGCCCTGATCATTCCGGCAGTAGTTCTCTTTGCAATCGTGCTTGTCCAGACGATCATCGCAGTTTTTGCCCCGTCAACCCTCTTTGGTCACTGGAAGGACGACCGCTATAAGGAAAGACTGGAATGGGAGTCATTTGCCCATTTCCTTTCCGACCTTGCGATGATGAAGAAATATTCACCTGCTGACCTCTCGATGTGGGGCGAATGGCTCGTGTACGGCACGGCACTTGGTGTGGGTGAAAGTGTGGAACGTGCGATGAAGGCGTTCAATGTCAGTATACCCGAAACAGGAGTTCCCGTTGGTGTTGTGGGGATAAATCATGCATTTATCCCGCTCATGTACTTTACCCCGCCGAGCCATGGCAGCTCCGGAGGGCATGGTGGGTTCGGGGGCGGTGGCGGCTTTGGTGGCGGAGGGGGTTTTGGCGGTGGGGGCGCGGGCGGGCGGTAATCCCCTGATTATTTTACTGCCCCCTCGCAGTAATATCCGTTAAAATCCCAGAATTTTTCTTTAATTTCAGATTTCTTTGATATTCTATCCTTTTTTTGAAAAACAGTCCCTTTGGTCCGCAGTATTATGATAAAAGGAAAATTATCTTATGGATCAGCACGATCACTCCTTTATGGGAGATGAATCAGGCAACAAGGTCACATTCGTAGAGAACCAGGAGACATCGCCCATATACGGGGAGAAAGGCTTCTGCGCCGTCAGGAAATCGGGCGGCACCTATCGCTTTGAGTCCCGTAGTATCAATGAGTTACGCGATTTCATCAAGGATACCGAGATTGCCTGGATCGATTATGTTGTTGAGGATGTTGATAACGAGGTTATGGCAACCGCAACCGCGCTTGGGTTCTCTGAACTTTTGATGCGGAACCTGCTCAAGGACCAGCGGAACGGGTATGAGGACTTTGACGATGAACTGGGGTTGCTCATCCCGGCAATCTTCATGCAGGGCTTTGACGTCAGGCTTGAACCACTCTTCATCCTCATCAAGCATAATTTCATTGTAACGCTCCATACCCGAGAGGTCAAGCGTTTATTCAGGGTCCGGCGCTATGCCGAAACGTTCCTGCGCAAGATCCCCGCCGGGAGCCTCCCTGGTGATAAAATCACGCTCCTCCTCATCAGGATCATCGATGAGAACAACTCCCGGAACTTCGATTACCTTGCAAGCATTGAAGGTCATGGTGACCAGCTGAGCCGTGAACTTACGGATCCCAAGACACCGCGGGACGTAATCGGCCCCAAGATCTATGATATGAAACATGCACTGATCGTCTACCTCGGCGGGCTCTGGGCGACCGTCGATACGTTAAGCTCGCTGCGGTACGGCGATGCGGAGCTCATGACCGACGAAGAGAAGATCCTCGACCGCATCAATGCGTTGATTGCCGAGGTGCAGGCGCAGATCGGGCTTGCAGAGCACCTCTCCGAAGTCCTCGCAAGCGGTCTTGAGGTGCTCCAGTCTATCTACAACAACCAGCTCCAGATCCTGAACAACAAACTGGCGCTTCTTGGAGCATACCTGGCAATTATCGCCACTGCCCTCCTCGTGCCGAATACTATCGCAACGGTTGCAGGAAACCCAATGTTCCAGTTCACTCCGGAAGACAAACCTCTTTACCTTGCGGTAATTGTCATCTCCACGGTTGTTTCCACCATTGTTGCATATCTGGCTGTAAAGCGGCTCGGTCTCCTGCCATCCAAGCCCGATTAATGCCCCTGCCCCGGCTCATCGACTGTCAAATACACATGAGGAAACCCGCAATCAAAGGCATCGGATGAACCATCACGCAAACAATATGAACATGAGAAAGGGAACCTGATACTATGCAATACGCGGAGGGGCAGATCGGCAGGGTCTTTGTTGTGCGCATTGATGACGGTGAAGATTTTCTCGTCTCGATGCGCCGGTTCATCATTGACAAGGGCATTCAGTCCGGGTCTGTCATTTTCCTTGGCGCGTTGATGAACGGGAGGATGGTAACCGGTCCTGAGGAGCCGGTCATCCCCCCGGTTCCCCACTTTGTCATGTTCGAGGGGGGTTGGGAGGTGTTCGGGGTGGGCACGATCTATCCAGGCGAAGGCGGGCCACACCTTCATTATCACGCCTCTGTAGGGCGCGCCGGTCACGCCCTTACCGGCTGCCTGCGGGAGAAAGCGACGACCTATCTTATTGTTGAGGCAGTCATCCTGGAATTTACCGGCCTGCAGGGAAGACGCGAGTTCGACGAACATACCCAGACGAACCTTCCTGTTTTTGGCAATAAAGAGAAGGAAGATGAAGGTAAGAAAACCTCCAAATCTCCGCAGACTCCGCCCGATTCAGCAAAGGCACCCGAGCCCGAACCCAAAGATGAGCTGCCCACCGGATTGGCAGATATCATACGGGACCTGACCCAGCGCTGATCCCCGCATCCCCGTTTTTACCACCCCGGAATTATTTATACTGCAGGTTCACATGCTGATCATCTCAGCATGATCCCGCAACCCCCTTTTCTTCCCATGTCGATAAAGGAAGCTGGCAGACTCGGCATCTCCCAATTCGATATTATCCTTGTGACCGGCGACGCGTATGTCGATCATCCGTCTTTTGGGACTGCACTGATTGGAAGGGTGCTCTGGGACGCAGGGTATACCGTTGGCATAATCGCACAACCGGGCTGGAAATCTGATCGGGATTTTACCTCGCTTGGCACCCCCCGCCTTTTTTTCGGTGTGTCGTCAGGCAATGTCGATTCGATGGTGAATAACCTCACCCCGAACCTCAAACGGCGCAGCCGGGATGTATATTCGCCCGGTGGAATTCCGAACCGCCCTGATCGTGCAACCCTGGTATATTCAGACCGGGTCCATGCCCTCTACCCGGATATCCCTATTATTCTCGGGGGCATCGAAGCGAGCCTGCGGAGGTTTGCCCATTATGATTACTGGCAGGACCGGGTCCGGCAATCGATCCTTGCCGATGCACCTGCAGATCTCATAATTTTTGGTATGGGCGAGCGTCAGGTGTGCGAGGCTGCCCGGCAACTTGAAAGGGGCAAATCCGCAAACGAGATCCGCGATATTCGCGGCACATCTTACAAAATGGAAATTTCCGGGTGGCGCGGGTTTTCACAGGAAGGCATCATCGAATTACCCTCCTTTTCAGAAGTCTCACAGGACAAAACTGCATATGCCCGTGCATTCGCCCTCCATTATGCTGAACAGGACCCCGTGCGGGGCCGTGCAGTTGCCCAACCACATCCTAAGACAATAATTATCCAGAATCCTCCCGCACTCCCCCTCACAACCGAAGAGCTCGATCATGTCTATGAACTGCCTTTCAGCCGCAGGGCTCACCCGTCATACCATCTGCCGGTCCCCGCACTTGAACCCGTGCAATTCTCCATCACCAGTCACCGGGGTTGTTTTGGTGGGTGCTCGTTCTGTGCCCTTACCCATCACCAGGGAAGGATCATTCAGAGCCGAAGTGCGGAATCAATCGTACGCGAAGTGGAGCGCATGGCAAAGATGCCGGAATTCAAAGGAATCGTTCAGGATGTGGGGGGGCCAACCGCAAACATGTACGGGCTTTCCTGCCCGCAATGGGAAATGAGGGGGACATGTCCGGATAAACGTTGCACTCCGGCATGCCAGAACCTTACCACAAGCCATGCCCGGCAGCTTGAGCTTTTACGACGCTTGCGAAATATTCCCGGGGTCAGGAAGGTGTTTGTGAGCTCCGGGGTTCGCTACGATCTTGTCCCTGCCGATGACATGGAATACCTGTCCGAGCTCTGCGAGCACCATATTTCAGGGCATCTCAAGGTCGCCCCCGAACATATCTCCCCGCACGTCACTTCCTGCATGAACAAGCCAGACGGGGAGGTATTTGAAATGTTCCGGGCCCGTTTTGAAAAGATCCAGCAGGGCAGGAGGAAGCGGCAGTATCTTCTTCCGTACTTCATGTCAGGCCACCCCGGTTGCACAATTCCGGATATGGTTGATCTTGCGCTCTATATCCGTGACCACAACCTGTATACCGAGCAGGTGCAGGAATTCACTCCCACTCCGATGAGTGTTTCCACGTGTATGTACTATACCGGACTCAATCCTTTTACCCTCAAACCGGTTTATATACCCAAGGGCCGGGAGAAAAAGATCCAGCGGGCGATGCTGCAGTATCGGGATCCGAAAAACCGATCGCTTGTCGATGAGGGATTAAAGGTTGCAGGACGGGGCGGTCCGGAACTTCTCTTTTGACCCCCGCCGGATTATGTTTTCGGTTTAGTCACCGCACCCGCTACCTGCTTCATCGTCACCGTCACCGTCTTTTCAAACGGGATCGACCAGCCGGTGATCACGGCATCGACAACCGCACAACCCCTGATCGTGATATGCAGGCCGCCTTTGGCAACAAACGCCGCCAGCGCCCGGAGGATGGCCGTGTTGCGCGAGGTGACCGGAACGGTGATCACCGTGGTGTCCCGCGCCAGGATCGAGATAGCGCCAGTGTTCCCGTTTGCGATCTCCTGCTGGCGATCACCATCCCTTATGAGAACGAGAAACGGGATCTCCCGCAGGGTGACGCCAACGGGATTGAGATTCCGGATCCCGATCGCCACGTCAAGGTCGAGGGATGCCAGCGAAACAGCCCGTATCTTTGCACCCTCCCGTGTTACCACAGGCTCATGCAGAATCGGCATAGTACCAGCGTACGGCAGGCTGGCTTTTAATACTGCAGGTCTGCCAGCAGGAACCCGATGCCTGTACATCCCCCCTCCGGAATCCGTCTGATGTTGCCGTTCCCTATCTTCTCGCCCGCAGTTCACTTTTTATTTCAGGTTCAGTATCCGAATTGCCAGCCACGCCGCATTTTCCCCGTTATCCACGCCCACGCAGGCAACCGGCACACCTTTGGGCATCTGGGCGATCGCAAGGAGTGCGTCAAGCCCGTTGAGCGCCCCGCTGACCGGTACACCGATCACCGGTTTATCTGTCTTTGATGCGATCACGCCGGGCAGTGCAGCGGAGAGTCCGGCAATTGCAATGTACACTTTGCAGGTGCTTCCTTTGATGTACGCGTCCAGTTTGTCCGGGTCCCGGTGAGCGGAGATCACCTGATCATCATATGACACCCTGTTCTCGCCAAGGACTTTTTTCACTTTTTCTGTAATCGCGCTATCCGAAGTGGACCCGGAAATAATCGCTACATCTGCCATATCTGCCATCCAAACTTATATCCTGTTTATTTTAATATACTATGGGCAGATCCACATGGAAAAAGAACCACTCCTGATGTTGCCGGGCCCTGTGCCGATGCCGGAACGTGTCCGGTACGCGATGATGCGTCAGGCAATCAACCACCGGAGCGCCGAGTTCGGTGCAGTCTATTCCGACTGCGTGCGGGTGCTCAAGACCGTTTTTGGGACTGCAAACGACCTCTTTGTGATCAGCGGCTCCGGGACCGCAGGTATGGAAGCGGCGGTCGCAAATTTCGGACGGGACAAGGATATCGCCTGCCTTGTCAACGGAAAGTTTGGTGAGCGACTCTACAAAATAAGCCAGCGCTATGGAAAGGCACACGAGATCGCATCTGACTGGGGGACCCCGCTCAATCTCGGAGCGCTTGAAGAACGGCTCGAGCAGGGTGCACAGGTTGTCACGCTCGTCCATAATGAGACATCAGCCGGTATCAAGAACCCGGCGCAGGAAGTAGGAAGGCTCGCCCGGAAGCACGACGCCCTCTTTGTGATGGACGGCATCACGTCCATTGGGGGTGATGTTGTGGAAGCCGATGCATGGGGAGTGGATGTTGCCATCGTGGGGTCCCAGAAGTGCCTCGCTGCGCCGGCAGGATTGGCCGCAGTCTCGGTGAGCAGCAGGGCATGGGACCGGCTCTGCAAAAACCCGCCGTACTACCTTGACCTTGCCGCATACAGGAAGAGCGCCGGCAGCAAACCGATGGAGACGCCCTACACCCCGGCAGTCCCGCTCTTTTTAGCTCTCCGCGAGGCGTGCCTTATCGTCGAGGAAGAGGGGATTGCCAACCGGATCGCACGCCACCAGAGGATGGCGAGAGCGGTAAGGGCAGCGGCAAAGGCATGGGGGCTATCTCTGTACCCGAAGATTGATACGAAGCATGAGTACTCCACTACGGTTTCAGCGATTTCGTATCCTGATGGAGTTAAAGATTCCGAGATGCGGGACATCATCAGGAAGATGGGCATCATCATTGCAGGAGGGCAGGACCACCTGAAAGGGAAGATCTTCAGGATCGGGAGCATGGGTGCGGTCGGTGCCCCGGAGATCCTTGCCACCCTTGCCGCGACACAGTCCGCATTGAAAAAACTGGGTTATATGGTGAAGGGTGACGGCGTGCAGGCAGCCGGAGAGGTATTCGGATGAAAGTGGGGGTTGCCGACACTACCTTCTCCCGCGTCAACATGGGAGCCATCGCTATCACTGAGCTCAAAAAGCATGCAAGTGTCGCCATCGAACGGGTGACGGTGCCGGGCATAAAAGACCTGCCGGTGGCATGCAAGAAACTGATCGAAGAGCGGCGCTGTGATATTGTCATGGCGCTGGGGATGCCCGGCGGACAGGAGAAGGACCGGCTCTGCGCCCACGAAGCCTCGCAGGGGCTGATCATGTGCCAGCTGATGACCAACACCCACATCATCGAGGTATTCGTCCACGAGGATGAGGCAAAGGACGGGCGCGAGCTAGCGTGGCTTGCAGAGCAGCGCACGAGGGAGCATGTTTCCAATGCGGTCAAGCTCATCTTGCACCCGCGGGACCTGGAACGCGAAGCGGGAACCGGGCAGCGCCAGGGATTTGCGGATGCCGGGCCTGCCCGGCGGTGAGAAAGAGAGTATGAGTTTATCTGGTTTTACATTACACAATGATTACGTGAGCAGTGGATTATGGCGATAAAACTGGGATTTGTGGTTGCGGAATTCAACCGTGACATTACCTACATGATGGAGATCGAGGGGAGAGAACATGCGACGTTTCTCGGTGCACAGGTGACCGAGTGCATCTACGTCCCCGGGGCATATGACATGCCGCTTGCAATCAAGAAGATGCTGCAAGCAGGGAAGGTTGATGCTGTGGTCACCATCGGTTGTGTTATCGAAGGCGCAACGCAGCACGACGACATCGTCGTCCAGCACGCGGCACGGAAGATCATCGACCTGTCGCTCGAGTTCGGCAAACCCGTGACGCTCGGCATCTCCGGGCCAGGGATGACACGCCTTGAGGCGAACGAGCGGATCGATTACGCGAAACGTGCGGTCGAGTCAGCCATCAAGCTTGTCCAGCGATTGAAATGAGGCGGTTGTCGGAAAAGGTTTCCGAAATTGCCCCTTCCGCCACTCTTGAGATCGCCGCCCGGGCACAGAAGATGCAGCGGGAGGGAACCGATGTCATCAGCCTCTCTATCGGAGAGCCCGATTTTGATACGCCGGAGCATATCAAACAGGCTTGTATCAATGCCATCAAACGGGGAGACACACATTACACCCAAAGCAATGGTATCCCCGAGCTGCTCAGCGCCGTTGCTGAGAAGATCACAAAAGAAAACCAATTTCCCTGCAAACCTGCCGAGGTGATGATCACCTGTGGGGCAAAGGATGCTATTTTTGACGCAATGGCGGCAGTTATCAATCCTGGTGACGAGATCATCATTTTCGATCCGGCATGGGTCTCGTATGAACCCTGCATCAGGATGGCAGGTGGGAAAGTTATCCACTGCCCGGTAGATGGAAAAACGTTTCAGATCGATGGACTCCTGCAGGAAACGATCACGCCAAGGACCAAGATGATCGTAATCAACACCCCGTCAAACCCGACAGGTGCGGTGCTGACCCGGGAGTCACTTGCACTGGTGGCAGATACCTGTGAGGACCACGACCTGTACGCGATGTCGGATGAAATCTATGAAAAGCTCATCTATGATGATGCCCGACACATCTCGCTTGCAAGCATCGGGGACATGGCGTACCGGACGATCACTATCAACGGGTTTTCCAAGGCATACGCGATGACCGGCTGGCGGCTCGGGTACGCTGCGGCACCGGTTGAGATCCTGCGGGAGATGTCCAAGGTGCAGCAGCACTCGGTGAGCCACCCGGCCAGTTTTGCGATGTACGGCGCTGTCGCAGCATTAAAAGGTGACCAGCACTGCATTGAGCAGATGCGGCAGGAGTTCGACCGCCGGCGAAAATACGTAATCTCCGAGCTGAACCAGATGGGGTACGAGACGGCTCCCGCAGACGGGGCGTTTTATGCATTCGTCAAAGTAGCCGGCGACGACATGGAGATCGGCACCCGCTGGCTTGAGCAGGCGCATGTTGCCGTAACGCCAGGCACTGCGTTCTATGCGCCGGGCTGGATCCGGTTGTCGTACGCGACATCCATGGAGAAACTGAAGGACGCGATGGGGCGGATCCGGAAAGTTAGCGGGAAATAAGATCTCAGTTTCTATCAGCACTTTTTTATCCGATGATGTGGATCGGACCCCCATAACGGAGTCCGATCCATAATGACCAACTGGCAGATCAAAGAAGAGGTCACGTTTCGCTGCCCGGGCTGCGGCCACACACAGAAGGAGATGACACCGGAGTGTCCGGAATGCAGAAATAAGCGGACAGCCATGGCCCGTCCCGGGCATTCCGTCCGCATTGGTCCTGCATGACCAACTGGCAGCCGAAAAAGACTACCGTTTTTATCTGCCCGGATTGCGAGCATGAGCAGGATGAGATGATCGAAACCTGCCCGGCCTGTGGCAAGCGCCGTCTTCCCAGAAAGACATCCCGCCACCGTCTCTATCATCTTGTATTTCATATGAATCCCGGGAATAGAAAAGATAAGTACAGAATTCTTCTTACCGAATCTCAGTTCAGGATGCTTGATGGGCTGGATGAACAGGATGTGTATGAGTTGATTCAGTCAAAGTTCTGGGATCGTGTTGTCGGTATGTATACAGATCATGGGTGTTATTTTGACGCAATGACTTTTGATGCTGAATGTCTGGATACCGAATCATAAGAGTACTGCCATAAGGGGGGTTGATCTGAGACCCCCCCCCCTTTGATCTCTTGGGGGGTACCCCCACCCATTGCCATATGTGTGGGGGGAGCTGGTCTGAGTAAGGCCGACCCCTTGGTGGGGTCTGAGGGGGTACCTCACTTTGATCGGGTGGGGGGGCACCTCATGGCATGTAAGTGGGGGTACCCACCCATTTTGCACAGGAAAAGACGGTTACCGGAATGGAATCTGCGTCGAAGACCCGAAACCGGGACATGGTGGGGGTACCCCCCCATGTGCTCAGGGGTGGGGGGCAGGTCATCGTACTCAAGACCCCTCACGCGATCGCGGATGGGGTCTCGATCTGATCGAGGGGGGGTATACCCCATGTCCGCAAGTGGGGGGTGCCACCCTGTTGTCGTCGGGAGGTTTCTGGAAATTGATCTGGTGTGGGGAAAAAGAGCGGGGTAAATGAGTTTGGAGGTGGGGGTACCCCCCACGGACCCTCCTCAAACCCTATCATGTCTTCCCGATTGTTTGTAAATGAGTTTGGAGGTGGGGGTACCCCCCACGGACCCTGAGTGGGGGTCATGGGAGATTGCATCAAGAACTGAACTTATCCTGCTCTCTTCCACCACACCTTCGCGAGCTTCGAGTTCCCTGATATTACAACCTCGTCACCCTCTTTACGGATCAAGGGCGCGAGGTACTTGTTCAGTACCCGTTTCTGCCCGGGCGTCTTTACCGCAAACCGTTTCCGGAAGAACGCCAGCATCTCGCGACCGGTGGAGAACCGGTATTCTTTCTGCAACGGCAGCATCTCAACATTCGGGTAAATCCCCATCTGGTACAGGACGTTAAAGAGACAGTCGACTTTGGGCCCCGTATGATAGGTCTCGCCATGCAGCTTTGGCCATAGGTCGAAATACATCCGTTCCCAGAATGGCGGGTCAGCAAACCAGAAGAGGTAGACATACCCGGACGAGGCAGCATTCATCTTGGCGAGCGATTCCCGGATATCTTCCATCGTAAGCGAAAGCGATGCGATCACCACATCGTACGGTGCGGTAAGATCGCTTGCGGGATCGACATCCTCCCAGCGTTTCTGTATGCAGGAGATATTTTTGATTCCCTCTTTTTTCATATTCTCGTACAGACGATCAACCATCGCTTTGCCGGGCTCAACTGCGGTTATCTCGCTGACGAGCGGGGCGAGCGGGAGTGCGAGTGTCCCCGGCCCTGCACCGATATCCAGCACCCGCAAGAATGGTGTAAGAGGCAGTCCGGCAAGGGTCGTTTTTACCCGCACATCATACTCGCTTCGGGACGACGAATCGTAGCGCTTGGCATTCTCTTTTTTGTCCCAGTTATGCGAAGGATCATCGAAGTGTTTCGACGCCTCATGCCGCAGCTGCCGCTCCTTCCAGATCTCGTTCCAGTCAGCTTCGCCGTATTCTGCCGGGAATGATCCGCTCATAGGAGTTCTGTAGGTGTCCTGCCGGTTATAGGTTTCTCTGCTTCTGTCAGGGAAGGAATCCTTTTGAACTATTTTTATCTGGCAATGATCCATAAAATTCCTTGAGATGCTATCAGCATCCAAATGCTGATATGGTAGAATGTAAGACATATCTTACTGATCTGATATGGATGTTGGCATTACAAGAATGAGTTCAAAGGGGCAGATCGTTATCCCCGCCTCTATGAGAACAGATCTTCAGGAAGGAGAAAAGATCCTCATCATCAGAAATGGTGAACGATATATTCTCAAACCGCTCGCCGAACTTGAGCCGGCGCTGCAGGAGGATATCCTGTTTGCCGAGAAAACAGAGCAGGCATTTGAAGAATATAAGAAAGGAACGTTCACAACGAAGAAAGAGAGGGAGTTCATCGATGAGATGGGTTCATGGTAACAGTTGCGTACCACCCGCATTTTGAAAAGACAATCCAGAAGATAAATGATGCAGGGCTCAAGGAACGGATAAAACAGCAGATCATCAGGATTATCAATAACCCATCTGCGGGAAAACCGATGCGTTATTGCCGGAAGAAGACACGGGAAGTGTATATTCCCCCGTTTCGGTTATCCTATTTATACGACCGAAGTAAGGATACATTGGTATTCCTTGCGCTCTATCATAAGGACCGGCAATAATCCTGAAGTGCGGGCATTGGTACGACATTCCTATGTTTCACAGTGAGATATCATGACAATTTTCCCATCTTCTGTCACATTTTAAAAACAGTCTGTTGACAATTCACTCAAGCCACCTTTGGCAACAGGTGACACTCCCACATGCTATAACCAGATTATAAGGTGAAATAAACTATTGAGTGAACTGAGGGCCTCTCATGAGCCTGAAAATTATGGTTTATTGATCGCACTCACTCGTGCCGCAGCGCATCGATCGGGTTTAAGTTTGCCGCCCGCCACGCCGGGTAGATACCACAGACGAGGCATACGACAATGCCAAAACTCACGCCATAGACAATGTTGATGAGGCTTGATGGGACGAACAGGTATTTCGTTGTCTGCAACATCATGCTGCTGATGGCATATCCCCCCAGCAGGCTTAAAACTCCGCCAATCAGGCTTCCGGCAATCCCGAGGATCAGCGCTTCATACAGGAACATCCACATCACTTCCTGCTTCTGTGCCCCGATGCTCCGCATGATACCGATCTCCTTGATCCGCTCTGTCACCGACATCATCATGATGTTGAGAATGGAAACCCCTGCGACGATCATCGATATCCCGCCAATCGCAGTGACAAATGTGGTGATCTGACCGAATGCTGCAAAGATGGTATCCATCGTTTTGCGCGTGTCCATCACGTCAACTGTCGTGTCCCGGCGGTTCATCTGCTTCTCGATCGCGGTTTTGACCGTCGGGAGATCATCAAGGTTTTTGACCTTGATTACGACCTTGTCATAGTCGCTGCGGTTATAGGCAGTATCAAACCAGTCTTTTGTGACGACAATGGCAGAATCGGTACTGACATCAAATGCCATCCCCCTTTCCTCGATGATACCAGTGACCCGGAGTGTCCCTTTTGTTCCATCAGTACCGATTGCGATCCGTGTTCCGACCTTGATTTTGTGGTCATCAGCGAATTTGGAACCTACGAGACATCCGGAATTGCCCCGGCTGTACCCGCCCTCTTTTAATTTCAGGAGGTCCGGGACGTCATCAGGGTTCAGCCCGTAGATGGGTGCCACGATATCATCGGTGCCCACACCGAGCTTCATCCGGTCGGATGTCTGGAGCACCGGAATTGCCACATTCGGTGCTGACACGCGTTGTATCTGCTGGTAATCCTGTTCGGATATGGAGAGCGAGGATGATCCCCCCGTCCCTCCACCGAATCCGTGGTTGGTCCCCCCCACATGGGGAGTTACAATAACGCTGTCGCCGACCGTCCGTAAGCTGTCGGATACCGCAAGCACCATGCTGTTGCCTAGAATACCCATGGAAGCGATGGCAACGACACCGATGATGATCCCCAGCATCGCGAGCGAAGAGCGGAGCATGTGGATCCGGATATTCCGTTTCGCTATCTCAAAAAAGATCATGCCGCTCATTCTACAATCCTTCCGTCAGCGATCCGGATGGTCCTGTTTGAGTATTTTGCGATATTGGGGTCATGAGTGACCATGATGATCGTCGTACCGTTCCGGTTGAGTTCGGTCATCAGGTCCATGATACCTGCTCCTGTCTTTGAGTCAAGGTTGCCTGTCGGTTCGTCACAGAGCAGGATGTCCGGGTCGTTGATGAGTGCCCTTGCGACGGAGACACGCTGCTGCTGGCCCCCGGAGAGTTCCATTGGTGTATGCGTATAGAGTTCTTCCTCCAGTTGGACTGCACGGAGCACATCGCGTGCTTTTTTTTCATCAACCGTCTTTCCCGATTTCAACAACATCGGGAATGTCACATTCTCAAGGGTGTTTAACAGGGGGAAGAGGTTGAAATACTGGAAGATAAAACCGATCCGGTCTCTGCGGAGGCTGGTCAGTTCAGCATCGGTCATATCCCCGATCCTGGTGCCGCTGATGAAAATGTCACCGGATGTCGGGGTGTCAAGGCACCCCATAAGGTTGAGCAGCGTCGACTTCCCGGACCCGGAAGGCCCCATGATGGAGATAAACTCTCCCCGGTCCACCCGGAACGTGACACCATCGAGTGCGGTGACATCTCCTGCGGGAAGCGGGTATACCTTCACCACGTCCCGAAACGACATTACTGCCTGTTCGTCCATGGGAAGGGTCACTTCTTCTTTCTGAGGTAGAGGAACCATCCTCCGACAAATGCTCCAACGATAATTATCACGGCGATAATAGGAAGCAGGGGGAGATCGCTCTTCTGAGATGAGGCCGCATTCGAAGAGATCTTAACGTCCTGCTGGGAGGTGATCACGTTGCCATCCGCATCCTTGTATGACAGCTGGACGGGAACAGTAGCACCGTTATCTGCTGAAAAAGTTACCTCAAAGCTGCCGAAATCATCCGGCTTGAGAACCCCCACTACATAAGATTTGTACGGATCCTCGGGAACTGCCGGTAAAAGGGATGTGACGACAACAGAATATGCATTTTCAAGCCCGGCATTGGTCACATCACCGGTAATATGATATACACCCCCGGATGATTCTACCTGAATATTGCTGATGATCGGTTCTGCCTCCTTCTTATCCAGCCCAAATACGATCGGGAGTTCTGTGGTGACTTTGTGAGGATTATCGCCATTATCATAATTCACGGTAAGACCGAGCGTTGTTGGCTGGTATGGGGTTACTGCGATATCTGCTGTGGTTTTAGCTCCGGATGCAAGTGAACCAATAAAAGTGTCTGATGGCGTAACGTCAAAGCCGGCACCGGTAACTTCAAGGATGACATTTTTCACATCATTTTTCCGCGGATTTGCTACCTGTACCGTTATGGTTTTTTTCCTCCCTTGCGTGAACGCATCGGGCTTGCTTAAAACCGTCACGACGAGCGGGGTGTTGTCTACCTGTACCATGTCACGGTGGAAGAGGCTTTCGGCATCACGGAAACTCAACGAGAATGTCGGATAATACGTGCCCTCCCCGGCATCTGCAACAACAGAAAACGTGTACGTCCGGGACTTACTAGGACCAATATTTGACGAAGAATCATATGACCCGCTGGTGAGCCGGATATTTTTGTCAGAGAATGTCGCATGATTTACCACAACGCCTTGGTCCGTGTTGCCGTTAGCGACCTCAAAAGTGACCGTACCAATATCGTCGGTAAAAAAGACCCGGGGATCATAGGTCACATTGGAAACATAAATTTTCCCTGCGGCGGTAAGAGAGTCATCAGTCTGGTATGCAGTTGCCACTCCAATAACGGCGATGAGGAGCAGACAGAGGACAATGGTTGAATAGACAAGTATTTTTTTCATTTACATCACGGCCAGCATATAGAGCAGGTAGATAACATAGCCGACAACCGGGACCAGCACACAGATTGCAGCGTCCCGTATCGGGAGCGCCCGTGCATTTTTTAATCCAAAGATCCAGATATTAGCGCTCAGTAAGATAACGACAATTGTGATAATTGAAGAAATCTGGGTCAGTTCCATCATGGCAGGATCATGCATGAGGGCTTTGATCGCTTCTTGGATCACCTGCGGGTCCTGGAGGGCAGATGCAGAAATTTCCGGCACTCTCACTTTCGGGATGTAGAGAAAGGAAATAATGAGCGTTATGATGGTGCCTGCAACCTGCGGGAAGAATCCAAAGCCAACTGATTCCATTGTGCGCCGGAAGCTGCCCCTGCCTTTGAAAACGGAGGACATTGCATAAAATACTCCGGACCAGATAACCCAGAACAGCAATGTTCCGATAAGTGCCCCTGCAATTGCCGAGACCGCGATGATGGTCCCCATGCCGGCCATGAGGTTTCCCATCATCTGTCCGGTCAGGCCACCGACCTCATATGCGTATGCAGCAGCGACAATTCCTGCTGCAATAACGATGAGCGCCGGAACCCTGAGGTTTTCTTTTTCTGTCATCAGATCCTGAAAGAAGATATCCGGATTTGAAAATATTTCAGTAATTGAACGCTTCATTCTCCTATCACCGTTCGGCAACGCACAGTATTGTTGTTGCTCGAATAACAACTTCTAATAACTTTGCATCCCCTCATTTATAATCTTGCTGAGCTTGTAACCTGCAGATAATTTCGTTCAAGTGGGGTAAGAGTACTATCTGCATCTTAAGAGACCCTGTTACTTCCAGAAATCTGTATTAAATTTTACGTCAAATAGCAATTCTGTTCAATAAAGTATATCATTGTACAATGAAAAAGGAATTTATGCAAACCAAAATCTTTCTTGACGAGGAGCAGATGCCAAAGCGGTGGTATAACCTCCAGGCAGACCTGCGCACGCCACTCGACCCCGTGCTTCATCCTGCAACGAAAAAACCGGTGACACCGGATGACCTGAAAGCAATTTTCCCGATGGAGCTGATCATGCAGGAGGTCAGCCAGCAGCGGTATATCGATATCCCCGACGAAGTCCGGGAGATCCTGAAGCTCTGGAGACCAAGCCCGCTCTACCGTGCGCACAGGCTCGAAAAGTTCCTGAAGACTCCTGCGAAGATCTACTACAAGTGGGAGGGGGTCAGCCCGCCCGGCAGCCATAAACCGAATACCGCCGTACCTCAGGCCTATTACAACATGAAAGAGGGGATCTCCCGCATCGCGACAGAAACGGGAGCAGGGCAGTGGGGGTCAGCGCTCGCGTTTGCCACAAAACTGTTCGGGCTGAAGTGCACGATATACATGGTCCGAGCGAGTTATGACCAGAAGCCCTACCGCAAGAGCATGATGCAGGTGTGGGGGGCAGAGTGCTTCCCAAGCCCTTCAGACAAGACCCGGTCTGGAAAGGCAGCGCTTGAAAAAGATCCCAATACTACAGGAAGTCTTGGTCTTGCCATCTCAGAAGCTGTCGAAGATGCGGCAACCCACAATGACACGAACTACTCGCTTGGCTCGGTCCTCAACCATGTCTGCATGCACCAGACAGTTATCGGGCTCGAGGCACGTGAGCAGCTCGCCATGGTGGATGAGTACCCCGATGTGGTGATCGGCTGCGTGGGCGGGGGATCAAATTTTGCAGGGTTGTCGTTCCCGTTTGCAGGGGACAAGATGACAGGCAAGCATCCGGATATAAAAATAACTGCCGCTGAACCCACAGCATGCCCGACCCTGACCAAGGGACTCTATGCATATGATTTCGGTGACGTGGCCGGGCTCGCACCGATCCTTAAGATGTACACCCTCGGCCACGATTTCATACCTCCCGCAATCCATGCAGGCGGGTTGCGGTACCATGGAGATTCACCGATTCTCTCGAAGCTGGTGCATGAAGGAGTGATGGGGGCGGTTGCCTACCATCAGAACGAGGTATTTGAAGCTGCACAGACATTTGCATGCACGGAGGGTATTATCGTAGCGCCCGAAGCTGCCCATGCGGTCAAAGCTACCATTGATGAAGCCCTCAGGTGCAAAAAGAGCGGCGAGGCAAAAACGATCCTGTTCAATAATTCCGGACATGGCAATTTCGATATGTCGGCGTATGATGCATATTACGCTGGTGCATTGGTGGACTACGAGTATCCGGACGAGCTGATCAAACAGTCACTCGCACGGATCCCAAAAGTCCCCTGAATACACTCTTTTTTTTATGCATCGCATCGGCTTCCTCGTCAATCCTTACGCGGGGATGGGGGGAGCAGTCGGCCTCAAAGGGACAGACGGCCTCCTGCAAGAAGCGAAAAAGAGGGGGGCAGTCCCTCTGGCACCGGCAAGAGCAGTGGCAGCGCTCCGTCCGCTCAGGGATCCCGATGTCCATTTTCTCACCTGTTCCGGCGCCATGGGTGAGGATGAAATGAAAGAAGCAGGAATAACCACGTACTCGGTTGAGTACGCGGCCCCGGAAATGACGGGTGCAGATGATACCAGGAATGCCTGCAGGATTTTTCTTGGCCATGCGGTCGATGCGATCGTTTTCTGCGGAGGTGACGGGACCGCAAGGGACGTGTACGATATCGTGGGAACCCGCGTCCCTGTTCTTGGAATCCCCGCCGGTGTCAAAATGTATTCCGGAGTCTTTGCGATCACCCCGGCCGCAGCAGCGGAGATCCTCACAACATCCGGGGAGGTCGCAGTGAGGGACGCAGAGGTTGTAGATGTTGATGAGGAAGCATACCGGCAGGGGACCCTCCGCACAACGCTGTATGGGTATGCCCGGACACCCTATATCACGGAAATGGTTGCAGGTACAAAGCAGGTCTTTGAGCAGCCGGATGAGGAACGGGCAAAGGCGGAGATTGCCGGGTTTATTTCAGAGGTTATTGATGGGACTCCTGAAATGCTTACTATCCTCGGGCCCGGCACGACAACAGAAAAGATTGCAGAAATGCTGGGAATAAAAAAGACGCTGCTCGGGTTCGATGCAGTGAGGGGAAGGAGGCTGATTGCCGCGGATCTCAATGAAAAAGGCATCCTTTCCTATCTCAATGCAGAACAACAGTCGAGGCTTATTATCAGTCCTATCGGCGCACAGGGGTTTGTGCTGGGCAGGGGGACACAACAGATCAGTGCAGACGCAATCAGAAAAATTGGCATCGGGAACATTATTGTTGTTGCTACCCCGCATAAGCTCTCCCAGACCCCGGTCCTCTATATCGATACCGGCGATCCTGCGCTCAATGCCGCTTTCGGTGATCACATCCGGGTCATCTCAGGTTACCGGATTGCGCAGCGGAAGCGCATCTATCTCCCGAAGCACTGAATGAGCTCATTCAACAAAAGGGAACAGCAGGCTCTGTTATCTTTTGTGTGGAATTACCACCGCCCGACCAGACCGGTTTGCTGACACACAACATCGTCTTATACCCGGGCATCACAGAACGAATGATATGGGTATTGTGGTCCGGGGCTATGAAGAAGGGGATTTCGATGCAGTCGTTTCTCTCGAACAGGAAAGGAAGCAGAACCGGTACGGGGCTGCGGTCTTTGTAAGGCAATCGGCGGCACTCTATCCACATACATTCCTTGTAGCCAAAGGTGAAGAGACGGTTGTTGGTTACACGATCGGTGCAAAGGTGCAGGATGATACGGCAACCGCTTGGGTACTCAGACTAAATGTTACCCCGCAATGGCAGGGACAGGGCATAGGAACGATCCTGATCTCACGGCTCATCTCACAGCTCGCAATCTGCCAGGTACAACGCGTCCTCCTCTCGGTTGCCCCCAGAAACATTCCCGCAAAAAAAATTTATAACCGCCTTGGTTTTGTTAAAATTGGCTATCAGTCCGGATATTTCTGTGAAGGTGAGGACCGGGATATCATGCAGTATCTGGTAGAGAGCTGAAGATATTGCGATGAAACAGGAAAATGCCCGTCATCCGAAACCATATAAAATTGCAAAGATTCCAGCATTGTATGTTGACACCGGGGATCCGGAGCTTGACGTCTCGTTTGACACCTCGATCTAGGTCCTCTCAGGATACCGGATCGCCCAGAGGAAAAGGATCTACCTGCACCCTAGCAGTTGACCGGTCCGCAAGGGATCCGCAGGGAAAGCGGCCCGCGTCGGCTGAAGTCGAACGAGATGCTTCAGAAAAAAGTGAGATATCCCGCCAGTTCACTTCATCGGCCAGAGCGGCACAACCATCCTGCCCTTTCCGTAGGTCTCATTGACAACCTGAGCAAGTCCGGTGTAGATCGCCGAGAACCCGCAGATGATCCCCTCCCAGCCAGCGAGTTGCGTCACAGCCGGGTTGCCGATGAAATCCCCGATCGCGAGGAGGAAGAAGAGTATCGCAAGTGATGCGAAGACGAACTGCATTGCGCGGTTGAATCTGAGCGTCCCGATGAACATCACCGCGGTGAACACCCCCCACATCGCGAGGTAGGCAGCCATCGCCACTGGGGATGTCTTCTCACCGATTCCCATCGTCGGGAATACTATGAGCGCAACGAGAGAAAGCCAGAACAGTCCATAGGAACAGAATGCCGTCGTGGCGAATGTGTTTCCTTTCTTCCATTCCATAGCCCCGGCAATGATCTGTGCGATCCCCCCATAGAATATCCCCATGGCGAGTATCATGCTCCCAAGTGCAAAGAACCCTGCGTTGTGCAGGTTCAGGAGGACAGTTGTCATGCCAAAGCCCATCAGCCCAAGAGGTGCCGGGTTACCGGTCAGATCGCGGGTTGTTATCACATTATCCATTTTTTCTGAATCCATTTTTACATTCTTCCTTCAAAGTTTTCGTCTGTGTTTCAGGTTTCCGATCAGCTTGGGAACCTCATTCTTCAAGCGTCGATATGTCGCCGGCATCGATCCCCATTTCTTTTGCCTTGAGCACCCGCCGCATGATCTTGCCACTACGGGTCTTTGGCAGCTTATCAACAAATTCAATCTCGTGAGGTACTGCAATCGGGCCGAGTGTGGTTCGCACATGGTGGACAAGGTCCTGGGTAAGGTTATCACTCGGCTGGAATCCAACACGGAGAATCACAAATGCTTTGATCGAGTTCCCTTTCACCGGATCCGGTTTGCCAATAACGGCGGCCTCCGCCACTGCCTTGTAGGATACGAGAGCACTCTCCACTTCAGCGGTGCCGATATTGTGACCGGAAACGATGATGATGTCATCGGCACGCCCGAGAATCATGATATAGCCATCTTTCCCCTTGACCGCAAGATCGCCCGCAGTATAAACGTTATTGATGGTGTACCAGTACTTCCGGTACCGTTCATCATCCTTATACAACGTGCGCAGCATGGCGGGCCACGGCGATTTGATGACAAGGAACCCCATGGTGTTCGGCGGGGTGGGATTTCCGGATTTATCCACGACATCTGCTGTGACACCGGGAATGGGTTTTCCCGCAAATCCCGGACGCATCTTTTCACCGATCATAGTGGTGATCAACAGCATTCCGGTCTCAGTCTGCCACCAGGTATCGACAATGGGGCACCGATCCTTTCCGATGACGTGATAGTACCACTCGAACGCTTCCGGATTCAATGGCTCACCGACAGAACCGATGATGCGCAGGGATTTCAGATTATATTTGTTAGGCCAGCTCTCGCCCATCTTCATGAATGTGCGGATGGCGGTTGGTGCAGTGTATAATATCGTGATCTTCTGCTCCTCAATGAGGCTCCACCAACTGCCCGCATCCGGATAATCAGGTGTCAGTTCGGTAATAAACACCGTGGCGCCGACAGCAAGGGGTCCATAGATGATATAACTGTGCCCGGTAACCCAGCCAGGATCGGCAGTACACCAAAAGATGTCGTTGTCCTTGATATCAAAGACGTACTTGCTCGTGTAATACGTCCCGACCATGTACCCGCCACAGGTATGAACAACCCCTTTTGGTTTTCCCGTAGATCCGCTCGTATATAAAATATAAAGCGGATCCTCCGCATCCATGACTTCGGGTGGGCATTCATCGGGAACATCCTCCATCACCGCATAGAAATCCAGCTCGCGTGTCGGGTGCAGATCAACTGACGGGTCTTTCCTCCGGAGTACGATGACATGCTCTACAGTGGGGGCGTTATGAAGAGCTTCATCGACGATTGCCTTCAGCTGGATGGCCTTCCCGCGGCGGACGGCGATATCTGCGGTTATTACGACCTTTGCTTCTGCATCCTGAATCCGCAGGTTCAATGCTGCTGCTGCGAATCCTCCGAACACCACACTGTGTGTTGCACCGATCCGTGCACAGGCAAGCATTGCTATCACCTGTTCGGGAACAAGCGGCATGTAAATACAGACACAGTCGCCTTTTTTGACCCCGATCTTCTTTAATGCATTTGCAAAGCGCATCACATGAGACAGGAGTTTCTGGTACGTGTAAATACGCTCTGCACCACCCTCCCCTCTCCATATGAGGGCGACCTTATTACGCCGGTGATTGTTGACATGCCGATCAAGACAATTTGCTGTGATGTTGAGTTTTGCATTCGTAAACCACTTTGCATAAGGGTACTTCCATTCTAGGACAGCATCCCATGGTTTGACCCAGTCAAGCTGCTGTGCCATCTTGCTCCAGAACGCATCAGGATCTGCAAGGAACTCGTCATACACCTTCTGGTAATCCCCTATCCAGGAATTCCGTTTGTATTCCGGATTGGGCGTATAGTATTTCATCTCCTCAACAAGTTTGACATCAAAGTTTTCTGCCATGAATCACTTCCAATTTAACATTATTAATCATTTTAAAACTCTGTTTTATTTATGCACTTTGGTAGAGGGGGGCAGGAGAACTCCGTGAAAACTGGAAATATGCCTGCCCGAAAAACCTCATCACAACAGAGGTTAATGAAAGAGAGGATCCCGTTAGTTCTCGATACGGAATAAAATATACGAAGCATTATCTATCGGCTTTTGGAAAACTAGATCAATGCTTGACCGGTTCAAGGCGTGCATGCTGGGGGCGGCAATTGGCGATGCGCTCGGTATGCCCAACGAGAGCACGTCGCCAAACCTGCATAAGATGAGGTATGGATACCGACGGGCGTATAAGGGTCACCCCAATGCGGGGCTAAAGGCCGGACAGTTCACTGATGATACACAGCTGATGATCCTTGCCGGCACGCTGCTTGCGGCCGGCCGGTTCAACGAGGATCGGTATGCCGAAGCTCTTAAGGAACTCTACGCCCGCGGCGGGTTCCGGTTCCCGGATGGCTCGGTATCCGCAGCATGTGAGCACATGATCCGGGACAATCCTTCGAGCGCCGGAGTCAAGTCAACCACCGCCGGCTGTCTTGCCCTCGCCATTCCTTTTACCCTCGCATACCCGAATCTTTCAGAAGCAGTCGAGCGCGCCGTTCGTTCCTGCAGTGTCACCCACACCCACCCTGCAGCCCATGCGGCAGTTGCAACACTTACCGTTCTTATCTATTATACAATCAACGGGAGCGGTGATGCAATCCGGCAGGCGGAAAAAAAAGCATCGGTAGAAGATGATGTGCTCGGGGGAAGGATAAGGAATGCTCTCATGCTCGAGCGGGAGGGCGTTGATATTGAAACCGCCGTACTCAAGATCGGCCATGATGTATCGGTGTTCCAGACCCTGCCGCTTGCATTCTTTCTGATCAGCCGGTACCAGCACCCTCCAGACCTCCTCACCGTTGCCGCAAATGTCGGGGGCAACACCGACACCATCGCGTTCATCTGCGGGGCATACCTTGGAGCCCACGGGAGTATGGAAGCGCTCCCTTCCGATCTCCTCGAAGGGCTCGAAGAACGGCAGAGGATTGAGCTGCTCGCGCAGCGCCTCCACGGGGTTTATCAGCGGAAAATGGAACAGCCGTAAACTGTTCCGCGCATCTTTTTGGACCCGATACTATCCTTTTTTAAAATTATCGGAAAATTACCAATAAATAAGGAAAATATCCAAAAAGGATTAAATTTTTAATAAAAAAATATTGATGCATGAAGGTTGCAATCATCGGAGCATCCGGGTATGCCGGTGGTGAGCTGGTCCGGCTCCTGCTCCATCACTCATCAGCGGAGGTTACCTGTGTTACTTCCCGCAAGCTTGCGGGAACCCCGCTTGTCCAGATCCATCCCCATCTGAAAGGTTTTACGGATCTTGCATTCACGAATCCCGATATCGATGCGATCGATGCCGAAGTAGTATTCCTCGCAGTCCCGCATACTGCGGCGATGACCTATGCAGGAAAATTGCTCTCCCGTGGGATCAGGGTTGTGGACCTCAGTGCGGATTACCGTTTGCCAAAAGAGGTGTACGAAAAGGTATACGGCGTCACTCACACCGACTTTTTCCCGGCGCCGTACGGCATGCCCGAACTTCACAGAAAAGAGATCACAGGCGCGAAATTCGTTGCAAATCCCGGATGCTTCCCGACAGGGGCCACCCTTGCAGCCGCACCTCTTGCACGGTATGCGCACACGGTCATCTTTGACTCAAAAACCGGCGTAAGCGGGGCGGGGGACAACCCTTCGGCGACAACCCACTATCCCAATGTCGGCGATAATGTCGGCCCGTATAAATGGACGTCCCACCGCCACCTTGCGGAGATGAAGCAGGAACTAGGCTACCTTGGCTCAAAGGCAAAATGCTATTTCACCCCGCACCTCGTTCCCGTCAACCGGGGAATCCTCACCACTGCGCACATCCTCCTTAACGAACCGATGGAGACAGAGGAGGCAGAAGGAATCTACCGTAATTTCTATAAGAACGAATACTTTGTCCGGTACCAGAAACCCTCGCTTGCTGCGGTACGGGGAAGCAACTTCTGTGACCTTGCGGTGGAATCCGAAGGGCACCGGGTGGTTGTGGCATCCGCAATTGACAACCTTGTCAAAGGGGCAAGCGGACAGGCGATCCAGAACATGAACCTGATGTGCAGGTTCAAAGAGACCGACGGGCTGGAACATGCCGGGCTGTTACCCTAGGTGAATGCAATGCTTGTAAAAGAGGTTATGACAAAGGAACCGGTCGTCGCTACTACCGGCATGCCGCTGCGGGATGCGGTTGCACTGCTCAGGAAGAACCATATCGGGGGACTCCCGGTGATGGAAGGGGATGACCTGGCAGGGATGCTCACCGAGTCGGACATCATCGCCCAGCTTGAAACCGGGCGGATCTCTGATGATCTCTGGCTCCCCTCCCCCCTTGAAGTCATCGAGATACCGATCCGGGAGTATGTTAACTGGGAAAAGACCAAACATGCGTTACGCAACATCGGTGATACCCCGGTAAAAAAAGTGATGACGCACCGGGTTGTCACCGCAACGGAAGATATGGATATCGAAGCCGCCGCATCGCTGATGTTAAAGGAGGGTATCACCCGCCTGCCTGTAGTGCGGGGAAAGAAACTCGTGGGGATCATCGCACGGGCAGACATCGTGCAGGGTGTGGGGATGTCGTATGACAACAAGAACAACGGTGATTCTGCATGACATTCCAGAGCATCTGCTCTGTTGAAGGCGTAACGGCGAATGGCATCAAAGAAGGAAAATTCGGGCTTGCGTTGATCCGTGCGAGTGGTACAGCGGCAGGAGTATTCACCGGGAACCTTGTCAGGGCAGCCCCGATCGAACTCATGCGGGAGCGCATAAAAAAAGGGAAACTGGATGCGGTGATCGCAAACAGCGGGTGCGCCAATGCATATACCGGAAAGAGGGGATATGCCGATGCAGAGAAAATGACCGGAATTGCGGGTCAGGTGCTCGATGTTGATCCATTAAGGGTCGGCGTGGCAAGTACCGGGGTGATCGGGAGGTATCTCGACCTGCCCCTTATTGAACGCCAGTGCCGGGATTTGGCAAAGAACCTGACGCGCAGCAGATCGGCGGAATCTGCAGCTGCACAGGCGATCATGACCACGGACACGTTCCCGAAACATGCGCTGGTAAAGACTGAGGGATTCTCTGTGGGAGGCATCACCAAGGGAAGCGGGATGATCGCCCCGAATATGGGGACGATGCTTGCATTCATCTATACCGACGCCGCGATCAGCCAGAAGCAGCTTGTGCAGGCTCTCAGGCAGGCGACACGGAGATCGTTCAACCGCGTGGTTGTTGACGGCGACACGAGCACAAACGACATCGCGCTTTGCACTGCAACCGGGGAAGCGGGGAAGGCAAATTACCGGGAATTCTGTGCAGCTCTGGAAGAATGCTGCATCTCCCTTGCCCGGCAGATCGCAACCGACGGCGAAGGGGCAACAAAGATGATCGAGGTCACGGTACGGGGAGCGCCCAGCGAGGACGCGGCGGCGGAGGTCGCACGCAGTGTCGTAGGCTCCCCGCTGGTCAAGACCGCGGTCTACGGTGAAGACCCGAACTGGGGGAGGGTTATGGCAGCTGCCGGCCGGGCCGGAGTACAATTTGACCCCAATGCGGCGTCGCTCTGGATCGGCGACGGAACTGGATGCTATCCGCTCGTAAAAAATGGCGAGATCATCGCAGACTTAAAAAAAGCAAAAGCGGCAATGCACAAAAAAAAGGTCATTTTTGACCTCGATCTCTCAAAAGGAAAGGAAAAGGCGACTGTGTGGGGATGCGACTTAACGGAAAAATACGTGAAGATCAACGGGAGGTACACAACATGAAACGTGAGGATGTGCTCATGGAGGCGCTGCCCTATATCCAGCAGTTCCATGGGAAAACTCTTGTAATAAAACTCGGCGGGCACGCGATGGTAGACCCTGTCGTGCTCGAGAATGCAATCCGTGACGCGGTGCTCCTGCACTATGTCGGTATCCGCGTCGTGCTCGTCCACGGTGGCGGCCCGGAGATCACGGAAAAGATGAAGCAGATGGGCAAGGAATCCGTTTTCGTTGGAGGTCTGCGCGTGACCGATGCGGAAACACTTGAGATCGCCCAGATGGTGCTTGTGGGCAAGATCAACAACGGGATCGTGTCGCTCATCGCAAAGTGCGGTGCACGTGGTGTCGGGCTCTCGGGCAATGACGGCAACATGGTCATCGCCC
>Ga0268276_1001262_pt1 | contig 25625 bp, 22 predicted proteins | sample saktaG_4_FD_190145 | JGI IMG/M metagenome (GOLD analysis project Ga0268276, IMG submission 190145) | Saline water microbial communities from Sakinaw Lake, British Columbia, Canada - sak_2010_1_5_45m | ecosystem: Environmental > Aquatic > Non-marine Saline and Alkaline > Saline ... | reverse complement strand
CTCCAGGGAGAGGGCGCTTGAACGGGTTTCGCCGTCCTTGGTATAAGCCGGAATGCGACCTTCCCGGTGATGATGGTAGCACCGGACAATCGGGAGTATCGACTGACTGTAAGGAGCCGGAATATCCTTGTCAATCCCGCCCCCGTTCGCGTCATCGCCATACCGGAGCTGCTCCTCTTTGGCTTCCCACCATTTTTGCCCGGAACTCCAGGAGCAGTCGGCGGCTGAAAACTCGTAGAAATAACTATTGGCGCGTACGTTGGTGTTTTGCGCCTCGTGCCGTTCATGAATTCCGGAGTCGTTGTCAATCACCTCGGGGAACTTCTCCGGTTCCGCCTTTTTAGGCAAATCCGCCGGCCTGATGGGCCCAAGCCCCTTTCCCTTGTCGCTCCTGCAGATGAACACCCGCCTGTCGTCGAGGTACTCGGGATAGAGGTTGGAGAGCCAGGGCGGGTTGGCGCCATTGTGCTCGCCACGGTAAACCAGGATCGCGACACCCATCTGGCGCAAGTTGGACTTGCAGTCGGTCTGGCGGGCCTGGCGTCGAGCGGAGCTCACCACGCCGGTCATCATCGTGGCGAGAATGCCGATGATCGTTACGACCACCAACACCTCCAACAGCGTGAAGCCGCCCCCCGACAGGTCGTGTCTCGCGTCCCAAACACCCAATCGGTCCGGTCGGCGCGGGGTGTCGTCGCCGATGCCAACCGGTTCCTTTCGGGAGACAGAGCCTTGGCACGGATATTGCGAAAGAAAACGCGCACTCTCGTAGCCGCGCTCGACACACCGACGTATGGATGGACGTATGGATGGACGTATGGATGGGTGCAGAGTCACATATCGGAATGACGCAGGATATGTGCCATAATGGCATTGAAGGTGGATGCCGGGTGTGAGCATGGGCATGGGCATGGGCATGGAGATTGTGGAACCTTTAGGGATGGTTGCACGGATACAAAGCATCCGATTAGCGTGGAACAAGGGCGTTCTGTGGCATGTCTGCCGGAACAGCCTCGCGTCGCGTGCCCACAAGGGGGTGCGTTCTGGAGGTGGCACCGGGCGGAGCGTCTGTTCGCTGTCGACAGTGTCGATAATATCGACATTATCGATAATATCGACAGTGTCGATTCCTTTGGCCTTGCCCGCCTTGGCGGCCGAGCCGGTGCCGGCCTGGCAGGTGGGCGAGGCGTCGATCCGGTCGGTTTTCACGCGGGGGGCGCAGGATGCGTTTGCCCTGTGCGTCATTCCGGCCGCGGCGGGGGGGCAGCCGGTTGCCGCCGTGAAGGCGGAGTCGGGCGGCGCGCTGCGGCCGGTGCGGGTCGTCTGGGCCGACGGTTCTCGCGTTCACGTGTTGGTGGACTGCCAGGGGCTTGCGGAAAACGCGGTGGTTGCGGTTTACGGCATGGCGGGCGAGCGGCGGGTCGTACCGGAACCGCAGGGCCTCGTTGACCCCGCGCCGATCCGGGTCGCGGCCCGCCACACGGTCGGCCAAGACCCTCCCGCGACGTTCGATGATCTCAAGCGGTTGGTGGTCCGCCCGGGCAATCCGTCGGCGTTCTTCGCGTTTCCCGGTTTCGATGTCATTGCGGCGGGTATCGGCAAGTACGCCAAGGGCGCCGGATGGGACAGGCCTTTGTCGCTGCTGCGGCTGACGACGTGGATTGTCGTCCCGCAGGATGGTCTGTATGTCTTTGCACTGACGGGTGACAACGCCGCGTGGCTCCGGATTGATGGGGAGGAGGTCGTGGGGCAGGCTTACAGCCTGGGCAGACCGTCCTCGCGGGAGTGTCCGCCGCTCATCCTTTCCGCCGGGCTGCACCGCCTGATTGTCGACACCGCTGTGCGCACCACCTACAGCCTCGACGTGTTGTGGCGTGCGGCTGATACCAATACGCTTCTGCCGACGCTCGTCACCGGCGGAGCCCTCACGGAGGGGCGTCTGGAGCGCCGTGAAGACGACCTGCACGTGTTCGCGCGCGCGCAGCTTGGCCTGCCCTACCGTTTTCAGGGCGTTCCGGCTCACTTCTGTCCGGTGACGCTGCAGGATGAGAGCGTCTGCTGGTCGGGGGGCGATCTGACGTACGCGTGGCAGATCAATGGCATTCCCGTGGGCCACGACCGGCGTGTCGAGACGGTTCTGGTCGCGACCAACCCGGTGGCCTTCGTGGCTGAACTCACGGTCCGTCGCGCCACTGACGGGGTCAGCGGATCGGCGTCCATCATCCTCCCGGATGAAGGGGTGTCGGCAGCCGAGTACCGAATCTCCTCCGCCTTGATCGGGGCACCGGCGGTCTGCTACGGCGAGGATCCGGTCGTGCCGGAAATTCATGTGCGGGCCACCTCTCCGGATGCCACGGCCTTCGCCCTGCGCGCGGTGGTGATCGGCAGCGACGGTTCTCAATCCATCACCGAGACGCCGCTGATCCTCGTCCGCTCGTGGGGCCGGGTCGCGTTGCCGAGGGGCGTGGCCGACAGTTTCCGCGAGATCCGTTGGCAGGTGCTGCACGCCGGGGTTTCGGTCGACGGCGGACGATGGGTGTTTGACGTCCCGCCGTTTGAGAGTCTTCCCGATGGCGTGGACGGTGTCTCGCTCAGGCGCGGGGGATCGGGCGTGACCTTGATCGCGCGGCGGGCGTCACGGGGCGAGACCGCGGAGTTCAAGGGGTTGCGGCGTGGACAGCGGCTCCTCTTCCTCGATGGGTTTATGGTGTCCGCCGGCTTGGCCGACCGGGTGCCAGCGGAAGATATGGACCGCGCTCTGGCCAACGGTCCCGCGGGCGTATCCGTGGCGTATCAGAGGATCGGACTGCAGACGCTTGAAGCGACAGACGACCCGCGCGGCGGGGCGCGGCTCGCCCCGCTCGCCTCCTTGAGGGGGCTGTTGCCGGTTGACGTCTCGATCCTGGCGCCCGATCTCTCAGGCGCGCGCGACGGGGAGACGCCCGAAATCTTTGAACGGCGGCTGGCCGGTTTCGCCGGTGCACTGACCGAAGCCGGCAAGACACAGGTAATCTTGGTCGTGCCGCCTGCGTTTGACGTGCTTCCAGGCTGCGGCTGCGCACCGGGCCGAACCCCCTGCGCCCATGCCCGGGCCGGCCGCCTTTACGCAGAAATCGTCTACCGGGTGGCTGACGCCTACGGGCTGACCGTCGCCGACCTTTACACGCCGTTTGAGCTCGACGGGGATGATCAGCCGCTGATTGTCGGCGGCGTCCTCACACCGCGTGGCATGCGCAAGGCGGCGGAGGTGTTCCGCCGGGTTCTTTATCCAACGGATCGATAATATCGATACTATCGACATTATCGATAATATCGCTATTATCGAAACCATGACTGACCCCACCCCATCCGCCCCAGACCTCGCCCGCGAGCCGCTGGCGTTGGCGAGGCTGCATCCCGAGTGGAGCGCGGCCCAGCCCGTGACCCGCGCGCAGTGGCTGACCCTAGTGTTACTGGCGACGGCCCTCGTGGCCGGGCTGCGTGTGGCGCCACTGGCTACCGGGCGGGCGCTGGTTTTCTGCTGCACCGCTTTCTATCTGATCGTCACCCTTTACAAACTTTGGCTGATCCGGGCGTCGATCCAACCCGGCGCGTCACGCGCGTTTTCGGCGGCGGAGATCGCCGCCGTCGAGCCGCGCGACTGGCCGCTCTATTCGATCCTCGTGCCGATGTACAAGGAGCCGGAGACGCTGCCGCAAATGGTGGCCGGTTTGCAGGCGCTCGACTATCCGGCCGATCGCAAAGACATCCAGCTTCTGCTGGAGGCGGATGACAGTCAGACCGTCTCTGCCGCCCACGCAATGATCCTCCCGCCCGGGTTTCGCATCACCCTGATCCCCGTATCGCATCCCCGCACCAAACCCAAGGCGTGCAATGTCGGCCTGCAGTATGCGCGCGGCCGCTACCTCGTCATCTACGACGCGGAGGACAAGCCCGAGACCGACCAGCTTAAAAAGGCCGTTCTGACTTTTGAGCAGGCGGACGGGCGGACCGCATGCGTGCAGTCACGCCTCAACTATTACAACCCGCGGCAGAATCTGCTCACCCGCTGGTTCGCGGCCGAATATTCGGCGTGGTTCGATATGCAACTGCCGGGCCTTGCGGCGTTGCAGACGGTGATCCCCCTCGGCGGCACATCCAACCACTTCGTCACAGCGGTGCTGCGCGACCTGCTCGGCTGGGACGCCTACAATGTGACGGAAGATTGCGATCTGGGAGTGCGCCTCTGCCGTGCCGGTTATACGACCTGCATGTTGCAGACGACGACCTGGGAGGAGGCCTGTTCCAACCTCCGCTTCTGGATCCGGCAGCGCACGCGCTGGCAGAAGGGGTATATCCAGACGTGGTTCGTCCACATGCGTAGACCGGTCGAACTGGCGCGCAACATCGGCTGGCGCAACTTCATCCACTTTCAGCTTCTCGTCGGCGGGGTGATCTTTTCGGCTCTGGTCAACCCGATCTTCTGGACGCTGGCCGTGGTGTGGTTCGCGGTCCAGCCGGTCGGGGTGGCAGCGCTGTTTCCCGGGCCGGTTTTTGCGGCGGGGACGTTTTGCCTGTTCGTGGGCAACTTCGCCTTTGTCTATGTCAATCTGCTCGGGTGTTACAAGCGCCGGTACGACTCCCTGCTCCTGTGGAACCTGTTGACCCCGTTTTACTGGATGCTGATGAGCTACAGCGGCTGGCGCGCGTTATTCCAGTTCTTTCGAAATCCGTTTTATTGGGAGAAGACCCAACATGGTCTCATTCAGAAACAGACTTCATGACGCCGTGCCCGCCGTGCTGCTGGCGTGCGCGGTCGTGGGGGTTGGATGGATGACGGCCGGCCCGGGCGGGAGCACGGCGCTGGCGGTGTGCCGGGAAGTGGTGGCGGGTTCGGATCAGGGGCGGCAGGCGCTGGTGGGGTCCTGTTGGTTCAGCCCGCTCGTGACGCTCGTCGTCTTGCCGTTTGCCTGGCTGCTGGGTGAGACGCCGGTGGCCGGTGTCTTGGCGGCGTGGGCGGCATGGACGTTTGCCTTCGTGATTTGCGGTCGTATTGTGGAGCGGCCGCGGGCGGGTATGGCCCTCATGGTGTTGGCCGCATGCGGCATCACGGCTGTCGGCTGCGGGGCGTCGCCCGCCGCCGCCGTGCCTGCGGCGCTGACGGTGTTCGCGCTCCGTTCGGCGGCGCTGTGGAGCCGTGAGCAGCGATTGCGCGATCTCGTCAGGCTCGGCGCGGGTCTCGCCGGATTGATCCTGTGCGGCTTTCCGGTCCTGGGCGTGACGGTCGCGGTGGCCCTCGCCATTCCGTTGGGCGCGCTGGCCGGTTCGGATACCCGGCGTCGCATTCCTGCCGTGCTGATCCTGGGCTGGCTGCCGATGCTCTACGCGCTTTCCGTGTGGGTGTTGATGAACAGATTGATTTTCGGATCGTGGCTGTTTTTTGTCGAAAGCCTGAGCGTGGGACAGGTTTTGGGCTGGAACGGCGTGCAGTGGATGCCGGACCGGCCGGCGGAGATCGCGGCAACGGCCGCCGCCGCGTATGCGCTGGTGGCGGGCGCGCTGACCCGCAACGCGCGCGCGGCCGCTCTCGGCGTTTTGGCTCTGCTTTTCTGGGCATGGCTTGCGGTGCTGCGCGGCGGGTCGGCGGCATGGGCCGATGAAGCCCCGCGGGCGGTCTTGATGGTGTCGGGCGTGATGGCGCTCTGGCATCTCCGACACGGAGGCGCCGTGATGCGGACGCCCCGGGTGACCGCCGGTGATGTGGCGCTCTTCGCGGTCGTTGCAGCGATCGGCGTGCGGGGGCTCCCCCCGCATGCGGCGGATCCTGCCGCCGGAATCGTGGCACAGGTTGCTCGCGACGTCCGGGCTCGCTCCCCGCACGCGCGGGTCTTCGTGTGCGGCTATGCCGGGCTTGATCTGCTCACAGGCGCGTCCGACGGATGTCTCGAATCCAACCTCGATCTCTATGTCAACGCCCTGCGCCAGGATTACTATGGGCAGAACCTCTACCTGCTCGTCCCCGAACCCGTCGGCGCGGCAGCCGCCGAAAACGTCCATATCCGCCATCCGTCGCTCTACGCATCCGGCGGGGGGCGGATGCTCGTCTTCCGCAACTACGGCGCCTGGCGCCTCTTTGAGATCGTCGGCGCGCCAACGGAGCAGCAGTTGGAGGCGTGGCGAATGGGAGAAGCGGGGCGATAGCAGCATCACCCCCGGCAAACACGCGTCAGGCATCGAATGTAGCCAGGCCGCGTTCCCGGAGGCTGAGGTATCCGGGCGTAGCGGGACCGGGTGTTCCGATGACCACGTGATCGAGCACCCGGATGCCGAGAATGCGTGCGGCTTCAACCAGGCGCTTGGTGATCGTGATGTCTTCGGCTGAGGGCGTCGGATCACCCGACGGATGGTTGTGCGCGAGGATCACGGCGGCGGCGGCGTGGCGGACGGCGCGATTGAAGACCTCGCGCGGATGCACCGGGCTGGAGTTGATGAGACCGCGGGTCGCTTCCACCGGCCGCCCGATCAGGCAATTCTTGATATCGAGCAAAACCACCCAGAACACCTCCTGAGTCTGCCCGTGGGCGAGGGGAGCAACCAGGCGGTAGACCGTCTCGGGTTCGCGCACCGGAGCGGGTTTTTCGCCCGGAGCGTGACCGGCGGCGCGTCGGCCGATCTCGAGCGCAGCGACCAGCTCCATCGCTTTTACGGGGCCAATCCCCTTGATCCGGAGCGCCAGCAGCTCTTCGTAGCTCATCTTGGCCAGCGCCGCCAGGCTGCCCGCCCGGATCAGCAGTTCGCGGGAGAGCGCGATGACATTCTTATTGGGCGTGCCGCTCCGCAATAAAATCGCGATCAGGATTTCGTCCGCAACGGCTGTGCCGCCCCTGCGGACGAACTCTTCGCGCGGACGCAGTTCGGAGGGAATGCTCTTAATGGGGGTCGAGCTCGCCCGATAAGCGGCTGCGGGGTCACAAACAGTTGACGATTGCGGGTCCATGGGCCTCCCAACATTCAGTGACACGATCAGCTATCCACGCGGCCGATTCCAACCCGGTGGTGTCAACCCAGACGACGCGCGCTTGATGACGAAACCACGTTTCCTGTCGCTTGGCGAGCTGACGGGTACGAACCACCGTGCGCTCAACCGCATCCGCGCGGCTCATGCGACCGTCGATCCACGCGGCGGCCTCGGCATAACCGATGGCCGCGCGGGCCGTATCCGACCAGACGGGAAAGCGGGCGCGCAAGCTGCGGATCTCTTCGGCCAGCCCGAGATCGAACATCCGTTCGGCACGCGCACGGATGCGGCGCTGCAGGAGAGGCCGCGGCATGCGCAATCCCACAATCACGGATGCCGCGCTGCAAGCATCTCCCCGGTCGGCGGAATCGTTGCCCGCATCGAGACGCTCCAGAGCGCGGATGAGGCGGCGCGGGTTGAAGGGATCGGCCACGGTTTTCAACGTCTGCGGGTTGCGCGCGACGAGCGCCCGCTGGAGCCCCGGAACACCCTCGGCATCCAGCAGCGCCTGCCACCGTTTGCGGGCCTCCGGGTCGGAAGCCGGGACATCCAGACCGCGGAGCAACGCCCGGATGTAAAGGCCGGTGCCGCCGACAACGAGGGGGGGAGGAGTCGGTGAGGCACGGAAAACCGCCTTCGCGGATTGCAGCCACGCGCCCGCGCTGAACGGCTCGGAGGGATCCACGAGATCCATGCCGAAGTAAGGAACCGCACCGCGCTCTTGCGGGGTCGGTTTGGCCGTCCCGATGTCCATGCCGCGATAGACGAGCATCGCGTCGGCCGATATCACGACCGAGCGGAGCCGTTCCGCCAGGATCTGAGCCACGGCGGTTTTTCCGGTCGCCGTCGCGCCGACAAGGAGGAAGGCTGTGGGGCGGTTCAAGCCGCTAACACTGTCCGGTCGTACAGGGATCTGCATTGGTAATCGTCCCATACCCTAGTTTCGTATACCCTAGTTTTGTGAACTCATAATCATAATCCTAATCGTAATCGTAATCCATTCTCCACCATGAGATTAAGATCAAGATTAGGATTACGATTAAGATGGCAAAAGCGCCTTAAGTAAGCGCCATGTTGTCATGCGTGCGCCCTTTTTGCAGCGCCTTCGGTCGGCTCCATCGTGCGCGAGACCACGCGACCTTCTGGCGGCAAGTCGGCGCGGGTTTTGCCGCAGGCGCCGAGCACCTGGTCTGTCGTCCTGAAATGGCACTTGCAGGCGCGCAATAGCGCGTCGGCCCCGTGTTTGTGCACCAGTTCGACGGCGGCGGCGCGCACCTGCTCCGAGGCGCCCTTGGGGACGGTGATGCCCGACTCGCTGCCGAGGCGAAGCAGGGCGCGCAGAAACGCTTCGCGCGCGAGTACCGAGGCGGCAGCGACGGCGATGTCGGACTCGGCCTTGTGACGCTGTTCCAGGATAATCGAACGGCCCTTCTTCATGAGCGCCCGTTTGATCACCTGCTCAGAGCCGAACTGATCGGCCACGGCGCGCGGACAGTCTGCGACGGTTTCGAGCAGATTTTCGATGCAGCGGGCGTGCGCCCAGGCGAGGAGGCTGTTGACATTGCGGAACTTGGCGTAGAGGCGATTGTAGGCTTCCGGGCCGATGGCGACCAGCGTGTAGCGGTTGCGGCCCAGCAGGTCGCGCAGCCGTGAGCCGATTGCCAGAACCTGTTTGTCTGCGAGCTGTTTGCAGTCCTTTACGCCGATCTCCTGCATCGTTTTCGCGAGATCGGGGTTGACATAGGCGGCGCAGGCGACCAGCGGCCCGAAGAAATCCCCCTTGCCGCTTTCGTCAATGCCCATGTGCGGGGCGACCGCTTCGGGGTGCAGCACCTCCTCGTAGCCGACCCCAGCCGCGCCCAGCACGGCCGGTTCGAGGTAGAACAGGACGAAATCCCGCGCGCCCTTTCCCTGCACCAGGCACTTGCCGCTGGTGTAGAGGTTGATATGGCAGTCGAACCCTTCGACCGCCACGAGGGTGTAGGGCACCTTGCAGGGCTTGAAATTGCCAACCGAGACCAGTTCCTTCAGAAGGCGCTGCTGGTCGTCGGTCAGCTTGTAGGTGAACACGGTTTTGGGCGGAGTCGTCATGTGTTAATAGGCCTCAGCGCAACTTCAGGACCACCAGGTTGCGCCTCATCAAATCCTTGGTGAAGGTGATCACGGCTTTGCGGGACTCCACTTCCGGGCGGTTCATGCGGATCCGTACGCCGTCGGATATCTGCCGGAGCGTCCGGATGCCGTCTATCTGCTGCCAGAAAAACGTTCCATTCTCGTCCAGGATGACGCGCGCAATCCGCTCGCGGCCGAGAAACCGCCCCAGGAGCCGCGCGTAACGCATCGGCACCGGGGTCGCGCTCACCAGGACGGTTGCGCCGTTTTCCCCGACCTCCGTTCGCACCCCTTCGGCCACCATCGGGATCGCTTCAAGCGGATCGCGCGCCGGTCCCTGCGGGAAAGGGTGTGCCGCCTTGATCGCTTTTTTCGTCCGTCTCCCAAACATGCGTCCACCTTCCTGTGTCAAATGGCAGGCCGGAATAGTAACAAAAAAAGGGATGATGGTATAGCGGCTTTCAGCTCAGTCCAGCAATTCTCATTTTGGAGATGGGAGATGGGCCCATCGGCGTCGGGGTCGGGGTCGGTATCGGTATCGGGGTCGAAAAGGAGATCGAGATGGCGTTTGGCCACACTCGGTCAGCGGGGCTATGCTGTGCATGAGGACCGGGGTGAATACCGGACGGGAGAAATCGACCCCGACCCCGACCCCGATACCGATACCGACCTCGAGGAGAAGACGTTACCGGCAACCGCCAACCACCGGCGGGAGGCGACTGAGTACAGCGCCTCCGCCGGAGCGTTCAACATCCCCTCAAGCGGCCGACGGGGGGGAGGGTACCGACGAGCGGACGGACGTAGTCGAGGAATGCCGCGGTCACATCGTTGCCGGCTCTGTTGATAAAGGCGGCCGGCATGTGGCGGGTTTTGCGGGCGACGGCGCGCAGCGGAACGACTTCAAAAGTGACAGCGTATTTTTTGCCGGGCTTCCGCTTGATCGCCACGGAACCGCTGGATACCGTTCCCTCAATGGCAACGCGCACGGCGGTGGCGCCGACAAGGCGGGCCTCCAACGCGTCGGTCGGCGAGATCACCCCGGGAAAGCTCCGCTGGAGGTAGCCGAAGGTGTCGGCACGGACGCGTGAGACGCCCGCTTGTTTCTTGACCACCGTGGTCAGGAGGTCGCCTAACGCCCCGGTGCCGGAGAGTTGGGCGTTGCCGTGGGAATCGGTTTCGGTGATGAAGCTCGAAATGATCGGCTTGCCGTCGGGGCCGGAGATCCCTTCGGAAACCGCGACCACGCAGCGTCCGACGGTCTGCATGACCCGTCGCACATCCGCAGCGAAGCGGTCGATGACGAAGGGGCGCTCCGGAAGGTAGATCAGGTGGGGGCCGTCGTCGGGATAGACGCGGGCCAAGGCCGAGGCGGCGGTGAGGAAGCCGGCGTGGCGGCCCATGATGACGTCGATCTTGACCCCGCCCAAGGCGCGGTTGTCGAGAGTATCGCCCATGATCGCCAAAGCGACGAACCGGGCGGCCGAGCCGAAGCCGGGTGTGTGGTCGTTCTCGCACAGGTCGTTGTCAATCGTTTTGGGAATGTGGAAGCAGGCAATATCGTAGCGGGCGCGGCGGGCCTCTTCGTCGATGATGTGCACCGTTTCGGCCGAGTCATTGCCGCCGATGTAAAAGAAATAGCGGACGTCGCGCGCGCGCAGCACCCGAAAGATCGTGGCGCAGTCCTCGGGGGTTGGTTTGCGCCGCACCGAGCCCAGGGCCGAGGAGGGGGTTGCCGCGACGGCTTCGAGGACTTTGCGGCTTTGCTGACGCAGGTTGACGAGGTGCTCCTCCAAAATGCCCTTGATCCCGTGACGCGACCCGTAAATCTTGCCGATCTCCGGCGCATCGCGCGCGGCAAGCACCGCGCCGACCAGGCTCTGATTGATCACCATCGAGGGGCCGCCGCTCTGGGCGATAAGCATATTTCCGCGGATCATGTTTTCGTGATCTCCCTGGCTGCCTGAAGCGCGATCTTGTTCCCCCGCGCGGCGGCGGCAACCGCGCGGCCCGGATGGCGCAGGCACGCGCTGCGCGTTGGCGGACATTGTGACACGGTCGGAGGATCAAGGCAAGCTGCACGACAGCCCCACCAGGGCGAACGCATCTAAATTTATGCCCCTGCTGCAAAAAATGAACACTTTTCGCAAAAACCGCAAAAAATCAGCGAATGTTTCGTCCGCCTCACCCGTGAATACACGGACGGCGGAACGAACATTCGCTCAAAACCGTTTTTATTGCGTCCTTCAGCGGTTTCACCGGTATGCCGTCCGTGTATCCACGGGTGAGGCATCCGAGTGAAACCGCACATTGGCGGTTTTTGCGAAAAAATTAGATGCGTTTGCCCTGGGATGCACGGGACAATTGGGCGCATCGCAGTTCTGATGGGGTCGTTGATTCATAATCATAATCATAATCGTAATCGTAATCCGTTCTCCACCAGGAGATTAAGATTAGGATTAAGATCAAGATCAAGATTACGATTAAGATCAAGATTACGATTACGATTACGATTAAGACCCTCATCAGAACTGCCATGCGCACGGGACAATTCTCATTATGAGGCTATTGGGTCATCGGGGTCGGGGTCGGTATCGGAATCGGGGTCGAATTTCCGTTGGTTTTATCGATACCGATACCGATCCCGACCCCGACGCCGATGGTCCCATCTCCAAAATGAGAATTGCTGGCTTCCGGGGCAGGCGGGTGTTATGATACCGTTTCTACATGGTAACCCGCAAACAAGAGGCATCGGGAATTCGTGACGAGGGGGTCGTGGCGGACGACGATCTGGAGGATTCCCCCTACGAGCCGCCCCTGAAGGCCGCATCGCAATTGCCGTTTGATGTGTCGGCGCGTGAATTGCGCCGGCCCCGCGAACAGGTGGTGGCGATAGCCGTGGAGCGGGTGCTCAAGCGGTTGGGGATCGAGGCGTCACCCTGGCTCGAGCGGCTGGCCGTGGAGTGGCCGACGGTCGCGGGCGCGTCGGCGGCGAAGTGCAGGCCCGGCAAGTTTCAGAACGGGATCCTGTACGTCTACGTCGGCAATAGCGTCGATCTTTTCAACATCCGGCGAACCGACCTGCCCGCGATCGAACGGGCGGTTCGGACATTCGCGGGCGATGTGCAGGTGCGCCAGGTGCGGCTGATGATCGGATGAGGGAAGATAGTTCAGGGAAGCTACGGGTAGTGCCCCATAAATAGCTATACACTTTCGGTTACAAATCTTAATCTTAATCTTAATCCTAATCTTAATCCTAATCTTAATCCTAATCTTAATCTAGAAGGATCAGGATCAGGATTAAGATTAGGATTAAGATTAAGATGAAGATTACGATTACGACGAGGAGCATGTCTAGTTATTTGCGGGACACGACGCTACGGGTAGGCAAAGCGAGGAACGGCCGAGATGCGCGTTTTTGAAAAACCGGGCGAGATGCAGGCGTGGGCGACGGCGACCAGACGGACAGGTGCGCGGGTGGGGCTGGTGCCCACCATGGGGTATCTGCACGCGGGGCACCTGTCGCTGGTTCGGCTGGCGCGGGAGCGTTGTGACGCCGTGTCCCTGAGCATTTTCGTCAACCCCACTCAGTTCGGCCCCCAGGAGGATTTCAATACCTACCCGCGGTCGATGGCGCGCGACCTGGATCTGTGCTGTGATGCGGGTGTGGACACGGTATTCCTGCCGCAGGCGGCCGATATGTACGCGCCCGACGCGAGTGCGGCGGTGGTGGAGGAGCGGTTGTCGGCCGGGCTGTGCGGCGCGTCCCGGCCGGGGCATTTCCGGGGGGTCTGCACGGTGGTGGCAAAATTGTTCAACATCGCGCTGCCCGATGTGGCGGTGTTCGGACAGAAGGACTACCAGCAGGTTGCCGTGATCCGCCGGATGGTCCGTGATCTGAACGTTCCCGTCGAGATCGTCGTGGCGCCGATCCTCCGCGATCCGGACGGCCTGGCAATGAGTTCGCGGAATGCCTTCCTGTCGGACGCGGAACGGCGGATGGGGCTGGGGCTGAGCCAGGCGCTGGCGCTCGCCCGCGTCGCCGTGGCGGCGGGCGAGCGCGATGCCGCTGCCGTAAGGGGGCGGATGCGCGCGCATCTGGAAGCGCGGGGACTGCGGGTGGATTATGTCGCGCTCGTCGACGCCGACACGCTGGAGCCCGTCGTCGCGCTGGCGCCCGGCCAGGTGGCGCTCGTCGCCGCCTTCGCGGGCAAGACGCGCCTGATTGATAATGCGGTGCTGGCATGAGAGACGGACGGGCCGGAACGGCAACGGGGGAGGATCGGGAGCGGATGTTGGAAGCGGGACAAAACGACGACGAGGGCGTGGTCACGGCCCCGCAGGTGATCGATGGCCGGGGGCTGGCGCGCGGACACGCGGCCCCTTTTCTGGTCTGGGTGGGCTGCATCGTGGCGCTCTCCGCCGTGGACCGGTTCTGGGATCTGCCGGCGCTGGTCCAGCCGTGGGTGTATGCCGCCAAGTCGGTGGCCTGCGCGGCGCTGTTTCTTCTGTTGCGTCCGTGGCGGATCTATCCCGCACTGCGCCTGCGCAACGCGCTGTGGGCCGTGGCGGCGGGGGTGACCGTGGCGGTGCTGTGGGTGCTCCCCGAAACGGTGGCGTTCGGACGGGCCTTTCCGGCGGCGCAGGCTTTTTACCATCGCTGGCTGATTCTGTTTCCCGGCGCCTATCCCGACTATTATGATCCCGCGCTTTTTCCGCAGTTACCACTCGGTTTCACGGGCGGGATGTACGATCCCGCCGTGTGCGGCTGGGGGCTGGCGCTGGCGCGGCTGACCGGATCGGCGCTGGTGATCGCGGTCATCGAGGAGTTTTTCTTTCGCGGGTTCCTGTACCGCTGGCTGCGGCGGGAGGCGTTCTGGACGATCCCGCTGACCCGCTGGGACCTGGCCACCTTCTGCATCGTGGCGGGGGTTTTCGGGATCGAGCACGACCGGTGGTTTGTCGGAATCGCCGCGGGTGCAATCTACGGGCTGCTGGCGGTGCGTACGGGCGACATCTGGGCCGCCGCCCTGGCACACGGGCTCACCAATCTCGCGCTGGGTTCCTACGTGTTACTGTTCTCCCGCTACGGTTTCTGGTAAAGTAGACGCCTCACAGGGACATCCCCCATGGACGGGCGACGGCAGCGGGAAGGAATGGACTGAACAATGGCGGCGACGGCGAAACTGAACAAAGAGTATGCGATCCGCATGCTGGGCATCGGGGCGCTGATGCTGGGCATGGCCTGCTGGTCGCTTTACGACGGGCAGGTGGGCTATCCGCGGATCAACGCGCGCTACGAGGCGATCCGGCCGCAACTGGTCGGCGGTGCGATGACCGCCGGCGAACTGATCAAGTCAGTCGGCGGCGACGGCGTGTCGCCCTACGAACGCGCGTTTCAGGAGCAGGGGATCAAGACGCCCCACGCCACGCTGGCCAAACTCAAAACGCTCAATGAACAGGCGCGTAACCGGCCGGTGCCGGAGGGTCAGGCCGAACGCTTTCGCGAGCAGCAGGTCGAAGCGGCGCGCGCGTTGATCGAGATGCCGTTGAAAAGCGGGCATGATATACAGTCTCAGTTTGTCATGGCGGCGCTGGCGGCGTTGGCGGCGTTGGCTGCGGGGGTCGCGGTTGGACGCAAGGCAAGGCGGCGTTTCACGGCGGACGAAGCGGGCCTGCACGGGTTTACGGACGCGGTGATTGCCTATCCGGCGATCGCATCCGCCGACTGGACGAAGTGGGAGGAGAAACGGATCGTCCGCTTCATCCTCACGGACGGGCGGCGGATCAAGCTGGACGGCTGGCATTTCACCGGCGCCGAGGCGGTTGTAGACGAGTTGCTGCGGCACCGTCCTGAGGTGAAGGCCGACTCCGCAAAACCGACGGCTGACGTCACGGGCTAACAGGCGAATCACGCGCCTCGCGGTCCGCCGGTCGCGCGCTCCGGAAAGGGTAATCATGTCACTGGTGACGGCTGTATTGATCCTGTTTGGCATCACGTGTCTGCCGCTGCTGGAGTTGCGGGCCTCGATTCCTGTTGGCTTTTTTCGTCCGGAAGTCGCCCATGTTCTGCCGTGGCCGGCGGTGACGGGAGTGTGTGTCGTCGCGAACATCCTGATTGGCTGGGCGACGTTCTGGGTCATGGGTCCGGTGGTCATGTGTTGCCGCCGCTGGCGTTGGTTCGAACGCGCGGTGTGGCCCCGTTTTGAGCGGACGCAACACAAGCTCAAACCGTATGTCGACACGTACGGCGAGTGGGGCGTGGCCGTTTTTATCGGCGTGCCGTTGCCGGGGACAGGCACCTATACCGGCGCTTTTGGCGCGTACCTGCTGGGACTCGACCGCAGGAAGTTTGCGTTGGCCAACGCGCTCGGGGTATTGATTGCCGCGGCGGCGGTGACAGCAATCTGTCTTCTCATCCAAAATGGCGTGGTGGCAGACGAGAGCTGGATCAAGCGGATGTTCATGAAGGAGATCGGGTAGGGGAGGCCATGGGCACGGACGAGACAACGGACTACGCGCTTCTGGATAGCGGGGCGGGACGCAAGCTGGAATGTTTCGGCCGCGTCACGGTATCGCGTCCCTGCGCGCAGGCGGTCTGGAAGCCCCGGCTGGATCCGCGCGAGTGGGAGCGCCGGGCGACGGCCGCCTTTGACCGCGAGGAGGGAAACCAGTGGCATAACCGCGGTGCGCTGCCCGACACGTGGACGATCACGATCGATGGCATCGTCTTCCGATTGTCGGGGACCAACTTCGGCCATCTGGGTATTTTCCCTGAACAGCGGCTGCAATGGGACTGGATCCGGTCGGTCATCGGCGCGGCGGCGCCGCGCTCTGGCGGGAGGCGCGTGACAGTGCTCAATCTCTTCGCCTATTCGGGCGGTTCGACGCTCGCGGCCGCATGCGCGGGCGCCGAGGTCTGTCACCTGGACGCGTCCAAGGGAATGGTGCAATGGGCGCGTGAGAACGCACAACACAACGGCCTGGCCAGCCATCCGATCCGCTGGATCGTGGAAGACGCCCACAAATTCCTCTACCGGGAGATCAAACGCGGCCGGCGCTACGACGCCGTGATACTGGACCCGCCGACGTTCGGCCGCGGCCAGAACGACGAGGTCTACAAGATCGATCGCCACCTTCCCGAAACGCTCGCCCTCTGCCGTCAACTGCTGAGTGACCAGCCGCTCTTCATGCTCCTCAGCGCCCACACGCCAGGCTACTCGCCCGTGGTGCTGGCCAATGTCCTGACACAGGCGGTCGACGGACTTGCCGGCCGCGTCGCGTCGGGAGAGATGCTTCTGACCGGTGCGCGGGATGTGCTGCCGCTGCCCAGCGGCGCCTTTGCGCGGTGGGATTCCAGAGCCGCCGGATCATAATTCGCTGTGCTTGGATCACGTCGCCCCAATCGTCAAGCGCTCTTGCGGCGCGTTATCGTCACCCGCCATCCGTCGTGGTCATCCACTCTCGCAATCGCGGAATGTAGGCGTCAGGGAAATCGTGCTCCACGCCGGGCATCTTCACAACCGTGAATTTTGTAGTTTCGCGGCAGATGCGCAACCAGTCGCGGTATCACCCGCTTGCGGCAATACATTCCATGAAGTGTGTCCGGAAGATCGTCGAACGTGAATTCCAGTACTGCACTGGCTCTCAATGATGGCTCAGGTTTCATAACATCCTTCTCATAGTCATACTCGGCGCTGCTGTCAAGGGACACCCAACCTGTCAGCCTCACACACTCATACACGAATATGCGGCTGAGGCTGGCGCCGCAGGTGCTGGACGATGCGGTCCACCTCAGGGATGGCGTGTGCGAAGAACTGCTTGAATCCGCGGCAGAGATAGTTCAGGCCCGGCTCGCCTTCCGCCGTGCGGATCAGCCGGTTCTTCGGGCACTCGCCCCAGCAGTCCTGCAGATACGGGCACTGGCGGCACTGCGACGGCAGCGTCTCGTGCTTGGCATAGCCGAACTTGACCTGCTGCCGCAATAGGGCCATCTCGCCGAGTGGTGTCTTCGTGATATTGCCCAGGCAGCATGCGGGATAGACAAAATGGTCGCAGGCGTACAGGGAGCCATCGTTCTCCAACGCCAGGGCCTTTCCGCAGAACTCGCTGTAGACGCAGATCTGCGAAGGCAGCCCCATGTGCTGTGCCACGAGCGTCTCGAAGTGGTTGATGTAGACCTTGCCGATGTCCCGGTTCCGCCACTCGTCGAAGGTCTTGCAGAGGAAGTACCCCCAGTCCTCCGGATCCACCGACCAATCGGTCACAACGGAGTCCGGCTGCCCGGGCCGGGCGCGCGTCTCGCCGTCGCAGGGCAGCGTCGTCGGATCCCACGACTGCGGCGCCGTCCGCTCGAAGTCTCTGTGCTCGACGATCGGGATGAACTGGATCCGGTCGGCCCCGAGCTCGCGTCGCAGGAAGCGGTAGACGTCCAGCGGGCGCCGTGCGTTGTACCGGTGGATGCACGCCATCGCGTTGAACGAGACTCCATGACTCTTCAGCAGGCGCGCCGCGGCCAACACTTTGGCGAAGGTCGGCTCGCCGCCCTTCGTGAGGCGGCAGCGGTCGTGGATCTCCCGCGGCCCGTCGATGCTGAGCCCGACCAGGAACTGATGCTGCTTGAGGAACCGGCACCACTCCTCGTCGAGCAGCGTGCCGTTGGTTTGCAGGTCGTTCAGGATGGTCTGGCCCGGCCGGGCGAACTGCGCCTCGATCGCGACCACCTTGCGGAAGAAGTCCAGCCCCAGCGTAGTCGGCTCGCCGCCCTGCCAGGAGAAGACGACGTCGCCCGACACACTCCCGATGTACTGGCGGATGAACTCCGTCAGCACCTCATCGGGCATACGGCGCGGGGCCGGGGCGCCGGCGAGCGAGGCCTTGCCCAGGTAGAAGCAGTAGGTGCAGGCCAGATTGCAGGCGGCGCCTGCCGGTTTGATCATGACATGGAACTGGCTGCCCCCGGGCTTCGCCATCAGCCCCGGGGCGTCGTACTTGTCCACGGGTCTATTCATCCGCTTTCCCTCCCGCCGGCGATGGGCTTGCCGAACACATCGCGGCAGGCCGCCTGCCGCGCTTCGGCGGTCACCGCCGCCTTGCCCGGTCCGAAAAGGATTTTATGCTGCTCCGGTGTGATGGGCCAGTCCCAACCGAGGTGCCTTTTGCCAATCGCCGACGTCCGGTAACCCTGCTGCCTGGCCAGGCCGCCAATCGTCAGCCGGCCAGGAGCGATCAAGGGCTCACCGAACACCGGGACAATGCCGGTCTGCAGACGCGACCGCCCGTGATACCGGCCTGTCAACAGCGTGTAGCGCGATGGCGAACAGACACCCGATGAGCAAGGCCCGTCGGTAAAGCGCAGGCCTTGCGCGGCGAGCCGGTCAATGTGTGGCGTCGGTATCTTGCCGCGTTGCGCGTTGTAACACTGCACGTCGCCGTAGCCGAGATCATCGGCCAGGATGATGACGATGTTGGGCTTGGCGCCTTCCCCGGGCGCACCCTTCTGTTCGCCCGGCGCTTCCGCCCTGACGAACGGCATACCGGCCGCCATCATTCCCAGCCCTGTCAAGCGCATGAAGTCACGTCGGTTCATGGTGTATTCCTTCTTCTAATCGATGAGCCCATGCCGGCCGCTGTTTGCGTCCGGTCACAGACTCCGTGAATGCTATTGGTAAACATATCGTGCTCAGATCCTGTGCAACGGCCAGTCGCGAGCACCGCAGCGTTGGGCCCACTCCTTGTACTGTCGAATCAACCGGTTCCTGATCGCTTCGTTTCCGCGGGAAAGGTCGTGCAATTCGGTCCGATCCTCCAGCATATTGTAGAGTTCCCAGTCGTGGCCGTGTTGCCGGACGAGTTTCCAGTCGCCATCGCGCACGGCGCTGTTCCCTTCGTGTTCCCAGAAGAGCGGGCGCTCGCGCGGCACGTCCCGGCCCTGGAGCAGCGGCAGGAAGCTCTCGCCTTCGAACGGAAGAATCGCCGTTCCCCGATATTCGCCCGGATACCTGGCGCCGGCAAGCTCCAGGCAGGTTGCCATGATGTCGATCACATGACAGGGGCGGTGGCTGATGTGTCCGGTCTTTTGCATGCCCGCCGGCCACCGGACGACGCACGGCGTGGAAATGCCGCCTTCATGAACCCAGTGCTTGTAGAGCCGGAAGGGCGAGTTGGACACGTTGGCCCATGGCTGGTCGTAGCTCATGAACGTGGTCGCCGGACCGGGGGCGAGACGCTCGATGTTTCCGACCGTACAGACCTGCCCGGGGCGCGCCGTGAGACCGTACATGCCTGGCCAGGTTGTGTTGTTGCCGTCCTCGTTGAGGAACTCGGCACAGCCGCCATTGTCGCTCAGGAACATGACCAGAGTGTCGTCCGCTACGCCGGCGGCCTGAAGTGTCTCGAGTATCCGGCCGATGCCACGGTCCATGCTCTCGACTTGCGCCGCGTAGACAGCCATGCGCAGGTCTTCCCATTCCTGGCGCGAGGCGCTGTGGCTTGCGAAGTCGCGCCAACCCCAATCCTTCGGGGAGATGTCCCACTTCGGGCTGAGAATGCCCATCCCTTTGAGTTCCTCGTGCCGTGCCGTCCGGAAGTGGTCCCAGCCTTTCCGGTATGCGCCGCGATAACGCTCGATGTCTTCGGGTTGCGCATGCAGCGGCCAGTGGGGGGCCGTGTAGCAGACGTGCAGGAAGAAGGGGCATTCCCCGCCAGACGCCTCGGTAATCATTCCGCACGCCCTGTCGCTGATCGCATCCGTGTAGTAGAAATCGCTGTCTTCGGCCGTGATGTGCCGCTCCTGATCCATGAGGCCATTGGGATAGAAGTAGCTGCCGCAACCGGCCAGTGTCCCATAGAACCGCTCGAAACCGCGCGAGAGCGGCGTGGGATTGCGCAGACTGCCGGGTTCGCCCGTGGGCGGCCCGCTGAGCGGCATTCCCGGGGAGGTGTGCCATTTGCCGGCGTACCCGGTGGAATAACCGGCCGGCCGCAGCGCTTCGGCAATGGTAACACCATGGGTGTTCAGGTAGCCCTGGTAGGCCGGCCCGAAGCCGTAGTCGTCCACCATGAGACCTACGCCCGCCTGATGCGGATAGAGACCGGTCAGGAGGCTGGCGCGCGTGGGGCAACAGCGGGCGCAGTTGTACATTTGCGTGAACCGCACGCCCTGTTGCGCCATGCCGTCGAGCGCCGGCGTCCGGATCTCGGACCCGAAACACCCGATGTCGGAAAACCCCATGTCATCGGCGAGGATGACGACGATGTTCGGACGTTTCATAGCTCAAGCTCCTGATTTCGGTCTTTGTTCGATGGGCTTCAGAAACCCCAACGTCGTCAAGAACGTCGCACTTTCTTCCATTGTATTGTTGAAGTCGTCGTCCCGGTTCGCGGGCAGAAAGGCCGAACTATTGAAGAACGCATGATCCCTCTTGTCAAACGGGACCAACATGCAGACATTGCCCGCCTTTTTCATCAACATCGTGAAACGCTCGACATTCTCGAACGGAACGGTCGCGTCAGAAGTGCCATGAAAAATCAGGGTGGGCGCAATGCCTTTTCGCACATGATGGCAAGGCGATATCTCGGTTTTCCGCGCTGCGCCCACTTGCATCATTCCAAAACCGGTCTCTGATGTATCCACAACCGGGTTGTACACTATCATGGCATTGGGCAGCGAACGGATGCTCAGGTCTTCCCCTTTGTCCTCATGTCCCTCGATCATGCCGGCACACATGGCGACGTGACCTCCTGCGGAACCGCCGGCCGCAACGATTCTGTCGGGATCGAGCCCCAGGTCGCCGGCATGCTGCCTGACCCATCGAATGGCTGACTTCCCATCTTCGACGCACTTGAACGGAGTTATTCCCGTCCGGTACTCCGCCGACACGGCCACAAGGCCGTGGTCTGCAAAAGCCCGTGCTTGCGGATAGAACTGTCGAGGGGTTCCGCCGACCCAACTCCCGCCAAAGAAAAAGACAATCGCCGGACGATTGCCGGCGGGTGTGTGATTCGAAGGATTGAAAACATGAAGGTTCAGAATCTTTCCGCTATCGAACGTCTTGAAGGGTATTACTTTGTCCGCCTCCATGGCCTGATTCTCCTCCTCGCTCACTTTGGCGACCAGGTTTCTCCGTTTTCCTGATACCACTTCTCCAGCAGACGGCGGTGTTCCGCGAGCACAGGCGCTGATATCGGATCCTTTGCGAGGTTGAACATCTCGCCGGGGTCGGTATCCATGTCCATCAACTGTTCATTCCCACTCCACTCCACTCCCCTTACCGTAGCGGACATATTTGTACCGTGCGCTGCGAAGCATGCGCGCTCCCTCGCTCTCCGTCACCAGCGTCTCGCGCCAGGAGGTGTATTCTTTCCCTTCGGCCAATAAACGCACACTGCGCCCGTTCAACTTCTTGGGAACCGGAATTCCGGCAAAGTCGCACATCGTGGGAATCAGGTCCAATCCCGTCGAAACGAGATGCGCGCGGTCCACTCCGCCCGGCTGGGTGACGCCCTTCCAACTGACGAGAAAGGGCACCCGGGTGGACTCCTCGTACAATACCGACTTATGTTCCAACCGGTGGGAGGCGTCCATATCGCCATGATCGCTGGTGAAGACCACCAGGGTGTTCTTTTCCAATCCCGCTTCGCGCAATGCAGCCAGCACCTGCCCGATCTGCGCATCCACCAATTCGGTCAGCCGGGCATAGGCCCATCGGTGCATGCGCCATTGCTCGTCCGTCCAGTTCTCTCGCACGTACTGCGTGAACCCTGCGGGGATTTGCTTCACTCTTGACGGTTCCCCCTCCGGAATCTCGTAGTTGGCCGGCAGCGGCGGGCAGATCTTGGCGAAGAACTCTTCCCGAGTTACCCCGGACGGCAACTTCAGGGCCTCGCGAAGCGCTCCGTTCCCGTAGTTGACAGTCGCGCGGTCGCGCTGTTTCTCAGCGTCAATGGCTAGAAAGCAAATGTCGTGTGGATTGCCGAAGGATGTCACCAGCAGGAACGGCTTGTCATGCGGTTGTCGCAGAAACTGGGCGGCAGCCTCGGCAAGTTTCGTGCTGACGTCCTGTGTCAATCGTTCGAAGCCGATGTCTTCGAGACTCATGGGCGTGTGGAGTTTGCCCCCGTAGAGGGTCCGGTATCCGGCCTCGCGGAACACGTTTCCCATGCAGTTTGTCAAAATCTCCGGCGGGACATACATTCCGTTCTTGTTGCTTTCCAAATGGATTCGGCTGGGCATGACGCCGCTCAGCATGCTGAATCGTGAAGGTATGCAGATCGGGTTGGCGCAGTAGGCGCGCTCGAACCGCATCCCCTCCGCCGCCAGGCTGTCGAGCGCAGGCGTCTTCACGTACTTATTCCCGGCGCAACTCAACATGCCGGCATGCTGCTGGTCGGTCATGATGTACAGGATATTAGGCCTTTTCAGACTGTTCGTTGGAGTCGCGGGCTCCGGTGCTCCGGCCCATCCCAACTGCGGCATCCCGGCCACCAGCACGCCCGTTGCCGTCAATCGCATGAAGTCACGTCGGTTCATGGTCTATTCCTTCCTTTCGCCGACAGGAGATCCGTCCTCGGGCGATACGGGCTCAAGCCGGCGGTGACTGCCTTCAATCGGCGCATGCATCGTCGTCTCGCCGGCGACGAAGGGTGCGACGAGCACCAGCCGTCGGCAGGGGGCTCGGGGATGTGTAATCCGCCAGTAGAGGAAGCGGGCGGCCTCGGCGCCGAGCTCCTCCAGCGGCATCGTCACCGTCGTCAGCGCCGGGCCTTCGTACCAACCGGGACGGACGTTGTCGAATCCGACGACGCTCACATCCTCCGGCACGCGCACGCCGTGCTGGCGCAGGTGCATGATCGCCGCCGCGGCCATGTAGTCGTTGTAGCACATCAGCGCCGTGAACCCGTCCGGCCCGGGATCGCCCGCTTTCTGTATCATCCCCCGTGCATCGAGTCGCAACGCCACATCATCCCTTGCGCCGACCCGGGGCGGAATGCTCGTCAACTCCGGCGGCACGGTGCCCTTATGCAGTTCCAGGGCCGTGCGCAGCCCGGCCAGACGTTCGAGCGACATGCTGGACCGTGACCCGATGTAGGCCACGCGCCGATGTCCCAGTTCGGCCAGGTGCTCCCCGAGCAACCGGCCGCCATCGAAGTTCGCGACGGTGACCACATCCGCCTGCGGCGGTCCGTAGAAGAGGAACACCACCGGGATGTCTGAAGGTAATGGCGGGTGCGGCGCGAATTCATCGCCCATGGGCAGCACGACGCCATCCACCTGCCGACGGCTGACCACCAACGGCCAGACATCTCCCTGCATCCGGAAATTGGCCAGGTCCACGCCGACCTCCGCTGCGCCCTGGTGCAAACCGGACAACAGGCGCTGGTTGAAGCCCGGCTCCGTATGCACCTCATCGGCCTCGATGTTGATGAGCGAGCACAGAACCCTGAGCAGGTTGGGCGTCTCCGGCGTCCGGGCCGCAGGCAGCGGGTAATTGTGCTTGCGCGCCAGCGCCAGGACCCTCCGCCTCGTCTTCTCGCTGACCGCATCGCTTCCGTTCAGCGCACGGCATACGGTCACATGCGACAAGCCTGCCAGTTTTCCCAGTTTTCGCGTTGAAATGCTCATTCTTCCTATCTCATCTCAGTGCCGATATTGTTGCGTAACATGGATTCGATTGCAAGCCTGAAATTTTCTGATCATTTAACCAGGGCGCATGGCCGTTCTGATGAGGTCGTTGATTCGTAATCGTAATCGTAATCGTAAAAATGGCTGTTGCGCAAAACGGCGGTGTACTCCATAATGAGCGTATGAAAACTCTAACCATCACAGAAGGCAGGGGCCGACTCGGTTACTGGCTCAAGAAGGCTGTAGAAGGCGATGACATTGGTTTCATGTTTGAAGGCAAAGTTGTCGCCCTGCGGCCTGTGGAGGTTTATGCCTCCGATTATGCGCTTCAGGAATACGGCCTGAGCGAACACGAAATGGCATCCGCTGAAAAGAGAATCCGCCGTGACGTCAAGTCTGCGCGTGCCCGCAGGGAAGTCACGCCATTCACCGGGGGCAAAAATGATTTCCGTTGAACTCACAAAAGCGCCATTCAGGCCCGTTCCTTGTCGGGCGGCTGGCGCGGCGTCCCGAAGCCCTTCGTCCCGCCGGCAACTCTTTTCCCTCTCCGAACCTCCTCAAAGCGGTGTCGCGCGGAATACCGCTTGCCACCGCACTCCAAAATGGCTGGTGACTCGTCCCGAAGCCCTCCGTCCCGGCGGCAGCGTCTTGGAGTGCGGTGGCAAGCGGTATTCCGTGCGACACCGCTTTTCCAGGCTCCGCCACGAATGCGGCCTTCAGGCCCGTCCCGAATGGCGCTAAGTGAAGCAGGTTTGACAGAAAGCCCGTCCCTTGTCTGACCTCCGCTTGCACAAACCGGAGGGTTTTGCAAGCGCCTCAATAGGCGATCCAGAAGGTCTGTGATGCCGGCGGGTGATTCGTACCCAATATCGTAACGCAACAAGCGGAAAAAAAGATAATGAAATGGATTGTCAGGTCATCGCCGATTTGGTACTATATGTCATCGTTTGAGTCCGGATCCGCGTTTTTCGGACCGGGCGTTAACGCAGCCGCGTGTGCGGCAAGGCATGTTGAACCGGTGATCGGTTCAACCAAACAGAAGGCGGAGGCAACAATGAACAGACAACCAGAAGTCAGAGGTCAGAGGTCAGAGGTCAGAGGTCAGAGGTCAGAGGTCAGAGGTCGGGAGGAGATGAACAACCGCAAATTCTTCCGCCTCTGGCGGTCCATCTGCAATCCCTTCGCCATGGGCGGCTCCGCTAGGGGCGCACAATCCGCAATGCTCTGCGCGCTGCTGGCGGTGGGGATGCTGGCGGGGAATGCGTACGCAGATACCTATCTGGCCACGGGCGGTGATCGCACAACCAACTACACTGACGGCGGCATGACCTATGCGGCTCACATATTCACGAACACTGCCGCCGGACCTTTCTATTTCACCCCCTCCGCGAACCTCACGGTTGACTACCTGATCGTTGCCGGCGGTGGCGCCGGCGGCGGGTATCTAAATGGCGGTGGCGGTGGCGCTGGCGCCGTGTTAGAGGGGACCGGCCTTTCTCTCGAAGCGGAAACGCCCATGCAAGTCACTGTTGGCGTCCGTGGTAACGGTGGTGTTGGGAGGGGAGGCACCGGTGGGACCTCAGCATTCGGCTTATTGACGGTTCCTGGCGGCGGCGGCGGCGGTAAGGACAATACCAACGATGGCCCAGGCGCCAACGGAGGTTGCGGTGGTGGCGGTGCGTATTTAAGAGCCGGTGGGGACACCACCGCTGTGTCCCCACAGCAGGGTACCGCGGGTGGTGCAGGCGGCCCGAGCGTTGGTGGTGGTAATTCGAATCGGACAGGTGGCGGAGGTGGTGGTGCTGGTGGTCCTGGCGGTGATGGCGCGTCGGCTGTTAAAGGCGTCGGCGGATTAGGTGTTACGCGATCCATCACCGGTGAGGAGATGACCTACGC
>Ga0268276_1001261_pt1 | contig 25634 bp, 24 predicted proteins | sample saktaG_4_FD_190145 | JGI IMG/M metagenome (GOLD analysis project Ga0268276, IMG submission 190145) | Saline water microbial communities from Sakinaw Lake, British Columbia, Canada - sak_2010_1_5_45m | ecosystem: Environmental > Aquatic > Non-marine Saline and Alkaline > Saline ... | reverse complement strand
GCCATGGACATTTTAAACAAAGCGGCCCGGCACTTGGGTTGCCTGCCGGAAAACCCGTTTATGACCTTGTCATTTCTGTCATTGCCTGTTATACCGGAATTGAAACTGACCGATAAAGGGTTGGTTGATGTGACAAAATTTGATTTTATACCGCTGTTTGCAGATGCGTAATTGTACCAAACTTCAGAAGATTGAGTCAAAATCTCCACGTTTTCAGCAAAATCTTCTCTGAAACCTTCTGAAGGTTTAATACCGCTCTGAGTGATAGACGAGTTTAAATCTTCTCGAAGCGGTTTTCTCCCACGTTTTTCCGTATTGAAAAGGGATCGAATATCTGGCCGTTCATGGTCAGATAAACCCCATGGGGGAGGGCCTGAACCGCCGCAATCGCACAACCGATATTAAATACGGCGTCGCTGTTTTTAAACCGGGCGGGCTGCATGGAGCCGGTCAGTACGATTGTTTTATCGCGAATAACAGATAATGTTTTAGCAGTTTCGATCATGGTGTCTGTTCCGTGGGTGATAACAATTTTTTCGTGCGGGGTCTGTGCGATTTTTTCCAGAATCAACTGCCGGTCGCTTTCATCCATGTCCAGGCTGTCTTTCTGCATGATGGACTCGGTTTCGAATTCTACCGTAAAATTGGCTTCCTGAAGCACTTCGACAATTTTTGGATCGCCAACCTGATACATGCTTTTCTGATCGAAGTAAATTTTATCAATAGTTCCACCAACAGTGAAGATTTTCAGATCCGGCATAGGGTTTTCCCTTTCAATATTTTTTACGGGCTAAATTTAGTACATAATTGGCAATTCAGAAACATTTCATAATGCGCCGGAAATGTGTAATTTATTCCGAATTAAGGTGAGATTCTGCGAATGAAAATTTCTGGCAAAGTATTTTTGAGTATATGCATTGGGCTGACAATCTTACTGGCTGAAGGTGAACAGCAGTTTGCCGAACTGGGTGATTTTCGACTTGAAAGCGGTGAAATAATTAAAGATTGCCGGATCGGCTATCGGATTCTGGGGGAGATGAACCCGGATAAATCCAACATTATTCTATATCCGACCTGGTTCGGCGGAAGCAGCGAGCACGTGTCAGGGCTGGTCGGCCCGGGAAAATTTGTCGATAACAGTGAACTCTGTGTCATTATTGTCGATGCGCTGGGAAACGGGGTGTCATCATCACCATCGAACAGCAAAAAGCAGCGTGACCGAAAATTTCCCGAATTTACCATTTACGATATGGTACAGAGCCAATACGAATTGCTGACGGTACATTTGGATATTCACATTCTCTATGGGATTATCGGTGGATCCATGGGCAGTTTCCAGGTTTTTGAATGGCTGGTATTATATCCGGATTTTGTAGAAAAAGCGTTGCCCTATGTCTGTTCTCCGGCGTTAAGTTCCTATGATTTACTGAAATTACAATCGATGCTGGAAACTATAGGTGCCTCCCGAAAGGCGGGGTGTTCTGAACGAGAAATCCAGCGACTTGCCAATATAACTACCGAACTGTTTGCCCGGACACCGGAGTACGTTGTCGAGCACCATCACCGGGATGAATTTGAAGCATACCTGGCGGGATTTGACCGTGAGCCTTCGGCACAGTTCACGTCCTGGAATAAAACCAGTCAGATACGGGCGATGCAGCACCATAATATTTTCCGGCACTTTGGTGGTTCTGAAGAGGCTGCGGCACAGGCGATCACGGCTGAATTGTTGATAATTGTCTCAGCAACGGATTTGACGGTAAATCCAATCCCCGCCCAAAAATTTGCCAAAATCATGGCTTGTGAAATTGTTGTTCTGAAAAACAACTGCGGGCATTTGGCTATCGGTTGCGAAATGGAGCGCTGCAGCCGGATTGTCGGGGATTTCTTTAAACATTAATCGGGAGGATAGATCGTGAAAAGATGGGAATATAAGGTTATTGATTCGACGAACATTGCCGGTGGAATCTTTCGCGGGAAGAAGTTTAGGGAAATTGAAAAATTCCTGAACGGACTTGGGCAGGAAGGCTGGGAGATTGTCAATCTTGATTTTAACGATGTCACCGGCCAGATGGATTTTGTGGGCGTTGCCAAACGGGAATTGAGCAGTTAAACCTATTTTGGTTCTGTTTTGAAAATCACGTCATTAATTACTTCTTTTCTCCGTCGAAACCGATCGGTTCTGCTTGCATTGCTGATTATCACTCCCCTTGGATTTTACAGTAAATTTTATTCCGGGCCGCTACACTACTGGGTAAACGATTCATTGTGTGATGTTTTCTATGTTATTTTCTGGTGTCTGGTTATGGGATTATTTTTCCGACAAATGCAAGCCCGAACCATTGCCGAAATTGTGTTGTTTGCCACCTGCATTCTGGAGTTTCTGCAACTCTGGCACCCGCCGTTTCTGACATGTTTGCGAAACAATTTTATTGGAGTTACGATTTTGGGAAATGTCTTTACCTGGAGCGATTTTCCCTATTATTTTGTCGGATCAGCGTTGGGATTTGTATTACTTCATAAATTAAAAAAATGATATCCTGTTTCCGAAGAACCTACTACCTTTTAATTTCCCTTAAAAAGTCTTCCACTTCGGGAATGCCGCCTTGGAAGATCAGGTAACCGTTGTAGGGTTCCCGTTCGGTGATTTCACCCGCAATGGGGGTCAGCATGATCTCTTTGACTTTTTCAAGATCGTCGGTTTGGCCCAGGGCCCAGCATAGTTTTACGTAGGCGACTTCGGGCAGCATGTTAGCTGCCGGTATGACGCCCAGCTGCATCATCTCACGGCCGGTCTCATAGACATACATCTGCACATAGCCCCAGATGGTCTGAACGGTCATATAAACGGCAATTCCCTTGTCCCGCGCCCGTTTCAGAGCCGGGTAAACCGGTTTATTGACGTGCCCCAGCCCGGTCCCGGCGATGACAATCCCGCGGTAGCCGTTGTCGATCAGAGAATCGATGATATCGGGTTGCATATTGGGATAATAATAGACGATGGAGACCTTTTCTTCGAAGGCTGTATTAATGATGACATCCTTATCAGAGCGTCGGTGCCGGTAATCGTTGCGCAGGGGCGTGATTTTTTCACGGTCAACCATTGCCAGAGGAATATCGCTGATCGTCCGGAAGGTGGAGCGATAGGAGGAGTGCATTTTACGCACCCGGGTGCCGCGATGAAGCAGTCCATACTGGTCGGAAGTTGGCCCAAACATGCAGACCATGACCTCTGCAATATCACTTGTCGATGCGGTATTGACCGCATGTATCAGGTTCAGCGCAGCATCCGAGGACGGACGATCTGATGAGCGCTGCGAACCGACCATGACGATCGGGACGGGTGAATTCTGGACCATAAACGACAGAATGGCGGCGGTGTGGTGCATGACGTCGGTGCCATGGCCGATGACGATCCCGTGAATTCCTTTTCGAATTTCTTCACCGATAGCGTTGGCGGTGCCGATCCACTGCTCCGGCCCCATGTTCTCGCTGAAAACACCGTAGAGTTTTTCAGTATTAAGATTACAGTAATCCGCCAATTCCGGAACCGAGCCGTATAATTCACCGGGTGAAAAAGCCGGAATGACGGCGCCGGTGCGATAATCCAGGCGGCTGGCGATGGTTCCGCCGGTGCCGAGGAGTTTAACATTTGGTTTTTCAGGATCGTAGGGGAAATCCTTTTCGGGGATTTTGTAATGGGCTTCCCTGCGGGCTGTTTCATGGATGGATCGGACCGTGTTAACATTGATCCCGATATTGTACCCATTCCGTAATTTCATGACAATGTGTTTGGCGTCGGATGTTTCAGAACGGGGCAAAATAATGCCCTTGAAACCGCCCTGCTCAGTCAGCAATTCCACATCGCTCCAAACCTGCACCTGATTATCTTTCAGAACCTGCAAGGCCGGATCGCGGTAACCTTTATATATATCGCTCATGCTGATTCCTTCCGGTTGTGGGCGAATTCATGGACTTTTTTCAATACCACTTTTGCAGGAATATGTCCACGGCATTTGTCCATGACCAGCCCCATCAAATAACGAAACCGTTTTTCCAGATCCTGAATTAGCTGCGTCTCCTCATCCAGTGATCTCTGAATAATTCTTTCCAGATCAGCCGGTTGAAGTTTCGGCGGCGAGTATCGGTCTATGAGTGTGTTGATGTCAATTCCGGGTATTTTCAGAAATTCCATAAACAACTTGTCGCTGTTTTCGAGAATGGCGGGATTTGTTTCAGCAGCCTTAAAGAATGAATGCCAGACGGATTCGCTAATCCGGTCAATCGCTAACTGTTTCCGCCGCCAGTAAATAGTTTTTTCGAACATTAAGCGACTAATCCAGGAGACCGGAACGCTGTAATTTTTGACCATTTTATCAAAAAGGCTGGATTGCGGAGAAGAGCTTATAATAGTATGCAGATGTTTTGGAACGCCAATCTTCTCATATCGATTCTGTTTCTCCCAGATTGGTTCCGGATTTTCTTTTGATAATTTGGCGATCCGTTCCGCGGAAAATTCAAGGGGCGGCAAATCGGTATCCGGGTACATGCGTTCCGGCCCGGGCAGAATCCGTTCAAAACCATTGGTGCCGTCGGCCAGAGCCTGGCGGGTTTCGCTGGGAATACCAATGGTCGCTTCTTTGGCCCGGATAATGATTTCTTTGACGGCCGTGTCCACATCCTGGTCATTGCCCCAGGTCAGAATCAGGGCGTCCTGGGAATTGGCTTCCACGGTTTTCCGGATTTTATTCCAGGCAAAACTGCTGATCGTCTCTTCGGTGCTTTCAGAGGTCAGAATATTGGGAATGCGGGTCAGACAGGCGATAACGCGAACGCGGTCGGCAATTTCTTTGGAAAAAACTTTCCCGGTCTGAGTCGGTGTGCTCAGGATACCGCGGAACCCTTTCAGGTTTACGCAAAATACCTTTTCTCCGTGTTTCAACGCCCAGGCAATCGGTGCCCAGGAACTGTCGGAAAGGTGGCGAGTCACCTCTTTTGCGCTGGCTTTAAATGTTTTTTCGGTGACTCCCCGTCGTTTCAGATTTTCCCGAATCTGCAGCAGCGAATACTGCCGTTGGGCTTCATTGTAAATTAAAAGTGGAATAAGCGGAATGCGGGAGACACCCTTGATTTCGATGCGGGTTCCGCCGCTGATACTAACGTTGACGTCCTGACGTGCGGCGCCAATCCCGGTACGGACTTTTCCGGTACTGCGAACCAGCCAGCGCAGGATATTGGCGACATCGGCAACTTCCTGAGGTGTGTGTAAAACTGGTTCGGTTACCGTTTCAATCAACGGCATTCCGAGGCGGTCGGTCAGATAAATTCGTTCGTGACCGCTGTCGGAGACTTCCCGGCAGGCGTCCTCTTCGAGACCAAGTTGAATCAGGCCGATTTTGCGGTCTTTGTAGGGAATCCAGCCATCGATGCCGACGATAGTTGTTCTCTGGAAACCGGTGGGAATACTGCCGTCGAGATACTGTTTGCGGGCGATGTGAATCTCGTTGACCAGTTTATAATTCATCAATATGGCAATCTGAAACGCGATGTCGAGAGCCTGGGGATTAATCTCGAAGGGCGGCGTGTCGTCCATTTCGTAGGTGCACAGAGTTTCGTGATTGATGCGATAGATGATTTCCTTTTTCGTTTTGAATTCCATCAGGGCGGTGCCGTCGTATTCGCCCAGTTCCGAAAGCGTCGGGCGCATATGACGCAGGATTTCGGCATCATAGACATCGGAATAACGGCCGGCGGGGCAGCGGCAGAACAATTTTTTTTCGGTCAGAATCTGCTGATGGATTTCCAGTCCGGCTTTCAATCCCAGATTTTGGTAATCCTGAGGCGTCATTTCAGCGAAAGGTTTCAGGAATTCAGGCATTGGCTATCGGCCCTCTTATATATGCATAGAAAAGTGACAAGGAACCGATTCTTTGATTCCGGTGTTGACTTATTTTATAAAGGATTTTCATTCCATTAAAATTAATAATTAAAGTCCGAATTCCAAGCGGATTTGTTATCATAAATAAAAAATCAGGTGAGCCAGATTACGGATATATCTGGCACCTTTATGCTTACCGGACAGCAACCGGCTAATATATTTAGTTCGGTCTCCGATTTAACTGTTTTTTTTATTCAGGGTGATTAAATTTGGGCACGTGTCTTGACAATATCAATCAAGAGGGTAAAACCATGGATAAATCCGGGATTCAGGCTCAATTAAAACAGCTGCAACAACGTTTTGAAGGCGATATTTATACAGATGATACAACACGTCTAATGTACGCTACGGATGCTTCAGCATATCGCGAAAAACCACTGGCAGTGACCCGTCCGAAAACAGCAGATGACATTAAACTGCTTATTAATTTCGCGACCCAGAATAATACTTCGCTGATTCCCCGTGCGGCCGGGACATCCCTGGCCGGGCAGGTGGTCGGAAGTGGAATAGTGGTTGATATCTCCAGGTATATGAATAAAATCCTTGAACTAAATACTGACGAAAAATGGGTGCGGATAGAACCGGGTGTGAATCTGGATGAATTGAATCTATATCTGCAACCCCACGGTCTGTTCTTTGGTCCCGAGACAGCCACTTCTTCGCGCTGCCTGATGGGCGGAATGGTGGGTAATAATTCCTGTGGTGCCCATTCAATTATCTACAAGACGACCCGGGAGCATACGATTTCTGTAAAAGGATTTCTCAGTGACGGTTCGGAAGTTGAATTCCAACCCCTGACGAAAAAAGAGTTTGATGAGAAATGTCGCGGCGATTCGTTGGAAAACCATATTTACTCACAAATTAAGACGATTCTGTCAGATACCGAAAATCAGAAAGAAATTCGTGATCAATTTCCCCATCCCGAAATCTATCGTCGGAATAACGGTTATGCGATTGATATCCTTTTAGAGACGGAACCCTTTTCCGATACAAAGACACCCTTCAACTTTTCCAAACTGATCGCCGGGTCCGAAGGTACGCTGATGTTTATGACGGAAATCAAGTTGAACCTGGTACCACTGCCTCCGAAAGAGCAGGCGCTGGTTTGTGTTCATTGCGAGACACTGGAGGAGGCGTTCAAGGGCAACCTGATAGCCCTGAAATACAAACCCGGTGCGGTGGAGTTGATGGATGACATCATTATTGCCCAGACGGAAAATCATCTGGCGCAGAAAAAGAACCGCTTTTTTATTCATGGTAATCCCAAGGCGATTCTGATTGCGGAATTTGCCCGAGAAACGAAAGCGGAAATTGATGTGATTACCAGGGAGCTGATTGCCGATATGAAAGCGGCGGGGTATGGTTACCATTATCCTGTTGTGACGGGGAGTGATATTCAGAAAATCTGGAACCTGCGGAAAGCGGGGTTGGGACTGCTGGGCAATATCGCCGGTGACGCCAAACCGGTACCGGTGATTGAAGACACTGTAGTTCGGCCGGCAGATTTACCGGAGTATATGGTCGAAATTACAGAAATGCTGAAAAAACATGGGAAATCCTGTGTGCATTATGCCCATATCGGCTCCGGCGAATTGCATCTGCGGCCGGTGTTGAATCTGAAAGACAGTGAGGATGTCAAACAGTTTCATGATATTCTGGCGGATACCGCCAAAATCGTTAAGAAATATCGTGGTTCCCTGAGCGGGGAACACGGTGACGGTCGTCTGCGGGGCGAGTTTATTCCTTTTATGATCGGTGAAAAGAACTATCAGCAAATTAAAGACATCAAACAGACCTGGGACCCACAGCATATTTTCAATCCCGGCAAAATTGTCGATACGCCGGTGATGAATGAATGTCTGCGCTACGTGCCGGACCATCCGACCCGGGAAATTGAAACGATTTTTGATTTTTCAAGGGATCAGGGTATTATCCGGGCGGTTGAGAAATGTAACGGTTCCGGGGATTGCCGGAAATCCTTTCTTCTGGGGGGGACTCTGTGTCCCAGTTTCATGGCAACCCGGGACGAGAATAACCTGACCCGGGCCCGGGCGAATATCCTGCGGGAGTTTCTGACCAATTCACCAAAGAAAAATCCCTTTGATCATAAAGAGATATATGAGATCATGGATTTGTGCCTGTCCTGTAAAGCCTGCAAGTCCGAATGTCCTTCTTCGGTCGATATAGCCAAACTGAAAGCTGAATTCCTGCAGCATTATTACGATGCCAATGGTGTGCCCCTGCGCAGTCGGGCGGTAGCCTATTTACCATTTATTCATGCCATAGGATCCTGGATTCCGGGAATCATGAATTTCTTTATGAAAAACCGTCTGAGCTCCGGGATTATGAAAACGATCTTGACATTTGATCAGCGACGCCATTTCCCGCTGTTGCAAAAAACACCCTTACGGCGCTGGGCAAAGAAATATGTCCAGGATCTGGGTGATATTCCCAAGAACGGCAAGGTTTGTCTGTTTACCGATGAGTTTACTAATTTTCTGGATACCGGGATTGGCATTAAGGCAATTATATTACTGAATAAGCTGGGTTATGAGGTCATATTGCCGGAGCACAGTATCAGCGCCCGGACGTTTTTGTCCAAGGGACTGGTTCGCTCGGCCCGGAAAATTGCCCGCAAAAACATTTCTGCACTGGAAGACCTTATAACAGAAGAAACCCCGCTGATCGGTGTTGAACCGTCGGCGATTCTGGCGTTCCGGGACGAGTATCCCGACTTGGTCAATGGCGAATTGAAAGAGGCAACAAAACGAATTTCCGAAAATGCCTTTCTCTTTGATGAGTTTTTTATGAAGGAAGCGGGGAAAAACAAGATTAGCTCTGCGCAGTTCACAGATGCAAAACAGCACATTAAACTGCACGGCCACTGTCAGCAGAAAGCCGTTGCCTCGACGGAAACCACACTGAAAATGTTATCGTTTCCTGAAAATTACACAGCCGAAGAAATTCCGTCCGGTTGTTGCGGAATGGCCGGAGCATTCGGGTTTGAAAAAGAGCACTATGACGTATCGATGAAAATCGGTGAAATGGTACTGTTCCCGGCAGTCAGGGAAGCTCCGGCGGATACACTAATTTCGGCACCGGGAACTAGTTGCCGGCAGCAGATCAAGGACGGTACCGGGCGGGAAGCGTTACACCCGATTGAGATTATGTACGCAGCCTTGAAAAATTAGGGCGCGAGTCTGTGAATTGACTAAAGTTTGTACAAAAACCAATTTGGCTCCGCTTAAAATTGGTTTCTATACCGGAGTTGCTCATAACACACACGGTGAACTTTCGCCATAATAATACACCAGTTTTCCAATTAGTAATGAAAGATTAGGCTCCCGTTCGTCTCAGCGGAGGATCGTTGTAACGATTTGAATGAAACCAAAGATTATCTGAAAAAAGTGATCCGGCAGTCCGGCAGCCGCCGGAGACGCTGTATCAGGGTTGGATGTAAAAACCGGATTCTATTGGATTAATTTTCGAGCGCTGTTGCTAAATCGTCGAATACATGAAATGTAATCCCGATAATATTGAAGACCTCCTGGAGAGTCTTTGAAACGTTCAGCAGCTTGAGTTTGCCGTTGTTCCCCTGACACTCTTTAACGGTTTTTAGCATGACTCTCAAGCCAGCGGATGTAATTAGATTAACCTGTTCAAGATCCAGAATGATATTGAATATCCTGCGGTTGAATGCTTTCTGAATTTGCCTGTCGAGATTTTCCGCACTGGCACTGCCGACAGTTCCGGTCAGTGTAATCAGTTTATATTTTCTGATTGTCTTTGCCTGAATTTGTAATTCGTTTTCCACGAATCAATTGTACTAAAAATATAGAAATATATCAAGGATTTCATGAAGTTTCACCGGTTCGGTGGGGCTCAATGGATGCAATGCAGGTCCGGTTTTATTGCGTTATTCAGGACAATTATTACAAGGGTCGAAATATTTTTAGAAACTGCCGGTCTTAAAAAAGAGTTCTACTTCCGGAATTTGGCAGGTTTTTGCCTCGGTCAGCGAACCGCTGAACAGTATTTTCCCCTGATCCAGAAAGATGATTCGATCAGCAATCCGATGAATGCTGGCAAGTTCATGTGTCACGATAACCACTGACATGTTTAGCTGATCGCGAAGGGTCAGGATCAGATCGTCCAGAGCAGCGCTGGTCAGAGGGTCTAAACCGGCAGAAGGTTCGTCGCAAAAAAGCAATTCCGGATCCAGGGCGATCGCCCGTGCTAGGGCCGCCCGCTTGCGCATTCCACCAGAAAGTTCCGAGGGCAGGAGATAGGCAGCGTGATCCAGACCAACCATATGAAGTTTGGTCAGGACAATTGTATCAATCAGATTTCGGTCGAGATGAGTATGCAGTTCCAGGGGAATGGCGACATTTTCCGCAATAGAAATTGAATTAAGCAGGGCGCCGTTTTGAAAAAGAACACCTATCCGGCGCAGGACGCTGTTGTAGTGGGATTCGTCGGCTGCATCAAAGGGTGCACCGAAAATCCGGACGTCACCAGCGGCAGGAGACACAAGGCCGATGATGCTTTTCAGCAACGTTGTTTTACCGCAACCACTGCCGCCAAGAATTACGGTTACCTGATTTTCGAAGAAATCAAGACTGATTTGGTCCAGAATCCTTTTGTCCCCATATTGTGTAATCAGGTTTCTGATTTGGATTATTGAATTAGGCATTTGATTAGATCATATAAATTAAACTGAACAGTGCATCCAGAAAAATAACCGCGAATATAGAGGCAACGACGGCTGAAGTTGTAACTTTACCGACGCCCTCAGCGCCCCCCTGGGCTTTAAAGCCGAAATAACTGCCGATAATGACAATGACCCAGGCAAAGAAGATACTTTTACTGAGGCCGACCAGCAGATCTTCGGCCGTGAGAATACTGATAGTCTCATTGAAATAGGACACAAATGTCAGATCAAGATAGGTCAGTCCGATGACAAATCCGCCCAGGATTCCGAGAATCATTGACAAAGTAACAAGCAACGGCATGCATATCGTAATTGCCAGAAATTTCGGGACAACAACATAACTGATCGGGTTGATCGCCATCATTCGCAAAGCATCCAGCTCTTCGGTGACTTTCATTGTTGAGATTTCAGCCGCAAAGGCTGAACCGCTGCGCCCCGCGATAATGATCGCCGTCATCATTGGTCCCATTTCCCGGACCATAGAAATTGCAATCAGGTCGGCAACATATATGCTGGCGCCAAATTGCCGCAACTGAGCGGCTGACTGGAGCGCCAGAATCAGGCCGAGAACAAAAGAGAGCAGTGCGATAATACCGATGGCATTGCTGCCAATCAGGAAACTTTGCTGGATAACCGACCCTTTGCGGCGGCTGCCGGTATGGAAAATACCATAGAGAGACCACAACACTATTTCTGATGTCAGATACAGAAAATCTAAAGCTGATTCCCCGAAACTATAGACAGAATTTCCAACAGACTCAAAGAAGTTGGGTTCCGGTGACTGTTCGGGTTTTCGATTTTGATGGGATGAAAAAGTTTCAAGTGCTCTCTGGACTTTTTCATTCGCTTTCTGAAGATTCGCGGCCGATCCGGTTCGCTCTGTTAATTGCTCCAGAAAAGCCACACCGGCGCTGTCGATGTAGTCTACACCGGAAAGATCGATAGTCGTGACCGTATCCAGCCGGGTTTGCTTCAGATTTTTCTGCAACTCAGGAATCGTGTGAATAGAGAGCGGACCATCAAGGATTAGTAATGAATCCCGACAGTGAATTCGGGATGATTTCAGGGAATTATCAGATGCCATATTATTCATAAAGTATTTATCTCAGGAAGTAGGTAATTCTCAGGAAAAGGGCATGGCGATCAACAAGATAATCCTTGCCGTCTTCCGCCTGCTTATTGCGTAATCGCAGCCGGTAATCGATGGAGATGTATTTGAATAATTTCAGATTGAATACATTTTCCCATTCGATTGTTGTGGCCTCATCACTGCGGAATGGAAAAAGAAAATCTGCATTTGTATAATAAGTCAGATTCAGAGGTAATTGAAAATTCCCGACAACCGAAACCTCAGTTCCCCGTTTGGAGAGCGAATTCAGGGCGGAGAAGACACGATAATTCACACCATTGATATTTTCAGAAAGGTCAGAAAGGGAGTAAACATTGTCATAATAATCCTGGCGCAAACCGAATCCGGCCCGGATATTCAGATTTGCCCGGCCGGTATTTAAGGCTCTCAGGTTTATACCGATTCCTTCCTTCAGTGTCATTGGCATAAAACCGGGCTTGATTTGAACCAGCTTGGATTGCATGCCGACATCCAGTGTATCCCCGGCAGGACTCTTTTTAAAATAGTTGATCGGTGACGAAAAATAGACATATTCATTCAACAGATGAGATTCACTGTCAAACCGGCCATACAAACCGATATTTTTCAGAAAATAGAGGATGAAGGTGTTCCTAAAATAGAAATTATCATTGGAAATCCGGAAATCGGTATCCGTCGTTTTTGTTGTGCCCAGTTCGATCAGATTGCGGAGGGTGTAATATGCGGGGAAATTATCATAGATAATCTTATTTTCAAATTGAGTATTCAGGGTTATTGTGGTTTCCCGTTCCGTACGAATTTTCTCGTTGTCACTGTTGTAGTTGGCATTGCCGTAAAACGCGTTCAGAAACCGCCAGTACCCGGTTGAAGCGGCCATTTCATTTTCTTCGAGGATTCCGGCGCCGATCAGATCCGTTGGTGTACCTTCCTGATCAGTTCCGACTACGATTGTCAGCCGCTGAAAGGCCCCTTCTTTTAGAAAAACTGTTGAAAAATTCCGGTAGGTATTAAATGGCTCGTTATTGATGGTGATTTTATAAAGTCCCGGTTTTAGGACCCAAATTTTTTGCTGCTCTCCGTATTCCCTTTCGGCGGGAATATCGGTACCAAAACTCTGTCCTGTTTCGGATTCAAATATCTCATAACGGACCTTTACAACTTCCCGTTTTTCGTCAATAATATCGACAAGGAGACAACTCCAATCAGGTTCAAGGATAGTTTTATACCGCGGGACTATTTTAATGTCCTCCTGTTCCAGCAACTGATTCATGCTTCCCGATCCGTATCTGATGGAATAGGTACCGGCGTTCAGCGGAACAGATCTGCCCGGTGTGCCGATAGTTTCGTTCCCATCGCTGTCGATAATTTTAAAGGCAGGTTCATTATCGGTGTTAGATATTGATGGAAAAAAGAGAACACCCATGCCTTCTGTGCTTTCTTCCGAAGCCTCGACAAACAGTGAGTCGTAAGTGGTTTTGACAAGCTCTGTCCCGGATTCGGGAGTGCCATCGAAGTGGTGGAATATTTTTACCAGGAATTTATCAGTCTCTTCCAGTATGATTTCGTTGATGACCTGAACAAAGGTTTCCATCTGGTTGTCGGGGAGAACCGATTCGCGGTTAATGGAATGCACAACGGTATAGGCTTTTGCGCCGCGCTCCTGAAGGAAAAAGTCCATATTTAACCGGGCAGCTTTGAGATTTTCAGATTCGTAAACTTCAATATTGTTGATCTTTGTGATTATTTCATAATCCGGTCGAATACTGAGAAATTCCCGGGCGACCTGTTTGAATATTCCGTAGCGACTGATTCGTTTCACGATCAGGTTGGGAATAATTTCAGCTAGATCGACCGCCCAGATATCGTTTTCAGAGTAGGTAATCCGGGGGCCAAAGTGCCGAATCACGATTTCTTTTCGGTCATAGGTTGTTGGGATTGTCAGATCGTTTACCTGCACGGTAAAATTCAGTGGTGTTTCCCGCTGTAACGCTTTTTTTTCCGTATGGGGAAAATACTCGAGGATGTAATAATTCTTCAAGACAGACTCTTTATTCGAGCATGAAAACATGAAAAGGATAATCAGCAGTAAATAGTGTCGTTTCATAGAATATCCTAACAATTAGCGTTTTGAACGCAATAGTATTGAGGGGTCTTCATTGATCTTTCGGGAAAATTCACTCAGGTACTCGGCAGATTGTTTCAATGATTCGATGGACTTGATCAAATCTTGCCGCGCTTTCAGAACGGTAAGGTCCACATGGGTGAACGTGTTGTTAATAGTGGTCAGGGTCGTGCTCATTTCAGTTGTAAGTTTCTCGACGTCTGTAGCTGCCAGTTTGTCGCTGAAGATTGACGCATTGGTGATGGCACCGTCCAGTTTATCGAGACTGTTTTCGGCAGAACGCACGAACTTCGCCATGTGGTATGAAGCAGAATCCAGCTGGCTGAAAGCCCGATGAAGCGGTGCTCGGTTTTCCTCAATAATGCTGTTGGTGCTGGTCAGTACCTGGTTCAGCATTTTTCGGTTTTCATTAATCAGCTGGTTTAAGGATTTCAGAGTTGTTTTCAGAACATCCCGGTTTTCGGTCAGCAGCAAATTCATATTTTCAATGGTACTGTTCAGAATTGTCCTGTTTTCTTCAATCAGACTATGAGTACTTGAGAGGATATTATTGACTTTTACCCGATTGTCATCGGATGTCATTGCGATGATATTATTCAGGAGCAATTCAAATTTTTCGGCGATTTTTTCGGCCTTACCGGTAATATCATCGATATATGAAATGCCCGGTTGTATGTTTGAATCGGGTGGCAGTAAATCCGCCTCATTACTGCCGCCGGTCAACTCAATTTGTTTGATCCCGGTAATCCCGACGCTGACCAGGGTTGCGACGACATCGTTCTTTACTGGTGTTCCTTTTTTTATACTGATCTCAACATTGACATTATTGATGTCTTCGGTGTCGATGGTGATATCTTCGACCTGTCCAATATTGATACCGTAGTATTTAACGGAGCTTCCGACCTGTAATCCAATGACCGATACATTCCGGTACTGAATGTAATAATGGTCCCGCTTTTCCATCAGTTTATTGCCGGCTACGATGACAAAAGTGACAATCAACAGGATGGTCGTGAAGGTGAGAAAAATGCCAAGACGAATTTTCTGAGAACGATTTACCATTTCGGTCCTTTTATTATATAAAAAGATAACACTATTTTTGAGAAATGTGAAATACTATCATAAATTAATCCGGTTTTCTTTTGCGGAGGAAATCAGATCGGCCACTTCTCTTTTGTTCAACAGATCTAATCGCGGATCAGAATAGTATAGGGCAAACAAATTCCGCCGCTCACCTTTGCCAGGTGGTAGTGTTTTAAAACTTCAAATAGGTCACGAACTGAAGACGGAGATTTTCGCCGTCTTCGGCCGTCAAACAACTGGTCTTAAGATATTCGGTTTCCAGCATGAAAATGAGACTCTTGCTGTAGTTCAATGCCACGTTTCCAAAAAACCCGGCGTTTGCCGGGCGATCTATGTTGAGTGAGTGCAGTCCCGACCAGTCGGGACGACCCACTGCTTAAAAGAACGTAGGGCGCTCGTCGTGAAAAAATAAAAGTGTGCTGTAACTGTGCTGTTTTTTTATCTACTCCTGTCTACTCCTGTCATATCAAAGATCAAAATTGTGATAAAAAATGGATGTGGGAACAGTAAAAGAAAAAGCCCGATTTGTGGTCGGGCTTTTAGTGTGTTATGTGAGATTCAAGTTACTTGATTAGTAACATTTTCCTTATCTGTTGAAATCCTTCTGCCTTTATCTGATAATAATAGACACCAGAACTGTATCATAATCTATCCATCCGTAGTGTATAACCCCTAGTATCCTGGCGCTGAAGGATATATGTACTTGAAATAGGTTTGATGCTTAATAAACTTTAGAATATTCGTACCTTTTTTTATCTTACAGAACCACTTTCTTTGGCCACGGCTCATGCTTTGAAGTTCCCCATAGCGTACTGATGTAATCTATTGAAAACATATCCTCAAACGCGTGAAGCCAGAATGTTCCCCGGTCGGACAACATAATATCTTGTCCGTCGTCCTGCAGGAAGCCAATGGTTTTCATGGGTTTCAAAAATTTCCCATACACATTGTCAAATTCCCGATGAAACCGGAGATAAAAATCCTTTTTACTGAACTTGGTCTCATAAATTCGCCAGTAAAGCCAGCCAGCCATTTGCATTCTTTCAGATAGATCGAGAGATAATGCGAAAGCAGGCTTTCCGCTTAGTAGTGCTTTTATATACTCACCGGCATTAAAGGTATTAAGATAAAAAATATCCTTAAGATAGGACCCGCCGCTGGCCCCGAGTCCGATATAAAGTGGTACCGTGACAGAACAGTATTTCTCTACGCCTTTCCTAGTGAAAGCCCAAACCGAACTTCTTTCGAATCCGGCATTATAAAATATCTTTTCCAAAACACGGAGCATTTTTCTTCTTTTAATTATGGTCGGTAAATTAAAGACACTTTCCACGCCATTACTTCCCATTTTCGTATAAGGAAACCGGAAGATCGGATAGGCGGCAATCTGGTCTACTCCCAATTCACACAAGGCATTGCCAGCTTGTTCGATTTCTTGATATGTCTGTCCCGGCAATGCAAACATTAAATCCACATTGACACATTTAAATTCCCGGTCAACAACGCGACTGATGATTTTTTTCACGTCGTCTGATTTATAGGGTCTGCCAAGCCTGTGTAAGTGTCTGTCCTGTAGCGATTCTATGCCAGCACTAATGTATTCTACACCCATAGATTGGATTATGTCCAGATTTTCCTCACTTAAATGATTAGGATGACTTTCCATGTGGATACCACACTGCATATTGAAACGGTGGAAAATGTACGTGATGATGTCAGCCAGACCATTGTGAAGCATCATTGTGGGTGTTCCACCCCCGATATAAAATGATGTTATGGGTTTGTCACCGATGATTTCTACATAAAAATCGATTTCCTTTTTTACGGCAAGAGTGTATTTTTCAGCGACATCAGGTTTGTAAATCTCTTTGTTATAAGGGCAATAGGGACAAATTTGATTGCAGAAAGGAATATGCAGGTATAGCCCCGACTCGTTAATATTCCGGAATTTTTGCTTCAGTACCGACAATGAAGGAACATTATTATTTAATTCAAGTTTGTCCTCTTTGGTAAGGATCTTTCTAAATGTGTTCCTGAGATATCGCTCAATCATTTTCTTTACCTGATTATTCTGTCAGAAATATTTCAGCGCATTTAAAATGGCTGACGGTTTTAATTTTAACGTCTGATCTATTTCAGAATAACTCAGATATCCACAGTTTTTACACAAGTTCGGATCTCTTGGAGTCCGGCAACATGTGTAAATTTCCCCTTTTTCATAAACCTGGCAAATATCCAATGGTCGTTTCCAATCATTTCTAAGAGCCGATTTCAGGCCTGCTTTGGAATTTAAAATCTTGTAATTCTTTTTATACTTAATCAGCCTTTGTAATATTTCTTTCCTTTCTTCCGGTTCAATGTATAGATCGTCAAATCCATAATAGGGTGTATGAAAATAAAAAAATACTCCTCGTATCTGATCAATATTATTAATAAACTCGCAGAAATTCTGGATTTCATTTTTATTATAATTATTAATTGTAAAGTTGATATAAAGTGCAGGATGTTTAGATTCACTGATATTTTTTACAATTCGATCAAATGTTTTTCCTCTTAAATAATCATGAGTATCGCCAAGACCGTCCAAACTGACAAATACTGTATCAGCAGCAGTATTAATAGGAATCGTGCCATTGGTATATATTATCGTTGTTAGAAAGCCCATCTTACGTGAATAAACGACAATATCTTCCAGTGTTTTTTTTTCCTCTTGCCAGACAAATGGTTCACCGCCCTGAAAATAGACAGTCCGCCCGCCTTGTTGATAAAATGACTGCAAGGCCGTGGTCATTTCTTCAAAAGTCAGACTTTTTTTGCCTCTTTCCGCTACCCGGCAGTGACGGCAGTGTAAATTACATTCATTGGTCACAGTCAACCCGCAGATCAATGGTGTTTTCTTTTTGAAAATGTGATAATTAACGATGTATTTAATGCCAAAAAATAGAAACTTCATGAATGGATATCTTTTGTTCATTTGTTATAGGGTAAATAGATGTTGATGTAATTATTCATAAGGCCACTCAAAATTAAAGTAAGTATTTAGAACACCAAAATCCACAGAAGAAATGAAATGTTTTACAGTTTGGATTGACGCTCATTTTAATATGGACCAGTTTGAAGGGGAAAGCTCACTGTAACTGTTTTTTTTTGTCTACTCCTGCCAAATCAAAGATCAAAATCTTGGTAAACAATGAGTGTGGGGACAGTAAAAGAAAAGCCCGGTTTTTAGGTCGGGCTTTTGGGTGTAATGTGGTAATCAAGTTACTTGATCAGCAACATTTTCTTCACCTGTTGAAAACCATCTGCTTGAATACGGTAAAAATACATGCCGGTACTAACGTTTCGAGCATCCCAGTTCACTGAATAGAATCCAGGTTCCTGTTTTTGATTAACAAGTCTATCACTTGGTCATTACCAACACTGCTCCGAAGGATCGGGTGGAAGATTCTCTATCTATCAAGCCTATTTTTTTCCATTTTAGCGATAAAATTGGTTCTCATCTGTTTATCAAATTACTTATTACCAAGTTCTCTTTTTACAATTTCCATTGCTTCGTCAAAAGACCCGACAGTACATGATTTATAACCGGCACCCTCCCAAAGAGAGCAGAACATTCTTCCCACTGTATGAGAATATGGATTTACACCGATATGTATAGAACCGATTCTTTGTTTTTTATTGTGATAATCTTTCAGATGTTCACTAATTTCGCCATAAGATTTACGTGATAATTCGAAATCCATCAAGTTTGTCAAATCAATAATTTCAAAATGAGGAAAATTGATTTCCCAATCATTTTCAAGTTTTTCAGCGAACGTTTTAAATTCTTCAAGCGAAATGTTTCCAGTTACAAGAGTATAAACAATTTTCTCTCTTGGAAGCACTTCATAGGTTAAGGGCATATTAATTCTTTTCTTTCATGAATTTGTAATCAGCGGGACCAGCAAAAACAGAAAAACCATAACCAAGTCAACGATTTCATCACTACTGTCTTCGCCTTCATTTTACAGTATAGATAACTCCGTAATTAAAGTCAATTGAGCCTTTACCCGAGGGAAGCAAGTAAAATTTTGGGGGCTCACTAGTAGGTTTCGTATTTTTTTGATGTTTCACTCCACAACTGATTCAGTTTTTTACTTCTCAGTGCCAACAAATTGTTGATGCCCTCATGACTCCAGCACATGCCTTGTTTTTTACATCGTCTCCCTACATGAATGCCAATATTCTTCTCAATGCCTCCCGATCCATTACGATTATCACTGGAATAATTCATACTGTCTTGATTCTGAGACAGATAGTTCAGTAAATCGGTCTGTTCCTTGATCGTCAGATTCTTTGATTGAAGCATCCCATGGATTGTCTCAATCAATCTTTCCGATGGTTGATTATAAATAGTCTGGTTTATAATATCCATTTCCTCATCATTCAATACCTTGCTGCAGGCTTTCTTCAGGTGATACAAATCCAGGCGTTTCTCAGCCTGAGGAAAGACATATTCGGCGCTCGTTCGCAACCACCCGGCACCATCACTTAAAAATATCTTCTTTCCGCTATTCGGCAGGCCGCGTTTTCGACAAAAGGCATAAAACCGTTCACTAAATTCAACACTGCTATCAGCAGACGAATAGACCATCTTATCCGTCAACCGATAACGGGTTTTCCCGATCTGCCGAATATCACGGTACATGATTCCACCCTTGACTTCGAACCGTTCCTCGCCTGGTTCGCGACTGCCCACCATCGTGCCATCCAATTCAACATAAACCGGTAGTCGGGGCTTATTCTTATATTGCCAGTCCTGAGGATATGAATCCCGGCCCTCTTCAAATATCCGATTACATTCCGCTTCATGAATAATACGCTCTTCCAGTCCTTTCCGTCCGGCGGCTGCCGGAATGCCAGAGCCCTTTGCCACTGACCTTTACATCCAAAATCTCTTGCACTAAACGGCTGCTGCGGGCATAGGGTATTTCCGTACTTAAATCAATCGCTATCTCCGTCAATTTCGCGCTCAGCTTACCCAAAGGCAAAAACAGATCCAGCGGATAGATGTCCTTTTTTCCTTTACGGCGATAACGACGACGCTTTATTTGTATTGCACCGTAGTAAAATCGTATTGTCCGAGCTACCTGTCCAGCATACTGATATCCGGATTGATCCCGCTCAAATTGACAACTTAATTCTTTATCCAATGACTCCAGATAGCGACTTACCGCTAATAGTACTTCATGACGAATCATTTTTATTAGTATTTCCTCAAATTCATTGAAATTGTCAATCCTTTCACCTATCTTGATTTGTAAACTAATTGTTTCCATGGCTCACCTCTCTCTTTTTGTTCTTCCCTAAGGTGAGCCATTTTTTATGCTTCCACAAGAAATTACATGCTTCGTTACCCGATCTATATCTGTTTGCATCTTTGGTGACCATGCAGACATACTGGCGATTTTATTTGAGTCACAGACTGGGCAGGTTTTAGGTTGGTGTTTTGATGTGTGCATAATGTGTCAGATTAGGTAGGGTGGAGCATGCTAATAGCAATGCCTCTTGATTATTATGCCCGCGGCTCTGGATCACCGGGGGACAAGGCTAACATATTAATATATATTTATAAATAGAAAGCATAAGAGAACTATCACTTAAAAGGATTATTTATCTCAATCACACCACAATTCACATCTGATAGTCCCACATACAACTCTACCTTTCCTTTTTCTAACCCATACAAACCACCACTAACCACAATATCGTCTAACTCGGGCGACCTCTTCGCCTCTCCTGTCGGAAAATCCAACCGCCTTGTTAACACCGTCATGGGAGATGCTTGCATCTTAAAATAATCATAAGTGAAAATGATGGATTGATAGTGTTTCCTCAAACTACCTGCCTCGTCAATTGTGAATGTTGCAAAATGACCCAAAGCTCCTATTAAACCCTCTCTCAATAAATGCGCCTCATTCACGCCGCCCCACTTGTCATCAGAAAATTGACCTTCTATGAGATCAGCGCCATACCAATCAAGATCATTCAACTGTTCCAATGAGTTAATTATTGTAAAACCAATCTTCCCCCGTCCACCGATGATCCCCATAGGGCGAGTAAAAACTCCTATGCTGCCATCATGTAATTCAACTAATCGAATATCTTTCATTCCAACGGGACCCTCCGCAAACTTCTTTAGACTCAATAGATCTTGCCCTCTATAAAAATAGGTTTGCCAGGAATCTCCATTTACAGGAAATCGGACCCCACCGAAAATTAACTCTATATCTATCCTTGTGACAAAAGGATCCTGCAAAGGAAATATAGGCGTAATTGGATCACGATAACATACTCCATCTCTTTCCACAAAAAAAAGAACTTGGCTGTCTGTTTCTATAGGTCTGGATTCAACCCTTGCCGCAAAATAACTGATCCCTCGATCCTGAAAAGGAGCTGTCGGATTGTAAACATCTTTATTTGCGACTTTATCGCCGCAAAATTTTAAAAGCCGAGTTTTCTTCATTGTTAATTTTTAAACAGCCATGTTTAACAATGTCTATATCACATCATAGATATTTATCATTTTTAAAATTGTAAGCAAATCCTTTCATCGAAATCATAACACCTCCTTACCTTACCCCAACCGTAAACCATCCCAGCACCGATGAATATGACAATGTACACCATTTACAGGCATAGCGTTTGACGAACGGGTAAAAACTGCTTCTTCTTCGTACTGGTTTTCGAGATTTATTGCCACAAAAGGGGCACTTATCTCCCCAGCGTATGCGTATCATATATATTTATACATCTCCGTATCACACTAAATCACAAGCGTCAGCCGGCATCCAGTGTGCATCTTTCCCGTCCCATTTGACATTACACCCGATAGGATTGGTCAGTGGAACACTCACAGGGTTTCCGGCTAAATGCTCTTCCAGGGCTTTTTCAAGATCGTTTACTGTTATTTTACTCATATCGCGAGGAGTATCTACGCCTCGGCCTGTGTAAATGAGAATACGCGCTTTGTCAAATATGAAAAAATGCGGGGTTCGCAATGCACCATAGATCTTTGCAATATCCTGTGATTCATCATACAGATAAAGCCAGGGAAATTTATACCCCTCCATCCGTGTTACCATATGCTCAAAATCATCTTCAGGATAGGTGTTTTTACTGTTGGCATTGATACCCACAAATTTGACGCCTCGGGAGGCATATTTTTCAGCCGTTTGACGGGTAACTTCATCAGAACCGGTGACATAAGGACAATGATTGCATGTGAAAAAGATGACCAATACTCTGGCATCATTAAAATCTGACAATTGGTATGTCCTGCCATCCGTAGCAGGTAATTTGAAGTCTCGTGCTTTTTCACCTAATTGTAATGTGAAAGCCATAATTTATGCTCCTTGTTATCGTATCACAGATATTTACATTTCCAGAAGGGTAGGGGCCTGGCCGCCTCATTGTGTAGGTCAACGTATTTGAATCCTGCCTCTAGTTACTGGACCCTTTTGGGTTGTTTTTCGAAGTCCTTCTTTGCCGCCTTTGTCTCCCATTGTTTAAATCGTCTTGTTGCTGAACCCTGGATTGATGACAACGTCTCGTTGTATTAATTTTTATTTGTTAGACATTATTCAATATGAAGTTCAATAATACTTCCATTTTTTTTATGTAAAGAAACAATCCCAGAATCGTTAAGTAATATATTATCAATATCATCAGGCATTGGAATAATATGTATCTTTTTATCAATATATTTTCCACTGCGAATCGAGATGTTTTCGTATACTGTTATATCATTATTTGTAAATGCACAAAGACATTTACCCAAACACCCTTTAACTTTCCCAAGCAATATCCTATCAACTTTTGAAAATTGGAATTCAGAACAATTATCCTTATCTGAGTATTTTTCTTGGTGCGACATATCAGTATAAATTCCAAATCCTTCTCGTTTATCCAAGTGATAGAAATTTTTATATCTAACAACATTCATCCCTTGAGATAATGCAGCATCAACAAAGTTTTTATTACTGACTTTACTCGTATCTTGAATCTGTAAATCAACTCCGAAACCAATTGTATGACAATCTAAATAATCTCTGGTAACAGGTTCTAATACACCAGGAGATAAAGATTCTGTAATCCTATAAATACTATCACTGTTTACTTTTTGAAATATTGTTATAGGTGGAGATTGATGATAATGAGGGTATGTCAACACAAAAATATCTTGAATTCCATTTGAATCAACATCGTCGAATTGTATATCTAAAAATTGAATTTTATAAGGATTGTCATCAAATAGTTCTGGATATTCAACTTCCATAAAATACTTCATTACTAAACTTAGATTTTTTACAGTTTCATCATCATCTTTCTTGGAAAATATCTTAGAACTACAACTAAAATAGCAATAACTGAATAACAAAATTACTAACAATAATTTGATTTTCATGTGCTTATCCTATAAATGCCTAACGATGTCTATGTTACATCATCGCTGTTTATCATTTCAAGAAGGGAAGGGCGGAGCATATGCCTCTTGATTAGTATGCCGGCGTGTCCGGCCAGCATGCTGTAAACTTATCCACCTTATTTTGTAGATAACTCAATCTCACTTTGCTTCTGTGGGTACTTTCCGACAATTCCTGAATAGAAATCTCGAATTATCATAAAATCGGCTTGAATATCACCGGTGGGTTTTATGCTGGGGCCAAGGCCACAGACTTTGTTTCCATAATCAAGATAGGCCATCACAATTGGCACCTCCGCCTTGAGTGCAATATAATAAAACCCTGTTCGCCAACCAGATGTTTTTTTACGCGTTCCTTCTGGGGAAAGACCGATGATTAATTCATCGTATTTATCAAATTTTGCAGCAACTTGATCAACCAAGTTTGTACTCTCTCGCCTGTTAACTGGGATAGCGCCTAAAGAACGCATGAATACTCCTATTGGTCCACGAAATAGCGAATCCTTCCCCATCAAACGGATAGGAATACCTTCCACTGTCATAAACAATAGTGCGATAAAAAAGTCCCAATTTGATGTATGCGGTGCACCGATCAACACATAACGAGATGTAGGTGGTGGTATAACGTGGATGCGCCAACCCGTCAATCGTAAAACAGACCGAGCAATCGCTTGAGCTAGTGTGGATCTTTGAATACTTAAAACAAAAGACATAAAATATTTTCGTAATGTTGAGAGTTTCTTTGTTTTTAATCCTGCTTCTTGCGCAGGGAGAGAACAAACCATTTTTACCTTACATCAACGGTCAATAATATAACCAGTGGGGCAGGGCAGAGACAAACGCTCGGACTGCCTCATGACTTATCCGGTTTGCTTTGTTGTAGCCAGTTATGATTTCAATATTTTCCTGGAAATCTTAGGGGCAGCATTGGAGAATGCCAGCCCTTTTATGCAGACCGGTATGCGGTAAAACCGGCCCCATATTGTGCCCACTTATTGAAAATAATGGTTATTTTTAATCTGAACGCATTCGATGGTAGACCTCTCAACACTTTAATCTGGAACCCGCTTCAATGATTGTAGAATGGAATCATATTCATCCTTCAAATCATCAAATACAGATTCCGTACCATCCATTATGATTTTGACACCTTTATGTTCTTGTACCGTGCAAAAGAGTACAATCCTATGTTGTATTTGTTTCGGATCGATATACGTCGCTACATGGGCAACTCCCCCTATTTCACCAAAAAATCCCGGCTTATAGACAACATCTGTAAATTGACTAAAGGAATCTCGTATCCGTACATTGATGGCGTATTCTATTGCATCTACACCTTCAGGTATATCCTCAATAAAAAGTGCAGTGGTTGGAATAATCATTCGTCCTTGGGCATCCCTAATAGCATCTCGGCGAAAATGATACATAACCAATCTATCCGATTCATGGATATTTGGTCTGTTATGCCAGGCAGACGGCAACTCCAGCGATAATTTAAGTTCAGGGATCGTCAATCTATGGCTACCCTGTTGCATCGCTTCAAATGTGTACTCAGTAAAAGAAGGTACCGGCACACAGGAAACTGTCAGCAAAAAGAATAATATCGATATCGTTGATAAATGTTTCATGTTATTTGTTTTAATTGCCTAACAATATCTATGTAATCTCAACGATCAATAACATTTCCAGTAGAGCAGGGACCTGGCCATCTCGTCACTGGCATTTGGTATAATTCAAAACCGTGCAAAATCCAGCTAGGGGGCTTCGTCCAACCCCTGCTTGCACTCTGACATCGCTGGCCATCAGCAAAAAAGATTAAACTTATATGATGATGTCAGGTGCGAAGCAGATTCGTTATGTGTTCTTTTTACTTTCAATTTTGTTAATATTACTAATTTTTTCTTCCATATTTTGGTCTTCTTTTATCGAATCAATATCAAAAATTATTTCTGGATGTCTATATTCTTCTGGTAAAGGAAATTTTGGATAGCGAGAAAATATATCTCCAAGACCAACTCCGAAAGTTAAACCAAGACTTGCATACCCAAGAAGAAGAAAACCAAGACCCCATATCACTACTGTCCCGTTAAGAAAAATGATAAAGGATATATATAATTGATAATCAGCAAGTTAAGGTGTGTTGAGCGATTTTTTGATTTGAACTTTTATGTTCGATTTGATTTTATGTGTTATCAATTCAGAAAGGTG
>Ga0268276_1001260_pt1 | contig 25646 bp, 20 predicted proteins | sample saktaG_4_FD_190145 | JGI IMG/M metagenome (GOLD analysis project Ga0268276, IMG submission 190145) | Saline water microbial communities from Sakinaw Lake, British Columbia, Canada - sak_2010_1_5_45m | ecosystem: Environmental > Aquatic > Non-marine Saline and Alkaline > Saline ... | reverse complement strand
GATCACACGGATGGAAACCTGAAACCCCGCATCTTCGGCGATTTCGATGGCAATTGCGTAGTGGAGGCTTATGATATCCTGCAGGTAGCCGACCGGTGGTGTGCCAGGTGTGGTGATCCTGACCCTGCCTGCCCATCCTATGATCCTCTCTACGACCTTGACGATGACTGCAGCATTGACATCATGGATATCATGCTGGTGGCGGTTCACTGGGGGGAGACGTGTGAGTGAGGCGGCAGTTTGAATCGCAGAACACGTGAAAGGCCACGAAAAGCGCAAGAAGCTTTCGTGGCCTTTTGCCCTCACACCCTGGCCAGGCCGCAGTCTCACGCAAGGTTCATGCCGAATTCACACTATTTTCACCCCCAAAACCCTCAATGTGTGTTACACTTAGTAGGCCAATGGTAACTACTACTCAGGCTGTCATTGCGAGCGGAGCGAAGCAATCCCCAAGCCGCAAGGAGGAGATTGCTTCGTCGCAAGAAAACGCTCCTACTCAGAAACTTCCCCTCACCCCAGCCCTCTCCCCAACGGGGCGAGGGAGCACGTCCCCTCTCCCTTGCAGGGAGAGGGTTAGGGTGAGGGTGGGACGTTTCTGCTCCCTACGGATGGCGCGATGCGCCATGGCCGACTCGCAATGACACGGGCTGAGCAGCAGTTACGGTCAATGATAGTAAGGAGAAGCTAGATGAAGGTCAGACACTTTCTTTCACGTAGAAGGCTGGCAGTCGTTTTTACCTGCCTGATTCTTTGCACAGGCCTGTTTTCGCTTCCCAGCGTCCTGGCCGTTCCTCCGGCTGTCATATCCACTTTGGATGCGGCGGCGCCAGCGGCGGCGACAGCGCCCGGCTTCGAGGAAATCAGGTTGACTGAGGAGAATAACGGCGGCCTGGCTGAGCTCGGCAAAGATCAAGTCCTGATCATCACTCTGGAGAGCAACCCATCCACTGGCTACTCATGGGAAGTAGCGGAGATGGACGAGGACTTACTGCGCCAGGTGGGGGAGACCGAATTCGAGCAGATGTCACCCCTGCTTGGCGCTCCAGAGAAGCAGATTCTGCGCTTCAAGGCGGTAGACGCGGGCCAGAGCACCCTCAAGCTGGTCTATCATCGCTGCTGGGAAAAGGGCGTGGAACCAGCTAACGAATTTTCCCTCCAGGTGGTTGGGTCGCCAGACGTCGCGCCGGAGAAAGGGTTGACGAAGCCTGCGGTGGAAGAGTTCACACACCTGGAACTCTCCCGGCGGCGTCCCCCTGTTGAGCCTGGAACCCCTGGAGAGATCGAACTGCAAGGGGGCAGTCTCGCTGGCTGGGCCAACATCGTGACTGAAGATTTCGAAGGGAGTTTCCCAGGCGTCTGGGATGTATTTGATGACGTTAGCGGCTATGGCGAATACTATTGGGGCCAGCGCGATTGCAGACCTCATGCCGGCTCCTACAGCGGCTGGGGCGTGGGCGGCGGGGCAAATGGTGGTAGTCTTTCCTGTAGTGCCGACTATCCCGATAACGCCGAATCCTGGATGGTCTATGGGCCATTCGACTTGTCCAGCGCATCCGATGCCGAACTACTGTTCTGGTATTGGAACTACTCCGAATCGTACTACGATGGCCTTTTCTGGGGCGCTTCCATCAACGGCAACAATTTCTACGGCAACGGCGTCAGCGGGGATTCTGGCGGGTGGAACGAAGTGAACTTCGATTTGACCGATGTCTACATTTTAGGCGATCTCACCAGCCAGCCAGAGGTCTGGATAGCTTTCGTCTTCGACAGCGATTTCGCCCTCACCGAAGCTGAGGGTGCTTATGTGGACGATATCGTCCTCCGCAAGGTGACGGGGGAACCCACCACGCCCACACCTACCTCCACGCCAGATGGCCCTCCCTCGTCGCTCCCGGCCGCTTTTGATTGGCGAGCTCAGGGGGGAGTCACCTCCGTCAAGAATCAGGGTTCCTGCGGCAGTTGTTGGGCCTTTGGCACGGTAGGCCCGTTGGAAGCCAACATCAAAATCAAAGATGGGGTTGAAAAGAACCTCTCGGAGCAGTATCTCCTTTCCTGCAACACAGATGACTGGGGCTGCGGTGGTGGGTGGTGGGCCCACGATTACCACGAGTGGAAGAAACCGCCCGGCGAGTCCGACGCTGGAGCAGTCTTGGAAGCAGATTCCCCCTACGTGGCAGCGGACACACCTTGCAACGGCCCCTACTCCCATCCTTACCAGATTGATTCCTGGCACTACGTAGGAAGCGAATGGAGTGTTCCACCTGCTGAAGCCATAAAGCAGGCCATTTATGACCATGGGCCTGTTGCGGCTGCCGTCTGCGTAAACTCCGCTTTTCAAGGCTATCCCGGCGGTGTTTTTACAGGCCCTGAATGTGTGGACCTGAATCACGGCATCGTCCTGGTCGGTTGGGATGACAATCAAGGGACGAATGGGGTATGGATCCTGAGAAACTCCTGGAGTGCAGGCTGGGGCGAAAGCGGCTACATGCGCATTGAATACGGGACCTCCCTGGTGGGGTATGCTGCAAACTACGTGAGCTATAGCTCTCAAGGTCCTACAACGACGCCCACCAGCACGCCTACGGCGACGCCAACGTCGGTGGGCCCGACCCCGACACCCACTCACACGCGCACCAGCACCCCGACGCGCACCAGCACCCCGACGCCCACTCACACGCCTACGGCGACGCCGACTACCGTCTGCACAGACGACGGTTACGAGGAAAACGACACCTGCAGCGCGGCTGTTCTCATCGCTCCAGGCGCCTATCCCAACCTCCAGGTTTGCTCCGGCGACGACGACTGGTTCGCCGTGGATCTCGAAGCCGGCGATACGGTGATCATCACCGCCTACTTCACTCACGCCCTGGGTGACCTCGACCTGGAGTTGCACGACACCAACTGTGGGACCTGGCTGGACTATAGCACCTCGTCCACCGACGACGAGCAGATAGTGTACACCGTTGATGCCAGTGGTACCTACAACGTCTGGGTTTATGGATACGTGGGGGCTGAGAATAGCTACGACCTGGAGGTAGCGGTCTCGCCGGCGGCGCCGACGCCCACTCACACGCCCACCAGCACCCCAACACCCACCAACACGCCGACGGCCACCCCTACTGTCGCCACCCCGACTGCTACCTCGACACCCTCTCTCACTCCCACCGCCACGCCGACGGGAGGGTCTACACCCCTCGTCTGGATTGCCCCGCCGCAGCAGACGGTTCAACTCAGCGGGGGAAACTTCACCGCCGACGTGGCCATCGCCGACGTGACCGACCTGGGGAGCTTCGAGTTCACCCTGGCTTTCTCCCCAGGCGTCGTACACGCGGAAGCGACGGAGTTGGGCGACTTCTTGGAGAGCACGGGACGCAGCGCGGTCCCCGTCGGTGAGATCAACAACGAGACAGGGACAGTTACCTTCGGCGCTGCCAGCTTTGGAGAGTCATCGGGACCCAACGGGTCGGGCGTGCTGGCCACCATCACCTTTTCGCCCCAGGCCGGCGGAACGAGCGATCTGCACCTGCAGGACGTGCAGATCACGGACACTGCTACAGGCCCGATTCCCGTGGATCGGCAGGATGGGCAGGTCACAGTGACGGCGAGCATCCCTGGGGACCTGGACGGCGACTGCGACGTGGACGTGGTGGACATCATGATGGTGGCCAGCCACTGGAACACCACTGAAGGCCAACCAGGCTACGACCCAGCTTGCGACATGGACGACGACGGAGATGTTGACGTGGTGGACATCATGCTCGTCGCCTCCCGCTGGGGAGATACATGCTAAAACGTGAAACGTGAAATGTGAAACGTGAAATGTGAAACGTAAGAAGTGAAGGCGTGAAGTGTGCATAGAACGCTCTTCGTAAAAAGCGACGCCAGCCTCAGGTCATATCCTGGGCTGGCGTCGCTTTTTGTGGCGCATTGTATCAGGCAGCGGTGCTCAAGCGGGCCGATAAGCCGAGTTCTGTTCCCTCCCGGCTACGAGCCGGTTGAGGGCGGCGATCATCTATCTAGGACGACGGTTGCCCGCCGCCTCCAGCGGCCTACCCGAGGGCTTGGGACGAGCAGCCCCTGGCGCGAGAGGGTTTCCCCTCTCGCGCCACGCCCTCTGCTTGGCCTTGCTCCCGGTGGGGTTTGCCTAGCCGGCCCGGTCACCCGGACCGCTGGTGAGCTCTTACCTCACCTTTTCACCCTTACCGTTACGGCGGACTGTTTCTGTGGCACTGTCCGTCGGGTCGCCCCGCCTGGGTGTTACCCAGCACCGCGCTCTGTGGAGCTCGGACTTTCCTCGGACGGCGAAAGCCGCCCGCGACCGCCTGGCCTGCTTGAGCGCCGAATTAACTATAACATATACGAACCTCGTTGTCAAATGAGCACTCGGTGGCGAAATCTTTGGAGAATCGCATCCCATGTAAAGATAAAGATATGCGCCGGCTCCTTGATGAAAATTGTAAGGTTTATTCGTTGACAAAATGGGCTGGATTTGATATAATGTAATTGTAACACCCTCACATCCGCATCAGCAACTCGTTTTTGTTCTTCTCAAGGGCGCTTCTTAGCCCCCTACAGGCAGGTCGTGAAAGCTTAAAGGGCTCTCACGTTTACCCCTGCGTTTACCCCTTGGTGGTATAATAGCTTCTATAGGCGAGTAGTGAAAGCCTATAGAGTTCCTTCACACAAACCTAAGCGCAAATTCGCAGCACAGATCTATATCCGCAGACAACTTCACGCTAAATAAATGGAGATGGTCACCAGGAATCCATCCGTGCAATGGAGAGCGACGAAGCTTGCCACCGATGGACGCGATGAGTTGGATGGAGCTAGTGGCGCAATCAGTCCTTAAAGTGTTTGGCGGCGGCTGACGTCACTATGGCGTCAGCCGCTTTTGTTTGGTTTTCGTTCGCTATTGCCTGAGTGTTCTTGAGCCAACCCGAGGCTCGATCTGGGGAGACATTGAACATCCAAGGAGACGAGGAGGCATGAATAGAGACGAGGAGACGTCTGGGTCAAGTGAAGGTGCTGCCAGGGAAGAGAGCATTCGAGGTATTGCCGTTGTTCAGCCACCGCCGAATGAGGACGGGAAAAAAGAATCAACTGGGCTAATTGAAGGCACGGTCAGGGAAGAGGAAGAGGGAGGCGAAGGCGAAGAGGGTATCCGAGATAATGCCATTGTGCAGTCATCACCGAATAAGCAAAAAGGTGAACGCCTTCACCGATGGGTTCAAATCGCGAGAATTATCGGTACCATCATCGCTTTCTTCGCTCTACTGGTCAGCTGCTCCAGCCTTGGTGTTATCCTTTACTCTACCTTCGGGCACCCACAGTCTACACCTTCTGTACGTGCCTCTGTAACCATAGTGCTAATAGCCACGCCTACACCACCTGCAGTTGAAGAAGAAGCTCCAGAAGAGAAGGTAACCCCGACACGGCCTCCTGAGAGAGAGAGTAAAACTCCGGAAGAAGCCACGTCAACCGTAGCCATAACTGAAAAACCAGTAACAAAGGCTACCCCCACTTTAAGCATTGATCAAGTTACGGCATTAGATTTGATTCCTGGCAGACCAATATCTGGCCGGTTGACGGAGGCAAGTGGGCCGGTCTGGTTCCACATTGTTGGCATCCCTGACAAATGTGATGTGTTGCTTATGCGCCTTGAGGGAGCCCCTAAGGCACAATTCGATTTTGAACTATACAAGGCGGACGAATGCATTGGGCAAGGCACCTTAGGTTGTCATCTTACTATACCTAAGCCAGAAAACTGTATTTATCGCGTCAAAATCATAGTCCATCGCGGCTCAGGGGATTTTACGCTATCTGCTGAATGTCAGGAAATAGGTCTTCCGCCAACACCAACGAATATTGCCACTGTTGCACCGACGGCAACCCTGACTCCAACAGATACGCCAATACCACCTCCAACTAGCAAACCGAGGCCAACGGATACCCCTACGGCTGTGTGGCGCCCTACGCCTACATCAATGCCTAGGCGGCCTACACCGACACAAACTCCTCGACCATCTGTGCCGTAGCCGCATACATCCTCGCGTGGAGTGATGCATGTTGGGATCTGCGATAGAGTAAGTTACGCCAGCCACTGCTTAGCGTTTACGCTGAGTCAAAAGCTCTAAATCACATAGGAGGTCGGAAATGTATGCTTCGGAATATGCGGACGTGATTAGTACTGCTGCTTCAATAATTGGGATTCTTGCCTCGTCAATAGCGATTTTTCTAGGAATACGCTCGATCCGCCGAAAGAGGGCTAATTCTTGGATAGACCTCGGAGCAGTGGTATTTACTCTCGTCAGCTTAATTGTACCTATCTGTGGATATCACTATGCTGCTCAACTATCCAAAACCGCTATATCCAAACCAATTATTGAATTGATGCCCGGCGAACAGATTTCTGGCCTGCTAGCACAACATGATGAGATGCATTTTAGCATTGATGTTCCTAAGGACATTGATCATCTGAGTATACGGCTCGAAGGTTCCCCCGAGGCGGATTTCGATGTTAAAGTATGTGAGGCAAATCAGTTTTATAAGGGGAGTTTATATAATGTCATACACGAACCTAAGAATATTACCTACTATGTCACGATTATGCCCCGGCATGCTTCTAGCGATTTCAAGCTTATAGCCGAATGGGACACTGCTTTTGCCAGCATTGACAGCGGCCTCAGATAAGTCAGGCGATTTAGACCTTTAGAGGTGACCGGAGAGGCACCGAACATCAAAGGGGCGAAAAGACATGGAGGAGAACAAAGAGACGCCCGGGTCAAGTGAAGAGATAGCCAAGAAGGAAGGAAAAGCAGATGATGGGTGGTGGCAAAAGCTTCGGAGGGCGATGAGCTCCGTTTGGAGCAAGGCAATCGCTGCAGGGCGAAGGCTGTTGCAACAGGAATTAATACTCAATTTTCTTCTTCTTGTGTTCGGGGTGCTGGTAATTTGCGCGATTTATTGGGCTTTGCGGATTATATTTGAAAGAGTTATATTCGCGGCACCACATGGTGGCTTATATTATTGGGTTATCATTTTGTTTATTATCATTATTGGTCTTCTAGCTCTAGCTCTAGGTCGCTCATCACAAGATATTCTTCACGATATAGGAGTAGTGATTGCCCTGATAGTCGCAACATTCTTTACCACCACATTCGTAATTTGCTTGGGTGCGGCTCTAAAAAACCTGCAAAAAGCTGAGGAGATGATCGATTCTGGGCGCATACTATGGCTAGGATTTGGCAGTATTGCGCTTAACATGGTGGCCCTCAACCGTACGTTTGCCTGGCTAAATGTGTTATACCGTGATCGTGACCTTCTACCCAGTCCGTCGCTGAAGTGGGCAACCCTGCTACAGTCCTTCAAAACACACTTAGCAAACCTTCGCCGTTCTTTCAGAAGCTTATCAAACTTTCGTAATTTCCTCGCCAACTTACACCGTCCTCGCTTCCTAGTTGGAATGTTTATGTTCGCGTTGTCAGCAGTAACATGCGCAGGCAACTGCGTGCCGTTGTCGCATCATTTGCAGAAAACTCTCGGTACAGCCATCACCAGCACGCCTACGCCTACAGCCACCAGCACGCCACAGCCTACTGCTACTGACACGCCTGTGCCCACCGCTACCAGTACACCTGTGCCTACTGCCACTAACACGCCTGTGCCCACCGCTACCAGTACACCTGTGCCTACTGCCACTAACACGCCTGTGCCCACCGCTACCAGTACACCTGTGCCTACCGCCACTAACATGCCTGTGCTCACCGCTACCAGTACATCTACGCCTACCGCCACTAACACGCCTGTGCCCACCGCTACCAGTACATCTACGCCTACCGCTACTAGCACACCACAGCCTACGAGCACACCGGTTCCAATGCCATCAGCTACTCCGACTGAGGCAATGCCTCGCCTGACACTAACACCAACGCCTCGCCCGACACTAACACCAACGCCTCGCCCGACACCAACATCAATGCCTACTCCTCCATCAACTTCCGAGGGAACACCGTCAATTTCCGAGGAACCATCGCCAACTTCCGAGAAACCACCGTCAACTTCCGAGGAATCATCGCCAGCTTTCGAGGAACCATCGCCAACTTCCGAGGAACCACCGTCCTCTCAAGAAGAACCCCCTCCAGGACTCCTTGTATCTGGTGTAACTGGCATATTTGCTGTGCTTGGCCTGGGGAGTCCACCAAAGTGTGGGCGGCGGGAAACAGCTTAGTGTCTATCTAAAAACTCTGGCGGAGGCTTCACGAGCCTTCGCCAGGTTTCATTACGTGGTATTATAAACTCGTGCCCCCAGGGTATTTCACAAAGTCGTGCCCCTTTGAACCTTGACAACCTTAGCCACGCGGACAAGCTCTCTTCCAGAGGTCTCATGCGACGGCTTCGACCCTGAACAATGCCAGTTTGTGTTCACTCAGGTCAAGCCAAAGACCAAACGCGGTCAGCGTCAGCTCGATTTATCCCCGGTTCGCCTGGATGCCAGGAGGCTGAGCGTCGAAGGAATAACAGGCTTGCCCATGGCTCTGACGGATTTGCCTGTGCGGCAACTAATGTTGCCGTTGTCGATATGCTATCCCCAGCCTGTCTCGCAGGGGGTATGACTTTATGAAATGACGACAGGGGTACGACTTTATGCAAGACCACAAGGAGTGATCGTAATTGTATGAAGAAGGAAGAACTGGCAAAAGCAAAGGGGTAAGCCCAAAATGCCCACCATCGTCAAGATGGTGGGCATTAGTTTTTCAGGGGACTTTAAGCATTTCTCACGGTGTAACCGTCACATCGTCCAAATAGGTCCATATCCCCCACCCCCCGTCGTGCTCATTCCTGATCTCGAACCAAAGCCTGATTGTTCGACCCTTGAATTTGCTGAGGTCGTATCCACCTTTCGATCTCCACCCCAGGTCGGTGTAACAGATGGGTATATTGTCCGGGGGATCGTAGCCGTCGCGCAGCACCTGGGCGATGGTGGCGTTGTTGAGGTCCCGAATCTCGACCCGGAAGGAGGCCCAGCCAAGGACGTCGTTGGTGAAGATGCGATAAGCGAAGCTGAGGGTCGGCGAGAGCGCATCCGCCGGGATGGTGAAATCCTGATAGATCCACGACCGATAGAAGTCGTGCTCCTCACAGAATATGGATTCGCCCAGCAAAGCACAGTACTCCCCGGCGTAGGGGGGGTCGCTATTGTGGAGGTGGTCAACTACCGACGGGAAGGGATCGCCGCCAGGGGTCCAACAGGAGAAATTGCCCGTTTCGAAATCCCCGTTGCAGAAGGGGGGATAGTTTTTCATAACGAGGGGCAAGTATAAATAGCGACGTATCGGGGTCGCTGTGACGGTTGGCGTGGATGTTGATGTTGGCGTAGGCGTGTAGGTGTTTGTAGGCGTCGGTGTGTAGCTGCTGGTCGGTGTGGGTGTGGGCGTGGGCGTCTCTGTAGGTGTTGGCGTGTGCGTGGGCGTATCTGTAGGTGTCGGCGTGTGCGTTGGCGTGTGAGGTGTCCCTGTTGGCGTGTGTGTTGGCGTGTGGGGTGTCCCTGTCGGTGTATGTGTTGGGGTTGATGTAGGCGTGTGCGTCTCTGTAGGAGTTGGCGTAGAGGTGGGTGTCGGAGTTGGAGTTGATGTGGGTGTGCTGGTCGGCGTGGGAGTTAGTGCAGATCTAACTCGCTGCCCATAGATGTCGTCGTTGTCCTCACCATTCCTCTCATCCTGCCACGCCACCATGTACTCGTTGTTTTGGCTATTGTAAGCCACGCTGGGGGATTCCTGGTCATTTGCTGCGATGGAGATAGGACATTCACTGCCCAGCAGCGAGTCATTGCTCCCCACCCTCTGCCCATAGATGTCTTCGCCCCCGTTGCGCTTGTCTTGCCACACCACCAGGCACTCGTTATCCTGGCTGTTGTAGGCCACGGCGGGGATTTGCTCCGTGCCAGCGCTCAAAGAGATACGGAAATCGCTACCCTTTGTACCGTCGCTGAACACTCGCCGGCCGTAGATATTCCAGTTCCCATAACGGTTGTCCTGCCATACCACCAGATACAGGTTATCCTGATCGTTGTAGGCCAGGGCGGGAAATCGCTGGCCTGTATCTATATCAATGATGGGGAAATTGCCCCCCAGGGGCTCTCCTGCGGCAGAGAGCAGTTGCCCATAGATATCCCAGTTTCCATGGCGGTCGTCCTCCCAGACTACCAGGTACTTGTTATCCTGGCTATTGTAGGCTACGGCGGGGTCTTGCTGAACACGCTCGTCCGATTCGCAATCTGTCGCTATAGAAATGGAGATGACTTTACCTTTTAACTTCCCCTCACCGTCGACTCTCCAACCATAGATGTCGTCCGCGGTATCGTAGGGCCAGTAGCGACACAATCTATCCTGCCACACCGCCAGGTACTCGTCATCCCTGCTGTTGTAAGCCACAGCGGGATGGCGCTGGTCCTTTGCTCTGCCGGGGGGAGGGAGGGTGAAGAAGGGGAAGGGGGAGCTCATCGGTTCCGGCGTGCACGATATCAACTGCCCGTAGACGTCCCAGCCATAAGGGTCTGAGTTCCTGGCATCCTGCCACACCACCAGGTACTGGCAGTTGTTGCTGTTGTAGGCCAGGGCAGGGAATTGCTGGTCAGCAGAGGTGAGGAGGCAGAAATCGCGATTGTCCGGCACGCTTCCCGTATCCAGTACCACTTGCCCGCAGATTTGCCAGTTGTCAGAGGACGGCCCCTTGCTTTGCCAAACCGACAGGTACTCGTTGTTTTGGATGTTGTAAGCTATGGCAGGAACCTCCTGCCGCCCCGATGCCTGAGAGATGGGAAAGTTGGGGCCGATGAGGCAGTCGTTGGTAGCAGAGAACGAAGAGATGGGTTTCGTCTCACCCTCTGCAGTCAAGGTAAGGAAGAGGGCGGCTAACATCGCCAGCGAGATCAGCAACTGAGATCTGCTCAAAAAGGGGAATGCTCTGTCAGTTGGCTTGGACATCTTAACCTCCTCGCCGGTCTACAAAAGGGATGCGGGGACATTGCCTTTTTGGGAGGTAACTGTTCAGCCAGTGTCATTGCGAGGAGCGTTTTTTGCGACGAAGCAATCTCCTCCTTCTTCTTCTTGCGGCTTGGGGATTGCTTTGCTTCGCTCGCAATGACAGCCTGAGTAGTTACTTTGGGAGAAGACTTGTTTCCGTTCACTATTATACCACAGGATGCCTGGTCTGACAAGTGACGTTTGACATTCTCACCAACTCAGGTTAAAATGTGCTTCGTCCGAGTAACAATAACAACGGAGAAGGATGATGGCTAAAACTATCGCTGTAGCAGGAAAGGGCGGAACGGGCAAGACGACCATCACTGCCTTGCTGATCAACTACCTGGTGAAAAAGCGTTCGGGTGCAGTGTTGGCCATTGACGCCGATCCCAGCACCAACCTGAACCTGGCCCTGGGAGTGCCAGTCTACGAGACCGTGGGCGACATTCGTGAGGAGACCTTACAGGAGGTACAGAGCGGCGGCTCGCTGGGGGGCATGAGCAAGCCCGACTACCTGGACCTCAGGATCCAGCAATCTCTGGTGGAAGAGCGCGACTTTGACCTGCTGGCCATGGGCCGCCCGGAGGGGCCTGGCTGCTATTGCGCGGCCAACAACATGCTGCGTTTTTCCATTGACCGCCTCTCTAAGTCCTACGATTACGTGATCATAGACAACGAGGCCGGCCTGGAGCACCTCAGCCGCCGCACCACCCGCGACGTGGACCTCTTGCTCACCGTCTCTGATCCTACCATGCGGGGCATCATCGCCGCTGGCAGGGCAGCCAGGCTCATCGGAGAGCTAAAGACCAGAGTGGGAGATATCGGACTTATCGTGAACCGGGTGCCAAGAGATGGGTCAGGTGAGCTAAAACTGACACCAGAATTGGAGAAAGCCATCGCCGAAAACGGGCTCAAGCTGATCGGCCTGATCCCGGAGGATCCTACGGTAGGGCAATACGACGCCAGGGGCTTGCCTCTGGCGGGACTGCCCCCTGAGGCGCCGGTTCGGCAGGCTGTGGAGAGAATCATCAGGTCGTTGGATGGCTTATAGTGTCATTGCGAGTCGGCCATGGCGTGCCCCGCCATCCGTAGGAGGCAGAAACTCCCGAATGTGTCACTGCGAGGAGCGCGTTTTGCGACGAAGCAGTCTCCACCGTTGCTGACAATTGAGGGCGGGAGATTGCTTCGCTGCGCTCGCAATGACACCTTACGGAGGGATGAGGTGTGATGAAAGAAGCCATGTTGTACGAAAAGCTGGAAGACAATCGCGTGCGGTGTAACCTGTGCGCCCATCGTTGTCTGATCAAAGAGGGGAAGCGGGGCATCTGCCTGGTGCGGGAGAATCGGGGTGGCAGCCTTTACACCCTGGTCTACGGGCGGACCATCTCGCAGGCCGTGGATCCAGTGGAAAAGAAGCCCCTCTTCAACTTCTACCCCGGCACCACGGCTTTCTCCGTAGCCACGGTGGGTTGCAACTTTCGCTGTGCGTTCTGCCAGAATTGGAGCATCTCCCAGGCGGTGCGAGATGAGCACCTGATCATGGGGCGAGAGGCCAGCCCCGAACAACTGGTGGCCACCACTAAGCGCTATGGCTGCCGCAGCATAGCCTACACCTACACCGAGCCCACCATTTTCACCGAGTACGCCTACGATACGGCTGTGCTGGCCCACCAGGCGGGGATAGCCAATATCTACGTCACCAACGGCTACATGACGGCTGGCGCTGGGGAGATGCTGGAGGCCTTCGATCCCTACATGGACGCGGCCAACGTGGACCTCAAAGCCTGGAGCGATGAGTTTTATCGTAAGTACTGCGGGGCACGGCTGCAGCCCGTTTTGGACAGCCTCAGGAAGATGAAAGAGTTGGGCATCTGGGTGGAGGTGACGACGCTGATCATCCCCACGCTGAACGACTCAGACGACGAGCTCCAGCAGATCGCCGAGTTCATCGCCCAGGAACTGGGAGTGGAGACGCCCTGGCACATCAGCCGCTTCCATCCCACCTATAAACTCGCCGACAAGCCCCCTACCCCGATAACCACCCTCAACCGGGCGCAAGAGATCGGGCTGGCGGCGGGCCTGCGCTACGTCTACCAGGGCAACGTGCCCGGCAGCGAGGGCGAGAACACCTTTTGCTACAACTGTGGGAAGCTGCTCATCGGCCGCTACGGCTATCGAATCATGGAGCGTCACATCAAGGACTCAAAGTGTACCTACTGCGGGGTTGAGATTGACGGCGTGGGCCTCTAGACTTCCGAAGTCTCTAAGCCCTAGACTTCGGAAGTCTTTGCTCTCTGTTGAGGTGAAATCATGCCCAAGATCAAGACCAGGTTCCAGCTCTCAGCGGGGGGAGTGATCTTCAGGGAAAGCGAAGGCATTGAGGTGGCCCTCATCGCTACCCAAGGGGGAACGGTTTGGGGCCTGCCTAAGGGGCTGGTTGAGAGAGAAAGGAAAGAGCCTTTAGAAGAGGCTGCCCTTCGCGAGGTGCAGGAGGAGACGGGTCTTCACGGTCGCGTGCTGGAGCGGATTGACAAGATAGAGTACTGGTACCGCTGGCAGGAAAACGACGAGCCGGTTCGCTACCACAAACTCGTCTATTTCTTCCTCATCGAGCATCAGGGAGGGGACATCAGGGATCACGACTTTGAGGTGGATGAAGTTCGCTGGTTCCCCCTGGCGGAAGCCGAGAGAGTGGCTTCGTACGAAAGCGAGCAGGAGATCATCCACAAAGCCAGCGAACTTCTGGCCAGGCGCCGTTAAAAGCGAAGGGTTCTCCCGTGATAAAATATCCTTATGCCCTATGTCGTCGAGGTTGATCAAAGCAGAAAGATTGAGCAATCGGGGCCCACTGTCTTGGCGTTTTCCGACGGGATCTCCCACGCTATCGTAATCCCCTCGAGTGTCAAGACCCAGGCGCTTCGGGCTCTGAGAGGTAAGGGAAAACCGAGAAAAGAGGCGCAGATACTCTTGTTCGCCACCTGTCTCTACGTGTTACTCAAGGATTACCTGGACCAACTTCAGCGAGTAGAGATTGATATTGAATACCCAGGGAAAGATGCTGATATCAAAGCGAGTCTTCTCCGGCTTATCTGGAGAAAAGCCCCAGCGTTTGAGCCAGAGAAGATCGTCTTTCGGAGGGTAGGGAAGAGATCACCTGCCGATAAAAAAGCCCGGGCAGTGCGAGAGGGGAAGGATAAGTCATATCGTAGAATCACTCTTGAGGAACTACTGGGGTTGATAGAATAAAAAGGATCGGGGGGGTCCCATTCTTTGCGGGAGCTGATGCCAGGGAGCGGACACGGACTGATTACCGTGAGGCGCCACTAGCCACCCGATCTGTTAGGAAATATAGCATAGAAGTTGATATTTGTCAAGTCCTATGGGATGCATTTCAATTTTGGGGCGAATTGGCTCTTGGGGAAAATAAATGATAAGTGATTCTGCCAGACCAGAGGAGGTAATCAAGTCAGATGGAAGATAAGGGTAAAATCTACACCATCACGGTGCTGATCGCCCTGGCAGGCGTCCCGGCGAGCCTGATCGTCGGTTGCTTCGCTGGAGGCGTAGCAGGCTATTGGATAGCCAGTCGCCAGGCGCGGCAGGTTGCTGAGGAGCTACTTCAAGAACAAGAGGGCGTCATGCGTCCTGAATTGATCGTTCCCCCTGAGCTCTTCAGGAGAGGGCTTTCCGGTGCTGTGGTGCAGTACGTGGAACCCGGCGGCCCAGCCGAGGAAGCAGGTCTTCAAGAAGGGGACGTCATCACCGCCGTGGATGGTCAGGAAGTAAACAGCAATCATCCCCTGGACCAACTCATCCACCGCTACAAACCCGGCGACACCGTGGGAATCACCTACTGGCGAGGCGACCAGGAGCACGAGGTAACAGTACGATTGGGCGAGCACCCTGAGGAAAAAGGCATGGCTTATCTGGGGATACGCTTCACGTCCCTGTTCATGGAGTTCTTCGAGAAGCCGGAGGATTAGAAAAGCCTGCGAGAAGACCTCCGAGGTTTGGGAAACCTCGGAGGTCTTAATTATGTAAGAGGCAGAACGATGACCTGGGGAGTGTGGCGGGTGGGGTGCTCCTGCACCTGCACGTCGGCCTGGAAGACCTGGCGGATGCTCTCCTCGCACAGCACCTCGGCCGGGCTGCCGTTGGCTACCACCTGCCCTCTATCGAGCAGGATCAGGCGGTCGAAATAAAGAGCGGCCAGGTTCAGGTCGTGCATGGTGGCCAACACGGTCAGGTTCTCCTGGCGATTGAGGCGCTTGATCAGTTCCAGGATCTCGACTTGATGATTGATGTCGAGGTGCACCGTCGGCTCGTCGAGGAGCAGGATCTCAGGCTCCTGAGTCAGGGCCATGGCCATGATGACTCGTTGTTTTTCGCCCCCCGACAACTCGTTGAAGGGCCTCTCTGCCAGGGCCGAGGTGGCGGTCAGCTCCATTTTCTCCATCACCACCTGGCGGTCACGGGGGCCTGCGCCCAGGATGGGACGTACGTGGGGCGTGCGGCCCATCATCACCATCTCGTAGGCGCTGAAGGCGAAGGGCATGACCAGCTCCTGGGGCACCACTGCTACCCTTCGGGCGATCTCGCGGCGGCTGAATTCGCGGATGTTGCGCCCATCAAGGTAAACGTGGCCGCGCCTGGGGGCCATCAGGCCGCTGAGGACTCGCAGCAGCGTGGTCTTGCCTGAACCATTAGGTCCGATGAGACCCATCAGGTCCCCCTCCGGCAAGCCCAGGCTAACATCCCTGAGGACAAGGCCATTGTAGTAAGAGAAATCTACACCTCGCGCTTCGAGGGCGACACGATCCATCTCTTCCTCCGACGTTGATCCAACCCCACGATTTCGTAAATCGAAACCAAGCTATTCCCTCTGCAAATGGCAGGTATCGTTGAGCAACGAAAGGGTCGCCCACCTCTCGTCGAAATCCAGCCAACTGACGGCTGCCAGGTCCTGACGTATCCGCCATTGCTCCGAAAGTGGGATGCCTAAAGCGTGGCAGACGATGGCCCTTGCTGGCCCTCCGTGCGTTACGACCACCACCATCTCCCCAGGGTGCGCAACGATGACCCCGTTGACAACTTCCATCACCCGCTGGCTCATCTCCAACAGGGTCTCGCCATTGGGGGGGCGTACTTCTGCAGGGTCGGCCAGCCAGCGGTTGAACCGCTGGGGAGCGATCTCCGCGATCTCCTGGTAGGTCAGGCCGTCCCAATCGCCGAAGTCGAGCTCGGCCAGCTCGGCGATGGCGCTGACCTCAAGGCCATGGGGGACGGCTATCATCTGCGCCGTGGTTAACGCCCGTTTGAGGGGGCTGGAGTAGACAGCCGCCAGCGATTGGCCAGCCATCTGCCTGGCCAGAGCGTCTGCCTGAGCGCGACCTCGAGCGCTCAGCGGCGGATCCAACCGCCCAACATAGCACCCCTTCATCTCTGACTCAGCGTGTCGCACCAGGATCAAGCGGGTCAAACTATCACCCCTCCCAGAAGGGCGATCATCGCCAGGGCTAACACCTCGCTGATCTCACAAAGAGCCCCATAAGTGTCGCCTGTCAGCCCACCGAGGGCCTTACAGAAAGAGTGATTGATCAAGGCAGCCATCAGCCAGACGCCGCCGAAGACGGCCAATCCCCAAAAGCGGAGGAGCAGGAAAGCCAGGCCCACCACTGTAAGCGTGGCGACGACGAAGTCCCTGCCCCTGACGTGTTCGCTGAAGAACCGCCCCATTCCTTCCTCCCTGGCCGCAGGATAGAAGAAAGCCGCCTGGACCAATGCCCAGCGGCCCAAGGCAGGTGCCAGGGCGAGCGCCTGGAGCTGGAGAGCCATTGATAGTTCGTTGAGAAAAGACGCTTTGAGCAGAAGTGCGCAGAATACGGCCAATGCGCCGAAAGTGCCAACAGAGCTATCCTTCATGATGGCCAACTTCTGCGTCCGCGTTCTTCTGCTCAGCATGGCATCGCTCGTATCGGCCAGGCCGTCCAGGTGCATTCCGCCTGTGAGCACCACCCAGCTCACCGCCAGAATAACACTGACCAATGGGGCGGACCAAAGGCGAGTGAGCAGCTTGCTGGCCAGGACAAGAAGCCCCCCTATCAGCGCCCCCACCAGGGGGAAGTAGGCCGACCCAACCACCACCCCTGCGGTGGGGGCTTTCCTCGAAGGAATGGGTATGATGGTTAAGAGACGAACCGCTTCCAGAAAATCCATCGTTCCTGCCCAGGCTAAAGTTTCGTTAGCGCGCATAGGTGCTGGGTTAACCATCAAAAGCTCAGCGAGCGTCGGTCGAGTGCGCAGCGTATCGAGACCAGCGAGCGGGTCTAAAGGCACAACCCGCTTGGCTTCGATACGTCGCTCCGCTCCTACTCAGCCGGCGCTAGTCTCCTACTTAACCCCATCGGCGATACGCGCTAACAAAGTTTCTCAGATACGCCAGCCTGGCCAAAAGTGGCCATCTCGTTCAGGATCTTGACCGCAGCCTCCACGATGGAAATGCCCAGAGCAGCGCCTGTGCCCTCGCCCAACCGCAGGCCGAGATCGAACAGCGGGGTAAGTCCCAGGCGATCGAGTATCCACCGATGGCCGATCTCCACCGAGCAATGAGCGGCGATCATATAATCCTTCACCTGAGGGGCCAGCTCCGCGGCGATGAGAGCCCCGGCCCCGGAGATGAAGCCATCGAGGACCACAGGGATGCGGTGCGCCGCCGCCCCGATGGCGACGCCGGCGATACCGCCGATCTCGAAGCCGCCCACTTTGGCCAGCACATCCAGGGGGTCATCAGGATCGGGTTGGTTGAGCGCCAGCGCCTGCTCGATGACCTCGATTTTGTGCTGAAGCCGTTCGTCATCTATCCCTGTGCCGCGGCCGGTCACCTCCGCCACAGACGCGCCGGTGATGGCAGCGGCAATCGCACTCGCGGGGGTGGTGTTGCCAATCCCCATGTCCCCTATCCCCACGATGTCCATCCCTTTAGCTAACTCTTGCTCCACGACCTCGATCCCGCCCTCGATGGCCTGGATCGCCTGAGCGTGGCTCATGGCGGGCCCCCGTGCCATGTTCCGCGTGCCAAAGGCGACCTTGTGGTTCACCAGGTCGGGGTGGGGCTTCAGCTCGCCCGCCACCCCCATGTCCACGATCACCACTCGGGCGCCCACGTGGCAGGCCAGGACGTTGATGCCCGCTCCCCCGCGCAGAAAGTTGTAGACCATCTGGGCAGTTACCTCGGAGGGATAAGCACTCACCCCTTCAGCGACCACCCCATGATCGCCGGCCATGGTCACGATCACCTTGTCCCCAGTGCGAGGTCGCGCCTGACCGGTGATCCCGGCCACCTGGATGGAAAGCTCCTCCAGGCGCCCCAGACTGCCCTGTGGTTTGGTCAGGGTATCCTGACGGGCCTGCGCTTGTCGCATGGCGTCCCTGTCTAATGGCTTGATCTGTCGTATCGTACGTTCCAGCTTTTCCAAAGTGGTCCTCCTTCAATGTCATTACGTTAAGCGCCGCCGGTCGAGTAGCGGCTTGGGTTGAGTAGCCGAAGGCGTATCGAAACCAGCGTATCGAGACCAAGGCGCGGCCCATGCAATGCGAGATGCACTGCAAAAGCCGCTCGCGTGGCCTCGATACGGTCTTCCCAGACCTACTCGGCCGACGCTCGCTCCCTTATCTTAATGACATTGACTCCCCCTCACTTGATCCGTTGTGGTAGCCCAGCCCACATCACGTATACCTCGTCGGCGGCCTGGGCCAGGGCCTGGTTGGCCCACCCAGCGATGTCACGGAATATCCGCCCCAGACTGGTCAACGGCACGATCCCCATTCCCACCTCATTGGAAACAACGATCACGCAGGCGTTGGCTTTCCTTGCCGCCCGAATCAGTGCCGCAACCTCGGCTAAGATGGCCTCCTCCCTGGACGCCACCTGCGCCTCATCCTCGTTGAAATCCTCGCCGCCAGTCAGCAGCAGATTGCTGATCCATAGCGTCAGACAATCCACGATGATCGCCGCCGCGCTGTCCCCTGTAGCCTCGATGGCAGCAGCTACGTTCTGTGGCGCTTCGACCGTCTCCCAGCCCGAGGGTCGGCCTCGGCGATGTCTTTCGATGCGCTGCCGCATGTGCTCATCGCCCGCTTCTGCGGTGGCGACGTAGACGACGGAGCGGTGCTCTTCGTCGCTGCAGGCCTGCGCCAACTGTTGGGCGAAGCGGCTTTTGCCGCTGCGAGCGCCGCCCAGGACCAGGATAAGCCTTCCCATTAGAAAACGTACTCCCGCTTGCTTCGTCTCAGCAAATAGATGAAGAACGGTGCTCCCAGCATGGCCGTGATGATTCCCACGGGGATCTCGGCTGGAGCCAGGAGCAGCCGGGCCAGCAGGTCGGCCAGGACGAGGAACAGGCTGCCCAGCAGGCCCGAGGCGGGCAGGAGCAGATAGTGATCTGGCCCGAAGATCAGGCGCGCCACGTGAGGCACCACCAGTCCGATGAAGCCCACCAGGCCGCTGACGGAGACCGCCGCCCCTGTGAGCAGCGAGCCCACCATGAGGAGGATCAGCTTACGCCGTTCCACATTGACGCCTAAGTGAGCAGCTTGCTCCTCGCCCAGGAGAAAGGCGTTCAGGTCACCGGCCATAAAGTAGGCCAGGAGCATCCCTGCCAGGATGAGAGGGGTAACGATCTGCAACTGCGGCCAGCCGCTGGCGGTCACCCCACCCATGGTCCACAGTATCACCTGATGGAGGGTCCGTCCGCTGACCACCATAAAGAAGGACATGACGGCGGACATCATCGAACTGGTGGCGAAGCCAGCGAGCAGCAAGGTAGTGATGGGTGTGCGCGGCCCCACTCGGGCTATGCGATAGACCATGAGGACGGCGATGAGGGCCCCGGCGAAGGCAGCCAGGGGCACCAGGGTAAAGCCATACCAGACCACCCGAATGGGCAGGAGCAGGGCGATAGTAGCCCCTAAAGCAGCGCCACCTGAAGTGCCGATAAGGTAGGGATCAGCCATGGGGTTACGTAGCAATCCCTGGAAGATGGCCCCTGCCACGGCCAGAGCGCCCCCTACCACCACCGCCGTTGCCACCCTCGGCAGGCGGATCTGAAAGATGATGGCCTCCGCTTGTTCAGTCCAGGTGGGCGCACAGCTCAAAACCGGCAGGCGATCTAAGAGCATCTTCGCCACCTCACTGGAGTGAATAGCCACCGCTCCCAACGATGTGGCTATGATCACACAGAAAACCAGAGCAGCGGCCAGGACCAGGATAGCCACGATGGATCTGCGACGTCGGTCGAGAGATTTCAAAGCCGACTCCTTTTATCCCCCTGTCTCCTACTCAAACAGCTCTGGATGGATGATCCTGGCTACAGCTTCCAAGCCATCAACGATGCGTGGGCCGGGACGGCTGATCAGATCATCGTCAAGGTCGAAAATGGCCCCCTCTTTGACGGCGGTGATGACCTCCCAGCCAGGACGCTCCCCCACTGATTCGGCGGTCACCCCATATTTGGAATCGGCCAGGATGATGATGTCAGGATCCTGGGCTATGATCTCCTCGGCGCTGAGTTGGGGCCACGGGGATTCGGCGTCAGCGGCGACGTTCGTTCCCCCTGAGAGCCGGATCATGGCATCCATGAAAGAGCCGGGCCCGGATGCCCACGGCTTGGAAGGATCGGTAGCATCTATCTCACAGAAGACCCTGGGCTTCTCCTTAACCTCACTTGCCTTTTCCGTAACGGCTGCGATCCGCCCTCTCATCTCGGAGACCAAGGCTTCCGCCTCCTTCTCGGCCCCTGTAGCCTTGCCCACCAATTGGATGTTAGCCAGGATGCCCTCCAGATCAGGGGGGGCTAGAATTGGGGCAGGGATGTCCAACTCCTCCAATTTAGCTATTACGTCCTCTGGGAGGTCAGCGATAGCCAACACCAGATCAGGGGAGATGGAGAAGATTATCTCGATGTTCGGATCGAAATAGGTTCCTATCTGCTCGATGGCTTTGGCCTCCTCTGGATAGTCACAGAAATCGGTCACGCCGACCACTTTATCGCCCAGGCCCAGGGCGAAGAGGATCTCAGTGTTAGAGGGTGCCAGGGATATGATGCGCTGCGGCGTCTTGGCTATCTCCACCGTGCGGCCAGCGTCGTCAACCACGCTGATGGGTTTGGCCGACTCCGAAGCCTCAGGCGCCTTACCGCCTGTGCATCCGACCAGGGCGACGATCAACAGGGCAAGCAAGCCCTGCAAGACTAGCGATCTATAGGTTTTCATTGTGTTACCTCCGTTTGTTTTCAACATAGGTGGGGACCAGAAACCAGGTTTTTGAGTTGATGAGATACTTTCCGCGCCGCAAGAGATCCCAGAAGCAACGATCTGCTTGCTCAGACAGAGAAAAACCTGGTTTCTCCAACTAAAAATCCCCTTGCCTGCTTCGACAAGGGGATTGTTTCACCGTACTTCGTACATAGCGTTCCCACCCCCTTTCTCTCGAAGGTTTCTGGAACAACGGAGAGGCAGGTATCCTGGCTTCGTTGGTCTGATGGTCTCCTGGTCACGTGGTCTTATGGTCTACAACTACATGACCACTTGACCACGCCACTACATGACCATCCGACCAAACTTCACAGTTGCGGGACAGCGCCGGACTCACACCGGACTTCCCCTTTTCAGCCTGGCCTTTCGGCCCAGGTCACCTCTACCGGTCAGTATTCAGTTTTGCAGGTCATAGTATACCACAATTCGGTTATCTTGGCAAGAAACCGGGAGCGTGCAACCTGCGCGTCGGTTCGTTGGATGTGGAAGCCGCCGGCCTTAAGAGGGCAGCACTGGAGCGCGCGCAGTTCCTCCTGGGGGGGTTCGTCGCGGCTGTCGAGCTCGACAGAAACAGCCTGGTCTGCAATCGCCACCACGCCCCCGATCTCAAAGGGGATGCCCCAGGCAACGCAGTCACCGCTCGGCGCGTGCTCCAGGGCCGCCGCCATCTCGTCCGATATGCCGGCATCGGCCAGTTTGGAAAGAGGTTGACGCCGCGTTTGGCCAGCTCCAGGGCGTAGACGCGACCCAGCCCACCGCCGGCCCCGGTCACGATAGCCGCCTGGCCGTCGGAGCAGATGCCCTTTGCTTTGGCCCGGCGATCCACTTCTTCGCGGCTCATCCATTCGACGACGCCCTGATCGATGACCACCTCTCCCGTTTCAGCGTTGATCGTCCTGAAGAGCGCCTCCCCTTGGCCGACCTTCCAGAGCTGCGTTTTGATCGGCGTGCCTGGATAGGGGACCCTGGTGAAACGGTTTCGGAACCGCTTCAGTCGCTCCGGCTCACCGGGAAACAGGTGTTTGATGACGGCGCGGCAGGCGTAGCCGTGCGTGCAGGTGGCTTTCTTATTGCCCGCATTTTACGCCTAAGACAAGTTCTGGCGCAAGCTGCGAAATTGTGGTATACTTGAGGCGCGATCGAACGAGGAGGGGCTATAATGCAAAAGCTGATGGTTGGCGTAGACCTGGGTGGTACCCAGATTCGAGCGGTGCTGGCCGATGGGGAGGGGAATATCCTCCGTCGCGCCAGTTGCCTGACATTGGCGGAAGAGGGGCTGGACCCGGTCGTCGGCCGCATCAAAGGGGCGATCTATGAGGTGATGGGATCAACGGAGCGGGGACAGGTGCAGGGTATCGGCATCGTCGCCCCCGGGCCTTCGGATCCCTGGAAAGGGATCATCATGAAGGCTCCAAACCTGCCTGGCTGGAAGAACGTTCCTCTGAAGGACCTCATGGAAGAGGAGTTCGGTCTGCCTGTCCTGATAGGCAACGATGCCAACCTGGCAGCTTTGGCGGAGCAGCGCTTCGGAGCCGGCCAGGGTGTCGCTGATCTGATCTACATCACTGTGAGCACCGGCATTGGCGGCGGCGTCATCGTTGATAACAGGCTGCTGTTGGGAGCCCAGGGCCTGGCGGGCGAGGTGGGCCATCAGACCATTGAGGTCCACGGTCCCCGTTGCAACTGCGGAAACATTGGCTGCCTGGAGGCTCTGGCCGCAGGCCCGGCCATCGCTCGCTGCGCCAGGGAACTCATCAGAACCGGGATCGGGACGACCATCACCGATTTGGTTGGCGGCGACCTGGACAAGATCACCGCCAAAGAGGTCAACCAGGCGGCCCAGGCGGGCGATCCAGTGGCCATCGAGCTCTTCCGCCAAGCCGGGTTCTACATTGGCGTCGGGATAGTCAACCTGCTGCATATTTTCAACCCCAGCCTGATCGTCATCGGGGGGAGCGTGACCAAGGCCGGCGCTCTCCTCTTCGAGCCTATCCGAGCCGCAGTGCGCGAGCGAGCTATGGCCAGCTATTATTGGGAGGATACTCCCATTGTAGCCGCCACCCTCGGCGACGACGTGGGACTCCTGGGCGCGGTTGCCCTGGTGCTCTTGCAAAACGATGTCTGCTCAAAGGGGATCGCCAGATCCCCGTCCGAGGCCGCCAGTTGAGCCGCTGGATCTGGCGATCCGGCGGGAGCAGTAAGAAGGCAACGCACTGAAATTAACGGAGACGCCCCTGGGTAGCAGTTTTGGCGTCCTGGTTAAGTTGGTGAGTGGTTACATGGACATAACACAGCAAGTTTTGGATGACATTCTACCAAAAGTAGCCAAGCCCTCCCGCTACACAGGTCACGAGTGGAACAGCGTGGTCAAGGATTGGGACCGGGTTGAGGTCAAAGTAGCTCTGGCCTATCCGGACGTCTACGAAGTGGGTATGTCTAACCTGGGCCTGATGATTCTCTACGACATCCTGAACAGGGAAGAGGGCGTCCTGGCCGAGCGGGTCTATGCCCCCTGGATAGACATGGAGGAGGCCATGCGAGGCGCTGGCGTCCCCCTCTACAGCCTGGAGTCGCGACGCCCTCTGGCTGAATTTGACATAATAGGCTTCTCGTTGCAGTATGAGCTGAACTACACTAATGTGCTGAACATGCTGGATCTGGCCGGCCTCTCGCCCCTGGCAGCGGAGCGAGGCGACGCTGATCCGCTGATCATCGGCGGGGGCAGTTGCACCTACAACGCCGAGCCTCTGGCCGACTTCTTCGACCTCTTCGTGATCGGGGAGGGGGAGGAGGTGCTGCTGGAGTTGGTGCGGGCTTATCGTGAGTTTCGGGGTTCGGGTTTCGAGTTTCGAGTTGCGAAGGCGGATTTTTTGCAGGAGGCGGCTAAGATCGAGGGTGTTTACGTACCCGGTCTTTACGATGTGCGTTATCGCGACGATGGCACGGTGGCTGGCGTGGAGCCGCTGGTTCCTGAGGCCAGAGTCCGGGTGCGGAAGCGCGTCGTGGGGACCCTGCCCCCTGCGCCGACCAGGCTAGTCGTGCCCTATACTCAGGTGATACACGACCGGGCCATGATCGAGATCCAGCGGGGCTGTACAAAAGGCTGCCGCTTTTGCCAGGCTGGGTTCATCTATCGGCCTCTGCGCGAGCGACCTCTGGAGGAGGTGCTGGAGGCGGTGGAGGACATGGTGCAGCAGACGGGCTACGAAGAGGTGGCCCTGGTCTCCCTGAGTTCCAGCGACCACAGCCAGATCAAACCCCTGGTGCGACAGCTTACCACGGGCTATCAGCGCCCGCCCCTGGCTGTTTCCTTGCCCTCCTTGCGCATTGATTCTTTTTCGGTTGAGCTGGCGGAGATGTTTCAGGGGCGGCGCAAGACTGGCCTGACCTTCGCACCTGAGGCGGGCAGCCAGCGCCTGCGGGACGTGGTCAACAAGAACGTTACCGAGGAAGACCTGCTGCGCACGGCTGAGGCAGCCTATGCCAGCGGATGGCGGCGGATCAAGCTCTACTTCATGGTGGGCCTGCCCACGGAGAGCCTGGAGGACTTGGCCGCCATCGTGGATTTGGTGAAGAAGGTGCGGGCCGTCGGCCGGCGCCATCAGGGGAAGAGGGCTCAGGTCAATGTCAGCCTCGGCACCTTTGTGCCCAAGCCTTTCACCCCGTTCCAGTGGCTGCCCCTGGCCGACGAGGGAAGCCTGGAGGAGAAGCAAGAGTTGTTGCGGCGAGGGCTCAGGGGGCCGGGCATCAGCCTCAGTTGGCAGAGTCCCCGCACGACCCTGCTGGAGGCGGCCCTCTCCCGCGGCGACCGGCGGCTGGGCCAGGTCATCCACCGCGCCTGGCAGTTGGGGGCCAGGTTCGATGCCTGGGACGAGCTACTCGACGATGGCCTTTGGTGGCGAGCCTTCGCCGATGCCGGTCTTGATCCCAACTTTTACGCTCGCAGGGAGCGCTCCCTCGACGAGGTGCTCCCCTGGGATCACATTGACGTGGGGGTACGGAAGGAATTCCTGATCGAAGAGTACCAGCGCAGCCTGCGCGGTGAGACGACCATTGATTGTCGAGAAGGTTGCATTGACTGCGGGGTTTCGGACGTGTTTTGTTGTCCGCAATAAGGGTTGCCCAAGTTCCCCCAAGTTCCTCCGAGTTTCCCCGAGTTTCCCAGAGTTCCTCCGAGGCATCAGGGGATTGGACTTTGGACAAAGTGAAAACGGCCGGTCATAGAAAGATCGGTTGACAAGAGAGTAGCTTGAACCTTAACAAGCTGTTTCAGGCCGCTGTGGAGGCCTTTTTGCTCTTTTTGATAACCGGATG
>Ga0268276_1001257_pt1 | contig 25724 bp, 11 predicted proteins | sample saktaG_4_FD_190145 | JGI IMG/M metagenome (GOLD analysis project Ga0268276, IMG submission 190145) | Saline water microbial communities from Sakinaw Lake, British Columbia, Canada - sak_2010_1_5_45m | ecosystem: Environmental > Aquatic > Non-marine Saline and Alkaline > Saline ... | reverse complement strand
CTCTCAGACCAGCTACTGATCGTAGCCTTGGTAGGCCATTACCCTACCAACAAGCTAATCAGACGCAGGCTCATCTTCAAGCGATAGGTCCGAAGATCCCCATCTTTCATCCCGATATTAACTACCGAGGCATCATTCGGTATTAGCGTCAATTTCTCGACGTTATCCCAATCTCGAAGGTAGATTACCTACGTGTTACTCACCCGTTCGCCAGTATACTTGCGATCCGAAGACCACTTTCCCCTAGACTTGCATGTGTTAAGCACGCCGCCAGCGTTCGTCCTGAGCCAGGATCAAACTCTCCGTTGTATTATTTAAATAATTAATTGCTCGAGGTTATTAATAACCTTACATCATCACTGTCTTTTCGCACTTTCTCCATGTCAAATAGCCTTAATCTATGAATCAGCACTTTTGTCAGGCGCTGCTCATAAAGTCATTTCTCAATTAGCAGGGCGAACTTAAGACAAATTCTCATACTGCGCAAGTATTTTTTCAGAAAATATTTAAATATTTTAATAGGGTAATGGAAGATGCAGTTGTTCCGACAGCGGATAAATTTCCGTCAATCGTAACAGATTCTGCTTCATGATTCGATCCGTGAACCGCTGAACCGCAAAATGGGTCGCGTACATATTCAGACCATAGTATATCAACGTCCCGGTGGCCGCATAATAGTAAAACGCCGGGTGACTTTGCAGCATGTATGCCGCCACTTTTACCAGACCGTAAAATCCCACCGCCGTCAAAATTCCATCTTTATATTCATCCATCAATATTCGTCCGGTACCGGGGAGCAGCGCCGAAAGTGTGTATGCTCCGTATTTGCGCATCCAATTTAAACGTGCATTGCTTGTCCGTAAATTCCCGTACTCTGCAATAATTTCGGTTGAATACCCCTCGGTATCAAAGGATGCCACCAGAGAATCGGCATCTTCGATCTCCCCCAAACGAATCCAGCAGTAAATCTCCACCAAACGAAACGGCTCTTCCGGCTGCTTTAGTGCATAATCAATTGCCGTGCTATAATCCTCTTTTTCATAATATAAAAAGGCAAGTCTTAATCGATTTTCAAGATCATATTTTGTTTGATTATATTTTACTAAAGCCTCCTTCAGATGCTTTTCCGCCAACTTATAATTGCCGCTTTCCTGATAAACCGAAGCAAGCCGAATTGTGATTTGCGGGACTAGTGTATCATTGGGAAACCGGTACAAAAACTCGTAATACTGAAGGATTGCCTCTTTGAAATCGCCACTGCGGGCGTAGTAATCTGCCACCTGAAGAATATTGGTATTCAGATCCTTAGCCTGGAAATGTAATTCCTGGGCATAAGCACCATGGAACAATACACTGGCCAGTACTAAAAATATCCAGCAAGTTTTTTTATAGGCCAAGAAAATCATCACTTATATAGCACCTGTCAGCGCAGTAAAATCATTTTTTGGGACATGGTTTTTAAATCAGTTTCAAGCTGGAATATATAAATACCTGATGGTAATAATTTGCCATCCGCCGTACTGGCTGTCCAGTTAAACGAATATTTCCCGGGTGTCATTTCACGATTCAGTATTTCAGCGATCTGCTCTCCCCGCAGATTGTATATTTTCAAAGAAACATTTTCAGTATTTCGTAATTCAAAACTCAGGGTCGTTGTCGGATTAAATGGATTGGGATAATTGCTATATAATCGAAACGAAGAATTGATTGCCGGATATTGCTTTTCATTGATTTTACTGAATGTTGTATCGAGACGCGTGGTATTTTCATTGAGCCAGGTAATTGCACTGTCCAAAAGAGCATAAAAATCAGCCGTATCCTGCGCTAATTCAATAGGTACAAAAAAGGAGGCCGTCCGAAAATACTCGGTTTCCAGACATACCACCATTCCGTTTTTTGAGTATTGTCCCATTAAAATTCCTTTAGCCGTTTTGGACGGTTCGATAAAATCCGACCAGTTTTCGATCGGAGAATCACCGATTTGATACCGGATTGGCCCATAGGCGACTGAATCCGCCGAAAATGCAGAGGTAATTGGATTTCCTGAAATACTCAGTAAAAGTGTATCGGCAATACCACCATTATCAAGATTATAATCAATATCGGGATCGGCTACAAAATCTTCAATTCCCAGATAATCATAAGCAAAATCACCTAATTCAAATCGCCCGCTTCCAATATATTCCCAACGATAAAGATAATCCATATCCACAACCAGCAAGTTACCTCCACTGTCCAGGAATCCGGCAATTCCATAAATATCCTGTTCGACAATACTGGTAACCGGAAGAATCATCTCTTCACCATCGAGAACAATCAATGTCAGAAAATCCGGGTAATAAATCACCGTTGTATCGATCCCGTTATGGTCGGCTAAATTCCAGTAATAATAGTCAAAACCACGGCTGTTCAATGCCTCAATATACCTGTTTCCGGTCTTTAATGCCGAGTTATCAATAAACAGGATATTCGTTTCCTGCGGTGGTTCGACACAAACAAAGGATTTCCGGTTCGAACTCTGAATCATTCCGGTAGAATCCTCAGCCCAGACATAATAATACAGTGTATCACCCGGATTATAAAAGAGATCAGCACCGTAATAATTCAAAGTGTCATAGTCCATTTCCAGGGTGTCCGGTTCGCCATTAGCTCCAACTTTTTTCGTCAAAAACACATCAAATGCATCCCCTTCAAGTTCTACAACCTCCGCCCAGATAGTCCGGTTTTCCGAGAAGGTGTCACACAGATCCGGTAAATCCGAAATAATCGGCGGAATGGATTCATAAACAACTTCTACCTGCATCATATGGGCCACCCAGTTGTCGGTCCCCGGCTGTACAGTTCGGTACCAGTCTTCCACACTCTGGGAATGTAGGGTCGTAAAACTGCGGCAGCTACCCTCTGCACGGGAATAGTGATAAACGCCGTCCTGCCAGATTTTCGGATTCCCGGTATTATCCAAGCGGTAACCGACCCAAAAATCCAATTGTGCCGATCCCAGGGCTATTGGTGACGCTCCTTCTCTCAATGCCAGATCATAGGTATTCCAAAGCAAGCTGTCCATCAATTGTTGCGCCATATTAAGTTTGGGGCAATAATGAGGCTCGGCTGATGATGGAATTAATTGGGTTGAATCAGGTTCTCCAGGAAATTTATAGACACCTTTTTCAACAGCTGGCGCCCATAAAAGCCAGTTCGCCGTACCAGTAGAGCTGTTCTGCATCATCAGCTTTGTGATCTTTCCCGGCGCCAGCAGGGTAAACCAGTTGATACAGGTATCGGAAGCTCCCTGATAATTTCCTAAATAGTCATCATAGCTCGCATTGCTGGAAGGAGGCTGAAAATAAAACAATGTATCAACCACAACGGTATCACTGTCGCTCTGCTGAACCGAGAGCCGATGATAGACCGAACCGGTTCGTAATAGCGCGGTACTTTTATTGACAGACAACAATTCGATATTTTCCGCAAATGCAACAACCGATATTAAGATCGGCAGAATTAACAGGCCCAGTTTTTTAAGCATTTGAAACGAATCCTTTTCCAGATATAAACATTGCGTAATTTTAATTGTATTTTACCAAAAAGCCAAATTGATTTACTGATCTGTGAATGACAATCGGAATGAACCATAGATTGTTTAATGAAATTCTTTATCTCTTTATAACTTCTTAGTATTTTTTTCAACAGCGAAAAGTACCGAGAAATCAATTGTAAATCTGTAGTTGTATATTTAGATTTTGATATGATAACAAATAGAAAATCTACAGAACAATCGGGTAGTTTATTTCTAAGTATCAGCATCCACGATAAAATGACAGAATGATGTATGAGATAATTGAATAATAAGGTGTCGAAAAAATAGGAGAAACCATGTTCAAACAGAGTAATTATCAATTTATATTCCACAAGTCGATGTTACTTTGATTTCTGTCACAACTATTTTATCCGGCATTTGTTTTTATCATACCGGATATCTAAATTTTCAGAAGTAAAATAATAAAGGTGTATTATGTTCAGAATTTTCAAAACGATAATGATTTTATCAGTTACATTCTCAATGACGTTTGCTAAAAACATTAACTCTTCCCATCAGTACAATTATCGTCCTGATCAAATCGTAATTAAAACGGCTAATAATAACGTTGATGTTTTTTCCATCGACGAACTTGCCGGAAGGATCAGTTTGGCTAAAGGCTTGGAAAATGCCGTTAAGCCGGTATTTAGTCAGCGTTTAGTCAGATCTGAGGCAATTGCCAAAGCGGTAGGACTTTTTCGTGTTTACACAGTCCGTGTTGAGCAAAACACCGATATTCTCAAACTCTGTGCAGACCTTAATCGCAACAAAGATGTTGAATGGGCAGAGCCGGTATATATAATTCCTCAGGACATTCAGCCAAACGACCCGTTCTATTTATCAAAGCCTCAAACACATCTTCCGCAAATGCAGATGGAAGAAGCCTGGGCAGATACGAAAGGCGATTCAACCGTTCCAATTGCGATCATTGATTCCGGCGTCGATTTCACACACCCCGACCTTGAAAATCAAATCTGGATCAATCCGGGTGAATTCCCCGAGGACAAGTTTCCGGGTTTGGACAATAATAAGGATGGAATAATAGAATTAATAGAACTAAAAAATTGGGGCTATTCCGACAGTCTATACAAATTGCAGGATTTCAATGATGACGGTCTTATTAATCTAAAAGATTTAGTTACTCCGTACGCCGATAACGCATTTATAGACTCTCTTGATAACGATAATAATTCGTTCACCGACGATTTTATCGGCTGGGATTTTGTTACCGGAGTCAGCGGTTCTGAAGACGGAGACGCAGTACCGGATGAAGATAGCTCAACTCCCGATAATAATCCCATGGACGTTAACGGTCACGGTTCTCACTGTGCCGGGTTAGCCGCAGCGGCTACAAATAACGAAATAGGAGTGGCTTCCGTCTCATGGGGTTGTAAAATAATGCCTATCAGAATTGGATGGCGGGCTAATGACGGCAATGGATACGGTTATTCCACATGGATGGCAGAGGCATTTAGATATGCCGCTGATAACGGTGCAAAAGTGGCAAGTTTAAGTTATGGAAATTCCGCCGTTGTATTAGAGGGTGCCAGATATGCTTTTCTCAATGATGTTGCAATACTAACTTCAGCCGGTAATGCAAACAACTCCTCATTTGATCCATTATCCCAAGTACCTTGGGTAATCACCGTAGCATCTGTAGATCCTTCCGATGGAAAAGCGCTTTATTCAAACTACGGACCAGAGATTACCGTTTCCGCTCCAGGCGGTGATCATCAACCTGGTTTATGGAGTACCACACCAAATAACACTTACAATGGAAACAGCTACTACAATGCATTTAGCGGAACATCTATGGCTTCCCCGGTAGCTGCAGGTTTACTAGGATTGATTCGATCTTATTATCCCGAATGGTCTGTCGTCGAATCTTACTACCAGCTTGCTGGGACCGCAGATAAAATAGATACTGAAAACCCGGATTACGCCGGTATGCTCGGATATGGCAGAATAAATGGGTATAGAGCTGTCACTGAAACAGTAGCGCCAAAGCCTGATTTGACATTAAAATACGCGGAATATTTCGATCCGTCGGGAAACAACAATGGCTTGGTCGAACCCGGTGAGGATATCGAAATTGTCGTTCATATTGAAAACAAATGGGCAGGCGCTTCAAATGTTACTGCTACAGTTCTCTCGGACGATGCAAGAATAAGTGTTACAACTGCAAGTGTTCAATTTGATACTGTCTACGGACTTGAAGATTTTCCGAGTGACAACAATAATGCCACTTTTCCTTTAGTTATTCACATTGCCGATAATCTTCCGCCACAAAATATCCCCATATCAATAGTTCTGGAGAACTTAAATTTTAGTGATACATTCAAAGTGGATATTCCAATCCATACGCTTATCTTATTCGTCGATGATCACCTTGGCGGTGGTGATGGCGAAGACATGCCAATCGCCAAGTATTATAAAGAAGCTTTTAAAAATCTTGGAATTGCATATGAGTATTGGTTAAATGAAGAAACAATTGACAGCTCATACATAATTAATTTCCCAATTGTTGTCTGGGACTGTGAATGGGCATTTCCTTCTCTAACAACATCAGATAGAAACGTTTTATCTTACTACTTAGAAAATGGTGGCAATCTCTTTATTTCAGGGCAGGACATCGGTTGGGATATGTGCGACCAGGGCGGCGGAAATACATACGAAACAAGCGGGGGCGCATCTGGGATCTGGTATGATACATATCTGTCATCAATCTTTCTATCAGATGGAGGCGGAAGACCACCTCTGACCGCTCCTGATGATACAATACTTTTCAACCTGCCTCCAGCTGACTTTCAACAACCCGGTAGAGAAGATAATAGTTACCCCTCTGAAATTGAACCAATCGGAAACGGCTTTTCCGTATTCAATTTTAAAAACGGAAACTCCGCGGCTGTGGCTTCTGTTGATCCATATAATACTGTCTATTTTTCATTCGGAGGCTGGGAGGCCATTTCAGATTCTGCTATCCGCCATAATACAATGCAGCAGGTATTAAATCATTTTTCAAAAATCAATGCAGATGTTACATGGTTGAGCAATACGGAATTCAAAGGTCCCTTTCAGATCGACGTCCAACTCAATAATAATAAGAACATGATTAACACAGAATTATGGTACAGAAATAATGAAGAGCCATGGACAACAATTACAATGGCAGACAGTGGTAACGGCTTATATTCAGCCGAACTTCCGGAAGTCACAACGTATGATGCAAATATTGAGTACTTTGTATTTTTTAAAGCGGATGATGGCATGTATTATGTCAATCCTGTACACAGGTTCTTTTCAGGTCCCGATCAGATACCGCCGTACGCTCAGGAGTCCTTGCTTCCTCAGGATAATATAGATCGTGCAGGCCCTTATTACTGTTCTATAGAAATTTTCGACAATATAAGTGTAGATACCAATAACGTCATGGTTCATTTCTCTGCTCCGGGTATGCAAGAAGACTCAACTTATATCTCTTTTGATTTGAAACACACCTGGTCGGGTGCTTTTCAATTTGATACGCCAATTATGGACGGTGATTCTGTGATGTATTACTTCACATTTAATGATCAGGGATTAGCTGCTACACATTATAGCCGTCTTCCGGAAACAGGATATCTTACTTTCAAAATTGTAAAATATGCCGTTTTAGACGACTTTGAAGAGGGATTAGGACAATGGAACAACGATGATAAAGTATGGCAAATCTTTACAAACGAAATACTGGTTCATTCAGGTACAAGCTGCATGATAACCGGTAATGGCATTTCTTATCCACCCAATATTCACACAAATCTTGAATTAAAATATCCTATTAACCTTAAAACAAGAAGCAACGCTAAAATCCAATTTTGGGAAACCAATATGCTTGAGCAAACGACTGATTCCGCCTTTTTTGAGATTCGGGAAGCTATTGGTGACTGGAAAACTCTGCAAACTTATGCTAAAATCTGGAGCAACTGGAAGCCTTACGAATACGACCTGACCTCTTATTGCGGTGAAGCGCATCAACCAATATATATTCGTTTCCGATTTAAATCGGATGCTAACACTCTGGCTGAATCGCGGTTTGGAGTTAAAATAGATTTCATAGAAATTCTAGTGGATGAAGGAGTTTCTTCAATCGATCAAAATGTGAATATTATACCAGATAAATTCAGCTTACGGCCAGCCTTCCCTAATCCGTTTAATGCAATGGTAACTATTCCATATGCTGTCCCATATGAGGGAGAAGTAAAAATTCATATTTTTGATTTGTTAGGTAATGAAATTGTTTCAGTTCGGTCATCACATTCTTCACCAGGAACTTATCAGTGGCAGTGGGAAGGTAAATCAAGCACAGGAAAGTTAATGCCGTCTGGAATTTATTTTGTACAGGCAAGGTATAATGATCATATAGAGACCAGGAAAATTTTAATGATGAAATAGTATTCCCAATATAACAACAAGAATTAAATCTATGGGAATAAAATTTGAAAAAGGCTTTGATACATATCATATAACAACATTCATTTTAATCATATTCTTTTCCTTCCCTCTGCTTTCCGGCACGTTTGGTACTATTTCCGGTAAAGTCTACGATACAAAATCGGATGAGATACTTGTTGGAGCAAATATTCTCATCCAAAATACTGAAATTGGTAACACCTCGGATAGATCAGGAAGATTTCTACTCACTCACCTTCCCGCTGGCAAGTACAATATTGAAGTTAACTATATTGGCTATAAGAAATATGTCCTCAAGGATGTTATTGTTCAATCCGATCATCGAACTGATATATCGGTTCCACTTGAAAGAGAAATAATTAAAGGTGAAACCGTTTATGTCGTTGCAAAACACAAATTAATACAAAAAGATATAACCGGCTCAACTCACTTTATTTCTTCTGAAAAAATCAAAGCTCTTCCAATCCAATCAATAGTTGAAGCTGTCGAACTCCAACCGGGTGTTGCAGCAGGACATATTCGGGGAGGCAGGAAAAACGAAGTTGTCTACCTTATAGATGGTATACCTGTTATGGATGCCATATCGGGAGAAATCTCATCCATACTGGCGAAAGATGCTGTAAACGAAATGTCTGTTCAAACCGGAGGATTTAACGCCGAATACGGCAACGCAATGAGTGGTATTGTTAATCTAACAATGAAATCAGGACAACCAGAACACGAAATATCCATCAGAACTACTGCCATTACCCATAAAGATAAAAATTTATTCAATCCCAAAACTAACGAGAGTTATGGATTAGAAATCTCAGATGGGGGCAAAATCTTTAAATCCCCCCATAGATATTTCCTATCATTTAATTACTTCCACAACGAATTTATTCGAATGAAGGAATCCTATGGTGAAAGAAAAGCAGTAAGGCTCGACCCAAAATCATTGAACTGGCATAGCGCGGTCAAATTGTCCTCTGATCCATCCAGACCAATTAAGCTAACCTTTCAGTCTTTATTATCCTATTGGGATTGGCGTGAGCATGAACAAAAATGGACTTTAAATAAAGATAAATTACCCTGGCAAGGTAAGCGTTCGATAAGAAACCATCTCGAATTACTGCACACTATAAATCCAAAACTCTATTATAGTGTTAAGATAGGACAGCTGCACCTGATGCGGCAGGTTTTCGGTAAAGATGTTTCAGATTTAAAACCTATTGAATTTCAAACAATAGACTATTATGGTCAAGAAATTGAAGATCCTTTTTCTTTTATTTTGGGCGGTGATTATCCCTGGTGGATGGATCATGAAGAAAAACAAAACTTTTTGAAATTCGAATGCACTTATCAGATAAACCATTTCCACCAAATTAAGTCCGGGTTAGAGTTTAATCAATATTATCTTTATAAACGAAGTGTTATGCGCCATCAAATTACTTTTGGTGATGCAGCGTACCTCAGGTATTTTATTCACAATGTAAACTATGAATACTCTCCAAGACGGAAAGCTTTCTATATCCAGGATAAAATTGATTATGATGGATTAGTTGCAAATATAGGAATACGGTTTGACATTTTCGACCCAAGAGCATCACGTCCAGCACTTGAAGAAAAACAGATGTCTGATAGCACTATTTATAGCAGCACCTGGGTAATAAACTATCAAAAAAAGAAGAAGGCTTCCATTAAATACCAGATTTCCCCGAGAATTGGGATCGCATTGCCGGTTTCTGATGACAGCGAATTCAGAATAAATTATGGACATTTCTTTCAACTGCCATTATTTGACTATCTATATACTAATGCCGATTATACTATAGTACAGGGATTTACTCCTCTCGGTGATCCTGATCTAAAACCTGCAAAAACTATTGCAATTGAAGTAGGATATAAAAAAAGTTTCCTTGACAAATATCTCATTGACCTTACTATTTTCCAGAAAGAAATGGTCAATCTGGTAGATGTTAATACTTATCTCCATGAAGGTAGCTACTTTGAAGAGATGACCGGAATATCCGGATTAACGCGGTATGTAAATATAGCTTATTCTTTTTCAAAAGGGGCTGAAGTTCTATTCAAATTTTCCCCAACAAAAAAAACTAACGGATATATCAGTTATACTTTCATGTATGCAAGAGGAACAGCGAGCAGCGAATTCCACCAATTCGAATTACTCATACAGGAATACGAAATGCCTCCAAAAACTATGGAATATGATTTAAGCTGGGATCAGCGGCATACATTCATCGGACATCTTGAACACACATTCTCAAAAAATCTACGCACCAGCCTCTTATATCGCTGGAACAGCCCATTACCCTATACGAGGGATAACGGATTAGTAACATATCCCAATAATAAAAGGATGTCTCCAACGTCTACATTTGATCTCCGTATTGATAAGATCTTTAGGATAAATAAATCCGAATTCATTATCTATGTAGAAGGTCTAAATCTCTTCAATACTAAAAATATTCTGTGGAAAGACAGGCATGGAATCCCTGGCGGCTACCTGGGAGATCCTTCAGCCTACGACCAGCAGAGAAGGGCAGTCCTTGGATTCTATTATGAAATTCAATAAATGTTAAAAATAAACGGTAAATTCTTAATAATTATTCTTTCATTATTTATTCTGGTTTCATGCGACTGGTTTGAGAGACAGGATCACAGTATCACAAAACCCGAAATCCCAACTTTCAAAGTATATGGCCATGTCAGAAAAGTATCTACAGGAGATGGAGTGAGTAATTTAGAACTACTACTCTTTCAGGTAGAGTCTTATGACGGCGCATGGATAGATCAAATGATTGTGTATACTGATAAAAATGGATATTATGAATTTAAGAAAGTTCCCAGAGGAAAATTCTATTTATATATCTATACAAGAAATGACGATTTATTAAATACAGTTGTTTTTGGGGTTATAAACTACGACGATAAAGAACTCAATATCGCTGTTCCACTGTAAATCAGTTTAAACCGGATAAATATTTTCACCCATTACTGTGGAATTATATAAAAAAAGGGCGGGTAGATACCCGCCCTTCAGGAATTCCGAATGTAGAAAATAATTACTTCAGAAAGATCATCTTGTTTGTCTTGCTAAAGTTACCGGTTGTCATTCTGTAAAAGTAAATTCCGGAAGAAACATCATTACCGGAAATATCTTTTCCATTCCACATTACATGATAATGTCCGGGTTGATATGCTTCATTGGTAAGTTCAGCAACTCTCCGACCCAGCATGTTGTAAACAACTATCTTAACATCAGCTGTCTTAGGAACTGCAAACTCAATATTGGTAGTCGGGTTGAACGGGTTTGGATAGTTCTGAGATAATTCAAACTCAGCTGGTAATGACACGACATTTTCATTATCAATCGCAACACCGATACCAAACCAATCTAGAGACTGCATAAGTGGAGCCTCAGGAGTAACACTCCACCATGTGTACGGTTTAGCATTGATTGACAGTGGATCAAGACCCAAAAATACGATCTTATCATCGCCAACGGTTCTGTTTACACCAATAGCCATTGACGGTGCTCCGTCTGCCGTATCGGTTGTCATATTAGTAAATGTATTCGCATCACTAACGACATCGAACCCATCCAGCCAGTTAGATATTCCTATCTCATAAGCAGGATCGTACATCAGTGTATCCGGAATTGCCGTATGAGCCATGTATAGGGCGCCGGTAAGTACATTGCCATCCACTGCTTCAATCGGACTCGGAGCAGCGGATCCAGCATGATAGTAATAGTTCACATCATTATAAATGTGGGATATACCAAGCACATCATACTCAAAATCACCAGCTGCATAATCAAGATCAGCCCAGCCGGTCAAAGCCCCGAACCATTCGTCTCCGCATAAGAAGTAATTCTTTGCACCTTCTGCCAACCATGCTGTAATTAATGCTCTGTGATCCCAATTTGGACCATCAGTTGTAATTTCATATACAGTCTTGTAAGCAGACAATAAACCAGCGGAAAGCGCCTTATCCCAGACATCGTGGGCAAAATCAACTGGAGTAGGATAACCGAAATAGTAGGCGCCCGGATATCCTGCGGATACCATACCGTTGAAAACAACTAAGACATCGGCAGTCGGAAAGAATTGTTCAAATTCAACAGGACCAAAGGTGGATACATCGCCGGCAGAAGTGGCTTCGATCATCCATACACCAGCAGCCAAATCAGGAATCTGAGCGGAAAAGACATCATCTACCGCCGTCATATTGACGGATGTCCAGGTTGTGCCGTCTGCAGAGTATTTAACAACCGCAGTAATGGCATCACCGTCAGCATCGGTAATCGTTGCGGATACATCGTATGGACCAGCCAGTACAGTTCCTATCGGACCATCAACGTCAACGATAAGGGCTGGTGATTCAACTGCAAAATAGTCAAATACCGCATTCACAAAAGTACCAACGTCATCATATACAAAATCACCATCAGCGGTTGTGTCAACAGCCATATCAATTAAGAAGCCCAGGTATACAGCTTTCCCGCTTGTGCCAACTTTGACTGAGCCATAGGTAAAGCCATCATTGGCTCCTTTGAAGAGTACGGTTGCATTGGATGCATCAAAATAGTCACCCCAGTTAAGGGCGCCAAGCATATTGTAATTAATGGTTATGCCGCCCAGTGCTTCTGTAAAAGGAGCATCAAGAACCGTCGCATCCTGTCCATACAATACGGTGTCAGCAGTCGAATTTGTTCCATCATTAGGATCATTAGCTCCCGAAACGAGCCCAAAATAGTCATAGGCGAAATCGCCCGCGACGAAGGTTGGTGCTTCTACTAAGCCATGACCGAAAAACCAATCCTGGTCAACTAAGAGCAGGTTGCCACCACCATCCATGAAGCTGCTGTATCCGTTATCGGTTTCACCAGCAACGACCGGAACTGTTTTGGTTCCCCAACCGTAAACAATAATATTGCTCGGTCCGAAGGTGACAATCGATTCATCGATACCGTTTCTGTCACTGGTATTCCAGAATTCGTACACGATACCGGCTTCATCGGCGAATTTGCGATAAAGATCGTGTTCCGCCTGACTATCGTTCTCACTGTCAGCAATGATTAACAGATCGGCATCCGGATTTGCAGGTTCGGTTCTCTCAAAAGACAGCGCTGGAAATGAACGACTTACCAATCCGGCTAAATCCGTAGCTCCAAAATAGTACTCGTACACATCACCTGAGACACCCGCCGGTACATCCGCGGAAAGGACCCATCCGTCATCGTTGCTACCGGAAACAGCTGCCGTAACTTCAACATAGTCACCACCATTCAGAGAGTAGTACAACTTTCCGGAAGCAATTCCCTTTAACGCAAGCACCAGAGCATTATCGGCAGCAGCGGCGGTCAAGGTAATGGCATCCGTACGATAGGTATCGTTCATCTGGCGACCCTGAACGAATGGCGGAGGATCTTCATAGAAGACCACTTCGCAGCGCACCATCGCCTCAATACCTGAAGTCGCTCCATAGTGAGACCACTTCTCATCGCCGTCCTCATTGGGTTCAAAAGACCAGGTACGCAAATAGTCGCCGGGATTATCACTATCCGCTAAGAGCATTGGACTAGTGCTAGATTTCACCCAGTGAATCCAGAAAATGTCTCTGCCGACATCGATATCATAACCCCAATCTGTAAAAACAAATTGCTCCCAGTCGCTGGTAGCGACAATTTCAAGAGGGAAAGTTTCATCTACACCCATCAGATTATCGCCAAAAACATCTGCAACGGCAATAGAATCTGCATTAGGTACAATGTCAGGAGATACGCTACCTGCCGCCATCACATCCAATTCAATAGTGCCGCCACCTTGAGGCGCATAGAATATAAACTCAACGGCGTACAGCGAGCATGCAGCCTGTGGGGATTGGAACCATATACCCCACTCATCTCCCGCGGCTCCACCACTGAGGTAATATTCGGTCTGTTCATCATCGTAGTTGAACAAATAGCCGTGCGGCAGAGCCTCTGTTGTTTTTTCAAGAGGCACAATTTGGCTGTCTCCCGGATACAGATAGCCGTGTTTCTTCAACAAATCTGGTTTTGGGGCTCTGTCAATAGATACCGGAATAACATCTCCTTCCGGATCGATAGCTGTTGCTGCATTAATTTGCACAACAGGTTTTTCTACTATTTTCAGCGATTTCGAGACAGCCAGACTACCGGGTAGATCAATTTTACTAATTTTCTCCGCCTGAGCAGTCCGCAGCTCACTTTCTCTTGACTTTGTAATGACATTGTCCACTCGGGCAAAAGTCATAAAACCCACAAGAAAAAGCACAATCAACGAAAAAACGAGTAACTTTTTAGTCATAGTTTTTCTCCTTTTTTTAACTACGTTTACTCTTCATTTATCATTAAACAACGATTGCATTTTTGTCATTATAATATTCAGATATTTCCCATAATCTTTCGCATATACAAAATCGACCTTAACTGCTTGAGTCAAGTCATCGAGGAGCATTGTGACGTTTTCCATTTCATCTGCATTAATATAAATTATATTTCCACCATGAGCAAATCCTTTTTGGGGATAGCTAACGGACAGGCTGTCTGTTATACCTGTAATCTCCAGCAAATTATAATTATCAGACAATTCAATCTTCGCACTGGTAATGGTAGTGTCATACGGAGTATTGCTTGTATCGACATCTATCTCAACGGTTATGAATGCGTCCACTCCAGACATCTCAACTAGATTTTCATCGGAATCTACAAAATTGGTAAACCAGTCGGATTCAAAATGCGCTGTAATTGCATTCTGGACGTTGTAATAATTTTGAAAATTCCAGTAACCGTTCAGAAGTAGTTTTTTCATATTGTTTGTAGAAACTCTGCTGTCATGCTCAAACGTAAAATCACTGCCGGCAATATCAAGATACCGTTCAACCTGAAGACACGACAAGGAGTCTGAATTAAGCCCGGCATAAGATAGCGCCTTTCCGGCAAAAGATAAAAATTTGAATTCAGTATCTGTTTCATCAACTAAAGTCAGAAGTAGATCAAATTGTGGTACAGCATTACTGTAATCAGACAGGCGATTCATAGACCAACCCAATCCAAGATATGCTTCTTTATAGAAAACATCCCTATTAATAGCAATTGCGAACTGATCTTTCGCGTCATTGTAATCTCCCGCTTCATAAGATACCCACCCCTGTTCAACAAGGTATTCTACAGTAGGAACAGGACCGGTTGGGACACCAATTTCATCGCCTGGTCGTTCACATGAAATAATAACTAAAAGTAAGATTGCAAAAATACATGCCAATACGAATTCTATTTTACGTCTCTTTATCATAACTCTCTCCCCTACCTATCTTACCAAAACCATTTTTTTCGTGTCGGTAAATTGCCCTGCTTTAACAGTATAGTAATATATACCGCTTGAAACACTCTTACCAAATGTATTAGTGCCATCCCAACTAACAGAATGATAACCAGCAGGAAAATGGCGACTTTTAGATATTACAGAAACAACATTTCCTAACATATTGTACACTTTAACGGTGACAACTGCATCTTCAGGTAGATCAAACTTAATCTTAGTAGTCGGATTAAATGGATTCGGGTAATTTTGATGCAAAGCATATTCTCTCGGTAAAGTTGAATGCTCTACAGCTATAATTCCTTTCTGAAGTTGGAAAATTCCTAAATGTTTTGTCTCCGCTTCTATAAAACCGTCAACCCTTATTCTGGTTGGCACATAAATCCAATTTCCATTCACGTTTCTATAAACACCCACGTATTGCCGATCTTCAGTACTAATAGAAGAAATATCAAATGCAAAACGAACCGTAATGGGTTTATTCAGGAAAAGATTACCTGGTCCAACTTTATAAATATTAGAAAGCGACACATATCCGGATTTTGGATTTATAAAACCGATATCCAAAGTCGACATGGATTTACTTAGGTTTTTTGCTATATCTGTTTCTGCGACCGGGGCAACGACAATAGTATGTACCCCCTGGACCGATCCTTCAGCAAAATCAATAGAAAATTCTCCGCTGCTATGAACAATCGTTTTTGCTAAATCGCCAACCGAGCTGACTGTTATATTGGTCGCATTGGAGGTAGTGCCATTACCTGAAATATCCTGACCGGCTACAGAAATTGTATAATTCCCATCCGCCTTAATTGTATATTCAGCATGATACATATAATATGTGGACACATTTAGTGTATCATGATAAGTTGAATCGTCATATGTAAATGTATATGGCACTAATTTATCACCACTTGATTCATCCTCTAACAGTTTTGCCATAGGTATAGTTATTGTATCAATAGCGCTAATAACTAAAACATCTCCGCCATCATCAATAAACGTTGCATCGCCAACATCTTTACATAGCGGTTCATAGGAAGCAACATATAGATCAAGCAGCTTTTCCTCAAGCGGATTCTGCGCTACACCAACTTTTATACCGCCAAAAGCATCCGGCGATACAATATCCTGCGACATTACCATTTGTGTAACTCCAGAACCATCGCCAAAGTCAGAAACATAAAACACAGAATAAGTTTTGAAACCTCCTGCGTCTAAAGTATCTAACAGCGCCACGGTTGCTTCGTAATTTTCATCAAGCGGTATTTCAATTACGATTGTTGAGGTATCGGGTTTTGTGCCTTTATTCAATAATAAGGCTACCCGAAAATGATTATTATCAGCGCCATTAAAATTCACATACCTAAACTTTTCCAATGCCTCAGCCCACAGCCTACGTCCGTTGAATATTCTCGACGACCATTGCGGCAAGTCACCTTTGTACGGCGGATCATCCTGCTTGTTTTTCCCCCAGTAAATAGTGTTATAATCAGTTATACTTCCTATAGTATGGTATGAAAATCCATATCTCGGATGGTCCGGCATCGTTGATGCTTTCTGCTGCTCAATAACAGCCGTGACACCCAAATTGAAAAATATGTCTGAAAAAGTATCTTCAGAACTAAAATTACTTAAGGCTGTATTAAAAGCGTCAATTCCTTGTTGACTACTATTACATGCTATATCCAACACAATATCAATGCCGCCATCATTGCCCGATTGATATTGTTCCGCCATAAAAAGTAGTAACATCTCGGAGAATTGTTTATCCAAATATGGATTACCCGCTTGCCACGAAAGAATTGAGTTTTTACATGAGTAATTCAAATTGTCGAACCCTTTAAAACCGACATTCTGATCGATATAGCCGGTGAAAATTTCTGCCAGCATTCCTAATCCCTCGGTTAGCCAGATTTGTTCATTAGGATCGTTGTTATACAAAATATGCCTGGTTAAAGTATTGGCAAGCGCCATCTCAATCTCTACTTGAGATTGCCGGCGAGCATCAATGTAAAGCAAGTCTTTTCTCATAGTCGGTTCAATAGAAAATAAATTGCGCGTATCGAAAAAACCGTCAAATGTCAAATCTCCTAAACCGTCAAGTGCTCCGGCAGCATCGTCCCAATAATCTCTTATATCCAGTAGAAATACCGTCACTTTACCATTTCTATCTACATCGGAAATATCTCCAAAAAGCCTTGTGATCTCATCATATATCCCAAGAGTATCGCCCCCGGGAATAACATCGAGAGCCTGGGCAACTCCATTGTAAAAATAGTGTGTAGAGTCTAACCCGGGAGTCTTACTGTCCCATACATCCAGAACCGCAGCAACGAGCGCAGAATCGGCATAAACCGTCTTGTCAGTATAAGGACCTCGCCAGGTTTCCCATGTACCATTAGACGGTTTATAGCATGTCAGTCCCCAGGAGGTTGCGGCATATACACCATCATTAATAAATGCTATATCTCTAATATCAAGACTATTCAATGTATCGGTCGTGTGTGATTCAAGGTAGTTGGTATGATCCATTCCAAAATGTTTCCAGGTATAATCCCCTTGGAAACTAAACATACCATCCCCCGTCGCAATCCACCTCACTGAATCGTTTACTTTAACTTTACGCACAGTATTTGTCGTTAGTCCGGAATTCTTTCGCTCATAGTTTGAATAGGTTGTATCATTAACATAAAATGCTAAACCCTTATCTGTACATACCCATATTCCATCGTCGGTTAAAGTCAAATCGCTGACATTATCACTAATTAAATTGTGTAAAGAACTTATTACTTTCCATGTTGTATCTAAATAACCAATACCTTTATTCGTAGCAAACCAGGGATTTCCTGATGCGTCTAGCTCAATATCATTGATAACATCACTTACAGGACTGTTTAGAGTATCAACAGACGGATAAAATATTACTGTGTCGGCTAAATCATTCCACTTATACAGACCAAGAGCGGTTCCAAACCAAACAATACTGTTTTCAGCTTTAGTAGCAGTCAAAGGCAAGGCGCCTTTGTCTTTAAAGACTAAACTGAATATCCCATCTGTGTATTTATACAAACCTTTAGGTGTAGCTATCCATAAAACACTCGATAAAACATCGTAAGACAAACCGATAACATCGTCACTCAAACCGTCAGACAAATTGGTAAATGATGTTCCGTCAAAATGTGCAAGTCCGCTTGACGTACCGATATATAGCCCTCCCTGACCATCCGGTTCTAAAGCAGTTAAATAGTTTGAGGGTAAATCGTATGAGGTGTCAACAATGGAAGAATCCCAGATAGCGTTCTCAACAAAAATTTCAATAGTTTCGCCGATACCCCTAACAGTAGCCCAAGTATAATAATCTCCACTAAAAAAACCATACTCATGAGATGAAATTCTAAGGGGTTCTCCCACTTCGGTAGAGAAGGAGGGGCTAGTAAAAATAAACAAAAATGCAGCAATTGAAATTATTTTAAACATTCTGATATGAAATATTTTTCTTTTCACCAGTATCCCTCCCGTTATCTATTAAAAGTAATTGAAAATGTATTGACAAAATCTAACAACCCATAATCAACCATAGCGTAATCCAGCTGTAATCCCTGAAACAGAATACCTCCGCCAAATGTCAAACCTTTTATATCGTGTCCAAAAGAATATCCTGATCTGACAGCCAGCTCAATATTGGAAATATTATAAACATATTCTCCTGCAAGATTAAAAACCTCTACGTTATCGTTCGGATGTTCCAAAACAGTAAATACAGTTAATTTATGAGGTCCGGCATTGTATGGTTCCATACCTATACCAATCTGAAAAGTCAGGGGCATATGATAGGTTCTGTACTTATTTTTCGCAATTTGAGTCGGATCACTGAGATCCATAACCGGTAATCCATTATCCCAATCCTGATAAGTACCGCCTGGTCGGAGCTCTGGTCCAAAATTCTTGATATTCATACCCAGCGACAACCCCTTAAAATCAGTAAAATATAGAACTCCAATATCGACGGCCAGATTTTTTGCCTGAAATTCATCACCTGAGCCCAATCCCGCAGCAAGGTTTTCTTGAATATATCTAAAATTGAAACCAATATTGAATCTATTAGTGATCACGCGGGCATATGACACACCTAAAGCCATATCTGTAAATTGGAACATCTCTCCTGTTCCGTATTGCTGATCAACCGTGGTTTCCTCTATATCTCCTGAGGAAAAATATACAAAATTGAGCCCTATATTACCAATGCTTGGAATATTGTATACCGCAGAAGCTGCCTCAATATTCATATCCATATATAGCATCGTATGAGAATAAAATGTAGATATACCCTCTACGCGAGCTAAACCGGCAGGATTGCAAAATACAGCAGAAGCATCATTTACCTTTACAACTAAGCCATTCCCAAGGGAAGCTCCTCTAGCGGTTACGGGAAATTTTAAAAATTGTGCTCCCGTAGTGCCAACCTTTGCTAATTCATCAGACGTTTGAGCATATATTAATCCTACCGATAAGAGGAAAATTAACAGTATTGAAATTCTTAGTCCTCTCATATTTCTCTCCTAATCATTATCGAATTATTACAAGTTTTCCTGTTGATTTTTCTTCTTCAGTCTCAACAACATAAAGATACAAACCACTCATGACATCCTGATTGTTTCTCGAGACTATATCCCAGAATTCTGCCGATGAGCCATCTGTATGTTCTATTATTTTAACCAGATCACCCGACATAGAAAAAATTGAAATTTTACATGCTTTAGGTAAATTAATGAACATTATTTTCTCTTCATACCTCTCTTCAAATAATGCCGAACCTCTGTAAGGATTTGGAACAACCTTAATGTCAAGATCAGAAAGTTTGGGGTTTTCAGCTTCTATATAAAGCTTTCGTGGGGTAACAGCAAGGGGTGCGCCAGACTCGGTATCTATCATAAAATTAGCACGGGCAGATTCTATTGAAAATAGGTTCAGAGCCGGTTTATCCGGATCATAAGCGGTGACAACATAATAATAGGGTAAACCATTCACCGGTCTTTCATATTCAACTCCGAGAAAAACACCGCCGGTATCTACAAATGTATGCGTAATTGGCTCTAAATCAATAAATGCAATTGAATCACCTGTCTCATGATCAATTACTTTTACTGCCTCAGATATAATATCACAGGCGTAAATAAGCTGCCACCCTTCTGGAGCATACTTTGCACGGTATATTTTATACCCTTCGAAGTCAACTTGTCCCAACATATCATCTAAGGTGATTTCAGCTTTATTATCCCAGGCTAATTTTGCACCCTGATCTAATGGGCTGTAAACAAGATTCGGTACAGGGGGAGGAACAGGAACTTTCCAGTGGTCTTCTTCATCAAAAGATGTTGGATTATACGGATTACCTGTTAAACTGCCTGAGTAATAGGCAACCATCGCATTATCCACATTCTCACGCAATCCTCTTAATCCCCAGCCAACTCCGGATACATATACAAATTTTAATGTATCGCCTTCTTTAAAATCATTAAAGGGGCCTGTGGTTAACAAGAAGCGATAATCAAATTCCGGCGCTCCGATATCAAAGGGATGAGGCATAAATTTCTTACCCTTACAATCGGCATGGGTTGCCGCCATAAAATCATATTTCTGAATATCTGATCCTGGATCCGAATTCCAGTTCCACCACATATGTGAATAAACAAGTAATATATCATCAACAGGAACAGATTCAATTGGATTATCGACCATCAGCGGTGAATATAAAAGCCTTCCTCCAAGATATCCCGGAACTTTCTGGGTAGCCTGTCTCTCACCTGCATCATATTCGGGAGTTGTCGGATCATCGCCATCATACATTATTGACATATTCCTCGGGACACAGTATCCATGAATAATCTCACCGTTAATCTCAACCGGACTTCCTGCCACTGCATTGATAGTAGCCCCATCAGGACCTTCCAAGTTTACAGTAGTCTGCCATGTAAGTTCAGGACCATCTGGATCAATAATAACAGTGTATTCGTCCCAGAATCCATCCGGAGAATTTTTTGTTGGATCAAAATTGGGGTTTACAATATTTGGGCTGGCATGATATTGCACACCGTAAGGAATGCCCCATTCATCATATCCCTCCAATTCTCCATTTTCATTCCAATCATAATTCTCTACCCAATCTCGCTTATCCGTATCACCATCATCACCATCATATCCATCAAATTCGACCAGATCATCAATATTTGCACTCGTGGGATCAGCGCCAGTCCCAACATCAGCATCAAAACACCAGGACACAAAGAAATCATTCAATGTTCCCGGTCCTTCACCAGGTTCATTAATTAAGGCTATTTCGTAAACGAGCAAATCATCCAGATCTTTTACCGACCAGGCTAAACCTCTTTGCAGTACTTTTACTCCCAGTGGTTTATTATTACCCCTGGTGAAATCATCAAATACTACATAACTATCCTGAAGAGATTTCATTCGCCCGGCTACAGGATTCACACCTGCCCAACCCAGCAGGAAATCATCGGATGCCGGATAAATCCACGGTTGCCACTCATCATCCTCATTGGGGTGTAGTTCATAATCTCCATAATCTGCATGGCTGACCCATTTTTCGCCGCCAACAATAGCTCCGATCCAGAATCTGCCTTCCCAGTTATAATGAGTGCCACTTCCGCCGGGCCACTCATAAGAAGGGTACCTTTCCGGAACTTCAGGATCCCCATAAACTCCATAATTAGATGTAGCGCTCCACAATTTACCAATATTGTGAACTTTCAAAACATCCTCAACCGAATAGCCTGCCGATTTTGCGAGTGTAGGATTTTTGAAATCCTTCTTTGACTTTGCCGAACTCTCAAGAGGAAATACTATTAACCCTATCAGGAAAGCAAAAGATAAAATATTTAATACATTTTTTCTCATATTAATGCTCCTTGAATCATCAAATGAATTGATATTAATCAAAAATCCAATCCTATACCAACACGAATAGTCCTGCCTTCGCTATTATATGCCGGATCATTATAACGCCCACGCGCAGCGCTAAGGACTTCTTTATAATCGTCTTTTCTATCAACCAAACCATCCTTATTACTATCACCATAAAGCTGATACCATTCGATATCCATAGCAGAACCAGGCTCATTATAACCCCGAACATTTATATGATTGGTAAGATTATTAATCCAGATGAAAGCTGAAAATTGAACTCGGCCGATATCAAATCTCTTTTCAATAGACAAATCAACTTTATATATTGGCAATCCCCTCATTGTATTAATCTCGGTTTCACGTGTTCTCTGAGGCGGAGAATAAGGTAATCCGCTTCCATACTGGAAAATAATGTTTGTGCTGAAATTCCTCAATAATTTTAGACCGAATGGCGCATCATCTTTTCCTACTCTGAAATAAATATTTGAATTGATAGAATGACGCTGATCCCAATCAAGGTAACTTTCTTCTTTAGGAACTATCGTACCCGCCCATACCAAATCATAGTTCTGTCGTGCGCTTGAGCTCTTTCCAACAGCAATCGAGTAAGTGTAATTAATAAATCCACCAAAATAATTGCTTAATCTTTTATCAAGCGTAAGTTCCAAACCTTGAATTTTTCCATAATCAATATTATACCGAATTGTATAATAGTTGCTGGCAGTATAAAAATATCTCTGTGTGTCAGTCAGACCTTTAATATCTTTATAAAATCCAACAGCCTTTAGCTTCCAATTCATACCCATCTGGTGCTCAACACCTATCTCGTAATAAATAGTGGTCTCGGGTTTAATATCCGGATTGCCTACCATCGGAAAAGCGCCTGAAAAATCCCAGTTAATATTTTGATATAAATACGCCATCATAGGCAGCTGGAACATCTTGCCATAATTGAAATAGAAGCGATCTCTTTCTGAAATTGGAAAAGCAAGTCCCAGACGAGGGCTAAAATATTTCTTCCCTTTAACCTTCACAGGATCTTTTACTTCTCCTCCAACACTCTGATCCACAACAGGATCCTCAAGGTTTGCAGGATAATTGTCCCATTTCGGATCAAAATAATCATAACGTAATCCAAGATTGACTATGAATTCCTCAAATTCCATCTTATCTTCAGCAAATAAACCGTATGAATATGGTTGAATTCTCTTCTGATCTTTTTCTCCCCATCCCTCTCTCTCTCCAATATTTTGTCCATATACGTTTCCACCAGACGCCAGATCAACATCATGATCAAATATATCCCAGATCGTACTTTCTACTCCGAGTTTCAGATAGTGATTACTGTTTATTTGATTATTATATAATAACTTAGACGAATATGTTACTTTATCATCTTCATTCCAACGTAATCTGTTGTAACCAGCCCCGGTTCCATAAACAAAGAATCCGTCTCCATCTTTCTCACTACCAAACGGACAATCTTCCCATGGCATGAATAGTCTGCCAGGATTTCCTCCCGCTGCAATATAATTCAATGAATCCTGTCCGGTTAATTCGGACTCATCAATGATTCCATCATTATTGGCATCTGTAAACATATCAATACCTGAACCATCTAAAATGCCATTCCCATTTAAATCTTCATAATCCCATATTCCATTGCTATTTTGGTCTTCATCAATATCCAATATACCATTTTTATTTTTATCCCACTCCAAATCTAGAATTCCATTATGGTTATTGTCTTCACTTATATTTTCGTTAATATTGTATTTCATATATGTTCGATAAACACCCAATTGCACCTTAAGAAAACTTTTGCTACTGATTGTGTGACTCCATGAACCACTGACATTATAACTATTTAAATCGAACTTTTGAAGATGTTCCAGCATATCATACTTTGTCAAATAACCGTCACGGTTCTGATCTTCTGTATCAAGTATCCCATTAAAATTTATATCCTCATTTCCATCAAGAATACCATTACTATTTATATCTTCTGTATTAAGTTTGCTATTACCATACCAGACATCAAGTGCGGATGGATTTGACTCCAAGGGCTTATATTGTGGCAATTTATCTTCGTCTGTTGTTCTGGACCATAGATGGGAGTAGCTTCCCTGCTTTCCGATAGCATAGTTACCTGACAGTGTGACCTTATCGTTCGCAAAAGGCTGAAATGCTACTTTGCCACTCAATGTTGTATTATGATCATAATTATTAGGATACCGTCCTTCATCATTAAAAACTTCAGCTGCGAGATGAAATGTTGACATTTTCCCAAAAAACGGTAGTGGACCTCCAAATGCACATTCTAAATTCTTAAGTCTATGCATATCACTCACTCCGGAAGTCGGTTTATAAGTACCATTTTTCTCGTCAAACGTATAATCCTTGAAATCACCGAAGTCACTGGTTTTATACCTCACCTTTCCGGTATAATTAGAACCACCTTCTTTCATAACCATATTGACAATACCCGATTGAGCATTGGAAAATTCGGCTGAAAATCCTGAAGTAATAACTGAAACCTCTTCTACAGCCAGCTCCGGAACGTCAGTATCAAAACCACCCGTAACAGGATCCATTGCCGACATACCGTCTATTTGATATTGAATTTCACCATCTCTGCCACCTCTTGCATGTCCATCAACGAAACCGGCGGTCATATTAACAATATCTTCGATATCTTCTACAGGAACATTAGCAATTTCATCAGCAGTTACAATATTTCTACTCGCCGTCAAATCTTTCTGTATCAGTGGTCGCGTTGCTTCAACAATAACTTGTTCTCCTTCTAATACGGTTTGTTCAAGATCAAAACCAATTATAGTGGTTAAATCCGCCATTACCCGTACATTCTTCTGAATAGTTTCTTTATAACCAATCACCTGACACTTTACTGTGTACGTTCCCGGAGGTACATTCAGAATGAAATAATTTCCATCAACATCCGAAGCTGATCCGAAATATGTACCTTCTACAAGCACATTTGCACCCACAATAGGCTCACCGGCACTCTGGTCCTTAACTTTACCGGAGATTTTTCCCGTACTGGCAGCAAATGCAATACTGCTGAGTGCAACCAATGCACATACAACAATTAACAGCACCTTTTTCATTGCTAACTCCTTTATATGTCTCCCATTTCTTTTTCGCATCTTTACTTTTTTATCTTTCCAAATTTGAAGAAGCGGCCATTCACCACCGGGTTAAAAGAGAGCCTGTCTGCCTGCCTTTTTCATTTACGAAAAACACATTAGCCTCCGTGATAGTAAGAGAAAAACAGTGCACTCCAATAAACTGATGTTTCATTGACGAGGATTATATCTAAATTCAACTGCTTACAGACCCACATTACAAGTTAATGTAAAGAATTTGGTTTTCCTTTGTCAAGCTTTATTTACGTCGAA
>Ga0268276_1001256_pt1 | contig 25772 bp, 27 predicted proteins | sample saktaG_4_FD_190145 | JGI IMG/M metagenome (GOLD analysis project Ga0268276, IMG submission 190145) | Saline water microbial communities from Sakinaw Lake, British Columbia, Canada - sak_2010_1_5_45m | ecosystem: Environmental > Aquatic > Non-marine Saline and Alkaline > Saline ... | reverse complement strand
GTTGCGGGTTCGATCCCCGTTACCCACCCCAAATGTTACCCTCATACGAACACAGGCTCAAGCGAGCCACAGATTCGTATGAGGGTTTTTCTTTTTATGAGGCAGAAAGAAGCGTAAAGCCCTCAGAAATGGCTGATTTTATTAGATATCTGCAAAAATATGCGGATATTCAGCCACGAACCTATTGGTATGAAACACCCTTCTATAGGATTTTTCGTAATGCCCGGCAAAGATTTTGTCTAGGGAATCGCCCTGAAGACCTAGAGCACTTAGTAACAATCGAAAAAAGAAGCTGGGAGAAGCACTTAACTCACCTTAATCGTTTAGAACATTTCCCCCTTGATAAAGCTGAATATTACATAAGATTGAAAGAGTCGCGCGGTGTCAATAGCGTCAGAGAGCTTGGCAAACTTACAGGCGAAGACTGGTCATATATTGCTAAGATCTTAAGAACTCTAGAACTTTCAGAACCGATCAAAGATTTCTTGAGAAGCAATAAAAATAATCCTACCATCCTTCAATTCTTTCATCTTCGGAAATTACTCGATATTGTACGACAAGGCGAAGAACGTCTGCAATTGGGCAGATTTGGAGAACTTATGCAAGAATTTGAGGAGAGCAGTTTAGGAGTGTTAACAGAATGATTCCCACAGGCATATCACCTACAGAAGCGGCATTTGAAGTTATTGGTTTGGTTAACGCTAAATCGATAATTGACTTCTTGTTTTTTGAGACCAAGATAGGCTTAGCTATCTTTCTCATAGGGTTTTTGACCGCTTTGTGGAGATCCGCCAAAGAAACAGATTTTTCAATTCTCTGGAGCTATTTGTTTATGTTTTGTGTACTTTTATTTATCTTTATCAAGCCTATGGCCAGCCTTGAAAACGCCACTTCTACCATGGAAGCAGCCGGCTGGAAAGGCATGAGTACCCAAGATAGCCTAAAAGAGGTCTTTATTGATTCAGGCAAGGCCCGTGCAGGCTCTTTAGGCCTTGTTTGCATAAGCCAGGGCTATAATGCCATTGTTTATGGCACAATAAGTGCCATTACCAAGGTAACGCAGCAGAAGGATTTCAACTATTTAAACAATCCTTTTATAGTAAATAAGGTGTCTATTTACCTGCAGCACTTCAGCAGTGAAGGCATCAAAAAAGACAATACTTTGAAGAAAGATCTTGAAGAATTTTTAAGGAACGATTATCCGCAGACTTTAGGTAGAATGATTAATAACAGCAGCACTCAAGGTAAAATGACCAAGAAGTGGTGGCCCGGGGCTGAAGAAGTAATATCGAGCTATGACTTGGATCAGCGGAAGCGTTGGGAGACCCTGGATTCAAGGCTAACCGACTACATCAAAACAGAGATAGACAAAATAGGCGCAAAGGGCCCCTTTACTAGTCTCTTTATAGACTACAAAGCAATAAAGATAAAGCTTCTTGCCGGACATGCTGAAAAGTCGGCCGTAGATATGGCTTCAGGTATGACCGGTTACGGCATAGAGCCTAAGACTGTCAGCATGAGCTGGCTGATGAAGCAGCCTGCCAGCTTGCTGGCTTATGCATCGTCGTTTGTAGGGCAGTTCTTTTCAACCACATTATCGGAGTTTATGATTAAAGCTTTGCCGTACTTACAGGGCTATGCGGTAATGATTATTTATAGTCTGTTTCCGTTTACTTTATTGCTGTGTCTTTTATTCGGGACTTTTAACATCTTGAAGGAGTATTTTATTTATCTCTTTTGGGTAAAATCCTGGGTCATAGTTTGGGCCTTAATTCATTATGCCGCGGTTTATATGTCTACTCTTCAGGCAAGCCTTGCTTCCGGGACGACTTCTTGGTTCTTTGAGAAGCCTTATTTTAATACGGTAACAGGAGTGCTTTTAGTTATGTCTCCAGGGATAGCCTGGTTTATGACCAAGGGTGTGTTATCCGGCATAGGAGAAGCAGCTACAGCATTAACTCTTCATGCGGATAAGGGATTGGGTAAAGTAGGTTCTAAAATAGGAGTTTAGATGTCAGAATTAATTAACAAATTAATTTTAAAAAAACTAGCGGGTAGGTGTGAATTCTTCCAATTTGATTACGCTAATTATTTTGCGAATTGTTTTTTAAGTATGTTTATTACCCCCAAGCACTTAAAGTTAGCGGCGGGCGGTAGCCTGATAGGCGGCTTCTTCAACAACCTGCTCGAAGGCTACCGCACGCCACTCCCAATCAAAATCACCCAAAACCCACCCATCCAAAAACCCATAAAGCAGGGCGGGGCTAGAAAGGCATTGTTATTATGAAAAGAGGTAGATTAACAAAAGAAGAACAAGCGCGCAGGATTAAATCATTACTCATTTTTATCTATACTTTTCGGTATGCAACTAGGAAGCAATTGGAGATTTTTATTCAGGTGGTAATGAATTTGTCTTTTACGCGCTGGCTCATAGATTACACTTTTAGCGAAGGATTTATTAGCGCTTATTACGAGCCTTTATTTAAGACAAAAATCTATTATTTAACTCATAAAGGCAGAGAGATGATTAGCGATCAGGCCATGGTTGAACATTACTATTTTGAGAAAGCCCATGCCGGGTTAAATACTTTTATTCATCATAACAATATGATAGAGGCTTTTATCCTGCTTAGAAGCCACCTGAATATCAAAGAATGGACCTGCGAGTGGGATCTAAGGAGAGGCAAGCGTCCGGGTGAGAAAATCCCCGATGGTCTAATAACGCTTGCGGAAGGAATCAATATAGCATTGGAAATGGAAACCCGCTATAAAACGCTTGGGATCTTAAAGACATTCATCAAGAGATACCGCTACGATATAGAGAAGATTTCAAGGTATAGTTGCTTATTAGTTGTAGCCTCAAGCAGGTTCAATTATGAGGGCTTAAGGATGAGGCTGTATAACATTGCCCCGGAATTCTGCTCACAATACGTTGTCCTGGCTGATTTGGGTATGCTTGAGCTGGGGATGTGTTACTACCATGGTAAGCTGGTACATCTTGAAGATGCAGTGAAGTTGTTAAAAGAGGGAGTACAAAATCATGGACAAACCGCTTAGTTTTAAAAGTAGGTTTATAAGGCTATTAGTGCTGATTCCGCTTTTCTACATAGGCTTCGGTTGGTATGTCGGCCTCAACTACGGTAGAAAGGGTGCCATTTTGGGGCCCTTTGGCAATATCCCTGTGGTGATGAAAACTAGCCTCTTAGGCTCATCCCTTGAGGATATCTCAGGCAGTAAAGCCTTGGTAATGGTTGTGCCGCCAAAAGAAGCCGGTAATCGTGATCAGGACTCAACATATTTTAAGATAAGCGGCTATTTTGAAGTACCGGGGACATGGAACTTTGATTTTGCGCCTTCCGGCAATGAGATGATACTCCCGAAGACCTTTGCCATGACTGGGAGCTATTCCAGGGCTATTTGCTATGAGCTTAAGAATTCCAGGCACAGGTTAGGAAGCCTGTCAGTAAGAGAGCTCAACGATCTTCTCAAGGCATCCGGCAGAACCCAGGACATGTTAAAGTTAAAGCCTTATCTTTTTCTTACAAACATGGAAGAGAAATACCCTTGGCTTTACTCTGATACAGTGCTTTTATCCAAAGCCATGGGGAATATTTTTAAGGATAACGCGCTTCCTTACGATATCTTGGGATTAGTAGGCATAGCAGTTTTATTTATTGCCATAGCCTCAAGAAGTTTTTGGTTATGGCTGTATTATTTATACTGGGTGTTGGCTTACTGGTTCGGCAGAATTGGCTACCATGATATAAATCTAGCCTCTAGTAATGACGGCTGGCAGGTAATCTTCTGGAGCTTCTGGAACGGTTTTATCATCAAAGAAGGAAGGTTGTTCCTGATTATAGCCTTTGGTTTGTCAGTTATCGGATTTACGGGTTTGAGTATTATTTATCTGGTTAAGCACGTGATACCGCGTAAGAGGCGGGAGCTGGAGGATTTTCTAAAGGTAGACAAAGAAGAGCAAAAGAGAAAAGAACTCTCCATTGAAACTGTTGAGTTTAACAAGATCCGCTTCGACATCAACAAGAAGCTAAGCCAGTATGCAAAGACAGACAAATATTTCCTGGCTGTTTCCGACGATAAGCACGATATTGTAATTGAGGAAAGCATCCTTAACCGCCATTTACATGTATTAGGGCCCACCGGAGGCGGAAAGACTTCCCTAGTGATACTTCCCTTGGCTAGGCAGGCCATAGAAAAGCAGAGAGGTTGTTGCTTTATTGATTTTAAGGGTGATGAGGTTTTTAAGAAGTATGTCCAGGGGAGGGCAAAGCAGGCGGGTAAGAAGTTTTATTATTTCAGTATTGACCCTAATGAGCCTTCTATAGGCTATAATCCGCTATCTTCAGGAGATATCCATTCCAAGGTTGACCGGATTATGAGTGCTTTAGAGCTTATTTATCACGGCCCCGCTGGTTTTTACTCTAACGTGCAGACAATGGCATTTATCGAATTATTAAAAGAAATGGTCCAGGGAAACAAGGAGATAAATTTCCTTTCGGTTAAAGAGGAATTAGATAAGCCGGACATCTTAGAAAGAGTGGATGCAACCGCCCAGGAAATTAAGGGGCTTGTGGCGGTAATTTCATGGATTGCAGGAATTGATGTAATAAACCGGAATGAATTGGATTTAGCAAAAGCGATTAAAAACGGGGATATAGTATTCTTTGCCCTAAAGAGCCAGGTTAATACTAGGTTAGCTGAGGCAATCGGAAGGATGTTGATAATTGACCTTAAATGTCAGGCGGTATCGCGCAAGGAAACCGATCCGCCTTACTTTATCTTCATTGACGAGTTCCAGAATTTAGCCTGCTCGCACTTTGTGGATGTAATCTCTAAGGTAAGGAGCGCCAACTTTTGTCTTGTGCTTTCAAACCAATCTAGGGGAAACCTTTCAAATGTGTCGCCCGCATTTGAAAATGCCATTTTTACCAATACCGCAACAAAGGTAATCTTCATGCAGGAGGATCCTTTTGATGCGAGGTTCTGGTCAGAGAAAACAGGGCAGACTACCTATCAGGATAAAACCGTGCTGCAGGTGGATAATATAAGTAATGATAAGAAAGGCGCCAAGCTTGACGGTTTAAGGTCCGCCCAGGGAAATATCCGGACTGCTGTTAAGAATTACATCTCAGAGAACGTGTTTTTAAGGCTGCCGTTTTCAAAGAGCGTTATTTACTCAAGGGAAAAACTCACCGTGGTAGCAAATCATGAGTTTTTATTTGATAGAAAAGAAAGAGACAGGATTATCGCGAGCCCGTTTGAATATGACAATAAAGGAAGCAGCATAAAATAAAAGGAGGGAAGAGAAATGTTTAAAAATATCAACAAGAAAAGGTTTATGGTTAAGTCCCTTGCTGTCTTGTGCCTAGTGTTTGGGTTATCAATAATAGCTGCGCCATATGTTTTTGCCCAAATAAGCACCAGCCAGGAGCAGCAGGTTGTAAGCGATTTTGCTACTTTCATCATCAATATATTAACTGGTCCTGTATCAAAAATCTTAGGTGCAATACTGCTTATTGGCGGGGTAATCGCGCTTTTAAACGGAAAACAGGGTATTGCTATCGCCTGCGGTTTCGGGTTTATGATTCTTATGTTTATACCCAAGATCCTGCAAAACTTGTTTCAACAGTAATGAGAAAATGCCTGCGCACTATTGATAAACCGCTTTTGCTCTTCGGGCTTGAGCCAGAGGACGTGGGGATATTAGCTTTAGCCTGCGGTTCGATGATTTTATTCTTTGATACCTTTTATGCAGGCCTGGTATTCTTTGGTGGTTGGATGTTTTTAAGGTTAATAAAGCAGGGTAAGCCTCAAGGTTATATTACTCATTTCTTTTACAAACACGGGATAAAGATAAAGGGTTTGATCGATCCGCCGAAGATAACCAGCAGGTATTCAGTTTTTAGGAGAGAGGATTAAATATGCAGATGCAAAATTTCACAATACTCGAACTTTTATTGGTAGTTTTGATTTTCGCCATTTATTTCTTGCCGACTTTGATAGCTTTTCTAAGGCAGCATAAAAACAGTCTGGCTATATTTTTGCTAAACCTGCTTTTGGGCTGGACTGTGTTAGGTTGGGTAGTTTCGCTGGTTTGGTCTGTAATGAAATAAATGCTGTAAGAGTTACAAGCGGATTCAAAAGACTTTAATAGGACCTTAATAGACCTTAATAGACTTATTGATTATCCAAGCTTAAATGTTATAATGTGCAAAGAGCTGTGGAAGTCGCGCAATGTGGGTAAACCTGGGCTAGATTAACTATGAAACATTTAGAATTTATTAACTTACTAAATACAAATAAAGAAACAAGCGTCATTGCCTATCTGGATTTAAGCAACATGTTTCACTGGCAGGATACGCTAAAATGGCAGTTTTCTATTTATCGGATTATTAAACAATTACTATCAGTTAAACAAGTTAAAGAGGTGCGGGTTTATTACGGCTTAAATGAACGCGAGATGGAGAAATCCCAGCGGTTCCATCAACGGATAAGAGAGAGTGGAGCGGTCCTTATTAGCAAACCAGTAAAGTGGATAAAAAAAGAAGTCGACAAAAGCCTTTTTGTGAAGTCCTTTACCCTTAACCGTCTTGATCAAAACGCCCATTCAAAGCTGGATGAGTTTATTAATTATTTGCAGGAGCAGAAACTAAGCATTGAGGAGCCAAAGTGCAATTTCGATGTTGAAATGGCGTTAGATATGCTTGATGCCGTAGACAAAGTGTCTGGTATCCTGCTTTTTTCCGGGGATTCAGATTTACACGAGCCCTTAGCAAGGCTAAAGCTTAAAGGAAAGAATATTTACGTTTTTGGAGTGCGAGGACAAGTTGCCCGAGAGCTTTGGAGTTCTTGTGCGAAGTATGTTAATTTTGGGAAGTGGTATGAGGGCCCTAGAAAGCGAAAATCCCGACCACAAGGATCGGGACCGCGTGTTTAGGCAGGTCTGTTTCCAGCCTGCATATAGAATATGCCACAAATTACAGGTTCTGTCAAGGCTTTTTTTGAGTGATGCAAAAAAACTTGACAAGCTGGAATTATAGTGTATAGTAATTTTGTAAGTTAAAAATTTAGGGAAGTTAGAAACAAGCAGCCTTATTAGAAGAACTAAAGGGCTGGTTTCTCGAGTCAAACTCGAGAGGCCAGCCCTTTTTATTTGCCATGGGCGATCTAAAAACTGAAAAAATAAAGCGTACAGGTTTTATCGAGAAATGGGCCCACGCAGAAAAGACTTCCGCTTTCTTAGGGATTACTCTTTATGCGGTTATCGCTTTTTGCATAGGCCTCTTGGTTACGTTATTTAAGGTATCTACAAAACCCCAAGCCATTTATTACATTCCAAGCGCACAAGAAGCCGGTATTGCCTACCCAAACCATATAGATAAAGCCGTGGTATGCGGTTTTGCCTCAAACTGGCTTCTAAACCGCAACAACTTTACTCCTGTCACAGTAAAAGACACCTATCAAAGGGCAATGCGCTATATGGCGCCTGAACTTCTTTCCAGGACAAAGGCAAGCCTTGAAGACGAAATATCCCGCGTTGAACGCGACAATATCTCGTCATTATTCTCTTTAAGCAAAGAACCTGAGCTTGAAGATTCAAGCACAGATTTTAAAGTAATGCTGACCGGAGAAAAGATTATTTTTATGGGCAAGGAAAAACTGGATGACCGCATCCTTTGTTACACAGTAACATTGCAGAGAATCCCGCCTATTGAGACAAACCCCTACGGCCTGGTGATAGCCGGGGTTAAACAGGAAGAGGTAGAGATAAAATGACGATATTTAAGAAAGTATTTATCATACTAATTGTTTCCGGGTTGTTTCTTGTGGGGCAGGTGCAAACCTCTAGGGCAGCGGATTACAGCAGCGAGATTCCTTTAAGGTTAAAGACCGGCATGATCACAGAGGCAGAGTTTCCGGAAAAAATCGCCAACGTCACAAAAAGCATTTCAAGCGAGTCGTTGCAGATTGAGACTTTGGGAAACAGGATGTTTCTTCTGCCTAGAGAAAACCTTGATTCACAAATATACGTGGTTACCCAAGATAATGTTTCCTACTGCCTGCATTTAATCATGGATGAAGCACAAGCACCTATTCGCATAAAGATTACAAAACCACACGAGGCGGAAAATGACGAGAAGGCTAGTGATATTGCAAACACGGTTGAGTTGATGAAAGCGCTTCTTACCGGCAGACAACCACCTGGAGCAGTAAGTTCTAAGCTGCATCCCCAAGAGATATTCAATAACGCTAAATTACGCATCAGTATAAATGAGGTTTATGAATTTTCCAATAATGTAAAAGCCTTATGTTTAACTTTTGAGAATCTAACTCGGAAGCCTGTTGTAATACCAATTGAGCATATCGAGCTTCCAGGATTACTAGCCATAAGCGTTGATACTCAGATACTAGAAGCAAGGCCGCAAGATACCAAAAAGAAAAATTCAGCTTATACTGTAAAAGCCTATATGGTTGTGGAAGGGTTGGCGCAATGAAGATAACTCTTGATAAGATACCCGGTTTTAATAAGCTTCCGCCGGTTCTGCGTAATAATCCGAAGTTAGCCTTCACAATTATTTTTTCCTTAATTATCGCCCTTACGCTTCTGTTATTTGCGGGCAGTAAGGAAACCCGCAAGATACAGAAAAGCTTAGGGTTAGTTGAGACTAAAAAGAGCGCTAGTTTGGCTGAAGATAAAGATGTCGGGGTCTTAACCGGCTCTGTGGACACAAAGTCTTATGTTAACCGCATTGAAAAGCAGTATTACGACATATCCTCAAAGTTTGATTCCCTGAATGAACGTATTGCTGTTTTAGAAAAAAGCTCTCAAGACCTGCGCAAGAATCAAACTCAGGTCAGCAGGATTGTCATTGATCTTGATAAGAGAGTAACGGATAAGCTTGAGCAGAACACCGGCTTAACAAAGAAAAACCTTGAGCGGGGGCAAAGCACCGGATCTTTGGAAGAGACGCTATTAAATCCTCTTTCTATGTCGCAACCAGCCGGCAAGACAACTAATCTGGAGATGGCTAAAGTCGGCGAAATCAAGATTGAGGAAAAAGTTCCCGGGAAGAGGTACGTTTATCTTCCTTTGGGCAGCTTTGTCAAATGCACTCTTCTTACCGGTGTGTATGCCCCTGCCAATGAAAGTAACCCCTTGCCAGTATTAATAAGCGTAGATGAGGCTTTTTACGGCCCAAACAATACCAGGATTCCCTTAAAGGGGGCTTTTGCCATTGGTAAAGCAGTAGGAGACGTTGTTTCAAAAAGGGCGGTTATTCAAGTGGTGAGTTTCTCAACAGTATTACCAGACGGCAAAGTCTTTGAGCATGAGGCAAACCTGGGATATTTAGCTGATTCTGACGGACGTTTAGGCATACAGGGTGAGTTAATTTACAACACAGGAAAACAATTAAGCCTGAATTTTTTATCTGGATTCCTTGCAGGTGGTTCTGAAGCGCTGTCTCAGGCGGAAACCTCAACCGTTACCGGCGCATACGGCCAGACTTCTAAAAACGTTACCGGAAATACCGGCCGTTACTCGATGTTTTCCGGTTTGGCTAACAGCGCGCAAGGGATGTCCAGCTATTACCAAAAACAACTAGAAGCCATGATCCCCGCGGTAAAGATTGAAGCAGGGAAAAAGGTGGTCCTGGTTATTCAGAAAGGAGTACAAATTGAAGGCCTTGAAGCTAGAAGCGATAATTTTGCTTCTCTTGATGACTAGCGGATGCGCTGCGTCTAAAGGATTAGTTAAGGAAAGCCCGAATAAAGTGATGGACGTATACCTGCAAGCTGTCTCAAACGGCAGGCTAGAATCAGTTAATTATATAAAGGATAACTTAAAAATCAGCCAGGCCTTTGGCTATGTCAAACCCTATGTGCCGGTAGTTGAGCCTGCTGACGTGAGATTAGTGTGGATGCCCGCGCATAAATCAAAATCTGCGCCTGAAGTCTTGGTGAGCGGGCACTGGGTTTATATCATGGTAAAAGAATCAACCTGGTTTATTGACGCGCAAACTAAAGGTGAGGCAAAGATTCCCTTGATACTCCCTTATAAGGAGACCGATAAAAAATGATCAAGCAGCAAACCATGGAAAGTTTATTTGAGGAAGGTACACCGTTTACGGAACTCCTGCCGTATTGCGCTCATGAGAACGGTTTCTTTGTGTTAAAAGACGGAAGCCTGGGACGTGTCTGGGAAGTATCTTTAATCGAAAGCGAAACCAAATCTGCTGAGCATTTAGAACAATTGGCCCAGATGGTAGAGGGAATCATTATCCGGCTTCCGGAAGACCTGGTGAGTTGCCAGTTCGTCTTGGTCTGCGATGATGATTTTCAGAGTGATTTTAAGAAGTATATAGATTTCTCCGGAGATCTCGGCAATGAAATAGTTCGACAGTCTACTGAGGCAAAGCTTTTCCACCTAATAGATGGCAGAAAAGGATTCTTTGAGCAGCATGCAGGAGCTTATTCATCAAAGAGAATACGCTGCTTTTTTACTTTGCGTTATTTTACTTCCTGGACACGCGCAAACCTCGGCGAAAAGTTTGCGTCCTATTTTTCCGGAAAAGACAGGACTAAAGATAGGCTTTCAGATGATTTTTTAGCCAACTGCCAGAGTATGACCAGGTTCTCTGATGTGGTTGAAGGAGTATTCCGGTCCTGCGAAATCAAATATTCTAAATTTAGCGAGAGCGATCTACATCAGCTTCTTTACAAGCTGCTTAATCCCAAACGCGCGACTTCGTTGCCTATACCTCTATTTAGGGATAATGAACCTTTATTGGATCAGCTTTTATATAACTGCCCCAAGGCAAGTAATGAAGGTTTTGAATTTGAAGACAGACTCTTTAAGGTTGTTACCTTAAAGGAATTACCCCTTTCTACGGAAACTGGCATGTTTACCGCAGAACTAACCCGGGGAACACGTTTCTCCATGTTGGATCTCTTAAAAGATTTTATCCTGGTGATTAACTTCTATATCCCGAAACAAGAAGAAGCTATTAGAAGAATTAAGATACAGAAAGCCTTTGCCTTTACCCAGCGTTCGAATGTCTTTGGGGATAAGGCAATTGAGGCAATTGAGAAAAAAGAAGAACTTGATTCCGTGATCCGGGAGACGTTTTCTTCAGGACACAAAATAATCTATCCCAGGATACATTTTATTGTTTCAGGAGGTTCAAAGGATAAATGCGAGGTTTCCATTGCCAATATCCTGAATATGCTCTCGCGCATGGGCTGTGAAGGACTAAAAGAAGAAATAATCGGCGCATCCTTATTTTTGTCCTGTCTGCCTCTATGTTTTGACCACTCTTTTGAAAGGTTTGTTAAGCGCACCAGGCGCATGATCTCAGGCAACTTAGCCGATATGCTTCCTTTATACGGCTCAGTCAAAGGGACACAAAGTCCTGCTCAGGTATACCTTAATAGGCGTGGAGAGCCTGTTTTTTGGGATTTTTTTGACTCTAACACTAATCCGCACGCAATCATTGTCGGCGCATCCGGTGCGGGGAAAAGCTTTTTTGTTAACGATTTTATCCTGCAGAATGCCAGGCTTGATAGTTATTTCTTTGTTCTTGATAAAGGGGATTCTTACAGGAAGCTCTGTCAAATCTTAGGCGGTCAGTACATCAGGTTTGAGCTGAATAATCCGGTGACCATAAATCCTTTCTTGAAAGAACCGGACCCGGAACATATGTCTTTTTTGGTAACTGTTCTTTCCGAGATGTGCTCAGGAGGGGATGACAGGGAACGCCTTTTCCGGGAGCAGGAAAGTGTGTTACAAAAGGCAGTGGCAGCAAGCTACAAAGAAAGAAAAAATCCGGATGAGGAGGTAACATTATCCGATGTCGTAGAAAAACTTAAGAGCCATGCTTGTAACAGGGGGCTTGGTACGGGAGAAAACATCGGCATTACGCTTGCTTTAAAACTTCGCGCCTTTACAAGAGAAGGCCAGTTCGGAAAGTTTTTTGACGGAAAGAACCAGTTTAGCCTAGGGAGTCGGTTTACGGTATTTGAGCTGGGGAATTTAAGCGCCCATTCGGATTTACAGCTCGTGGTTCTTTTAAACATCATGTACTTTATCACCAATTTTGTTTCATCAGCTGAAATGAAGCCCAAGCGAAAATTCCTGCTCATAGATGAGGCTTGGAGCTTATTAAGGCTTAAGAACACCGCGGAATTTATCACCAATTCTTTCAAGACTTACAGGAAATACCGTTGCTCTGCCGTAGCTATCACCCAGGAGATAGCTGACCTGGTAGGAGCAGCCTCTGGTATTGCCATACAGGCAAATGCCGCAAACAAGGTGTTTTTGAAGCAGGAGCCGAATGTCGTTGATTCCTTAAAAACCTTCGCCTCTTTGACGGATAAGGAAATAGAACTCTTAAAGTCTGTTGAGACACAGAAGGGCAAATTCTCAGAGGCTCTTGTGATTTCTGATACATCCCGCGGCGTAATTCGCCTTGTGCCTGATCCGTTTCTTTACTGGATAGCCACAAGTGACGCAAAAGACAATGAATTTCTGGAAAATAAAGTGCGCGAACTGGAAGGAAAATATTTAGAAGCGCTTGAGACTTGCGCAAAGGAGAAGCCCTATGGGTTACATTAGAAAGTTTCTGTTTATTTGTTTTATCCTAGTTTTATCAGGATGCTCTACTTTTGGTAAAAAGGAAAAAGTTTTTGAAGCAGGCTATCGCGAAGGGGCAAGAGAAAATATGCAGGAGTTTGCTTCAAACTTCTACGGCAATGATTTTCCTTATTTTTACTGGCAAAGCCCCATTGTGCAAAACGTGCAAATCCCGGCACACATTGAAAACGGCGTATTTATTCCAGAGCATAATGAGCCGGTAGTGATTGATCCTGGCGAGTGGCGTAAAAGCTCAGGTTACCCGATAAATTGTCCCAAAAAAGAAAATAAACCAATCAAAAAAGAAGGAGGAAAGCCATATGCGTTTAATTACCTTAATTTCGCTACTCGTGATATCACTGTGTACCCCGAGTCTTTTACTTGCGCAAAGCCAGCAGCAGAAAACAAAGATTCTCATTGAGGAGTGGAAGCAGATAGAAAAACCGCAGGTAACTCCATCCGCCGAAAATAAAACCGAGGAAGTAACTGTTAAGCCTAAGGTGGAATCCCTTAAGCTTGAGTTACCGCAAGCCTTTGATAAAAAGATTACCTTGCGCGCGCAAGGAGTTAATCTAAAGACACTTGTTTCTAAAATCGCTGAAATTACCGGCTATAACGTGGTTTATGATCCTGAGGTTGACTCAAATACAAATGTATCGCTTGATACTCAAGGAGTACCTGTGTGGCGGGCATTAAATACCCTGCTTTTTCCCTTAAACTATGGATTTAAGGTAAAGGATAGCGACCTGGTTATTCTATCTAAGGAAACTCGTACCTTTAAACTAACCCTGCCGCCAAATACGCAAACATTTTCTGATACTATCAGCAATGAATCATGGACAAAGCCGGATGACGCAACTGCCTCTACTTCTACTACTGCCAACAATAACTCCAACATGAACATCAAGGTGGGAGCAAGAGTTTTTGTGGAGAGCAAGGAAGATGGCCTCTCCTTTTGGAAAGATGTGGAGATGAATTTAGCAAAAATGATCTCCCCATCCGGAAAATATTCCTTTAACAAGCTTGCAGGTCTGGTTATGGTGACAGACAGCCCGCAGGTTTTGGATAAAATCGGAACCTACATTGACTTGGTCAACGCTGAGACCAACAAGCAAATCCTGGTTGAGGTAAAAATACTGGAAGTAACGCTTTCCCGCGAGAATACCTTTGGCATAGACTGGAACGCAATTTACAAGAACTTAGGAGATATAAAGCAATTGAGTTTATCTTCTAACTTTGCCGCGCAAAATCTTGTTTCTCCTGGATTGTTTACACTTACAGCGACAGGCCCCAAGGATGATTCTGGCACGGTTACAAACGGATTAAGCGCGTTGATTAAAGCGCTTCAGTCGCAGGGAAAGGTAGAGGTGATTTCCCAGCCAAAGATAATGCTTCTAAATAACCAGGCAGCTATGGTTCAGGTGGGAACTGTTACAAGTTACGTTGCTAATACCACCACTACTACCAGTTCGGCAGGCCTTGCTTCTACAAGTGCCACCACTGACCAGGTGCAGGAAGGGGTATCTTTAAGGCTTATGGCCAGCATCTTGGACGATCGGATCCTGGTGCAGCTTACACCTGTGGTAACGACTCTTGATCAAATCCGAAGTATTAACATGGGGCAAGGTACAACTATTGAAGCGCCCAAGACCTCAACCAAATCTATGCACACTTTGGTTAAGATTAAAGACGGCGAGACTATAGCTGTAGGAGGTCTGATTACTTCTAACGACAATGTTAGTGAAAAAGGCATACCGCTTTTGCGCAGTCTGCCATTACTCGGAAAGCTTTTTGAATATAAAAGCAAGACTAATACCAGGACAGAGCTGGTAATCTTCATAACCCCTAAAATATTACAAAAATGAACTACCTAATTTTTGATAATGATGTTTATTACGATTTAGAAGGTAAGACCGGCATTGTGCTTAAGCCTGACATACAGGCTGTTTTTAAAGGCTCAACTATGGAAGCAGCGGTAGCTGTAATAGACACCCTGCAGAAGCAGATAGCTGCCCCGGAAAAATCTCCTTCCAGAAGAGATGAAGTCCTTTCTTCGGCTTTTACAGGCGAATACCTGACTCAGTCAGAGAAGATAGCGGAAAATTTATTCCAGGTCATCGCAGTTGAGAAACCCAGGATTAACGAGGTTTATAAATATCTTGGCTTTGAAAATGTCCGGCTGCTGGTTCCTTATGCAGTCGCTTTAAGAGAGTACCTTAAAAACAATAAATTGCTTGATGAGAATAAAAGAATAGTCTTTCTGGACCATTTAGGCGACCAGGTTCTGCTTACGATTTTTAACAAGGAGGTATTCACCACTCCCCGCAGGCTCACAAAAGTCTTAAAGCAGGTAACCAGGGAGCTGCTTAGGAGTCAGGAAAGCTACAGATCTCAGAATAAGCTCGAAGCAGAGATAAACTTTTTGATTGTTACTAACAGCCAGGAAATTCTTGATGAGATTGTCTCAAGCGGTCTTGAGACGAAAGAAAATATCGTCTTTGTTGAGGACGCTTATCCGGCATTGACCGGATTAAAGCAGGGTAAGTTTTTCATGCACTATATGCTGCCTGAGCAGTTTATCCGTTTAAGAGAGCTTGAGGTTGCTAAGAAACGGGTGTTTAAGCTCGGGTTAATGCTGGGAATTCTTGCGGCATTCTTGGCTCTGCTATTTGGAATTTACAGCGTAAATAAAACAGCAGATAACCGTTTAAAGAACCTGCAGCTTGAGGCAGCTTCATTAAGCAGGTCCTTAGAGAAAGCTTACCTGGCAAAATACAAAGATATCTTGAAAAGTAAGAAGAAGGTCAATTTTCCTTATTACCTTAATGCTTTTCTTGAGCTGTTGCCTTCTGAATGCAGGCCAGAGCTTATTGCTATCAGAGAAGCGTCAAACGGCCGTTACAGATTTGAGGGAATGGTCTCTTTAGACTCAAAGGATAAGCCTTTTAGCAAAATGAGCTTATCCAAAGCTTTTAAGCAGGCAAAGATAGAAAACATTTTAGTAAAGGATAGCCCGGGGTTAAAAATTACCCTGGATATTCCTTAAAAAAGAAAGGGGTGAGACGAATGTCGTTCATTATCGGAAAGCTCTCAAGAAAAGTAAGTAAGCAGCATAAAGAGTATTTTGTAGGAAAAATCGGCGTTGAGCCCGTAAGGGCGGCTTGGACAAAGAATGGGCAGGATGATTTATGTATATTCCTGGACCTGGAGAAAATAAATTTTCTCTCAGAGCAGAATAAAAAAGAAACTGGCGCTGTAGCTGCTCCCGAAGAGCAGAAGCAATAACGGTTAAAACTAAAGGCGTGAACCAGCCGGATTATTTTAGGATCCGCTGGTTCGCCCTCTAAATTAATAATCCTATGAAAAGAATAACCTTAATTTTTGTGATAACGCTTTTGGCTTTAATAGTATTACTGTGGAATCTTGTTTTGGATACGCGCACACTTAACAGCGGGATAAAAAGCGCTATAGATGAAATAAGCCAAGTAAAAAAAGAAGAAGCGACTTTACTTAAATATAAAAGCGAGAAGGCACTTCCCTTGGAAAAGTTTTATCTTGAGGTATTTAACGACATAAAAGAGTTCTCCTTTTATTACCGCGCTCCTTCCGAGGTTAAGATAATCGGTGCAAAAGACCTTGTAGGTATTAGGAGTTTTTTCAAAGAGTCCCAATACAAGGGGATAAAGTATGTTGATCTCTCGTGTTCTTTTGACCTAAGAAAACAGCGCAACACGTATTTGCTCGATGCGCTTCATAAAATGCTAAAATCCAGGCCCCTTGATGTTTTGGATGTAAGCGTAGAAAAAGGTATCGTTAGTATAACCTTGCGGCTATACGGAACTTAAAAAATAAGGAGGGAAATAAAAAATGAAAAGGATATTGTTTTTGTTAGTGCTTGTTCTGGCTGCAATAGGGTTTAAGTGCGGCTATTGCCAGGATAATCTCTTGGCAGTGGATAAGATTGACAATAAAACGAAGGTTCAGGTGCAGGAAGATAAAACTCTTCCTAAAGAACAGAATCCTGTCCAGGCCGGAGCAGCTTTAGAAGAGGTAAAGCAAGCTGATGATGCTGGCGAGCAGGACCTGGAAAATATAAGGGCCTATAGGGAGGTTTTAGAGAATAAACAAAAGGAGCTTGAAGTCATCAAGCTTGACCTTGAGAAAAGCGACCTAATGCTTAAGAAAAGGCAGGCGGAAAAAGAGATCTTCGAAATCGACAAGGTTCTTCCTCAGGGAAAAGGCGATGTTTCCTCTGTGTCTGGCGGACTTAACCAAGGGGAAAAAGTTTCCCTGATAGATCCTGCGGATATAAAGATACAACTTTTGGTGATAGCGGATAACCTAAAGGAAGGTCAGATCAGCTTAAAAGGTTCTCCTTATGTTTTTAAGGAAGGGGATTCCATTGCTTCGAAATTAACTGTAGAGAGAATTGAGACAACGGGTGTTACTTTTAAACAGGTTGACGGAAGCTCATTTAAGCTCAGCTTCATAAACTAAAATGCCTGTACAAGAAATAGGAAATATCCTTTTAAGCTCTAAAGTAGTCAGTAAAGCGCAGCTGGAATTTGCCTTGGATATCCAAAAGAATACCTCACCCGGGCAAAGATTAGGCAGGATCCTTAAATATTATAACTTCGCAAGCGATGAAGATATAGCTAAGGCTCTGGCCAAGCAGGTTGGCTGGGAGTATTTTGACAAAAAGTATATCTTAGACATACAGAAAATAGAAAAAATCGGTTTAGATTTCCTGATAGACAGGGCGTTTATTCCGGTTGAGTCGGAAAATGAACTTGTTTTTATTTTCGCCTATCCCTTTGATACCGAGGCAACTGATTTATTAGTAAGCTTGGGCCTTGGAGACAAAGAACGATATATCGGAAGCGAAAGCGTAATCCTCTCACATCTTGAGCTGTTTAAGAACAAGAAAATAAAACAGGAGATTGACAAGAAAATCAACCTGCTTAAAGAAAGAGGCATTGTCGGCGATGAGTTAAAAGGGCTCCTGGATGAATTGCTTAATGATGCGATTATCCATAACGCCACAGATATCCACATTGAGCCGGGAGAAAAAATATCCACCATACGTTTTAGGATTGACGGCATACTTTATTTTAAGTTTTGCATCCCTCTAGAGGTGCATAACAATTTGATTAACGTGGTATTTAGCCGTGCAGAGATCACGGTATCTGATTTCTACAGGTTCCATGACGCCAGGTTCCAGCACAATTATTCGGAACATTCCGTGGATATCAGGGTATCCTGTATACCTTCTGTTTTTGGGCCTGCTTTGGTATTGCGGCTCTTGGATGTGAATAAAACTCTGATTACCCTTCCTAACTTGGGTTTTGACGCATTGCACTTTGAGAATATAAGCCGTATAGTGCGTAAGCCCCACGGCATTATCATCATCACCGGCCCCACAGGAAGCGGCAAAACCACCACACTGTATGCCGTCTTGAATCAGCTTAAAGACCTTTCTACAAAAGTTCTTACCATCGAGGATCCTGTGGAGATTAAAATGCCGCTTATAAACCAGGTGCAGATTAACGAGAAGCAGGGGATCAGTTTTGCCCATGCCACAAGGGCATTCTTAAGGCATGATCCTAACATCATCTTAATCGGTGAGATCCGGGACCCTGACACAGCCCAGGAAGCAATCCGCGCATCCATTACCGGGCACAGGGTGCTTTCAACGCTGCACACCAATACCGCGGTAGATTCCATTTACAGGCTGCATGACTTGGGTATTGATTTGTCTTATATCGCAAACGGCGTTCTCTGTGTAATTTCCCAAAGGCTGATACGTAAGCTCTGCCCTTTTTGCAGGAAAAGGGTTAAGGTCAAGAAAGAGAATATGCCTGAATCTTTTAAGCAACTCCTGCTTGGCGAAAACGAAAATGAGATTCGCCTGTTTAAGGCAGGAAGCTGCGAGCATTGCCAATCGGGCTATAAAGGGCGTACCGTGATTGCCGAGATCCTTGATTTTGACGAGGAAATTCAGGATATGGTCGCTTCCGGCAAGCTTGATCAGCTCAGGAATAAATGGAGAGAAAAAGCGTATTTGACCTTGGAGCAGGACGCGGGAACGCTTCTATTAAAAGGGCAAACCTCGCTTGAAGAAGCGGAAAGGATACTCGGGTAGAGATGTATTACAGGTACAGCGTTTTAACTGAAACCGGAAATGAAATCAACGGCCTTGAGCGCGGCTCTTACCAGGAGATAAGCAAAAGGCTTAAAGAGAAGCGTTATTACGTATTGTCTTTGGAAGTAGATTTCTTTAGGTCAATAAAGTTTGCCTTGGAGAAGAAAACCATCAAGGCGCAAAGCCTGTCAGTATTTTTTGAGGACTTGGCGAATATGCTTAAGACCGGTATCGCCATGAACGAGGCAATAAGCGCTCTCCAAGAATCATCCGTTGATCGCGTATTAGCTAAAGCTCTATCCGGGATTGAATATGATCTTGCCAACGGGTTCTCTCTGGCGAAAACGTTTGAGAAAACAAAAGTTTTTCCCTGGCTGGTTTTAAATACGCTCAAAGTAGGAGAGAGATCCGGATCTCTTGAACAGGTATTTGTTGATTTGTCAAAGTATTATTCCAGGGAAGCAGAATTCCTGAGCAGCTTAAAGAGCGCGGTGATTTATCCGGCGGTCGTATTCTGTATGCTGATTGGAATAATGTTTTACGTTTCCTTTAAGGTAATCCCGCATTTGGAGGCGCTTCTTCCCATAAGCGGCAACAGTTATTTTTCAACCAGGCTGCTTTTGTTTTTAAGCCACTTTCTGAAAGATTACTGGTATGTATGTTTATTGTTTCCGATAGCCGGTACTATTATTTATTCAAGGTTTAGGAAAAGCCCGGTTGAGAGGATTGCTTCTTACTATTACAAAGTCCCTTTATTAGGTCCTGTTGCAAAGGATGCGGCCTTCAGCTCATTTTTCTCTAGCCTTGCGGTCCTCTCAAGAAACGGCATCAACATTACTGACGCGCTTTCCTTGATTGAGGAAACTACCAACTACCAATTCTTGGCCAAAAAGATCGGCAAGCTTAAAGATTTTATCGCAAGCGGTTTAAGCTTCTGGCAGGCCCTGCAGAAGGATTCATTCTTTCCATCTTTTATTTACTATTCAGTAAGAAAGGGTGAAGAGATGGGTTCGCTTGATGAGTACTTGCAGAATCTTTCCAGATATTATTTTGAGAAGGTTTCCCGGCGCACGCGCGTAATTCTAAGTTTTATCCAGCCAGCGCTTCTTGTGTTTTGCGCTTTGCTTCTATTGTTTGTAGTTTCGGCATTCATCATGCCGGTTTACAGTAATCTTTCTAACATTGCAGGAGGCAATGTTAAGTTCTAGAAGGGAGGAGGTGAGAGGAATGAGGTTAAGGAGCAATAAAAGTGGTTTTACGCTGATTGAACTGGTCTTGGTCATAAGCATCATCGCGCTTTTGATCATGGCGGTAGGTTTGACCAGCGGAATCAGGGAGAACGCCAAGGTGCATTCGGCTTCCGAATCGGTCAAGGCTCTAAGGACGGCTGCGGAAAGCTACATTGCAGGCGGTAGTATGACCTATACCGGAATAACCGTAGCAGGCCTGCAGACGTCAGGGTATCTGCCTGCTGCATTTTCCGCAACAGGTTCAAATCCCTGGGGCGGCAACTACGCGATAGCCCCGAACACTGACGCCAATAAGGTTGATATTTCGCTTACCGGCGTAAGTGCTGCTGCGGCAGCGCGCTTGTCGGCCTTGTTTGCCAACAGCGCGACAGCGACAGGTTATGCATCTGACACATGGACCATAACGTTTTAAAAAGAAGGAGGGGATTTAGTTTAGCCGAGCTGAGCCTTGTGCTTATGCTGGCAGGAATATTTATTGCCTCAGCGTTTTATTCCGCGGCAAAAATACGCCAAACTGCTTCAGCGCAAAGGGTGATGACAGAGCTCGAATCAATAGCTCTGGCAAGTACGAGATTCTACAGTGAGCGTGGGGCGTGGCCGGCGGCTTTAGCCGACCTGCGCCCCAGCTACCTGGTGCAGCAATCAAGCGATGTGAATCCTTTTGGCAATGCTTACACGATAACCTCTAACACGTCAAGTGTGTCGGTATCTACGCTCCTGCCAAAAGGCCTGATTACTCCTAAGAGTTACGGCAGCGAGGTTGTGGTTGTAAATCAAGGCAACAACGATCTAGTGAGCATAACGAAGACACCGGAATCAAGAATATGGAAGTTAAAATATGAGAAAAAATACATCTATCACCAATAAAAAGGCTTTTTCTTTAATTGAGCTCTGCATTGCGCTTGGGGTTTTGGTGATTCTAACCTCATCCATTACGCCTGTCTTTATCAAGAGAATACAGATAAAAGCAGGGGAAAAGACTGCTTTAGAGATGTCGACGATAGAGCAGGCAGCGCTTTCCTATTACGCGACTAACAATGCCTGGCCCGCAAGTATTCAGGCCTTACAAAGTTCAGGATACTTAAATCCTTCCTGGAGCGCAAGTAATCCCTGGCAGAGTGCTTACACTGTTTCATCAAATAATAGCGCTTTTACAGTTTCAACCACTGTGCCGCAAGAGTGGACTGGTTTAGTGGCAAGAGACCTGCCTACTAGCTCTGTAACCGGTCTTGTCGTAGGCAGCACTGTGCCTGCTCCGGGTAGTCAGAATAACTCTCTTCCGATAGGTTCAATCCTTATCTGGTCAGGTACTGTTGTTTCCATACCCACAGGCTGGCAGCTCTGCGACGGCACGAATGGCACTCCTGATTTAAGGGATAGGTTTGTGGTGGGAGCAAGGCAGGATTCAGGCGGCACGGCTATGACCACTGTTTCAGGCGGCTTGACTAAGACTGGCGGCGAGGCAAGGCATACCATGACCATTGCTGAAATGCCACCGCATACGCACTCTTATCGTTGGTGGAACGCATGGTATTTCTCTGGCAGCTCTGAACTTGCCGCTAAAGGCAGCTATAATGATAATGCGCAGACGGGAAGTGTTGGAGGCGGTCAGCCCTTTAACGTGTTGCCGCCGTATTATGCCCTCTGTTTCATTATGAAAATCTCTTAAAGACAAATGGCTATGAGATTAAAGAAGGTTTTAAGTATTGTTTTATTTATATTTCTTTTATTAGGAAAAGCTTTTGCCCTTGAGTCTACCGATATCCTGGGAATGGTAAATTTAAACTGTATAGACTTAAGGGTAATCGGCGTATGCGTAAATCCTATTGGTATTCCCGGGATCGTAATTATGTATTGGGAACCAGCCCTGCTCATTGAAACCGTCAAGCGCCCGGGCGACACTGTAATTGATTCGCTAAAACCGGTTATAGCTAACATGGCCGCTCAAGGGACAAAAAGCCTGATGTCCGGGCTTATAGGATTGCCTGTAGGGGTTTCAAGCGGGTCTAATTCTAGTAAAATAACCGGCACCAACTTACAGTTTAATGAGGCGCACGCGTATGAGGTTCCTTTTAGGGACGAGATTATGTCTTTTATCGATATGCAGTGTCCGGATAAGCTGCCAACCGGTTCTTTTATTAAGTATCTTTCGGAATTGGATTCTGCGGAATGGCGTATAGGGGCCATAGAAGCCCTACATCCAAAAAGTATAGCCTCGGCAGCCAGCGGTTTAACCTGCGCTGCCACAGGCGCATTCCTGGATGATCTCTGTATGGGTTTTTGGGGAGCAACTTATCCAAGGCGCGGCTTTATTACGCATCAGAGCGAGGTAGTTGGAAGCGCTATCGCAGCAGTTCGTGCAGTAAGCATCGCTTCGCTTTTAGGCTCTACTTCACATATTGTTTTAGAAACCGTTGGTTTTATTCCGTCATTTGACAGCGATAAGCTGGAGTTAATCTATCCGAATCCTTCCGGTTGTATCAGGATAGGCCAGCATCCGGCAACCTGGGAATCCGGCAAGTTATCTACTTCCGGCAAATACCTATGGGTATATTGGAGAAGAAGAATATGTTGTATTTATTGAGTGTAATTCTAAGCGTTTCTTTATTAGTAAATCCAGCTTGTGTAATGGCGGGTTTTTTTGATGAGAAAGATGCCTCAATTCAGCAAAGCGGTTGCAGCGAATGTAAAGGCGATTCGCTTAATCTAAATCCGGATTTAAAAGATAAAGTTTCAGCGATAGAAAAGAAGATCTCCAGTGACCTCAATAAAAATACCAGTGGTAATGAGATTACTTTGTTTATTGATCTTAGCGACAGCTCTTTTGACCAGGCGGTTAACTCTTTAGTCAAATTCAAGAGAGATAACCCTTTTTGGTCGGTTAAAGGCGTTATCACAGGGAGCTCGAATAATTTAAAGGAAAAACTGCTTACAAAACATAAATTCTTCGGCACCGGTATTGAATTCAGCATCGACCTAAGCGGCAGCCTTGCAAGAGAATTCAATATCTTTAAGACGCCGGTTTATTTGATTACTCATAATGGCAGCCAGGAGAAGATAACCGGGCTATCTGACTTTAATGACTTCATATCAAGACTTGATAAATGAGATTATTTATTCTTATGTTTATTATTTTTTTATCGCTCCTTGCTAATGCATCCGCAGAAAGTATCTTTCAGTATAAACGGATTGATTTTTTCCAAGAGATAGAAACACAAATAGAGCCAGTAACAGCGCAAACTAATACCTCTTCTGAAGTTATCCAAGAAGAATGGGCTGAGCCGGTAATCAGCCCTTCAGGCAAGGTGACTATCTATGTACCGCCTAAAGAAGTAAGGGATTTTCTAGATAAGCCTGATCCGGAAAACGCAAGAGCATACTTACAGTGGAATTTAAAAAGGATTGAAAAGTTCATCTTGGCGCAGGAATTACTAAGAAAAGAAGCAAAGGAGCTTGAGGTAATGAAGAAAACTAAAGGTTTGCTTGAATCTGATTCTCCGGCTGCTTTGAGGGATTCTAACGACAATGCCAAAATAGAAGTAAGCTATCTATTCTATTTTATGTTAAAGGGGTGTCCGACTTGCGAGAAAGAATCTCGGGTAATAGAGGATATCTACCTTAACCATCCAGAAGTGAGGATTGAGGCTTTTGCCAAAGGTTTTTCTGACAGGGAATTAGAAAACTTTAGGTTTTCTGTTAGGCAAGATAACGGCATGAGCAGCCTTTTGAAGGTTGGGTCATATCCGGGCATCGCCATATTTAATAAAAAGAACAAGAGGTATTTTCTTTCGGGGTTTGTGGATAAAGAAAAGATTCTTAGGCTGCTTAAATGAAGAAAATCATTATCGCTTTAACTTTAATTTTGTCATTCAGAAACATAAGTTCCGCTGATATCTTCTCTAATGACGATTCTAGCAACCCTTACACAATAGACAGCGCTATTTCCGAGGACAGGTCTGGCTTTTATTACCGGGGAGGTATTGATTATAGGCCAACTGTTCCGCCTGATGAGCCGGGAGTAGGGTATTCCATACTTAGCGGCTCAAAAGGGTGCAGCGGTTTTGACCTTGCCTCAAGCTTTAACAGCGTTCTTTCAGAACAGATCCTGGCTGATTATATGAAGGGGATATCCAGCGAAGCCATGGCAGCGGCACCAATGTTGTTACTAGAGTATGTTTCTCCAACCTTGGCTGATATCATTAAGCACTTTAACGCCATGACTAATATGCGCTTAGGCCTAAGGTATGCCCAGTGTGAGGATATCGAGAAGGCAGCCGGCGAATACATGGATAAGCTCAGGAAGAAAAGCGAGAGCGAGTGCGTTAAAGAAAAGGTCGGCACTGGTATTGATATTGACAGTGCTCTTAAGGCCTGCAAGGAAAATAAGGACCCTTTTGCCTTCCTGAAGAATGCTGAAGGCATTCCCTTGGCACAGGGAGGCAAGATAAACGTACTCTCAGATATCTTTAAGAGAATAAGCATCCCAGATGAAAGAAAAGATTTTGTTAAGTCAGTGGTCGGTGAGACCACTATCACTGCATCCCAGATTGAGAATAACAAAGGAGAAAAATCCATCTACAAGGTAAACGATGAGTTTAGGACCGATACCTCGGGTAAACTATTTTCTGCTCTGGATGAATACCTCAATTCAAAAACCCTATCCGGCGATTCCTTGAAAGAACTTTCTTTGCCCAATAACCCGGTTACAGAAGAACAGATAAGAAATATTACCTTAATGCCCAAGGCAAAACAATATATCGCGGTTTCCAAGATATCTTCTGACATTGCTTACTTTAAGACCATTGCTCAATACAGGCAGGCAATGGATGATCTTTTGGAGGCGATGCGCGCGCCAGGTTTGGATGACGTGCAAAGAGGCGTGCTTGAACGGGATTATAACTACCTGAAAGAAAAACTGGAGAGATTCAAAGAAGAAAAGCAGATCTACAAAGACTACAACGAAGCTGTAGCCGGTATTTTATCAGAATCAGAAAAAGAAAAACTTAATATCATTATAAATGATGATGGGACAAGTTCGTATTTCAGCGAAAGCGTTGAAACGCAGGATAAGAAAGAAATGTATCTTCCTGTGACAGAAGAGCAGCAATGATGGACACAAATTAGCTTTTGGATATTTAATGATGGGAATTTAATTTTTCTGCCCCTAGCCTTCTAGCTAAGCTATAAAGTTTTTCCCCTTCGCCGAGCCATTTTATCTACCCTTAACCGCTACTTCAATCAATCACTTCCTTTCTTGTTTTTTGTTTTATCTTGCCATCACGTAATCCCCCTTTCTTTTTATCCGCCTACAATAACCCAAGATTGACTTTTGCTCAAGAAAATCCTTTGGGAAAATTCATCTCTGCCTAAAAAGCCTTTTCGTGGTTTGCCTCGGAAAGGCTTTTTAGATATCAGAAGCATTCTGCCCCTATAGGGGAGTCTCAATTTTTCCAAAGGACTCCCAGGAAACTCACTCGCTTGCGCTCGTTCCTTTCGGGCATGCCTGTTTTCTTGACAAAAGACCGTATTTTCTGTGGTGTGCCTCAAAAAATACTTCAAGTTCTTGGGTTTTAATTTTCGGCGACAAAAGAAAGGAGGCTCACATGAGCCAAGTAAAAACAAAACAAAAAACAAATCGAAAGGAGGTGAGTAAGATGATCGAAGTAGCGCGTATTTTCAAAGTAGAAAATAACGAAGAAAGTACCCTTAAAGCCTTCGTAGACGTAAAAGT
>Ga0268276_1001254_pt1 | contig 25842 bp, 20 predicted proteins | sample saktaG_4_FD_190145 | JGI IMG/M metagenome (GOLD analysis project Ga0268276, IMG submission 190145) | Saline water microbial communities from Sakinaw Lake, British Columbia, Canada - sak_2010_1_5_45m | ecosystem: Environmental > Aquatic > Non-marine Saline and Alkaline > Saline ... | reverse complement strand
CCAAAACTGAAAAAGTGTCTGAAAATAAGATGCGCTTCCCCTGGCGGGCGGGGCGCTTCCGTGAGGCGGCCGCATCGGCTGGCCGGGTTGTGGATCGGCGTGTGCGCCTGGGCGACGGCGTTGTCGAGCGGGGCCGTGCAGCGATTTCCGCGACCCGACTTCAAGACCGGCTATGCATCGCCCGAACTCACCGTGCCCGGCGCCCACGGGATGATGCTGGAGGTTCTGGACGGGGTTGTGCTGATCGCGGCGCTGGCGCTGGCGGCGCGCCTCGCGCTGCGGCATCGCTCGCGACGTGGCCTGGTGTGGCTCTCGTTCTTCAGTCTGGCCTATTTCGGATTCTGGCGGCGCGGCTGCATCTGCCCCGTGGGGTCGGTGCAAAATCTGGCGCTGGGCTGGGCCGATGCGAGCTACGTGATCCCGGTAACGGTCGTCGCCTTCTTCACCCTGCCGTTGCTGGCCGCGCTGTTCTTCGGCCGGACCTTCTGCGCCGCCGTCTGTCCGCTCGGAGCCGTGCAGGAACTGGTGTTGTGGCGACCGGTCAAGACACCGGCCTGGCTGAATCACACGCTGAGCCTGTTGCCCTGGGTTTATCTGTGTATCGCGGTGCTGTTCGCCGCCACCGGCGCGGGATTTCTGATCTGCGAATGGGATCCCTTTGTCGGCTTTTTCCGGCTTGGCGCGCCGCAGCATCTGATCATACTGGGAACCGTGTTTGTCGTGTCGAGCCTGTTTATCGGACGTCCATACTGTCGGTTTGCCTGCCCCTATGGCGCATTGCTCGGCCTGGTGTCGCGGGTCTCTCGCCGGCACGTGACCATCACCCCCGAGGCCTGCGTGCAGTGTCGGCTGTGTGAGGACGCCTGTCCCTACGGCGCCATCCGCAAACCGATGCCCGTCGCGGCGTCCGAAACGCGGGCCCGGGGCGTCCGGCGACTGGCCGTGATCCTGGCGGCGATCCCGATCATCGCGCTGGCCGCCGCGGTCACGGGATCGGTTTTCGGCGGCTTCCTGTCGCGGGCCCATCCCCGCGTGGCGCTGGCGGCGGAAGTTCGGCGGGACGCGGAACACGCGACGGAAAGCATGCGTCTGGAGCGCGAGGCCTTCTTCACGTCCGGCGTGTCGCAGGAAGCGCTTGATGCCGAGGCCCGGGCGATTCGACGACGCTTTGCCGTGGGCGGCCGCCTGCTGGGCGCGCTGCTCACACTGGCGGTCTGTATCAAACTGATCGGTCTCTCCGTCTGGCGGTCACGGACAGACTACGAACCGGACCGCGCCCATTGTTTCAGTTGTGGCCGCTGTTTCGCGTATTGCCCGGTCGGGCGGAAGCGGGACACCCCCGGCGCGGGAGCGGGGGATGGTACGGCTGCGCATCAGGACTAACAAACCGAAATGAACGAATCCACAAAACAACCCGAGGCGCTTCGCATCGTGATCGGACGACGGCTGGCGGCGGTCGCCGCCGTGTTCATCGTCGTGGTCTCGCTCTTGATGGCGATGAACCGGTATCTCCTCAACGCGGTCGATCCCCTCGACACGCCCGCGCTGAAGACCTTGATCGAGCAGCTTGACCAGGCTCCGGAGAACGCCGAGCTCCGGCAGCAGGTGCGCGAACTGGACTGGCTGGCCCGCCGGGCTTTCTTTGTGCGGCAGGGGCAGATCGAGACCGGCACGATTCTGCTGCTTGTCGCCGGCGGCGTGTTTCTGATCGCCTGGCAACTCATGGTGTCGGGCCGTGCCCCGAAGCCTGCGCCACGCCGGTGTCCCGGCGTGAATCAACCCTGGACGGCGGCCACGCGCGCCCGGCGTGTGATCGCCATCAGCGGCGTGTTGATCCTGCTGGCGGTGTGGGTGGCGCGCCTGATTCCCGGCTGGCGCGCCACACCGCCGGCCCCCGTCAAACCGGACCTACCAACGCCCCTGGCGGTGACCGACGGGATGAGCCCCGCATTCGCGGCCCACGCGGCAGACCCGGCCGGGACGGCCGGGACGAATGAACCGGCCGACGCGCCGGGATGGCCCGCCGCGTTGAATCGTGAATGGCCCTCCTTCCGCGGACCGGGCGGTTTGGGAATCGCGCCGGAGGCAGACCCGCCGACCGCCTGGGACGGCACGACCGGCGAGGGCGTCCTGTGGAAGGTGGAGGTTCCGCGCGAGGGATTCAGCTCCCCCGTCGTGTGGCGCAACCGCGTTTTCCTGACGGGATCCGACGACGAGAAACGCGACGTGTACTGTTATGACGCCGACACCGGCGCGTGGGTATGGACCGCCGACACGGAAGACGTGCCCGGCGCGCCCCTCACGCTGCCGCAGGTGTCCGCCGACACCGGTTATGCCGCGCCTTCGGTGGCCACCGACGGCCAGCATGTGATCGCGATTTTCGGCACGGGTGTCATCCTCGGGCTCGACTTCGATGGCCGGCGTCTCTGGGCGCGCCATCTCGGAACACCCGCCAACGTTTACGGGCACGCCTCGTCCCCGCTGATTCTGAACAACACCGTGTTCGTGCAGTTTGACCAATCCAGCGGCTCGGTCTTGAAGGCGTTGGATGCCGAAACCGGCCAGGACCGCTGGGAACAGGCGCGGCAGGCGGCCACGTCGTGGACATCGCCCATCCTAGCGGAGGTCGACGGACGGGTGCGGCTGATTCTGGCCGGTGCGCCGATGGTGGCCGCCTACGACGTCCTGACCGGCGACGAAGTCTGGTCCCGCGACGTGCTGAGCGGCGAAGTCGGGTCGTCCCCGGCGTATGCGGCCGGACGCGTGTTTGCCGCCAATCAATACGCGCGCGCGGCGGCACTCGACGCCGTCTCCGGCGATCTGATCTGGTCAAGCGACGAGCTGGAACTGCCGGATGCCGGAAGCCCGGTGGCAACCGACCGCTTTCTTTTCCTCCCCACGAGTTACGGCACGTTCTCCTGCGTCAACGCGGCCGACGGCGCGCGGATCTGGGAACACACGTTCGACGCCGGCGGCTATGCCTCGCCACTCTTGGCTGCAGGCCGCATTTACTGGCTCACCGAGCCGGGGGTGATGCAGATTTTCAAGGCTTCCGACACGTTTGAACAGATCGCCGAGCCGAAACTCGGCGAAGGCAGCGTCTGCACGCCGGCCCTGGTGGGCCGGCGCCTCTACATCCGGGGCGTGAAACATCTGTTCTGCATGGGAGCGGAGTAAGAGCCGATGGCACACATGGACCCCCTTGTCGAGCCGGCGGATCTGGATCGCATCCTTGATGAAAAAGGACGCGACGGTGCGGCGGTCATCGCTGTGCTGCAGGGGATTCAGGCGCGGTACCGGTATCTGCCCGAAGCGGCGCTCCGCTATATCTGCGACCACTCGGAGATCACACCGGCGGCCATCGTCGGCGTGTCCACGTTCTATACCCAGTTTCGCCACCAACCGACGGGCCGGCATACCATCAGGATCTGTCACGGAACGACCTGTCACGTCAAGGGCGCTTCGACCATCACCGACGCGCTCAGACGTTTCCTCAAGATACCGGACGACGACGATACCGATCCCGAGCGCCGGTTCACCATCGAGAAGGTCGCTTGTCTCGGGTGCTGTACCTTGGCGCCGGTCATGCAGATCGACACCGTCACCTACGGCCACCTGACCCCCGACAGCGTTACGCACGCCGTGACGGATTTCCTTGATCGTCAGCAGCAGACCGGGAACACGGCGGCGCCGCCGCACGCCGACACCGCCGACGCCCTTCCGGAGATCCGCATCGGCTTGGGATCCTGTTGTATGGCCCGCGGCAGCCGGGAGGTCCAAGACGCCCTCTGGCGGACCTTGGGCAAGCTCGATATTCAGGCCAAGGTCAAACCTGTCGGCTGCGTCGGCATGTGCCACCAGACTCCGCTTCTCGAGATCCTGTGTCCGGGCGAAGCCCCCGGCATCTATGCTCGGGTCAAGGCCGACGATGTGCCCAAGATCCTGCGGCAGCATTTCCGCCCGCGCCGCCTCACGGCACGCTTACGCAGCGCCGCAAACGGTTTTCTCGAACAGCTTTTCACGGATGAAGCCTGGGAACCGGCGTCCCGCCATCGGATCGACTATCGTGACCCGCCGATTGCCGCGTTCATCGGGCCGCAGAAGCATGTGGCGCTGGAAGACTGCGGCCAGATGGATCCCATGGACATCGAGGAATACGTGCGTCACGGCGGGTTCACGATGCTTCAGCAGTGCCTCACGCGGCGGACACCGGAGGAGGTGATCGAGATCGTCAGGGCCAGCGGCCTGCGCGGGCGCGGCGGCGCAGGCTTCCCCACCGGCGCCAAATGGTCCTCTGTGCGCGCCGCTTCCGGTGACGACAAAATCATCATTCTCAATGGCGACGAAGGCGACCCCGGCGCCTTCATGGATCGCATGCTCCTCGAGAGCTACCCGTACCGCATCCTGGAAGGGATGGCCATCGCTGCCTATGCCGTCGGTGCCCGTAAAGGCGTTCTCTACATCCGTCACGAGTATCCGCTCGCCGTCGCCCGTATCCGAGAGGCCGTCGCGCGATGCGAACAGGGCGGGTTCCTCGGCGAGTCCGTCTGCGGCACCGGTTTCTCCCTGCGCCTGCAGATCATGGAGGGCGCCGGCGCCTTCGTCTGCGGCGAGGAGACGGCACTCCTGAGATCGATCGAGGGTGAACGCGGCACGCCCCGGCTCCGACCGCCGTACCCGGCACAGTCCGGTCTCTGGGGCAAACCGACGCTGGTCAACAACGTTGAAACCTATGCCAATCTCTTTTGGATACTGAAGCACGGGGCGCAGGCTTTCGCGGCCATGGGCACCGAACGCAGCAGCGGCACCAAAGTCTTCGCCCTCGCCGGCAAAGTGAACCGCCTGGGCCTGATCGAGGTGCCCATGGGCATCACCATCCGGCAGGTCGTCGATGACATCGGCGGCGGGATTGCCGACGGCCGACGCCTCAAAGCGGTGCAGATCGGGGGGCCTTCCGGCGGGTGCATTCCCGCGCGGCTGGCCGACACGCCCATCGATTACGAGGCGCTGGTCGAGGCAGGCGCCATGATGGGTTCGGGGGGGCTGGTCGTGCTGGATGATGCGGATTGCATGGTGGAAATTGCCCGCTATTTTCTCGGGTTCACCCAGCACGAATCATGCGGCAAATGCACCTTCTGCCGCATCGGAACCATGCGCATGCTGGAGATCCTCGAACGGCTGTGCGGCGGCACCGGCAAACCCGCCGACCTCGACGCTCTGGAACGCCTATCGGCGGTGGTGAAACGCGGCAGCCTGTGCGGGTTGGGCAAGACAGCGCCAAATCCGGTGCTCACCACGCTGCGCTACTTCCGCGACGAATACGAAGCCCATGCCGCGGGCGTGTGTCCGTCCGGTCACTGCAAGGCGCTGATCACCTATCACGTCACCGACGACTGCATCGGCTGCACCCGGTGCGCGCAGCAGTGTCCGGTGGAGGCCATTCCTGTGACCCCCTACGAAAAGCACGCGATCAACCCCGAAACGTGCATTCGATGCGACGGGTGCCGGACGATGTGTCCGGTCGGCGCCATCGTGGTGAAGTCGGGAAACGAGATTGTGAAACATGGCAACCCTCACCCTTGACCAACGGACGGTGGACGTGCCCGCTGGAACGACCCTGCTGGCGGCAGCCCGCAGACTCGGCATCGCCGTGCCCGCGCTCTGCTATCGCGACGGTCTGGAACACGTCACGTCCTGCATGCTGTGCGTGGTCGAAGACCTCCGGACCGGCCAGTTGCATCCCGCGTGCTCAACCGTCGCACGGGAAGGGATGCAGATCGCAACGGCCAGCACAACGGTGATCGAGGCGCGCCGCACGGCACTGGAACTGCTGCTGGGGGAGCATCTCGGCGATTGCGAAGGACCGTGTACCCGCGCGTGCCCGGCCGGCATGGACATCCCCGAAATGCTGCGCCTCATCGTCACCGGAAGGCTGCCCGAGGCGATTCGCGTGGTTAAACGGCACATTGCGCTGCCCGCCGTTTTGGGACGGATTTGTCCGGCGCCCTGTGAACACGCATGCAGGCGTCGCGCACAGGATGCGGCGGTCGGAATCTGCCGGCTCAAGCGGTACGTGGCCGATGAAGACTTGTCCGCCGCCGTTCCATACGTCCCCGTCTGCCGCGATCCCAGCGGCTTCCGCGTGGCCGTGGTCGGCGCGGGGCCGGCCGGCCTCGCGGCGGCGTATGCGTTGGGACGCGACGGGCACGCGTGCACCGTGTTCGAAAAGCGGGACGTGGCCGGCGGCGGACTGCGGTCACCGGAACTCCACGACACCCTGCCGCCGGCTGTTCTCGACGCGGAGATCCGGCAGATCATCCTTCCCGGCATGACGCTTGAGACGGGTGTGGAGATCGGCCGGGATATCACGCTCCCCGAGCTGAAGCAGCGCTTTGATGCGGTGATTCTCGCCTGGGGAAAAACAGGTGGGGGCTCCGCTCAGCAGGTCGGGGCGGCACGTGGCGCGCCGGGGATCACGGCGAACAGGAAAACCCACCGCACCGACGATCCCGTCATTTTTGCCTGTGGCAACGCGGTGGTTTCGGGGCGGCTGGCCGTAAGGGCCGTCGCCCAAGGGCAGGCCGCCGCCATCGCCGTCGGGCAGATGCTGCGGGGCGAGGCCGTCGTCGGGGTGCGGCACCCCTACAATCATCGGCTTGGCGGGGAGGTGGCGCCGGAAGAGCTCGCGGTCTTGGCGGCGGATGCCGAACCGGGTCCGCGCGTGGAACCCGCCGATCGCGCGACCGGCGCTTACGCGGCCGACGAGGCGCGACGCGAGGCGGCCCGCTGCCTCGACTGCGACTGCGGCAAGGCCGACACCTGCCTCCTGCGCCGTTATGCCGACGCCTACGCGGCGAATCAGCGGGGCTGGAAACCGGCCGTGCGGCGGCCGGTCGAGATCGTGCGTCAGGGCGGCACGCGTTACGAATCGGGAAAATGCATCGCCTGTGGCATCTGCGTCCGGATCGCGACCGCCGCCCGGGAACCGTTGGGGCTCACCTTCATCGGCCGGGGTTTTACCGTGCGTGTCGGCGTGCCCTTCAATGAATCACTGGCAAAGGGGTTGAGCCGGGTCGCGGCGGCCTGCATTGAGGCCTGCCCCACCGGCGCGCTGACGGCCGCCGACCGGCGCGCGCGCAGGAGTTCTGACGCCGGGCCGAATGCGTGTCAACAGGAGTGCGCACATGGCTAAAGTCCATTTTTACGCCCAATTGCTCCTGTTGCTGATTCTGACCCCGCTGATCAGCGGGGCCGACGAACGCGTCGCGGCCACAGGCAACTCGTGGCCGATTGCGCGAGGCGATGCGGCGCTGACCGGAACGACGCCCGCGCGCGTCCCCACCAAACCGGTGCTCCGCTGGAGCGTGGAGATGCAATCGGAAATTCTGGCCGCGCCCGTGATCCATGACGGCGTCGTGTATGCCGCCGCGACCGACGGTACGGTCCAAGCCCTGCGGCTGACGACGGGTGCACGGCTCTGGACGTTCAAGACCGGCGCCGGCATTGAGGCGTCGCCGCTCGTGGCTGCGGGCGTCCTCTACATCGGGGATCTCGATGGCAGGCTCTACGCGCTGGACGCCGCGTCGGGCAACGGCCTCTGGACCTATGCCACGCAGGGCCAGATCACGGGTGGCGCCAACCGGGTGCCGGGCGATCCGCCCCTGATTCTGATCGGTAGCCATGATCGTTCCCTGCATGCTGTGAATGCCCGCACCGGGACGGGAGTCTGGGCGTATGAGACGCCCAACGCCATCAACGGGCTCCCGGCCGTCGGCGAGGGGATTGCGCTGATTGGCGGCTGCGACGAACAGGTGCATGCGGTGCGCCTGAACGATGGCACATCCGTCATTTCGATACCGGCGGGCTCCTATGTCGCCGGCTCCCCCGCCATCCGCGACGGCCTGGCGTACGTCGCCCATTACGCCGGCGAGGTGTTGGCCCTGGATCCGACTGCGGGCAAGGTGCTGTGGCGCTTCGCGGAGAAGGATGCCCCCGCGTTCTTTGCATCGGTCGCGGTGACCGAGACACGCGTGCTGGCGGCGAGTCGTGCGGGATTCGTCCATTGCCTCTCCCGCAATACGGGCCAGGAGATTTGGCGCTTCCAGGCTCAGGACGAGATCGACAGCTCGCCGGTGGTCGCCGGGGATCGCATCCTGTTCGGCGCGCGCGACGGACGGCTCACGATGCTCCGCTTCGGCGATGGCGCCACCGTGTGGTCGTATCTGGTCGGCAGTCCGATCTCCGCCGCCGTGGCTGTGGTGGACGGGTGGATCGTGGCCGTCGCGGCGGACGGCGTCGTCTATGCCTTCGGAGAACCTCCATGAACATCGTCCACATCGTGCCGGGATCGGGCGGCGGATTTTACTGTCAGAACTGCGTTCGCGACATGGGTCTCGTCAAAGCGCTGCAGGCGGCGGGCCACGACGTGCTGTTCGTCCCCATGTACCTCCCCTCCATGGAACTGGCCGACAGCGCGGTGGCTCAGTCGCCGGTATTCTTCGGCGCGGTCAACACCTGGTTGCAGCAAAAGCTGCCGTTTTACCGCCGGCTCCCCCGGGCCTGGCGCCGCCTGCTGGACACTCCGGGCGTGCTCCGCTGGGCGGCTGCACGGGCTGGCTCCACACAGGCGGCGGGTCTCGGCGATCTTACGCTCGGCATGCTCGAGGGGCGGGAGGGCCGTCACCGTGACGCCCTCGATCAGATGGCCGCATGGCTGAAGACGCAACCGCCACCCGACATCATCCACATCTCCAATGCGCTTCTGCTGGGGCTGGCACCTCCCCTGCGCGAGACCTTTGGCGCCCGGATCGTCTGTACGCTGCAGGACGAGGACACTTGGCTGGACGCGCTCCCCCCGGACTATCGCGAACGCTGCTGGGCACGCGTCAAGGCACTGAGTCATGCGGTCGACAGGTTCCTTCCGGTCAGCGCCACCTATTCCGAAATCATGCGGGCGCGCCTGGGCCTGGCGGCGTCCCGGTGTAGCACCATCCCGATCGGAATCGATGTGGACGCCTTCTCGCCACCGGCGGCGCCGCCGGAAACGCCGACCCTCGGTTTTCTCTCCGAACTGACGCCCTCGCGCGGCCTGGACACGTTGCTCGAAGCCTTCCTGCTGTTGCGCGGCCGGCCCGAACTGGCCACCCTCCAGTTGCGCATCACAGGCGGCGACAGCGGGGCAGGCACCCCCTTTCTCAAACGCCTCCACGCACGCATCGCCGCATCCGGACAGGCCTCGGCCGTCGCCTTCGTCGACGCCTTCCGCGAACCGCATCGCAGCGCGTTTCTTCGCTCGCTCAGCGTCCTTTCGGTGCCCGCGACCCGACCCGAGGCCTTCGGGTTATTTCAGATCGAGGCCATGGCCTGCGGTGTTCCCGTGGTGCAGCCCCGGGTGGGCGCCTATCCGGAGATTGTCGCCGCGACCGGCGGGGGTGTGATTTACGACGGGACCACCCCTGCGGCGCTGGCCGGGGCGTTGGCGCCCCTGTTGACGGATCCCGCGCTGGCCGCGCGCTATGGGGCGGCCGGTCGGAAGGCGGTCGTCGAAACGTACAGCCTCGCCCGCATGGTCGCTGAGGTGATCCGCGTGTATCGTCAGCGATGAGGCTCCATAATGTGTATCAGGGACGGGCCTTCGCTGCTTGCTATGTGGGCAGTCGACTCCTCCACTTCTCCGGGTCTTGGGAGCAATGGAAGACCGAGTAGACGACGCAGCGATTCTGATTCGGCGCAAACTCGAAAAAGATGGCAAAGGGAAATCGACGGACAAGCGACCTGCGGTAAGACTCAAGAACCGTCGGATAGATGAGAGGGTTTCGCTGTATCGCAAGAAGGGCCGTCTCGACGCAGCGTAGAAACTCGCTGCCGAGTCCCGGCGATTGTTCCTCGTACCAGAGGTAGGCGTTCGCGGCGTCTGCCTTGGCTTCGGGGAGAAGGATGGGTGTCTCGGTCATCTCGGTTGGAGGATGGACTGCTTGACTTGATCCCAGGTTTCGCCCGAATCGGGATTCCGCAGGTAGCGTTCCTTCCGTCGGGCCAGTTCATCCTTCTGCCACTGCGGGACGGGAAGATTCGCATTACTTCGCGCAATGCTGTCCCACAGATCCTCCACGATCTGCACGCGTTCCGCGACGGAGAACGTCTCAAGTTCCTGAAGTGCTGTTGTCATGCGGGAATAGTACATCCCTTTGCGCTTGGGGACAATCCGTTTTCATCTGCCACCGAACGAATAGCGTTTTATGCCTCGTGCGGCAAGTGTATGACGAGTGCGGCAAGTGTATGACGAGTGCGGCAAGTGTATGACGAGTGCGGCAAGTGTATGACGATTGCTGTTTGCAAACAAGCAGCAATTAAATGCGTGAGAACCTGTAACCCGGCTATTGCAGAAGCCAGTCAAGCAAATAATGACGCGCGGTTTCTTGCACTCCGCCGGTTGAACCTGAACGTAAACTCATTCAAGTAGTCCTGAAGGTGTTCTTTGCCGACATTGCCCTTTCCACGATGCCGGAAAGGCGCTCCCGCCCAGGCCGCACCATAGCCCGACGCAGTTTGTGCAGGCAATACCAAGCCGTGTTGTAGCTCCGCAGACCAAGCAACCGCTGTAGGTTCTGCGCACTCATCCACTCACACACCCACACACTGTCATGCGCCCCCCCCCACACACACACGCACCCACGCACAAGCCCGGTCATTCGCTACTCGGCCTTGATATCGTAGGCGAACAGACGGGTGCCGTGTCGGATGTACAAGCGTCCGTCCGCGATGGACGGATGGGCCCAGTGCGGTCCGCTGCCGCCGCCTGGAATCTTGAACGACGAGACCATGTGGAAGTTATTTACATCGGGATCGACCAACCCCATCAGCCCCTGTTCCCCCAAGGTGTAGAGCATGCCGTCGGCAAACGCGAGCGAGCCCTTGCCCACCGCCCCGGTTTTGGCGACAACCTCCCCGGTTTCCAGCTTGAGGCACACCCATTGGTTGCGGTTGTTGCCATCGGCGGCGCCGTAGATCAAGCCGTCCAGCAACACGAGCCCGCCATGATGACAATCCAACGCCGAATCGCGCCAGGTCGATTTCACGCTGGCGCCGTCCTCGCTCAACAGGTACATTTCGCCACGCGCGCCGCCATATCCGGAGGTGACATAGATCCGCCCATCGGCGTACACGGGTGCGGTCGCCTGAATATTGTAGGAGGGAACCGGCGCGCGCGTCTCGCGCCACAGCAGTTTCCCGGTGTCGGCGGCAATGCCGACTAACGTGGTGCCCGTAAGCTGCACGATGATTTTCCGGCCGCCGTGCGTGATGAGGATCGGCGAGCAATATCCCGAGGGGTCGCCGAATTCCGCGCAGATCCAGACCGTCTCGCCGGTCTTCGGATTGAGCGCCACCATCCCCGCTTTCGGGCCGCCGGGGGTGAAGATCGCCAGGTCCTCCAGCACGAGCGGCGACTCCGTGATGCCCCACGTGATGTTGACGGCCCCAAATGTCGCCATCGTATCCACCGCCCAGATTTCAGCGCCGGTCTTCGCGTCGTAGCAGGCGGCTTTGCCATATCCGCTCATGAGGTAAACCTTGCCATTGCGCACTGTCGGCGTCGTGCGCGCCCCGCGGTATCCCCCCTCCCAGTCTTTTCCATAGGAGGTCTTCCATTGCTGCTTGCCATCCAGATCCAGCGCATAGAGGAAACCTTCGTTGCCCTCCATGCCCGTGATGTAAATGCGACCATCCGCGATCGCCGCCGACGCATACCCCTCGCCCAGTGCGTCGTTGACCCACAGTTGTTTCGGCCCCCCCTCCGGCCATGCTTTAAGCAACGCGGGGCCTTTGCCCGCCTTGCCGTCGCGATTCGGTCCCCGAAATTGAGGCCAATCGGCCGCGGCCGCCCGCACGGTTGATCCGAGTGCCGCCACCGCACACATGATCGCCAGATACAAAAACCCAAAACCGGATGACGCGCTATGTTCCCGCATACTGAACCCCTTTTCCTTTCGTCGAGAGAGACGCTTGCAAACACCCCAGAGGGGGTTTTGCAAGCGCCTCGAGAAGTAACGTGGCCACAGATGTTACCAAATACCCACTCCCTCCCTCCAGATCATTCGCTGCGCAGGGACGAAATCAATGGCCCGCGCAGCGCGGCCTGAATGGCCAGGCCGATCCAGAGCAGGCTGCCCGACAACACGGCCCCCAGCGTCAGCGACAGACCGGCCCACGGCACAACGGTTTCGGGTGAAAGCAGCGCGGGCGTCACGGCCACCGCCGCCGCCAACGCGCCCACCGCCACTCCGGCGACGGCCAGCGCGCCATGCTCCGCGAAGACCAGCAACACGAGGTGGAGGCGACGAAACCCGATCGCGCGCAACAACGCCAGTTCCGCTCGCCGTTCGAAGATGTTGCGCGCGGCGACGACGCCCAGCCCGGCGCTGCCCAGCAACACGCCCAACCCGCCCAACAGCATGAAGATCGAAAGGTAGGTGTTTTCCACGCTGTTGAAGCCCGCCAGACGGTGCGCCGTGGGCTCACAGGCAAGACCGAGACCCGACAGCCGTTGGGTCAGCATGCGCTCAAGCGGTTCGCGGCGGTTCGGGGGAGCGTCCACCAGGAGCACGCGGCTTCCGCCTGATGCAGGAAATCGCTCCTTGAGGTGCCGCTCCGCCACGATCAGATGCCCTTGAAAAACAGACGGCGCCATCCCGGCCATGAGCTTGATCGTGAACGCCCGGCCGGCCTCGTCCGTGTAGGTCAGCGTGTCGCCGACCGCCCGGCCCAAACTCCAGACGATGTCGGCCTGATTGGCCACCGCCGGAACGGTGTCCGGCCCCAGATCGGCATCGAGCGCGAGCCAGGGATGCCCGGGATCGACACCCGCCGCCAGTTGCAGAAAGGTGAAGGCGCCGCGGCGGTCAAAGTGCGCCGGATCTGCGCCCAGCAGGTGCGGTGTGGCCACCCGGTTGAGGTTGAGGCAGCTCGCGTCATCGCCTTCCCGCAGGCGGAGTTGCGTGAAGACAGCCCCCGTGGTCGCGTCGGCCGGCAGCTTGTACCGGGAGCGGCCGCGCGCGCTGTTCAGGTCGTCCACCAGCGGCAGCGTTGTCTGCCCCCACAGCGCGTAGCCTCCGGTCCCGCTCGCCCGGTCGCCTGGATCCCGGATCTCCCCGCGGCGGTTGGCGGCGACGGCGATGACGAGGAACACGCCGAGCGCGATGAGCGCGATGCAGGCCAGGCTGCGTCCGCGACGCAGGGCCGCGCCGCGGGCCACCAGCCGCACCGCGTTCAACGCCCGGCGCGCGACCGCCCGTTGCAGCAGGCTCATGCCACCGTGGGCCAGCGTGAGCAAGCCGGCCAGCACCAGACTGCCCGACGCGAAAAACGCGCCGGCGGCGGCGGTTCCCTGACGGGCGGGAACCACGACCGCGAGAACTGCGGCCGCCATCAGGCAGAGGCCGCCCGCGATCCACACCCGGCGCTCCGTGCGGCGGCTGCTGACACCCGCCTCCCCTTCGTAAGGGGCCAACCCGCGGATGGTCGCGCGCGCGTGTTTGCGAATCACCCACGCCATGCTCGCCATGGCCGCCAGCACGATGGCGACGCCGCCAACCGCCACCGAGACGGGCCGGATATGCATCTGAAAAGCCGAGGTGCGCACCGCATCACGCCAGACCGTCTGCAGCGCCCGCAGGACCCCCGCGTTGTAGCCCACGGCGAGGAATCCGCCGATGACCGTCCCGACCACGACCAACGCCAGCCCTTCGTCGAGCAGCAGGCCGCGGACGGTGCGCGACTGGAAACCCAGCGCCCGGAGCGTGCCGGTCTCTTCCGCGCGCTGCTCCACGCTGAACGCGAAGAGGAGCGCCGTCAGCAGAACGGCGGCGATGATCAGAAAGAAGCTCAACCCCGTGAAAAGCTGACCGAAATCGACCGCCTCGCGGCTGGCGGCCACGCCTGCCGCTCGCGCTGGCTGCACGACGAAACCCAGGTCGCGCGCGGGCAGTTCCCGGCGGATCGCGTCGGCGACCGCGGCGGCATCTCCCGCCGCCGCGGGAAAGCGCAGGGCCGTATAGGTGCCGAAGCGGTTGCGCCAGAGCCGTTCGCCGGCCGCCCGCGCGAGATACAGCTTGGGCAGCGGGCCGTAGACGTCCCAATACGCTTCATCACGATCCCGTATCCGACTCAGATCGAGCGGAATGCCGGGATCCCAGTCGCGACAGTTCGCGGCAGCGGAAAGGCCGGGAATGTCGGGCGTCAGGCGTCGGTCGGCTTCGGCAACGTCGGCGGTCGGTACGATGCCAGCGACGGTAAAGGTCTCGGTTTGCTCTTCCAGTTGGCCACCGGTATCCACCCCATAATAGGCCAGCGCCACCGGGCTGCCGATCGTGATCCCCAGATCTTCCGCCAGCCAGTCGTTGATCAGCACTTCGTGCTCCGCCAGCGTATCGGGGACGCGGGGCGGGCCCGCCGCACTCGCGAATGAATAGGGGGTGGTTCGGTCGCCGGAGGTGATGCGGTTGACAAAATACGTGATGATGGGAAAGGCCTCCGGCACGGCACGGCATGCGGCGGCGACGACGGCCGGCGCGAGAAACACCCGGTCGGACAACAACTCGACGCCCCCCGCGGGCAGGGGTGCGAGGCGCAGCCCTGCATCGGCAAGCTGCCAACACGCATCCAGCCGTCTCTGCACGGTCCCCGGGGTGGTGGTCCCGGCGCCTCGCTGGATCAACAGGACATTGGCGCGCCCCGCGATATCGAGTTGTGCGCTGAGCCATGACAGGGGAAGGAAGACGGTCGGCGGCGTGATTTGAGTGGTCTTGAGCGTGAACTGGCCGAACGCGCCGGGCCCCTGCACGCCGACCCCGCGCAGACGCCGCGACCAGACGTCATCTTCCCGCAGGGCGAGTGTCATGTCGACGGGGAGTCCGCCGGGTCTGCGCAGGCGCAACACAAAAGCGCCGTCCGGCGCAGCCCAGCCCAGACGGATGGCCAGGGCCTCATTCAACAGACAGGTGCCGTCCGCCAGGATGGGAGGAGCCGTGGGTTCGGGCGCCAGCCCCCAGAAGGCGTCGTCGACGCCGACCACCTGCACATCATTGACGCGGCGATCGCCTTCGGGCGACAGCGCCACCCCGTTGAGCAGCAGCACGGCCGCGATCCGGTCCGTCTCTCCCGCGCGCAGACGATCGGCCAGGTTCGCCGGGAATAACCGTTCCGGGGGCGCCACGACGAAATCGCTGCCTCCCAGCCGCGTCCACGTCAGGCGGGTGAGGCTGTGACGGACGGAATCGCCGACCATCAGCGCGCCGATCAGCACCGTCGATGCCAGTGCCGCCCCCGTCACCACGCCGAGATGGGTGCGACGGTAGAAGCGGAGGCTGCGCAGGAGATAATGGATCTGATTCATGGCCAAAGAAGGCGTCTGAGGCATCCCGATAGAAAGGCCGCCCCCATCGCCTAACCCCTTTCCAGTCTCCCGTTTTCGAGTCGATACACCTGCGTCATGCGCTGGGCCAGTTCCACGCTGTGGGTCACGACGAGAAGGGTGACGCCTTCATCGCGGTTGAGTTCGGCGAGCAGGTCGCCGAGCGTCCGGGCCGCCGCCGCGTCGAGCGAGCCGGTGGGCTCGTCGGCCAGCAGCAGCCGGGGCTGATTGATCAGCGCCCGCACGACGGCGGCCCGTTGCGACTCGCCGCCGGAGAGCTGTCCCGGGCGATGGTTCTGTCGGTCGCCGAGTCCGACGCGCGCCAGCAGCGCCCTCGCCCGATCGGCATCCGCCCGGCGTTCCGCGCGGGACCGGCGGGAGGCCAGCGTCGGGAGCAGCACATTCTCCAGCACGGTGCATTGCGGCAGCAACAGATGCTGTTGAAAGACGAAGCCGATCTCGCGGTTGCGCACGTCGGCCAACGCCTCCTCGGGGAGACGCCCGAGTTCCCGGCCGGCCAGCGTCACCGATCCCGACGTCGGCCGGTCGAGACCGCCGATGAGGTTCAACAACGTGCTTTTCCCGCAGCCGGAGGGGCCGATGATCGCGAGCGATTCCCCGTCATCCACCGTCAAGCTGATGCGGTCCAGCACACGGATCGCGGCGGGGGTGTCAAGATCGCCATAGCGCTTGCAGAGGGACTCCAATTCAAGGAGTGACATACTGTTTTTCAAGGGAGGGTTCCCGCGCAGAACGCGGATCGGCGTGCTGCAGGGCGGCGGCGTGACGGGGCCATAACCGGCCACCGTGCCGAGATCATCAGGCGGGGCTCCCATGCTCCGGGGTTGACTATAGCGTTTCGCATCGGCAGCGTCAAGGGACGCCAGCAATTCTAACACTGGCAGCCGCTATCGGGTTCCAAATCGGGGTCGGGGACAGAGAAACAGAGCGACCCACCCACGTCCGCGCGGGTGAGCAATACGGGAGCAGGCCATTGTCGGGGGTGTCATGGGATGAACTGCGACATGAAGGCCAGATACCCTCGCCGGCCACCGTGTTTGGTCCACTTGTTCACCGATTTGACAAGCCTCTTGAGACACAGAATGAGCGTGGGCACATCAAGGGGCTCACACGCTGGGACTTCATCGTGGGAAGGCGCCAAGGCGCTTCGCCCCAACCGCCATTCACACATCTGCTTCACGTCCCGCAGCAGTTCTGCCTCCAATCTGTCTGCTGCAACCGGCTTCGGAGACCGGCCGGTGATTTCCGCTGAGTATACTTGCAGCAACGTTTCATACGTCTGGAGGACGGCGAAGTCCGTCATCTCTGCGTGCTGCCTGTAAAAACGCGCAACGGCGAATTCGAGGTTCTGCATGATGTCCAGACGCTCTTCTTCTATTCTCATCTTATCCCTCCGTATCCCAACAGTGAGTCGAAATCGCTATCGGTATCGGGGCCGAATTCTCGCCTTATTCGTCGATCCCACACACACCCACACACACCCACACACACACACACCCACTCACCCACTCACCCACACGGGCGCATGCCGCGATTCCGGTCTATTCCCATTGGCGGGCGGCGGCAACCGCAGTGGGGCGGGTGGGGAGCGCGGCGAGGATGGCCCTGACGGGCAGGGTCTGGCCGGGAAGGATGAGATCGGGGCGGACATCGGCGAGCGGGGCGCAGACGAAGCGCCGGCGCGCCCATTCGGGATGGGGCAGGCGAAGCACGGGTCGGTCGGAGACGAGGTCTCCCACGTAGAGGATGTCGATGTCAACGGTTCGCGGGACGTGCCGTTCGGGTCCGCGGGTTCGGCCAAGCGACGCCTCGACCGCATGGACCGCATCGGAAAAGGCGTCGGGTGTGAGGCCGGTCCGGACCACCACCACGGCGTTGAGAAAAGCGTCGGCGCGCCAGGCCTCGGGCACCTCCACCGGCTCGGTCTCGTAGACCCGTGACGAGGCGAGCAGACGCGTTTCGGGGAGCGCCGCGAGGGCATCGCGGGCCGTCTGCAGCCACCCGAGCCGGTCGCCGAGGTTGCTGCCGAGGGAGAGGGCGGATTCAGAAGTCATGGGATTAACTCCAGCACATCCCGCATCGTATAGAGTCCGGCGGGTTGGCTGCGGATCCAGGTGGCGGCATGGAGGGCGCCGTTGGCGAAGGCTTCGCGGGACGATGCCTTGTGGGTGAGCTCGACGCGTTCGCCGTCAGCCGCAAAAATGACGGTGTGGTCGCCCACGACATCGCCACCCCGGATGGCATGAATGCCGATCTCCCCGCGGGGGCGTTCACCGACAATCCCTTCGCGTCCGTAGATGGCGACCGCCCGGAGGTCCACGCCGCGGCCGGCTGCCAAGGCCTCGGCGAGTCCGAGCGCGGTCCCGCTGGGCGCGTCTTTTTTGAGCCGGTGGTGCATTTCCACGATTTCGGCGTCGTAGACGGGGCCTAGGACGGCGGCGGCGCGGCGGACCAGATCGAGGAGGAGGTTGATGCCAAGGCTGAAGTTGGGAGCCCAGACAATGGGGATGACCTGCGCGGCATCGGTGACGCGCTGTTTCTCGTCATCGGTGAGCCCGGTGGTGCCGAGCACGACGGCCTGGCGGTTGGCGACCGCGCGGGCCAGATTGGCTGTAACGGCGGCATGGAAGGTGAAGTCGATGACGGCATCGGCATCGGCGGTCCAGGCCTCGGTGAGGGAAACCCCAAGGGGCCCGGCCCCCGCGACCACGCCGGCGTCGTGGCCCAGCGCGGGATGCCTGGCCTGTTCGCAGGCTCCGATCACGCGCACGTCCGGGATACGCGTGGCACAGCGGATCAACATTTGGCCCATGCGGCCCGCCGCACCGAGAATAGCGATTTTTGTCATGGGTTTTACACCAGGTTGAGCGCGTGGAGGGTAGACTCGATTTGCGCGCGGATTTTTGGGGACGCCTCACAGAGCGGAAGGCGGTAGCATTCGGGGCAGCGGCCGAGCAGCGCGAGGGCCGCTTTCACCGGAATCGGATTGGTGTCGATGAACAGGTCGCGGAAAAGCGGATAGAGGCGGCGGTGGGCGGCGCGGGCGGCGCGAAAGTCGCCGTCGCAGGCGGCGCGGACCATGTCGCAGACCTCGCGCGGCGCGACATTGGATGCCACGCTGATCAGGCCGACGGCGCCGACGCTGATCATCGGCACGGCGAGGCCGTCATCGCCGGCGAGGATGGCGAGGTCGCAGGCGTCGGCGATGGCGCTGACCCGCTCGACGCTGCCGCCCGCTTCCTTGATGGCGACGACCGTGGGGTGGGCGGCGAGCCGGGCGACCGTCTCGATGGCGATTTCGCGCGAAGACCGCCCCGGCACATTGTAGAGGACAACGGGAAGCCCGAGGTCGGCCACGGCGGAGAAGTGCCGAAAGAGCCCTTCCTGGTTGGGCTTGTTATAATAGGGTGTCACCTGCAGCGTGCCGTCGACCCCCATCTGTAGGACGCTCCGGGTGAGCAGGAGGGCCTCGGCGGTGGAATTGGCGCCGGTTCCGGCGATCACCTTGACACGGCCGGCGACGGCCTCGACCGCTGCCTCGATGACCTTCAGATGTTCATCCCATTCGAGGGTCGGCGATTCGCCCGTGGTGCCGACGGGGACAAGGCCATCCACACCCGATGCGATCTGCCAGGCGATCAGTGACCGAAGACAACCGAAGTCGATCGAACCGTCTTGGTTGAAAGGCGTGACGATGGCGGTGTATGTGCCGGTAAACATGATGATTCCTCCCCGGCCGAGCTGCGCGACAGCAGCAACTCTCCAGCCGTGGGAAAAGCATACGGGAACTGGGCTCGGGTGACAAGCCCTAGTATGCGCCCGTAGCAATTCTAACTCCGTTCTTGGGACATGGCGTGATTCTGTGCTATAGTTTCGATCTGCGTGTGAGAACGCCTCACGATTCAGGCGCGGCCCGGTCATTCTCGTGGTGTGCGCGGGGGCGGACGCCTGCAAACGGCGACAGGAGAGGATTTGACTTGTGAAGACACTCGAAGAGGGGAGCGAGCTGACCCTGGATTTCGGCAAACTGGTGAAGATCACCGAGACATGCAAGGACGCCATTCCGGTGGCCGTGCAGCATGCCGACACGCACGAGGTGATTCTCGTCGCCTACACCAACGAGCGGGCCATGCGGCAGGCATTCCGGGCGCGAACGCTTGTTTTGTGGTCCACCTCGCGCAATGAGCTCTGGGAGAAGGGCAAGACCTCTGGCGAGATCTTTGACCTGATTGAGGCGCGCGTCAACTGCGAGCAGAATTCGCTCCTGTACCGGGTCCGCCCCCGGCGCGGCGGCATCTGTCACACTCAGAACCGCGCGGGTGAACCGCGTAACTGTTACTACCGCCGAATCGACCTCGACACCCTCGCGCTCGAAAACCTCGACCCCTGATGCGCTACCGCTGCCCATTCTGCCGAACCGATCTGGGCGGGGAATTGCCCTCAGCCTGTCCCTCCTGTGGCAAGTCGCTGCGGGTTGCGACTGCGTCTGCCCCTGACGTGCGGCGCGCGCGCCGCCGGGCGTGCTATCGGATCAACCGTGAGGCCCATGTGAAGCTGGCCGAAATCCGCACGGCTCCCAATCCACGCGCGTTTTACAATCCGCGGGTGCTTTTCGGCGCGGTGATCCTGCTCGCCTGTCTTGGATCGCTGCTGATCGGCATGGCCGACCGGCGCGCCAGCGAGCCCGAGCCGGGCATTCCCCATCGGCGCGCCCTGCGCGATCTGAACGTGCTGGCGATCGCCCTCGGCCGCTACCGCTTCCACGTCGGCCGCTGGCCGAATGCGGAGACCTACGGCCTCCTGAGCCTGTGCAACGATTACCGCGAGCCCGGTTGGATCGGGCCTTACATCCGCCGCCTGCGCGACGACCCGTGGCACGGCCCGTATCATTATGCGCGGGAACCCGACGGATCGATCCGGCTCTGCTCCAGGGGGCCGGATGGGGAGCTCGGCACGCCCGACGACCTCCGCCCCGACCCCGCCGCGTTCGATGTCGGCACCGACTGGACCAACGGGTGGGTCCGCGCGATCGACCGCCTGCCCGGCGTCCGCATTATCACGTCGTCTCCGGAAACCGCTTCTCCATGAAATCACACCCCGTCAACCTCTGGAATTCCACCAACACCCTCGTCGTGGCTTGCGCCTCGGGCATGCCCGATCAGGTGGCGACCGAGATTCGGGCGCTCGGGTTCCCGGTGGGGGAGTGCGGCGAGACGACTGTCCTGACCCGCGGCACGATGATTGACGCCATGCGCCTGAACCTCTGGCTTCGCTCCGCCCAGCGGGTGCTCTGGCCGATCCGTTCGGTCCGCGCTTACACGCTGCTCCACCTGTACGAGGCGGTGGGCGAGATTCCGTGGGAAGACATTCTGGACGTCGACGGGCGGTTTTCCGTTGGCGCGCACGTCTGGGATGTGGACAGCATTCGCGACACCCGCATGCCCGCCCTGAAGGCCAAGGACGCCATCGCCGACCGTTTTCGCCGCGCCCGCGGCGCCCGGCCCGACTCGGATAACACCTTTGAAGGCGCGGCGATTTTCATTTACTGGCACGGGGACGACCTGCGGATCTGTATCGACACCACCGGTGAGCCGCTCACCCGGCGCGGCTACCGCCTGCAACCGGGCGCGGCCCCGATGCAGGAGGCCCTTGCGGCCGGCTGCGTCATCGCCTCGGGCTGGCAGGCCGACACCCCGTTTGTCGTTCCGATGTGCGGCAGCGGCACACCCGCCATTGAGGCCGCGCTGATCGCCCGCCGCCGTGCGCCCGGTTCGTTCCGCACCCATTTCGCCTTTATGGGGCTCAAGGGGTTTGGGGACAAAGACGACGCCGCTCAGACGCGCAAACAACTGACCCGCGGCGTCTGGATTCCGCAAGCCGACGGCACCGTCAAACTCGCCTCGGCCTCGCCTCTGCCGTCGCGCGGGCTCAAACCGGCCTCCGCTTGGCATGTGCTCATCACCCACGCACGCGCCAACGAACGGACCGACGGTCTGCCACCGATCATCGCCACCGATATCAACCCCGACGCCGTGCGTGGCGCCGAAGCCAACGCCGGTATGGCGGGCGTCCGCGAGATGATCCGTTTCTCCGTGTGCGACTTTGCCGACACCCCGTTGCCCGAGAACCCCGGCATTCTGTTTCTGAACCCCGAATACGGTGAGCGTCTGGGGACGGTCGAGGAGCTCGAACCGCTCTACGTCCGGATCGGCGCATTCATCCGTTCCCGTTGCGCCGGCTGGCGGACGTTCGTCCTGGCTGGAAACCGCGCCCTCTCGGTCAAAATCGGCCTCAAGGCATCGAGCTTGCGACCCGTCTTCAATGGCCCGATCGAGTGCCGGCTGCTGGAGTTTGAGGTGTACGGGGGGAAGCGGGAAGCGGAAAGCTGAAAGAGGAAAGCTGAAAGAGGAAAGAGGAAAGAGGAAAGCTGAAAGAGGAAAGAGAAAAGCTGAAAGAGGAAAGCTGAAAGCTGAAAGAGAAAAGCTGAAAGAGGAAAGCTGAAAGAGGAAAGAGGAAAGAGGAAAGAGGAAAGCTGAAAGAGGAAAGCTGAAAACGAAAGGGAATGAAAAGGGGTTAATTTCAACTTTCAGCTTTCAACTTTCAGCTTTTCCCTTAACCCGGTCACGCGCATGCGCAGGTCGTGATAGCGTTCCGAGAACCAGGGGCCGAGCTGGGCTTCCCGGTGGTCGAACCCAAACGCGCGGCGACTCACGGCCAGCACGGGCGGGGCTTGGAGCCTTTTGGCCACGCCGATCCCCTGATAGAGGTTCCACCACCGCTCAAGATCGGCGACAAACGCCTGTCCGTCCGGAAACAGCGTCGAGACCCGTCCTTCATAGCCGATGCGCGTCTCCAGCTCGCCGGCCTCGGCCCACTCCAGAATATCCTCGGGAGACGCCCGTTCCCAGCGCTCGACCCACGCGCGGAACAGCTTGTCGTGGTAAGGATAGATCAGGGGGTCGCCCTTCCCTTCATCCACCGCCTGCGCGGCGTTGAGCTCGGCGGATGGCGTAACCTTAAAGATCCCATCGGGGATCACTGGACTGTCATAAACTGCTGTGTTGAAGTGGTTTGCAACTGAGTAAACCTGCTCTTTCCAGAGGTCTCCCAGCGCTGCGAGCCACCCGCAGATGTCGCCGTAGAGGGTGCCATAGCCCACGGTGATTTCGGCCTTGTTGGCGTTGCAGGTGAAGACCCCGCCAAAGGCCGCCGCCGCGGCGGCGAGCACCCGGCCGCCCCGGTCGCGCGCCTGGATGTTCTCCAGATCGAGGGTGCTCAGCGAGAGGCGGCCGGCGGACGTTCCTCCGGGACCCGTGAGCGGCAAATGATCGAGCTGGCTCCGCGTCAGATCGACCGCCGCCGTAATCGGCACCTCGGCGTAACAGCCGCCGATCGCCTCGGCGAGCTGGCGTGCCAGCCCCCGTGTGGTCTGTGAGGAGTATGGGCCGGGGAGGTTCAGCAGCAGCAAATCCTCGGGGGCGACAATACGTCTGTAAAGGGCGGCGGAGAGGGCCGAGTCGATGCCGCCGGAGATACCCACCACCACCCGGTGAATCCCCACCCGCCGCAACAAGCCGCGCACACCCGATTCCAGAGCCTGCGCCAGTGCGGCCACGCTGTCGCGCTGCAGATCCACCGGTTCCCCGAAGTGCCCGCCGTCTGCCGGCAGAGAAACGGTCGCCACCGCCTCTTCGAATGGGGCGCCGGCCTGCACGGCGTTGCCGTGGCCGTCGTAGACGCAACTGGCCCCGTCGAACATGTAAACCGTCTTGCCGATATCCTGCACGCCGACGGTGTTGACATAGAGCAGCGGCAGTCCGGTGTCGCACGCGAGCTGGTTGAACACCCGGTTCCGCTTGTGGTTCTTGTCACAGGTGAACGGCGAGCAACTCGCGTTGATCAGGAAACGGGCGCCCTTGTGCGCCAATATCTTGGCCGGCGAGAAGGCGTAATCGGTGTCCCAGGCGTCCTCGCAGAGCAATCCGCCGATCAGGCCGAGCGACGTCTGCATCGGCTCGATCATCCGGTCAGGCGTGGTGCAGTTTTCCAACGCGAGCCGACGGGTGTCGAAAAAGTGGCGCACATCGTCAAAACAGCGGTAATTGGGAAGCAGCGTCTTGGCCACGAACGGCAACCGGGTCACGGCCGAGACGCAAAACCGGCCGTTTTCAGCGAAGAACAGGGCATTGTACCGCCGCACCCGGCCGTCCTCGCCCCGTTTTTCCCAATCGATGGCCACATTGCCGAACACGACGAGGATTCCCTGCGACGCCTCACGCAGCCGCTCGCCGCACGCCTCGCACGCCCGCAGAAACGCGGGACGGTCCCACATGTCTCCCAGCAAGTACCCCGGGACGGCCAGCTCGGGGAAGGCCACCAGCGCCATGCCGTCGGCCCTCGCCTGCGCCACCGCCTCGAGCATCCGGCGCGTGTTGGCCTCCGGTCGGCCCGGAAGCACCTCCAATTGCACCAGCCTCACCTGTACTGCGCCGTGCTGCGTCTGTGTCTGCATGTGTCTCTCGCTCCCGCCATCGGTTCGAACGTGTGTATCATGTGTCGACCGCGCATCCAGCCTGTTTCAGAAAGACCGGCACCCCTCACAACGCAACCAGCTCGGTGACCTGCCGGTGGTGCGTCATGACCACCCGCGTGGCTGACCGTCCGACACGGTCGAGGGCGGCGCGGGCGGCGCGCTTCGCGAGGGTTGCCGTGTTGCACGCCGCGCTCAGATGTGCGGGAAAGACGACCTGAAGCCGCGTCGAGGCCACCTCGGCGAGCAGGTCGCAGGCGTCTTCGTTGCTCAGATGGCCAATCCGGCTGAGGATACGCTGTTTGAGTGACCAGGGGCGGTCGGATTGCCTGACCAGTTCGACATCGTGGTTAAATTCCAGGATCAGGGCGTCGCAGTCGGCCAGCCGCCGGCGAATCAAGGCCGTGGCCATGCCCAGGTCGGTGCACACTCCCAGGCGGACCCGGCCGTCGCTCAGCACATATCCGACGGTGTCGGCCGCGTCGTGCGGCACACCGAAACTCTCGACGGTGAAGGCTCCCACAGCAAACGACGCCCCGCTTTCAAAGATATCCCACCGTGCCGTTCCGGGCACGCGGGTCGCCTGTTCGACCGCCCGGGCGGTTCCTTCATTGGCGACCAAGCGGAACGGGTGGCGGCGGGCGGCAGAGGCCAGCCCCCGGCAGTGGTCGGTGTGGTCGTGGGTGCACAACACGGCGGCGACCTCCGCGAACGACCGTTTGATCTCCGCCAGCCGCGCCTCCGTTTCCCGGAGACTCAGGCCCAAATCGACCAAAAGCTGCGTTCCACCGGAGCCCACATACACACAGTTTCCCGTACTGCCACTCGCCAACACACAGATTTGCACACCAGACCTCCCTTGGAACGGAAACAGTATACCCTATTTCTCGCCGGGCAGGGGGCATGAAAAATAATACTTTTTTATCATTATTAGGGTTGACAGCAAACGCAACCTGCCATACACTGGTCCCGACACTTGGTAATAACACTCTCCGCGAGGGGAGTTTTTGAAAATTGTTGACAGCCTGATAAGGAGGCAAACATGCATATCTCAAGACAGATGCTCCGACTCGGAGCGGCCGCAGTCGTTGTGGCGATCGGGTGCAATGCACTCGCCGCCCCGATCCTCTCGGCGTCATTCGAAGGAGCGGAGAATGGCAGCTTGGCGACCAACCTACCGGGGTGGTCGAGTGAAGGCGCGGACCAGTCGGTCATCACCAACTGGAACAACGCCTACGCGTTGGCCAGCACAGTGAGCCCGTTAACGAACAGCGTCTCACACACCAACGTGCTGCAACTCGCCACCGAGGGCGACATGCTGTCGCTCACCAATGGCGCGCCGGAAGACCTCACTGCGGGAAGCGTCTACGTTGACGGGATGATTCGATTTACCGTCAGTGACACAGACCCGGACTCGAACACCATCACCAACGACACGAAAATCGCTGTGTTTGTCAACAGCTCGAGCAATTTGGTGATCCGGCACATGATGTCCACCAATGCATATGGTGAAGGGGTCTGGTCTTTGGCTGATGTGGGAGTAACGAATTCTGTAACCGACAAGACGATCGATCCGGATGCGTGGTACCGTCTGACGATCCGGTTGAGAAATTCGTTATTCAAGGATCCGACCGGAAACGATTTTAGTACTGAATTCTTTCGTACGTACGGGGAAGTTCAGTTGAACGGCGTGATCATCACAAACGTCGCCACTGCTTACAGCAACACCTTGTTCTTTTCGTGCGCCGCAGTAGAATCTTCAGATCTGAACGCTGTCTCCCTCTCGGGCACGGGGTTCCTCGATGACCTCGTTGTGACGAAGGATGTGCCGGTGTTCCTGACCGCAGTGGTCTATGCCTACGTAATCGAGGAGTATATTGAC
>Ga0268276_1001252_pt1 | contig 25850 bp, 22 predicted proteins | sample saktaG_4_FD_190145 | JGI IMG/M metagenome (GOLD analysis project Ga0268276, IMG submission 190145) | Saline water microbial communities from Sakinaw Lake, British Columbia, Canada - sak_2010_1_5_45m | ecosystem: Environmental > Aquatic > Non-marine Saline and Alkaline > Saline ... | reverse complement strand
TTTTGTGAATCGTCGATATGACAATCACAGAGAAAATCTTTATAGATTTTGTGTTCGATCATTTATTGATTTGAAAGAAAGGATTATACCTTTCTTTCGGAAATATAAACTTCAGACTGCTAAGGCCAAAGATTTTGAAATCTTTGCCGTAATTATCGGTTTGATGGCAAAAAGAGAGCATCTCTCTGAAAAAGGGATTAAGAAAATAATCACTTTGGCTACGAAAATGAATACCAAGAAAAGAAAACAATTGTATCGAAAATCCTCAGACACTAATACGTCAGATCCCGGCCATAAGGTCGTGGAAAGATAGAGTGCGATCTGTATGGAGACATACAGTTGATAACTAGGTGACTAGTTATGTAAAAAACATTATAAGCGAAGTTCCTTGTCGGGTAAGTTCCGACCTGCATGAAAGGTTTAACGAGTAAACAACTGTCTTAAACTCTCCCCCGGCGAAATTGAAATGGCCGTGAAGATGCGGCCTACTTACTGCAGGACAAAAAGACCCCGTGGAGCTTTACTACAGCTTGACATTGAAAAATATAGAGGGATTGTTGAGAATAGGTGGGAGGTCGCCGCAAGGCGACCGTCAGTGAAATACCACTCTTCTTTTTATGTTTTTCTCACTAACATATGCTTCAAACGCATATTAGGACAATGTCTGGTGGGTAGTTTGACTGGGGCAGTCGCTTGCTCAAGAGTAATGCAAGCGTACCAAGGTCAGCTTAGCGCGGATGGAAATCGCGCTGGACGTATAAAGGCAAAAGCTGGCTTGACTGCGAGACTGACAGGTCAAGCAGGAACGAAAGTTGGTCTTAGTGATCCTCGGATCCGTCGTGGTGACGGACCGGGCTTAACGGATAAAAGCTACCCCGGGGATAACAGGCTGGTCGCGCCCGAGAGTCCATATCGACGGCACGGTTCGGCACCTTAACATATCGGGGTGTGGTAGAAGTAATTCTATCAGCCTGTTTACCATTTATTACTAGCTCATAACGGTGAACTCCTAATTGATTTAAAATCAATGGACAACACCGTGGGAAGTCTGGCAGAAGAAAAATTAACTCTTTTGTCATGACCCCGTAACGACTTATCCCGCCAAGTGGGATAGAGTTCTCTAAATTTTAGAGAGCTAAAACGCTAGCTCCTACTCCTTAATCGGTTGCTACCGATAAAGGACAAGAGGATGAAGGTATAGTCTAAACTTATAAGGAATTATAAGAATCAAATGCGATGTCGGCTCAGCGTATCCTGGGGCTGAAGAAGGTCCCAAGGGTCAACAAACTGGCCCTTACTGGCTTATATCGGTGAAACCCTACTTGACATTCGGGTAATCTTCGGATTATCTTAAAGTTAAGGGGTAATACCGAGGGAAGCTGAGGAAGTTTATGAAACTTTTGTCCTCCAAACAAGAAGAAGTTTTAATTGGAAGCATTCTAGGTGATGGATATCTGGAACTTAATGGCAATAATTGTCGCTTCCAGTCCCAACATTCTTTCAAACAGAAAAAATATGTGGATTGGAAATGGTCAATTTTTAACGGCTTTGTAAAATCAAAGCCAAGGCAAGTTGGTAAAGGTGATTATCGTTTTCGAACGATAAATAGTCACGTTTTAACTGCTTATCATGCTGTTTTTTATCCAGATGGAAAAACAAAAATTATTCCTAAAATGATTGCCAATCTTCTTGTTCATCCGTTAGCGCTTGCTACTTTCTATATGGATGATGGCAAGCGTCGACCAGATTGTCGAGGTTTTTTCCTCGATACTTTGGCTTTTACGATGGAGGATCAAAAGCTTTTAATAAATGCCCTTGAGAGAAATTTTGGTTTTAAAAATTTACGTTTACACTGGAATGGAGATGGTTATCATATCTATTTTCCAGCCAAAAACGCAAATCTTTTTATAAATCAAGTTAAACCTTATATTATTTCCTCAATGCGTTATAAACTTCCTTTAGCCCCGTAACGACTGATCCCCGTACCTTTGTTAATTTGTTAAAAGGTGCTGGGTGAGATAGGTCATTCTTTGATATTAATATCAAAAATCTATAATGCCTATCAGACGCCAGTCCTCCGCCTAAATAAATTTTTTGGCGGGGGAAGATATAGTCTACGCTTTTGGAAACAAAGGATTAATTGTGTGGTCTGTTCGCCCATTAAAACGCTACGTGAGCTGGGTTCAGAGCGTCGTGAGACAGCTGAATCACCCTAACATTTGGTGATTGACAACGAACTGTCTCTTCTTTCCGACGTAAAAAAATAATCTTTTTGTCCATAAATACTAATGAAAGAATATAAATCTGACTATATGCTGGAAACCCTTGTTAATGTGTTTCTACTAGTTTAAATAGTAACAATGAAACACCATTCATGGATATGAAGCAAGACAATCAGCAGGAAAGACTAGTCAATAAAATTGATTAGAATCCTCACAGGCCATACGTCAGAGACCTCCGAAGCTTTATGCGAAGGGGTCAAGATATGGTCGGACCCCCATAGTGATATGGGGAGTTGTGCAAAACAAGAAATGCCACAACTTTAATAACAATAATGTCGGTCTCTATCCGCAGTAAGCGTTGGATACTTGAGGGAATTTAACCACAGTAAAAAATGCTGCCTTGATGGGTAACTGTCAAGGTCACTCTTGCTCAAATTGGTGAAATCCTCTAAGATGATTTCGTTGGTCCTATTGATTTAGAGGACCACACCAAGGGAAGGTTAGATTCTTTCTCTATGACAGAAAAAGTAAAAGAAATATAATTATGATTTTGTCAAAAAAAGTTTTATAGAGAAAGGATTGATACCCCCTTAACGACTGATCCGGATCTATTTATTTTATGAATAGTGAAGGAGAGATAGAAGTCCACTCTCTGGATATAAAATCAGAGAAATTTATGGCTTCTATAACAAGGCAAGCTCCCTATTTATTAGGGATGAAGGTATAGTCTAACCCTTTAGTAATAAAGGAAAAAGTTGACGAGAGGACCTGGTTGAGGGAATCCCTGGTGTGCCAGTTGTTTCTATCAAGAGCAACGCTGGGTAGCTACATTCCTAGTGGATAACCGCTGAAAGCATCTTAAGCGGGAAGCCGCTCCCAAGATAAGGTATCCTTTGCTCTGACTTCACCGTCAGGGCGTGGATCACCCGTAGACTACGGGTTTAATAGGCTGGAGGTGTAAGTGAAGTAATTCATTAAGCTGACCAGAACTAACGATCAAAAAAAGTAGCTTTACATCTTACTAATTCTATTCACTTTTCAGAGAATAAAAAACAAAAAAATTTGTCTCGGTGATTTGAGCGTCGTCGAACTACCCCTTCTCATTCCGAACAGGGTCGTCAAAGGCGACAGCGGGGACGATAGTAGTTCCGCAAGGAACGGCGAAAATACCTCATTGCCGAGACATTTTTTGGCTAAAAAAAGTTGAGGCAAAAAGGTTCTGCCGACGTCACGTCGGGGGGTTCTTATTGCCGAGACATTTTTTTTGAGTTATAATAAGCAATTGAATAATTTTATTGAAAGCGAGGTAATCATGAGTGGTCAAATCAAAAAAAGCTCCGGAGCAGAAACAGATTAAAAAAGCTTCTTCCAAAGCTTCGGTTCTCAATTCTTCCAAATCTTCCCTCAATGGAACTCGGGGTGAACCCCAAACTATGGATGAGCTGTTAAAACAGACAAATTATAAATTTTATGGTTTCCGCAGGGGCGAAGTGGTGGAGGGCATCATTACCGAGAGGTCCAAAAAAACCATCTGGGTTGATATTGGCACCAAAACTGAAGGTTTGATTTTAGACAAAGTAATCAAGGCCGCCAAAGACTTTGTCGAGCAATTAAAAGTTGGCGATAAAGTGACGGTGGTTATTTATCAGCCTGAAAGCGACAATGGCCATCCGCTTTTATCTTTTAAAAAGACCTTAAATGATTATCTTTGGGTTGAGTTTGATGAGAAGTTAAAGAATGGCGAGCCAATCAAAGTCAGGGGCAAAGAAATTAACCGTGGCGGTCTGGTGGTGGAAACCAAAGGGGTTGCCGGTTTTATCCCCACTTCCTGTTTCAGCGCGACCTTTATTGGCAATCCTGCTTCCTTAATTAATCGTGACTTTGAGGCCAAGATTATTGAAGTTGATAAAGAAAAAAACCGGCTGATTCTTTCAGAGAAAGCGGTTAGCGAACAGGGTTTAATCAAAGAACAGGAAGAAATTTTGAAAAAAATTAAAATTGGCGAAACTTTTGAGGGGGAAGTGACCGGCGTCATGCCTTTTGGTTTGTTTGTTAAAGTAAAGTTGGATCAAGAAACCAAAAAAGCTAAGGAGAAGGAAATTCCGATTGAAGGCCTGGTTCATATTTCAGAGATTTCTTGGGAAAAGGTTGATGATCCGAGTAAATTTTATAAACAAAAAGATAAAGTCAAAGTAAAAGTCTTAATAGTTGATAAAAAGAGCGGCAAGCTTAATCTTTCGATTAAACAACTTCAGGAAGATCCATGGTTAGAGATTGAAAAGAAATATCCTTTGGAAGCCAAGGTAAAAGGTGAAATTACCCGCTTGGCCCCATTCGGTGCTTTTGTTAATTTAGGCAAAGGGGTTGAGGGTTTGATTCATATTTCCAAGATTCCTGCCGAAAAATCTTTAAAAGCTGGTGATAAAGTCAATTGTTTTGTGGAATCAATTGATAAGGCTGGAAGGAAAATGAGTTTAGGTTTGGTTTTGATGGAAAAACCGATTGGTTATAAGTAAAGGGCAGCTTTATGCCAAAAGTTTTAACCAAATTTATTTGCCAACAATGCGGGGCCGAATCGCCAAAATGGTTGGGCCGCTGTCCAGAATGCGGTGAATGGAACTCTTTGGTTGAAACCGTCATCCCCACCACTCGAAAGGGGATAATGATGGAAAAGGGAGAATCTTTAATCCCCCAAAAACTTTCTCAAATTAAATTTAGCAGTCTTGACAGAATGAAAACCGGTATGCCGGAATTTGACCGGGTTTTAGGGGGTGGTTTAATTCCTGGATTGATTGTTTTAGTGGCCGGCGAGCCGGGGATTGGCAAAAGCACTTTGATGCTTCAGCTGGCGGAAAAAGTCGGCGGGCTTTATGTTTCCGGGGAAGAATCACTGCAGCAAATTAAAATCAGGGCCGAGAGATTAGGTATCAAGAAAGAAAATCTTTTCTTTCTTAATGAAACCGATGTGGATTTGATTAATGAAACTTTTTCGGAAGACAATAAATTTAAAATAGTGGTTATTGATTCTATCCAGACTCTAACCACTCAAGATTTAACTGGCAGTGCGGGGGCGGTAGGCCAGGTCAGAGAATGTGCGGCTCGTTTGGTCAGAATGGCCAAGAAAAAAGGGTTACCAATTTTTTTAGTTGGTCATGTGACCAAAGAAGGAGCGGTGGCCGGACCAAAAATCTTGGAGCACATGGTTGACACTGTCTTGTATTTGGAAGGGGAGAAATTTGGCTCTTTCCGGCTTTTACGAACCACTAAAAATCGTTTTGGTGCGACCGATGAGGTTGGGGTGTTTGAAATGACTGACAAGGGGATGGTGGTCATTGAAAATCCCTCCAAAATCTTTTTGTCACAAAGGCAAAAAGGGGTGCCGGGTTCAATCATTGTCGCCACTATGGAAGGCACCAGGCCGGTTTTGGTGGAAATTCAGGCTTTGGTCACCCAAACTCAGCTGGCTATCCCGAGACGAATTGCTTCAGGGATTGATTACAATCGCCTACAGCTGACTTGCGCAGTGTTAGCCAAAAGATTAGGCTTACCACTGGGCTCTTTTGACATCTTTGTCAATGTGGCCGGGGGATTAAGGATTGAAGAACCGGCGGCCGACTTGGGAGTCGCCTTGGCGATTTTTTCTTCCTTTAAAAATTTATCTTTGGATAACAAAACAATTGTTTTTGGTGAGTTGGGTTTATTGGGAGAAATAAGAAATGTTTCTCAAACCAGCCAGAGAATTAAAGAAGCCAAACGCTTAGGTTTTACCAAAATTATTAGCCCTGATAAGTATTCTTCGATTAATCAGGCAGTTAAGGCTTTAAAAGAATAAAGGGGAAAGCGTGATGATTTACGTAGAGCTGAATCTCTGGAAAAGAATTTGCTTAATTAGTGATTGGTAGGGGATATCTCTTTTGTGAGCTTCTATCTTTACCCGTTCAATCAGTGATTGTGGTAGACGAATAGTGATGGGTTTGCTTGTTAGCTTTAGATTAGGGAAACTAACCTTTTCCAATTTGGAATAGTCAAGATATTCTGTTGAATCTACTTTTTGCCAGAACTTTCTTTCTTCCTTTTCTGATTTGAATTTAGGGATTCTTTTCAATTTTTGATTCATATTTTTTCCTTTCTTTTTCATTTGCCTTTCGGGTGGAAATGATTCTGATTTTGTTTTTTCTAGTGACAAAAACAACAAATAATATTTTCTTCTCAAAGGTCTTTCCTAGAGCAATATACCTCGCTTCTTTTTGTGAATGCCCAATATCTCTGAGAATCTTTAATTCTTTATCTAAAAAAATTTCTTCTGATTGTTTTGGACTAATACCTTTATCCCACTCAAAATACTTAATCTTACCCCAATCAATCATTGTCAATATTCTATACATACAAAACTAGCTTATCAAGAGGTAATTTTTTGGTTTTTTTATTTATCCACAATCAATAAATTTTGTTAAAAAAGGTCAATTATGAAGCTAAAATTAATGGCTATTTTTCTATGGGTTTTGCAGATTTTTCTTATTTTTTTCTTATAGGCTTGACAATTAAGAAAGTTTGTGGTAAAAACAAAGAGCATTACTATCGCTGGTGAGTTTGACGTCCCCACGAGTAGCAATGCTCTCTGCATCCGATTGTTAAATCAGGACAGGTGATCTAACAATCAGTTTGAAAATAGCACAAGAAAATTTTTTTGTCAAGAGGTTGACTCCAACATGGAGGGTGAGATGTAGGGCAGGCGTTTCACCCTCCATATTGGGGTTAATCATTTCGTTTTGGCCCTTGACAAGAGATTTAAGTTTCTGCTTAAATCAACTTAAAGATTGGTTTTGTGATTCCTCTTTAATTTCATTAATTTATGGTAACAAAGAAGGACTTAACTGTTGAAGATGTGGTTGGTTCTCCGGTAGAAGAAACTTCCATTCAAGAAGAAGAAAAACCCAGGGAGAATGACCAGACAAATGGCTATAATTTTAATGGCGTGGTCGATAACCGCGTCATTCCTGACGCGGGCGTCCCCACTCAATATATGGAAGGAATTTTAGACGTTTCTCCTGAAGGGCATGGCTATTTAAGGCCCAATTTTTCTCCCTCAGATCACGATGTTTACATTTCTGCTTCACAAATCCGTCGTTTTAATTTACGTCCTGGCGACATGATTGGCGGCCAGGTGAGAGCCCCTAAGGAAAAGGAACGTTATTATGGTCTTTTAAAAGTCGAAAAAGTTAATGAAGTTGATATTGAAAAACTAGACCAAAGACCTAATTTTGAAAGCTTATTGCCTCTTTATCCAAATACCCAGATTAAATTAGAAACGGGCAAAACTCCTTTATCAACGAGAATGATTGACTTAATTGCCCCCATTGGCCGAGGGCAAAGAGGTTTGGTTGTTTCTCCGCCTAAAGCTGGCAAGACTTGGCTTTTAAAAGATATTGCCAATGGGATTTCGACCAATTATAAAGATATTCATTTAATGGCGGTTTTAGTGGGGGAAAGGCCGGAAGAAGTCACTGATATTTCCCGTTCGGTTAAAGGCGAAGTTATTGCCTCTAATTTTGACGAACCGCCAGCACATCAAACCAGAGTGGCCGAAATCGCTCTGGAAAGGGCCAAAAGATTGGTGGAGATGGGCAAGCATGTTTTTATTCTTCTGGATTCAATTACTCGTTTGGCTCGGGCCTACAATCTTTCCATTCCTACCTCAGGGCGGACTTTAACCGGTGGTTTTGATCCGGCCGCTTTGTATCCCGCCAAACATTTCTTAGGTGCTGCCAGAAATATTGAAAAAGGTGGTTCGTTAACCATTATTGGAACAACTTTGATTGAAACCGGCTCCAGAATGGATGATTTGATTTACGAAGAATTCAAAGGAACCGGCAATATGGAACTCCATTTAGTCCGTTTTTTGGCGGAAAGAAGAGTTTTTCCGGCCATTGATATTCAGCGTTCCGGGACTCGCCAGGAAGAACTTCTGTATGACAAAAAAGATTATCCCAAAATTGTGACCTTAAGAAAGATGATTGATATGCTGGGGGCAGAGGAACGAACAGAAATTATTCTGGAGAGATTAAGTAAAACCAAAAGCAACCAAGAATTCCTCAAAAACCTTAGTACCGTCTAAGCCTTTAATTTCTAATTTCGAGCTTTCCCCATGTTGTTATAAATAATGCGTATTGACAAAACATTATTTAATTAGTATTATAATGGATATATGCAAGACATTGTTTCGATTACCAGTCAGGGACAACTTACTATTCCTGTGTCTATCAGGCGCTCTTTCGGTATAAAGGGTTCTGTAAAAGCGATTATTAAGAGGGAAAATAATCTTATTATTGTCGAACCGAAAAAAGATTTTTGGTCACTTGAGGGATCTTTAACTTCTGAAGTTAAATTATCTGATAAAGAATTACAAGAGGCGAGAGAATCGTTTTCAAAAAATTGGCCTAAAGTATGAAGGAAGAAATTGTTGATACTAATGTCCTGCTAAGATTTTTAGTTGGTGATGACAAGCCACAGCAAAAACAGGCAAGCAATTGGTTTTCTCAGGCAAAAAGAGGGAAAAGAAAATTTGTAATTAAAGCAATAGTGATTGCAGAAACCTGTTTTGTATTGGAATCATTCTATAAAAAACGAAGAGATAAAATTGCTGATGTTTTTGAGGTTTTTTTAGCTCAATCTTGGTTAGTTGTTGAAGAAAGAAATATCTTGCTCTCACTTTGGGCTTGGTATAAGAACGGCCTTCATTTTGTTGACAGCTATCTGCTTTCTTGGGCGAAGAACAATAATTCATCAATCGTTTCTTTTGACAAAAAACTAACAAAAAATTCTGGGTGTTCCCTTTGAAAAACTTGACCGCAATTTGGCTTCATGCTATGCTGTTTGAGCAATGAAAAATTCTTCTTTGAGAGAAGATTTACAAAATTTTTTTGTTAGTCTTTTTAACTACTTCAAAAACAAGATTTTAAGAAGTTTTCGCTGGGGGGAAAATATTAAATCTTCCCTGGCGGCGGGTTTATATCAGCAAAGGGGTCGTTTTACTCGCCCCTTTGTTCATTCCGGCATGGCTTTTTTAATCATTGGGGGAATAACTTTGGGCCCGGTTTTAATTGCCGAAAATTTAAACAATCCTTGGCAGGAAGAATCACCCTCAGCCACGGTTTTAACGGTGGCGATGGCGGAGACAGACACCGCGACTTTGATTTCGCAAAAACCTAGAGCCGAAGCAATTGAATATAAAGTTGTCTCAGGGGATACCATTTCGACGATTGCCGAAAAATTTGGTGTTTCGGTTGATACTATTATTTGGGAAAATGATCTCAAATCAGTCAAGGATGTTAAAAGCGGCCAAACTCTAAGGATTTTGCCGGTTTCCGGGGTTTTGTATAAAGTCAAACCGGGAGAAACGGTTTACACGATTGCCAAAAAACTCCAGGTTGATCCTCAGGTGATGGTTGATTGGCCTTACAACTCTTTTGCCAATGATGAGACTTTTGCTTTGGATGTTGGCCAAATTTTAATGGTTCCGGAAGGTATTAAACCTAAGGAAACCCCGGTGGCGCCAAGAAGAATTTACGCCACTATTCCTGGAGCTGGGTTGGGAACTGGCCAGTTTGTTTGGCCGGTTGGCGGTTCAATTTCGCAAAATTATTCTTGGTATCATAAGGGAATTGACATTGCTAACCGTGGCTTGCCGGATATTGTCGCTTCTGACGGGGGAACAGTTATTGTGGCCGGTTGGCCAACACCTTGGGCTTACGGCAATCACATTATTATCGATCATGGCAATGGCCAGCAAACTTTATATGCTCATCTTTCCCAGGTCTATGTTTCTGTCGGTCAAAAGGTTGCCCGCGGGCAAACAATTGGCAAGATGGGCTCGACCGGCCGTTCCACCGGCCCCCATCTTCATTTTGAAATCCGAACAAGTGGTTCAGCTCAAAACCCGCTGAATTATTTGAAATAAATAATTGGGCCCATGGCGAAGCAGGTATCGCGTCTCGATGGCATCGAGAAGATCGCCGGTTCGAGTCCGGCTGGGTCCACCGACTGTAATTTTTAATTTCTAATTTTAGAATTTTTAATGAATTTTCAATTTATTAATTTTTAAACATTAAGAAATTAGAAATTGATTAGAAATTGGAAATTTTAAATTGGAAATTGTTTTTGGGGCTATAGCTTAGTTGGTAGAGCGCGGCATTCGCATTGCCAAGACGCCGGTTCGATTCCGGCTAGCTCCACTTTCATAACTTCTTCTTTATCTCAGCAATAGTCAGACGTTTTTTGTTTTGTAATCTTCTTATCTCTTCTGCTTTCTTAATCATCGAAGGCTCGTATAATTGATATCCCCCTTTGGTAAAATCTTTAACGGTTAAAAGCCCTTCCTTTGTCCAAAACCTGATGGTATAAATTGTTTCTCCTGTCTGCTTGGCTAAATCTCCAATCTTAAGAAGAGTTACTTCAATTGACTCAAGATAAATATTAAGTGAATAATCTACAGCTCCATAAATAAGTTCGTAATAATCATTTAGACTTCCTCCTGTTTGTGCCTTTTCTAGTGAGTTAATATATCTTCTTCTCTCTTCCTTCTTAATAACAGCCGGGGGGTAACCTTCCTGCATTAAAAGGAGGTTCATTAAAAGTCTTGCGGTTCTTCCGTTTCCATCAATAAAAGGGTGAATACTAACCAACTTGTAATGGGCGTCTGCTGATATTTTTACTGGGTGGTCTTTGCTAGGGGAGTGTAACCATTTTTCAAAATTGTCCATGAGTTTTGGCACGTTTGCGGGATTAGGCATGATGGTGGTTGTTCCAGCTATCCTCACCGGCACATTTCTATATCTTCCCGCATTGGTGTCGTCTATTTTGCCAAGGATAATTCTCTGGATGTCTAAAATGTCTTTTTGAGATATATCTTGGCTCTTTTTTTTAATAAGACTTTTAATAAATTCGAGGGCTTGGGCATGATTTATTGCCTCAAGGTGTTCCTGAAGTGTTTTTCCCTCAACCGTAATCCCTTTTTCAACCACAAGCGCAGTTTCATTTCTAGAAAGAGTATTACCCTCGATGGCGTTTGAGTTATAAGTTAGTTCTACCCTAAACCAGTCTTCCAGGTTTTTAACCAACTCCGGAGGAAAGGGCCTGAATTTATCTAACCTTCGTTTTTTTTCAGTTAATTGTTTTAGTTTGTCATCCATAGTGGGTTGATAGTAAATAGTATAAAGCATTGCTAAATGGTTTGTCAAGGACTATCCACCAGCTTGACTTTTCTTATATAATCTTATATAATCTTATATATCTAAAGGAGAAGATTATTTATGGATGAAAAAAATCGTTTTGAGCAAAGACTTCAACATCTGTCACCGGAAATTTGGACAAAAGTTGCCCAGATTGATGAGTTGAAGGGGCAGTGGCTGGCTGGAGCTCGTTTAGCCCCGCAGGTTTTAGAACGTCTCAAACAATCGGTTTTAGTGATGTCCACCGGGGCCTCGACTCGTATTGAAGGAGCACAGTTGACTGATGAGGATATTGAAAGATTATTACGGGGGATTGATATTCAAAAATTTGCCGATCGCGACAAACAAGAGGTAAGAGGCTATTTTGAATTATTGGCGAATATTTTTAATTCTTACTTATTATTAAAATTTTCCGAAAACTTAATTAAACATTTTCATCAGGAACTGCTGAAGTATGTTGAGAAAGATCGATTCCACAGGGGGGAATATAAAAAACAGGAGAATAAAGTTCAGATGATTGATGGTGCCGGTAAATCAATCGGTGTTCTTTTTGACACAACGCCAGCCTATCTGACAGCTAAAGAAATGTTTGATTTGGTAGGTTGGACACAAAAGTCATTGATTCAGAAAAAATATCATCCCTTATTGGTAGTGGGGAATTTTTTAGTTGAGTTTTTACAAATCCATCCTTTTCAGGATGGGAATGGTCGACTTTCTCGTCTTTTGACAAATCTTCTTTTACTTAAAGAAGGCTATCTTTATCTGCCCTATGTCTCTCATGAGAAACTAATTGAAGATAATAAGGCGGACTATTACTTAGTCTTGCGAAAAAGCCAAAAAACTTTCAAAACAAAAGTTGAGGATATTACTCCGTGGTTGGATTTTTTTTTATCGATTTTTTTTAAGCAGTCAAAAATGGCTCTTGATCTTTTATCGAAAGAGACGATTGAAAAAATTCTTTCTCACAAACAATTGCTTGTCTGGCAGTATTTGCAAAAAGTGGAGACAGCTTCTCCCGGTCAGATGGCCAAAGAGACAAAAGTTGCCCGGCCAACGATCAACCAAGTGTTAAACAAACTTTTGCGGCTCAGAAAGATTGAGAGGATAGGCTTAGGAAGAACCACGCGCTACCGAAAAATTTAAGACTGACTAAAGATTAAGAAGACTTCAGTTTGTAATAAGTCGCTTTCCCTTTACCTTTCCGCACAATTAAATTCATCTTGAGTAATTTTTGGAAATCTAAAGCCCTAGTTGCTTTGGCTCTGGTTGTCATCTGGGCATAGTCTTTATTGGTAATAAATCCCTTGTTTTCAATGAAGTCAAGGATTTTTTGATGATGGGGCTGAAGTTCGGTTTCTGGACTGATAGTTGAAGTCATTAATATTTTTTTAACTCGCAGGAGTTCGTCGATAATTCCTTCGATAAAATACTCCAGCCAGGGAGTGAAATCAATATGTTTAACCAAATCATAATAATTACCCTTGACTCCCACGTTTTGGAAATATTGAGTCACATTTTTATTGTAATAATTCTCAAAACTAAAAAGATTAAAGGTATTGAGTCCTATTTGAGCCAGTAAAATCTTTGTCAACAAACGGCAGGTTCGACCATTACCATCCATGAAAGGATGAATAATAACAAACTGCTTGTGAAAGAGGCCGGCCATAATTAAAGGGTCAATTGACCCTTTTTCTTTATGAATAAAAGCGATTAGATCTTCCATAAGAGATTTTACCTCATTTACTTCTGGAGGAAGGTAGATTGTTTTGCCGATTCTAGGATCATTAACGAAAACCGGTTTGGTTCTTAATTTTCCTGTTTCGCAGGGGGATAATAATTTATTCATAACCTGACTATGAATATCAAGAATTAAATCCAAATTTACTGGTGAAAGATTTTTATTAAGTTTATTATTTAATTTTTTTAAGGCGGTGTTGTAGTTTAAAACTTCTTGCTCACTTTGTCTGGCATTTTTGGGAGTAGATTTGAGGATTTTTTTAACTTCGGTCAGAGGTAAAGGATTTCCTTCAATCGAAGTGCTGGCGTAAGCAGAGACCTCTCGGGCAGACCGCTCTAATTCAAAAAGGACCACATGAGGGAAACTTTTGTTATTAAGCTCCTCGATAATAATGCCGATTTTTTTAATATTAGCCAGAAGTTTGTGGGTTATTGTATATTTTGGATTAAATACCATAGTCGAATTATAAGGAAACCTTGAAATTCTCCCTATAGTCGAATTATAGACGATTTTTGGACGATTTGCAATGAAACTTAACATCTACTTGACAATTGTTAGGTTTTACTTGTATAATCCTTACATCTATTAAAAGATGTTAGGTATATGAAAATCGGAAAATTAGTCCAACAACCCTCAGGCTACAAGGCGTTTATTCCTGATAAATTTCCTTCTGAAGAGCAAATTATCTTGAGTAATAAGACCCAGCAGCTTCACGCTAAGGCTGTCTTAATGATAGGTAAATTGGATGGAGTTACCCAGTTACTTCCAGATCTTGACTTCTTCATTTTTATGTATATCCGTAAAGAAGCCGCCAGATCAAGTGAGATTGAGGGAACAAAAGCTACTATAGTTGACGTTATCAAAAGCGAAGCTGAAATAGAAACTGGCAGATTTCCTCAAGATGTTGAACGAATCATTCACTATATTAGTGCGATGGAATATGGTTTGAAACGGCTTGAGACATTGCCTCTATCATTAAGATTTATTCGTGAAATTCACAAAGTTTTAATTGAGAAGACTATAGATGCCCCAGGAAAAACTCCAGGAGAGTTTCGAATATCACAGAATTGGATTGGGGGAGGTTCTCCCAACACAGCCAAATTTGTTCCACCAACTCCTTTGGAAATGCACAGATGTCTTAATGACCTTGAAAAGTTTTTATATACAAAAGATGGATATCCTCCCCTTATTAAAGCAGCCCTTGTTCATGCGCAGTTTGAGACAATTCACCCTTTTCTTGATGGTAACGGCAGGACTGGGAGATTACTCACGACTTTTTATCTGTGTAAACTAGGAATCTTGGAGAGACCAGTTCTATACCTTTCCGAATACTTTTTGAACAACCAAAAAGCATATTATGATTCTCTACAAACCTATCATCAGGAAGATGCTGATGTCTCAGGTTGGCTTGATTTTTTCTTAGATGGTGTGGCAATAATTGCCACAGAAGCTATAGAAACATCTAAAAAAATAAATATTTTAAGGCAAAAAGATGTAGTTAAAATTCAGTCGTTGGGAAGACGAGCTAAAACTGGTGTAATAGTGCTGGAGAAATTATACAAACTGCCAATTGTCAGTGTTAAAAAGATTGAGGAATGGACTCAACTTTCTCGTCCTCAAGCAAATGATTTGGTAAAGAAATTAGTTGAATTAGGGATACTCGAACAAAGAGATAAAGATATAGAATATGGACGGGAGTTTTGGTATAAAAACTACCTGAATTTATTTATTAGCAAAGCAGAGGCTCGGAGTTCGGAAACCTAGGTCATCGTTCAAGGAAATCTTTTAAAGATTAAGGAGCCGCTTGTTCTTGAGGCAATTCAATCGGTGGGGTAATCACCGGTGAGGGATAGGGTTCAGGTTCAATTAAAGGCTCTTGGGTAGGAATAGGTTGTGGTTGGGTTTTTAATTCAGCCTCTTTGGTTGCTTCTTGAACAGGAATTTTTTTAATCAACTCATCAAGTTCACCTCTGGCTTTATTGTAATCCTCAGAAGTTGTCGGCACCAAGCTTAAGGTTATTTGCATCGCCTCGTGGGCTTTTTGCCAATCACCCTTTTCGCGATAGGCAGCCGAGAGATTATAATAACCATTGGCAAAATTTGGCTTAATATCAACCGCTTGCTGGAAAAAGCGGATGGCTTCATCATAATTTTTCAAAGCATAATAAAGACCGCCTAAATTCAACTTTAAGTTGGGATTAACCGGATCAAGTTTAATGGCTTGGGATAAAGCCGTGATAGCCCACTCATCAGCTCCCTGGGCAAAATTAATCAATTGGCGATAGATGTTGGCCAGATTTTCCCAGTTAACGACTTTATTTTGATTTAAATTTACCGCCGCTTTAGCTTCTCTGATGGCCTGTTGAACTAAAACAGTAATGCTTTGCCGATCCTGATCCGAAATGTTTGCTCTTTCGGCCAAAGAATAGGCTAAGGCCAGATTAGTTTGAGAGTAGGCCAGGCGATAAAGGTCGTTAAAGGGATTTAAGGCAACGGCCTTAACTTGATTATTGTAGGTTCCGGTACCGTCATTTTGAGCCAAAGCGTTCAACGAACGGCGGAAATAAACATCCGCCGCATAGGCTCGGCCAAATAAATAAAAATTGCCTAAAATAGCCATAGTAACAACCGCTAAAATAACCCAAGGGGTGGTTTTGGAGTTTTCCGAATATTCCCCGGTATTTTGCTGACCGGTCATTAATAAAGCTAAAAAGACATAAAAAACAAAAAGCAGCAAGAAATTAGCCGGTAGGAAAAGAAAAATAACAAGAATTAAGAAAATTGGAATTAAAAATTTAGATGAGATTTTAATGATTTTCCAAACAAGCCATAAAAATGCCCCTAATCCCAAAATTCCAACCGTGGTTAACAGATGAAAATAATAATTGCCGGAAAAACTAAAACGTATGGCCCAGAGGTTGCCAAGATTATAAGCAGCCGGCCGGAATTGAGAAAAGGCGTCCGGAAAACTCGTGGGGCCGACGCCCAGCAAAAACAAACGCCAGTTTTTAAAAGTTTCTACCGCAATCGCCCAAGAGGTGGAGTAGGGAAGAAGAAGGGGTTTGGTAGGAATAAAAATCTGCCAGAGACCAATTCCCAAACCGGCTAAAATCAAAACTCCGGCAATTACATAAAACCAGGGTAAGCGATTTTCTCTGCGCCAGGTTAGATAAACTTGGGTGGCGGTGAGAGTAAGAACAAGAGTGAGAAAGGTGGCAAAAGGGATTAAACCACCGGAAGGAAACCATTTATTTATTGTCTGGAAAGCTTCAGGTGAGAATTTGGAACTAATGAATTGGGAAAGAGAGAATAAGGCTAAAAGACAGGCACTGGTAATTAAGCTATTAAGCAATTGTTTGGAGTTTTCTTTAAGATTGTTAGTAATAATAAAGTAGAGTAGGGTTAAACTGATAATTGTTCCCGTTCCTCCTGGCATCCAAAGGGTTTCCCATTTATTAGTTGAGGATAAAATAGTTGAAAGAATAAAAGCTCCGGCAAAAACCAAAATTGGTAAATCAAACGGCGTGCGGCGAAAAACAATTTTTTTCTCCAAGGCCATTTTCAAAAGCCAAACAACCAACATCACCGAAACCAAAACCACCAGCAGAATATTTTTATTAAATTCATAAAATTCATAGGTAAAAGGGAGGAAGAATAAAGGAATAAGCCCCACTAAGACGATAATTACCCATGATATAAGTTTATCGATAATTCTTACCGCTTTGTTTTCCATATTAGTTTAATATAGCAGGTTAATTTTCAATTTTCAATTTCCAATTTTCAATGAATTTCTAATTTTTAAATTTTTAAACATTTTTTCCTTTTAATGAAGAAATAATTTTTGAGAAAATGAAAGTTAACTCTTGGGTTTCTTTCCAAAGTTCTTTGGCCTTATCTCTTACTTCCGGATTAGTTTTAACTAACATTCTTAGCCAGAATTTGGTTTCATTAGCCTCTTTTTTACAAATATAAATTTTGTTTCTGAAATCCTGTTTACTACTGGCACCATTGGCTTCGCAATAATTAGCCCCAATACTGGTGGCCGATCTTATTAGTTGAGAAATAATTGGTTTATTAATAGTATTTATTTTGATGCTTTTACAGAATCCAATGATTTCTTCACCGAATTTAGCCGTTCTTTCCTCTAAATCGTATTTTTGAACTTGTGAGAAAACAAGGCTTCCTTATTTTTGTCCGTTTTTAATCATTTTATAATTAAAAATTGATTAGAAATTAAAAATTTAAAATTAGTTAATAATCCACCAGTTAAATTTAATTTCTTTATCAATCGGGGTATCAACTCCCGCCTTGAAAAATTCTCCGGATTTTTTTGATCGTCTCAAAATAGTTAGCGGTGTCTATGGTAAAAAATGTATGAGGTAAGGGAAAGATGTTTTTCTTAATGTTTTTTCCCGATATTTTTATTTCCACGGACAAGTAGTGTTTGTAATAATTCCCCACAATCAAATCGACTTCCCGGCCGCCATATTCCCGGTAAAAATACAAGTTTTGGTTGGCATGAAGGCTTTTCCGTCCTTTTTCCAGTTCCGAGACGATGAAATTTTCAAAGACACCGCCCTTGTCAGGCCGCAGGTTTGTTTCCCGGAAATCTTTGACCAGAATGTTACGAATACCCAGATCATAAAAGAACAGTTTTCTGTTTTTGGATACCACCCGCCTGATATTGGTTTTAAAAGAAGGCAAGGGGATAAGGATATAGTTTTTGATGAATATTTCGATATAGTTGGCAACCGTACTGACATTGGCTTGCAGACTGTTGGCAATTTCTCGGATCGAGACTTCAGAGCCGAGCTGAAGAGCTATTTTAGTGAGTATGTCTTTTGCCAGCTTTTGATTTTTCAAATCATATATTTTCGCGATATCTTTTAAGACGTTATACATTTTAACATTAAATTGTATGATGCCAATATGTAAATTACATTGATATTATTCACTGATGAAGATTCTAATAAGTTTTCCCTTTATTTGAACGTTAGTGAAAACAAAGCTTCTTTATTTTGAGTCTTCGAAAGACAAGATTTTTTAATTGAGTGTCAGCGAAACAAGCTTTGCTTAATTTTCCCGCATTTGATGCGAAATGTTTACGAGCAGGGGGAAGTTTATCTTGTATTGGCAATTTTAGTTTGAGATAATAAATCTGGCGTGGGCTTGGCAGGTTTGCTAGATTGGATTGATAACCCAAATCTACCGGGTTCAACTCCCGGCAGGTCCACGCCCAAATTATTTTGGCCCTTGACAAACTTTTCTTCTTTTGTTATATTACTTCCAAGGTTATCAATCCAATCTATTAGCAGATCTGTTAGATTTACCAATGCCGCTCTTTGAGCGGTTTTTTGGTGATTTTCCGGTCGTTCTAGAGGTGTTTTGAGTAAATCCCTGAAACAATCTTTCGCTGTCATGCTGAATTTGGTTCAGCATCCAATATCTAATTAATAATCCACCAGTTAAACTTAATTTCTTGATTAATCGGTGTGTCAAGAAGGGCTTGACAAAGAGTGATAAAATATTTTATTCTGAATTAGAATGAAAGTTTTATGGAAAAGGATGTTGGCGATAGGAAGTGTAGTTTTACTGATGAGTTTAGTGGTTTATATAGCGTATGCAGCTTTTTCAGGGACAAAGAGGCGTTTGGGACCAGGAACCATTTTTGATAACGCAACCGTGGCGGGTGGGATAAATTTAGGGAGTTCTTTGACGGATAGTTCAATTAAGCTGACTCCGGTTGCGAGCGCCCCGACCTGTGATGGTAATAATGAAGGGAAACTATACGTTAACAGCAGTGACCATGTGGTTTATTTGTGTAACGGAACCTCTTGGAGCTCAATTTAAATAAACAAATAAACAAATGAAAAAATTAGATTATAAACTACAAAAGATAAGAAAGTTTTTGACTTTATTGGTAGTGGGTTTGTTGCTAATTAAGGGGTTTAGTTTTTTGCCTATCAAAGAAGGTTTAGCCGCGGTAAAGTATGTCATTGACTCTAATGATGAAGTTTCCGGACTGACGGCAACCGGGATATTGAACATTGGCAGCGCGGCCGCAGACGGATTTTTGCGTTTTTTCCCAACGGCCAATGCGCCCACGGCCAATGAGGGAGCGATGTATTACGATAGTACTCTTGATAAGATTCGCTATTATACCGGTTCAAGCTGGATTTCTTTGGCCGCTAATAGTGATTTCACCTGTCCGACCGGCTATATTGCTGTGCCGGCCAGCGCTACTTTTGGTACGACCGGCTTTTGTGTCATGAAATATGAGGCTAAGATGGACGCTAACAAAAATCCTACCAGCACTGCCACTGGTACGCCTTGGGTAAGTGTCGATTGGCACGAAGCCAAGCAAGCCTGTAAACGGGCAGGCGCTCATCTTATTACACCTGCGGAGTGGATGACCATTGCCCGCGATGCCGAAGCGGTCGCTGGTAACTGGACTTTGGGAAGTGTGGGCAGCGGTTATCTTTTTGCCGGTCATAATGATAATGCTCCGGCGGCGGCAAAAGCGGCCTCGGCCACTGATACCGGCGACTACAGATGTGCCTATACGGATGCGGCGGGAACGACCGAAGCGCCTAGTCCTTGTCCCACCAACACCGCCAGTGGCACTTCTGGTACGACACAAAATCAGGTCCGCATTTTGACCCTTTCCAACGGTAATGTTATTTGGGATTTGGCCGGTAATGTTTGGGAATGGACAGATATGGATATGACCGCTTTAGGAGTTTGGTATGCTAGTGCCGCTTGGGTAGAGTGGAATGATGGTAATTTGACTGATTATGAGCGGATAGTAGCCGGTTCAACTGCATATACCAGCGCTAGTGGGGTTGGGAAGTATTATGCTTCTGCCGGGGCCCGCGCGGCCTTCCGCGGCGGCGATTGGTATGATACGGTGTATGCCGGGGCTTTCGCGCTGTGTTTGAACAATGCGCCGTCGACTGTGGGCGCGACCGTTGGGTTTCGTTGCGCCAAGTAATCCTTTCCTGATTTCTGAATTCTGAAAATCTGGCTTCTTTTCCAAATTTTTCCATAATTTTGTATACTTAATCTTATGCTGGAGCAGTTTAAAATTTATTCCAAGACAATTGATTTTCTTGTTTGGCTTTTTCCGACGGTCAATAAATTTCCTAAAGCCCAACGATTTGTCTTAGGCCAACAAATTGAGAAAACTACGCTGGAAATTTTAGCCTTAATTATTCGGGCAAATAATCAAAAAGACCAAGTTGAACGGAAGAAGATTTTGGCTCAGCTTGATGTCGAAATTGAGGTTTTACGGGCGCTTTTGCGGGTAGCCTATCTTTTGCGGTTTTTGTCTCACAAACAGTATGAATATTTTCTAGAGAAAGTTGATGAATTGGGGAAAATGCTGGGAGGTTGGATGAAAACAACTTCTGCCTGAGTCGGAAAGTATCAGCGTGTTTGGTATGAGCGACCCATGATTGAGTGCGGTTAGATAGTTCTTCCGGCGAAATTTGCCCCTCTTTTTGCTTTTGTAAAAGTTTTTTAAATCTTTTTTTAAAACGGCGAACATTTTTAGAGCGAAGGCGGATATGATCAGGAAAGACCACATAACCCACGAAATCTACTCCCAAACGAGTGGGAAAAATTCTTACCTTTTTTGGATGCAGCTCTAACCCTAGGCGGTTTTTTAAAAATTGCGTGATTGCTTGGTAGACTCTTTTCAAGTCATTTTTGCTTTCACCCAAGATAATAAAATCATCAACATAACGAAGATAATATTTCCTTCTTAGTATTTGTTTTACATAGTAGTCAAGCTCGTTGAGATAAATATTGGCAAAGAGCTGGGAAGTGAGATTGCCGATAGGAATGCCCTTTGGGTTATCGGGATCTGGCTGAATGGGGTTTTGGTAACTGGAGATAATTATCTGGAGTAAAGCCAAGACTTTGGGGTCAGCGATTTTTTTCTTGATGAGTTGAAGAAGAATTTGTTGGTTGATACTGGCAAAATATTTTGAAATATCACACTTTAAAGCATAAGCAGTACTGGGCCTGCGCAGAAATACTTGCAGGCGTTCCATCGCCTGATGGTTGCCTTTACCGCGGCGGCATGCGTAGGAGTCATAAATAAAACCACGGTCAAAAATAGGCTCTATTACTTGGCAAAGGGCGTGATGGACGATTCGGTCTACAAATTCAGGGGCAGAGATTCGACGCTGTTTAGGGTCGCATACCCAAAAATGGCGGTATTTACCTGGACGGTAGCTATTTGAAGTTAAATAGTTTTTGAGATTCAAGAGGTTTAAATCTGCTAGATAGTCAAACCGAGAAACTGATGCTCGGTTACGCTTTCCAACACGAGCTTGGTTGTAGGCGTTAAATAAATTGGCAAAATTAGTAATTTTTGAAAAAAGGAGCTTGTGTGTTTTCATTTTATTTCGAGCGAAGCGAGAAACAAGCTTTGCTTATTGTAATATGATAGGATAATTTAAGGAGATGAGTCGACTGCTTCGCGGCCATCCGCGGCGGCAATTGGAATAATACGGTGAATGCCGGAGCTTTCACGCTGAATTTGAACAATGCGCCGTCGAATGTGAACACGAACATTGGGTTTCGTTGCGCCAGTAGTCTTTACAAAAACGCCAGATGAGAAGCTTGATTTTACGGAATCAATTTCAGGGTCTTTAAGGATTACAGACTCGTCATCCGCCCCATAAAAAAACTTGTGGGGAAACATAAAAACAGGCAAAAGCAGGGAGTAATCTCAAGATTATTAGGAGATGAAACCTGTTTTTGCTATTTATTAATTAATAATCCACCAGTTAAACTTAATTTCTTGATTAATCGGTGTGTCAATACCGACTTTAAACCAGCCCAGAGACGATCCAGGATCGTAGGTTTGTTCCGATCCTGGATCGGAGGTAGCTTTCTTAGCTTTAACATAAATGACTTTGTTTGAAGTATTAGTTAATGGTGTGATATAGATTAAGCTTTGGTCGGTAATCTTTGAGTTATAAATCATAATTTCAGATTCATTAGCTGGTAGAAAAGCTATGCCGGCAGTGGCGTTGGTTTTAATGGCCGGGGAGTATTCGCCGTTTTCCTGATAGTTGTCAGCAGCGGCAATGATGGTTCCGGATTGAGTCGCTGAATAATCAGCCTCAAGGCCTAGGGAAGCAAAATAGGCGCTGCCTGAAGCATCGATGGAGGCGACAGTTTTTCCTTCAAAACCTTTAATCAGGAGTTTACCAAAAGCACTTTGAGTAACTTCAGGTTCAACAGATATTTGCGCCAAATCAATGACTAAATCATTTTCTGGCAGGGGACTGATAGATTTGGCGGCTAACTTACCTTTAATCGTCACATCACCTTCAAAAGTGGCGTTGCCATGCTCGTCAATAACAATTTTGCCGGCAAGGATATCAATGCCACCTAAACCAAGACTTTGTAAATACAAGGGTCCATAAAGAGTGTTAATTGAGCTATCAGCTAAAGATAAAGTGCCACCAATATTCAACGAATTAGAAACGAGCAGGTCATTGGGGATGCTGATGTTTTCTGCCAAAACAGCTTGTGATGTTGCTTCAGGTGATGCACTAGCCAGAATCTCATTGATAAGATTATTGATTTCTTCCTCGGAAAGAATGGCTGAAGTGGTAGCCTCATCGAAAGCTGAATTATCTGCTGACTCGATTGGTGTTTCTGTTTTGGCGATCTCATTAACCAATAAATCACCAAACCGGCCATATTTAGTGATGATTTCCTCAGCATACAAAGTGCCGGCAATAGTCGCATCTCTTTCTATCTGAAGACTATCAGCTGAAAGCTGACCGCTAAAACTAGCATTCCCTTCAGCATCGATACTGGCCACTTCTTTTCCACCCTCTCCCTTAACAATAAGTTTTCCAAAAGCCGATTCGGTTGAGTTTTGGTTTTCAAGATTGATAGTGATATTCCCACTTTCCGAAGACGAACTGATTTCCGCTAAACTAATTCTTTGAGTATTAATTTCCGTGATATCCGCCAATGGTGAGATTAATTCTTGGGTTTCTATCCGGCCAGCTTTGATGTTAGCGGCGATTAATTCCGCAAAAGCTCCGATTCTTTCGATTGCTTCTCCTGTTTTTTCATTTACTAATCTGAAAATTGATTGGAAATTGTTCTCATCAGCTAGTAAACCAGAATAAGTCGCGTCTTGAGAAATAATTTTTAAATCTCCACTGTCGGTAAGAAACACATCCGGATCATACCAAGAAACATTAATAAAGACCATGATTTTGCCAGTACAATTTGTCATTCCGGTCTCCGAGCCGGAATCTATATCTATAGGTTCCGTATCAGGTACGGAACACTTGAATTCTTCAAGCGCTTTCCCTACAATTGGCCCCGCTTGAGCTGCTTTCATTCCCACCCCGGGTAATTCGGAGCTTGTAATCGGATCTCCAGCCTTTATTGGCCCATTAAGGTTGGAAACCTTAATGGGTACCCGGCCAATTAAAGCAACCGGAGCCGAATCGGGAGTTAGATATCCCAAAACTCCAGCCGGATTAGTAGAAATTGCTCCTAAAAGATGGCCATCATACGGTTTGTCTGATTTTTGAATATAGCCGCTAGCAGTAGCATCAGTTGAAACTAAATCGCCACCTTCTAAACTTTTGTCAAAAGTAGGATAATTTTCAGCAATATCAGCAGTGGTCCAGGCCGTTCCACCTTCAAGATAAGCGATGCCGGAAACACCAATATTGCCAGAGACATAGAGACTGCCGTCGTTTAGGGAGAAATTAGAAAGGTTGTTGTAATCACCGCCACCGATAATCAGATGGCCGTCAACAGTGGAGCTTGAAGCCAAAGATGAGGTTGAGCTTTGTCCAAGGTGAAGAATAGTGACGATGGATTCGCCTTCAGTACTAGAAGAACCAATAGACTTGATTCGTAAGCCGAGGCGGTTGGAACTGGCATAGGTGTCATCTTTAATATTTGTTTGCTGATAAGTTCCACCACTTCTTAAGGTCATCGTTCGTGAGCGTTCACTACCGTCTTTCAAAAGGTCAATCGTAAAGGCAGCCCCTGAAGGAGCAGTGCGGGCAAAGAGATTGGCAGATTTGACGGTGGCTTTGGCATCGAAGGTTAAGCCGTCAAAAATATCATCCTCATCTTGGGCAATACCATAATAGAGTAAAGGAAGATATTGAGTATCGGTGTCGCCGTAATTGTGGGTGTAATGGATGATAACTTGGAGGCTCTCGCCGGCAGAGCTGGAACCAACTGATTTTATCTTTAAGCCAAAGCGATCGTTAATACCAAAATCAGTGTCAGTGATATTGGTGGTCTCAAGGGTAGAACCAGCAGTAAGGGTGGCGATTCGGGATTGTTCAGAGCCGTCTTTTAGCAGATCTACTGTTAAATTGGCGCCGGTAGGAGCAGTTCGGGTGCCGAGGCTAACTTTGGTGAGATTTACAGGAGAATCAAAGTAAAATCCGTCCAGTATAGTATCTTCGTCAACGGCAGTGGCTTCATAGGGGATAGAGATGTAATTGACACCACTGCCTCCGGCTGCGTCCTGGTAATGAACAATGACAGTCAAATCACGGCCAGGTTCGGTAGAACCGATAGATTTCATTTTAAGGCCAAAAGTGTTACCGGCGGTATACTGAATATCAGTAATATCTGTTTCCTCATAGTTTGAACCAGCGGTAAGGGTGGCGATTTGGGATTGTTCAGAGCCGTCTTTTAGTAAGTCAACGGTGAGGTTAGCACCCGTGGGAGCAGTTTTAGCTGAAAGGGTGATTTTGGTAACAGTGGCGCTTTGGTCAAAACTAAACCCATTGAAGAAGGTATCTTCATCCTGGGCTTGACCTTCGTAGATGATAGGAAAATATTTGGGCCCGCCACTGGAGGTAAAAATACCACTAATATCAAGATTGCCGGAATTGGAGACGATCATTTTAGGGATCCCCGAAGCAGAGGCAGTCAAGATATCGTTGGTTCCGGTTTCGTTAAAGATAGCTAAGGCCTTGCCGGTGTTGGTGCCGGAAACTTCAACTTTAGCTACCGGACTTGTTGTCCCAATCCCCACATTGCCATAAAATGTAGCTGAAGTACCAGCGGCGGCAGGATCAACAAAATAACTGCCACCACCAGCGGTATCAACGAATCTAGCGGCGTAAACAAAATTGTCTCCTAAAATCGTGACTCCACTGGAGGTAAAATCAGCGATTCCGGCAACCGAAAGATTATCATTGATGGTTAAAGTATCGCCACTTATATTATAAAGATTGCCTTCAATACCTAAGTTACCAGTAGAGCTGACAAGTAATTTATCACTTCCCGAAGCTTGTAATTTCAAAAGATTGCCGCCAGTACCGGTTTTGTTAATCCAGATACTATTAAGATTATCTTGAGAATCAACATCAGCGGCTAGGGGAGCTAAGGAAACAGTGCCACTATTTCTACCTAAGCCACCAGTAATAACATCTAAGCGGAGGTTTTGGGTTGAACCTGAATAGTTGTAGAGACGAACAGTATTAGCATCCTGCTGAACTATTTTTATGCCGGCTTGGGTGTAGTTGACTTTGATTTGGTCAACTTGGGGGATTTGGGAGGCCGAGGTTGTTTTTAAGGCCGCGGCAAAATCCAAGGTATTAGTTGTGGGCGTAAAGCCGTTGATTTCTCTCCAGTTGACAGCAGTCA
>Ga0268276_1001251_pt1 | contig 25851 bp, 24 predicted proteins | sample saktaG_4_FD_190145 | JGI IMG/M metagenome (GOLD analysis project Ga0268276, IMG submission 190145) | Saline water microbial communities from Sakinaw Lake, British Columbia, Canada - sak_2010_1_5_45m | ecosystem: Environmental > Aquatic > Non-marine Saline and Alkaline > Saline ... | reverse complement strand
CGTCACCATTGAAGAATACATCAGGCTGACCAATGACGCTCCAAAGCCGTTTGTCTGGATCAAAAAAGCCGAGGATATTTTGAAGAAGCTTTCTCATTGTAAAGCCGTTACTGAAACACTACACTAGGTATGCCGTTTTGTGTTTCTCGGTCAACTGATTTATAACGAGCGATGCTTCGTCATTCCTTGCCTCGTAAAGTAGTGAGACGACCAGTGCGCTGTTTATGCTCTCTTGAAGATGTCCGGCAGAACTTATGGCTGATGCCTGTCGAAGATAATCAACGGATCGTTCTTCATCATTCATCAATTCTGCATATGCGAGCCCGACATACCAATACGCAAATGCCGCGTCGTTGTTATTGTGAACACTTTGGTACAACGACGCGGCTTTCTTTCCCAATTCTACAACGTCGGCGCCTCGATAGAACGTATCAGCAATACCGCACATCCTCAAGTACGCATCGGCTCTATCCCCGTCACCATTACTGGTGTCCTCCGCTATGTCTTTGAGTAGGTTATACAGCATTGCGCGCGACGCGTATGGCCAGTAGCAGCCGAATAGAAAGAAGTACACATTGGTCTCAGGGTATATGTTATTGGTAATAATGCCGAGTGAATATGCATCAACCATGCTCAGTTTCTCTTGCGCGGCCATACTGTGATTAGTTAAGAGAAATGCGGCCAATGACAGTGCGCGGACCGTGGATTCCTTATATACAACTGTTGGGCCCGGGGTTGTGGATATAGCGAGGAGGTTTGTTGTTTCATCGTAATTAGCCGCGGCAAATGCCTGCGTGGCCATCATCGTTGTGTCCTTGCGTGCTCCAGACTCAGGTGGAGCGACCGCCGATATCGTTGCTTGTACTGACGTGTCGGGTGTGTGCGGTGAATGTCCTAACCGTTTCTTTATATCACTCTCAGAACCAGCCTTGCGACCGCACGCCACGACAAGAGAAATTAGTAGCAGACAGACTATTGCGGCATTCCGTCTCATCGCGACTCCTTGCGTGAGGAGATAAGTATTGAAGAAACAGTACTCAGTTCGTTCGAAGCGGTTGGATGAGTGCTCCGTGCAACGCATGCCAGATACGCTTGTTGCACGTCAGGGCGGCAATCCGCTAGTAGTTCCCGCGTTTTGTTGGATATTTGGTTGGGGTACACTACTAGTCTACACCCTAAAAACCGCTTAGTCAATATGTTGCGAATATCAAGGGAACGAATAGAAAGGTTGACCGCATCGTTGGTGTTGCCTGACGCAAGGGCACGATCCAGGTTGGCAAGTTCGTTGGGTTGGCCTGTTTCGTCAATTGGGGCGGCGATCAAATGGGTTATGCGGGGGTCATTCGTTCCCGCGAGACTGTTGAGCATGATCTGCGCTATAGATATGTTGTTCTTGATGCGCCGGTAGCGCTCCTTCTGTGTCTCGCTCGCCAAGTAGAGATACCGTCCAAACAAGTGGAGTATTTTAAGATTCGCGCCATAATATTGCTGTGCATCAAGCAGTGTGTCAAGCGCAAGTGGAATATTGTCTGTTGCAATTAGTGCGCCTGCGGCCTTTGTATAAGCGATACGGGGTAGTACATATCGGATATTTCCCAGACTATCGTACAAGGTGATAATCGACTCGCTGTTTGTCTCACGGGAGATCCAGAAATCAAGTAGTCCACGTGTCTCGTAATGACCTGAAGGAGCGCGGCGAATAACATCATAGTTGGCCTTTAGTAATCTGTTGTAGATGAGCAGACATGAATAGCGCGGTAGAGACCAGTCGCACTCAGCAAGAGCAGTCTCGATTTCGAACACGGGATTTGTGATTCTTGGCGACTGACTATTGACTAGAAATAGAACAGGGAAAGCGAGGTCGGCAATGCCGACTTGCAAACTACGTGATGCCGAAAGCCCGTCGTATGTTAGGCAAATGGCGGGGTGGGTCACAAGTGTGCGACGTGCGTTCTCATAGCATTCATATGCAAGTATGCTGCTGCCGCTGCACCGACGATAATAGTCTCCTTGCATGATCTGGTCCTCGAGACCGGTTGTGGCATTCGAGAGTACGCAGTCATCCGAGGATGTGGGATTATGCGATGCAACATACTTGCGAGACGGCATAATGGCAATGCGTGACATATTGGTGATGGGAACAAGAACTGGATGTCGCATGGCATATTCCTTTACTTCATCTATTCTTCGCCGAATTGCGATGAGGTCTGTGTCATAACCACTCATTCCATACACGTCGCTGATGATCTTGCGGGCCTTACAAAGCCAGGCGAGGTAGGCCTCATCTCCCTTGGCTGCCCGTGCTTGTTTAATTTGCAGTCCGAGCAGGTTGTAAAAGTATGTTACTTCCGTCTTGTTCGCCCGCGCAAGATTGTTCATAATGCATTGCGGGATCGGATCCGCGGATCCTAGATTGTTGTCTATTCCCAGAAGGGATAGACCGTCCAGCAATTTCGCAAATCCCTGTCTGTCTTGCATTACGTCGAACAGGAGTTGAGCATATTTCTTCGCCTCTTCTCGCGTGAGGCAAAACAGATTTGGCGTTCTGGAGTTCTTGAGTACTTGAGAGGTGGGATCGGTGGATCCTGGAGTGCTGGAGTGCCGGAGTACTGGAGTACTCGTTTTAGATACCTGACTATTGAGCGCCGCCACCTGACTTTCCAGGTCCATGTAATTTGTGATGGCCTCGTAGAAGTCGCCGATCTCGACAGCGCGGCGGATCAAGCCGCGGTCGGCCGCCGCCGCAATGCGCGGTTCGGCTGACCCTTCCAGTCGCACCAGATCGAGCCAATTGAATGCGTCGGTGTAGCGGCCGGCCACAAGGCATGTGCGCCCAAGGCCCAGAAATACTTCCAAGCGCGGTTCGGGGCACTGCATGGCCACGGCTTCATCATGAAAACACGCGCGACTGTTCTGATAGGCGCGATAAGCCTTGACAATATCTCCCGCTCTCTCAAGACAGTAGCCGCGCAGGGCATTGACGAAAAAGCCCTGCTGATAGCCGTTGGTCACCGCGCCGCGCCAGTGAAACGCGCCGGCGGTTAACGTGTCGAGCGAAGCCAGGGCGAGGTTGATGTTGCCGTCCTCAATCGCACGCGCGGCATCGCGGCAGGCAGAGTGGCGCGCGAAGTCGAGCAGCGACTTTATCGATGACAGGGGGACGGGTTGCGGAAGGAGGGGCGGTTCGGTATTCGGTATTCTGTATCCAGTATTCGGTGGGGAAGAGGCAGTCGGTGGGGCGGCGTTCGTCGCGCCGGCAGTGTGGGTTTCCGACGTTGAAGTTGCACGGCACGGCAACACTAGTACTAAAAGAGCAGCAACAATGCTGTATTGCCGCAGTGCCCCCGACTCATTGTAATGCGCAATCAACATTCCTATCAACTGCCTTGCAAGATTCAAGCCTTACTTCTTATGCATCGGCCGGGTAGGTTTGGCCAACCACTGTGCAACTGTTGTAGCATAAGGTAATTGCAATGTCAAGTGGAACGCAATCCCCAGATCCGGCGGTGGTATGTGTTGTAGCTCCCCACCGAGCTTGCCTCGGTGGAAGCAGAGATTGAGAAAGAGACGCTGGCACGCCTTTTTACTAAATCTCATTCACCCACGGCGCAAGGCCGTGGGGGTCTCAGCACACCCAACCACAGCACACACATGCATGTATCTATCTGCAAGCAGTGCAATGTTGCCGCAAGCACACGCAGCACTACCGCCGGATCTGGGCAATCCCCAGATTCGGCGACGCGAGCATAGGTATTTCTCCCCGCCGGTCCCGCCGACAGCGGGATGGAAGGAAAAATTGGAAAGAGGGCCAGCGTGCCCGCATCCTAACTTTATGGTAGAATATCATATAACCTTAACTCTTCCTTGACTAATCGGCCGCAGAACGCTACCATTTATATGCAATGACCAAGGAATGACAACAACAAGCAGTAATCGTGGCGACAAGTAATCCGAACAACCAGACAGCGGGCGTGGCGCGGGCCCAGCCCGCGCGCGTGGCGGCCATTGATGTTGGCTCGAACGCCCTGCGTTTCATGGCGGCGGCACGCACCCATGCCATGGCTTTCAGCGTGCTGGCCTCGGAGCGCGTGGCCGTGCGCCTTGGCACCAGCGTGTTTGCGCGCGGCGTTATCGCGGCGGAGGCGTTGGACGCGGCGTGCGTGGCGCTGCAGGGCTTTTGCCAGCGCATGCAGCAGCTCAACGTCGCCGTCTACCGCGCGGTCGCCACCAGTGCGGTACGCGACAGCAGCAATGCCGCGCAGCTGATCGCGCGCGCCCACGCTGACGCCGGCATCACGGTCGAAATCATCGACCCCGTTGAAGAAGCGCGCCTGGTCTACCGCGCGGTCGCGCAGGCTGTCCCGCTGGGCGAAGCCACCTGGGCCTTGGTTGATCTTGGCGGTGGCAGCGTGCAGTTGGCACTGCTGGACGCACACACGTTGCGTTGGAGCGCCTCGCGCACACTGGGCGCCGTGCGCTTGTTTGAACAAACGCGCACTCAGCAGGAACGCGCGGTGCAGTGGGACGCGTATGTCGCCGACGCCGTGCGCACGCTCGACAGCGTGCTCACGCCGCTGCGCGATCACGCCCACGGCTTGATCGCCGTCGGCGGTGGCATCGAAGTGCTGGCCGGACTCGCCGGCGCGACACCGCATGCTGGTGAACCGTTGCGCCTCAGCGCCGCGGCCTTGCATGAGTTGCGCGCCAAACTGGCCGGCCTCCTGCCCGACCAAGTGCAGCAACGCTTCAATGTCGCGCCTGATCGCGCCGATATTCTCGGCCCGGCCGCGTTGGTCTATGACTATATCGCCCAGCAGTTGGGTGTGACCGAGCTGGTCGTGCCGCGCGTTGGCGTGCGCGAAGGCATCATCGCGGACTTGTTGCAGGGCGCCCCGGGCGCTTCGGCCTTTACTGCCAGTGATGACGCGCTGTACCAAGCCGCGCTGCGGATTGGTCGCGCGCACACCTTCGAGGAAGGCCATGCGCGCCAGGTCACGCGCCTGGCGTTGCAATTTTTTGATCAGTTGCAGATGCTGCATCAACTGGTCCACGCGGACCGCCGGATCCTGCTGGTAGCCGGGCTGCTGCACGACATCGGTCAGTCGGTCAGCTACGACGCGCATCACAAGCACTCGCTGCAGTTGATCGAGCAGACCGCGCTGCCGGGCATGACCGGCATCGAGCTGACCTTGGCCGCCAACGTCGCGCGCTACCATCGCAAAAAAACGCCGTGCGAGAAGCACGCGTCCTTTGCCGGCCTCAGTCCGCGCGACCGCGAGCGGGTCAAGAAGCTAGCGGCGTTGTTGCGCATCGCGGATGGCCTCGACCGCCGCCATTGCGATGCCGTGCGCAGTGTGCAGGTGGTGCTGCAGAACAGTCATGCGCTTGTCCGCGCCGAAGGCATGGATAGCCTCGAGGTCGAGCAAGCCGTTCTGCCCAAGAAAGTTGATTTGTTTGAAGAAGTGTATGGGCTGCGCCTCCGGCTGGAACCGGTTGTGGCGCGCCACTAACCCAGGAGCTCTCATGCCGCATCACGTTACCACCCCCGCCGCGCCGCCGCCCGAAGTGCTGCCCGGCAAACTGATTGCCGTTGAAGGTCTCGACGGGTCGGGCAAGTCCACCCAGATTCATTTGTTGCATCAATGGCTGAACGGCTTGGGCTGCAAAGTCTTTTTCTCGGAGTGGAACTCCAGTGAGATCGTCAAGGAAGCCACGCGCAAGGGCAAAAAGAAGCAGATGCTGACGCCGACCACGTTCAGCCTGATTCACGCGACCGACTTCGCCGATCGCTACGAGCGCCAAATTCTGCCCATGCTGAAAGGCGGCTTTCTGGTCCTGTGCGACCGCTACATGTTCACCTCGTTCGCGCGCGACGGCGTGCGCGGCTGCGCCCCGGATTGGTTGCGCAAGTTGTATGGTTTCGCGCGCACGCCCGACATCACCTTCTATTTCCGCTTGCCGCTCGCCGTGGCGCTCGGCCGCATTCTCGAAGGGCGCCCGCAATTGAAATATTTCGAGGCCGGCATGGATATGGGTTTTTCCAGCGATATTTACGAGAGTTTTCGCATCTTCCAGGGCCGAGTCATGGAAAACTACGACCAGATGCACGATGAATTCAGCTTCGCGCTGGTGGATGCCACCCGCCCCATCCCGGAGCAGCAGGAACATGTGCGCGACCACATTCAGCAGCAGATCGACCTGGCCTGCTACAAACAGAAGGCGAAGAAATGAGCGCGATCCACGTTCCCACCACGCCACCGCGCGGCAAAGCCAGTTTTGGCCATGCCTTGCCCGGCCATGATCTCAGCACCTTGACCGGCGTGCTGATTGTGCTCGAAGGCTCGGATGCGTCTGGGCGCACGACCCAGATAAACATGCTCTCGGAGTGGCTCGAGCAAAAGGGCTATGCCGTCGCGCGCACCGGCCTGACGCGCTCGGTGCTGGTCGGCGAAGCGCTCGATCAGGCCAAGCTCGGCAATGTGCTCAGCCCGCGCACGATGTCATTGTTTTATGCCACCGATTTCTATGACCAGCTTGAAAATACCATCGTGCCGGCCCTGCGTGCCGGGTATATCGTCCTGGCCGACCGCTATATTTTCACGCTGATGGCGCGCGATCTGGTGCGCGGCGCAAATCTGGAATGGCTCGAATCGTTGTATGCCAAGGCGATTGTGCCCGATGCCGTCATGTTGCTGAACGCCACGCCGGCCAACCTGGTCGATCGCACGCTCAACGCACATCACGAGCTGGACTATTGGGAATCCGGCATGGACATCGGCCTGTCGCGCGACTGGTATGACAGCTTCGTCAAGTATCAGCATCGCGTGCGCGCCGAGTTCCTGCGCCTGCAACGCAAATATCATTTTGACACCATCAATGCCAATCATGGCATCAAAGCCATACAAAAGGAGTTGCGCGGCCGGATTGAGATGGTACTCGAACGCGCTTATCACCACAGCCCGACGAGATCCGCATGAAAGCCCGCACTGATCATCATTTGCGTCTGAATCAGGCGCTCCACAGCTTGCGCGATGACGCGGAGACGGCCACGCAGCATTATGCCCTGCGCACCCAGGCGGCGCTGGCCGAAATGATCGCCCGCCTCGACGCGACGCAGGCATCGGCGCAGCTGCCGGCGCGCGCGGTGAAAGCCCTCCTGGCGTGCATCCAGAACCTCGCGATCAAGCCTAAAAAGGGCCGCGCCAAAGACCTCAAACGCATTGATGCCCTGATCGAAAAACTCACCGCGGTCTTTCAACAGCCGGCCTGATCATGCCACCCGTGTCAGCTGAACATCCCGCCGTTGCTGTGCCAGTTGCCATCCACAGCGGGCTGACGATTGCCGCTGCCGCGCGGCTGGTGTTGGCAGCCCAGTATGCGCGCATCCGCAAGCACGCCCCCGGCGTGTTGCAGGATGCAGATCCGGAGCATGTGCATGACATGCGCGTCGCCATCCGGCGCGCGCGCTGCGCCGTGAAATTGTTCGGGCCGTGGCTGGATGATGTGGCCTGCCGGCCGTTGCGCCGCGAGCTGGCCTGGCTGGCCGGCCTGCTGGGCGGTGTGCGCGACATGGACGTGATGCTGGTTCATTTGCGTCGACAGTTCAAAGCGGCTGCGGCCGACAAAAAGAGCCGGGATGCCTTGCGCGCGTGCTGCCTGGCGGCGCGTGCGCCGGCGTTTGTGCGCCTGCAGGACGGTATGCTCTCCATCCGTTATGCCCACACGCTCAAAGCGCTGGCGCATGTGCTACAGCCGCCGCATCCGGCCGCCGCGGATACCAGCGGGCCGGCGCCGCGCGAAGGCGCGCGCATCCTGCGCGCGCTGATCACGCGCACGCTCAAAGTTGCGCCCGCACGGGTCACCCCGCACGCCTTGCACCGCATGCGCATTCAGTGCAAGCAATTGCGCTATGCCTGTGAGTTTCTTGCGCCACAAGTTGGCGAGGAAGTCCGCGACCTGGCCAAGCAGTTGGTGCGCGTGCAGGATTGTCTAGGCCGGCATCAAGATGCACAGGTGACCCAAGCGTTTCTGCGGCGCTGCGCCGCCATGCTTATGCAGCACGGCGAAATGGCGCCAGAACCGTTGCTGATGATCGGCGCGCTGCTGCAATGTGAGCGTGAAGTCGCCGCGCAACGCCGCGCCGCATTTGGCGCCCTGTGCGAGGTCTTTGTGCGCCAGGCCAAACGCGTCCGCGCCTTGTTGGGCAAACGCTGCCGCGACGATCATACGCTGCCTTCATCGCCGCAGAATGCTCTGAATGACGACCATCAACCCGAGGATCCTCAATGAAAGCGCCTCTTTATACTCTGCTGTTCGGCTTTGTTGTCATTGGTCTTGCCCTGCTTGTGGGGTGCACAACCGTGCGCCATGATGCCGCTGGCTATTGGCCCCCGTGTGCGAGCCAGCCCGTGGCGGCCACGCCGACCGTGCAACCCGCGCCGACCATGCCGGCTGCGTATCCTGTGCCCGCCGCACTGTACGCCTTGACCAACACCGTCCGCGCGGACGGCCTGCCCGTGCTGGACAACCCACAAATACTGCTGTTTGATGGCACGCGCGCCGTGGCCCAGTCTGCACCTGACACGCAACTATGGGCGGCCAATTGTCCGGTCATGCTGCTGGTGCTTGACATCAACGCGCCCGGGCTTGAAGATCCCGTCTTCGGCGATGATGATTGGTATTCCTGCGGCTTTCTCCTGCGCAACTGTGTTTATCGCGACGGCCGGCTGATGGTTGCCGACACGTTTACCGTCGAGGACATCAATGTTATTGATGCCACGCCCGGCGGCCTGCCGGATGTGTCTAATGGCGACTTTGCCGGCCCGCGCGACGAAAATCCGCCGGCCAATCTCGCGCCCACGCTGGACGCGATCAAGACCAGCCTGTTGACTCTCCTGCGCGCGCCGCCGCCCGCCGGGCAGCATTAACAAAGAAAAAAGTGCGAGAGGGCCGGACCTTCGTGTCCGGTGTTGCAGCAATCGCGCCGCCTCAGTCGCGCATGCGCTGCCAGAGCTGCGCCGCGGCGGCTTGACATGCCAAGGTCATGGCCGGCACATCCATCGTCGTGCAGGCGCCCGCCTGATACGCCAGCGCGCCGCCGACAATCGTCGCATGCACCGCCGCTTCCGCCGCGCCATACAACAAATGTCCCCAAATAGTATCGTCAGTAATCGGCGTGTGCGGACGATAGTCAAGCACCGCGATGTCCGCGCGCATGCCCGGCACGATCCGGCCATTACTGTCCGCAAAAAATCGCGCGGCCAGCGCCTGCGTGGCGTGATACATCGCCAGCGTCTCGGCAAAACCGACGCGCGGGTCATGGTGCACATGGCGTGCGAGTTCGTAGGCCGTCTTGTACGATTTCAACATGTTGCTGTGCATGCCGTCGGTGCCGGCCACGACGCGCACGCCCAGCGCATGCGCCTTGACAAGATCCAGCGCGCCGACGCCGTTGTGCATGTTTGAGTCGGGGCAATGCGCCAGGGCACAGTCCACCTGCGCGACGCGCCGCAGCTCGGCGTCGGTCAAATGCACGCCATGCACCAGCAGCGATGCGGGCCGCAGAATATCAAAGGCCGCCAGGCGTTCGAGCAGCGCATTCTGATTGCGCGTGACATCCAGCACATCTTCGGCGCAATGAATATGAAATCCTTCATCGGGCGGCGCGGCCGCGCGCACCTGCGCCAAGGTCGCATCGCTGAGCGTGAACGCGGCGTGCAAGCCGAATAATTTATTGATCCGGGCCGTCGGCAGGAACGTCACGTTTTCTTCAATGGCCGACGCGGTGGCCGCCGGCCCGCGCCGGTCGGACACCTCGAAGCAGACCACGGCGCTCAGGCCGGCGCGTTCGAATTCATCAGCCAGAATCTGAAGACTGCCGCGAATCGCGCCATAGGAGGCATGATGGTCAATCAACATGGTCGCGCCGTGCTGCAAGCATTGCAGGGCCGTCCAGCGCGCGGACAGTCGCGTGTCGTCGTTGGTCAAGGCGGCATCGAGTTTCCACCACAAATTGTCGAGCACGGCCATGAAATCGGCGCTGGGCGCGCAGGCACAGCCGGTGGCCAGGGCCGAATAGGCATGGTGATGCGCATTGACAAAGCCGGGCACGATTAGCCGCCCGTCCACATCCAGCCAGGCCAGCTTTGGTGGCAACGCGGCGCGCGGCACAATGTCCGCAATGCGTGCGCCCTCCAGCACCAGGGCATGGTCGTGCATCACGTGCGTGCCGGTGAACAACGGGCCGTTGACCAGGGCGCGGCGCACAGGGCGCGAACCGGATGTGGTATTCATGAAGGGGAACCGGGCGCGGGTGAAACAAGCGGGGCAAGCGCGTGGGCACAGGCGGTGGTCGCGCGATACGTCGCGGGCCGCAGAAAGTTTGCCGGCACGTGGCGCGGCGTGTCAACGCATTCGAGCAAGGGAATGGCATCCATGGTCATGCGCGCCGTCGCCAGCGTGGCGCGGTGATTGGCAATCAAAGTTGCAGTGTGCGCGCGGGCCGCGTGACGGACGCCGGCGCGCGCCATGGCGGATGCCAGCGCGCGTTCGCCGCGCACAGCGGGTGTGCCGGCCTGCGCGGGATCGAGCGTGACGATCTCGACCCCGACCTGCAGGCGCACGCGTAACAGTTCAGCCAACGCGGCGGCGCGGGCGTGTTCGCACGCGGCCAGCGGCTGGCGCTGCGCCGTGCAAACACCGTCACTCATGACAATAACGGCCGCGCCGTCATGCGCGCGGGCTTTTTCGATCTGGGCACACAGGCGCGCACTATCGAACGGCGTGTCCGCGGTCAGGCACAGCACGTTGGTGGCATTGTCCGCGAGTGCCGCCGCACCAACGCTCAGCCAGCCGGCCACGTCGCCGATAATCCTGACGATGCCAATCGGCGCGCGCCGCCGGTCACGCTGACGCGCCCTGCGCAGCAGGTTCACCGTCTGAGCGCAGTGCGCCAAGGCACTCGGAAAGCCGCTGCTGCTATGGGTGAACGGCACGCTGTTGTAGGGGCAACACGGCAGGCCGATCAGCGTGCCGGCGACGCCACTTTCGCGGCACCACAGCGCCAGGCGCGCGGCCAGCCGCATGGCGTGCGCGTCGCCGGCCACATAAAAATCCGCAGGTGCTGCCAGCAGCGTGCGCAGGGCCGCGCCACGCTGCCGCAGTTCGTTGACGTCCGGCAGTGTCAGCCGCAGCAGTGGCCGGCGCAGAATATCAGCCGGGGTACGTACCCGCACCACGGCCTTCGGCGTCAGCGTCCAGAGATCCGCGGCGTCGGCCGTGGCGAGTGCTGCATAGCGCGGCGCGCACGCCGCCAGCCAGGCCATCACGAGTGGTTCGAGGCACGTGCCCGCCGGCGGCAGCAGCAGCAGGACCGCTTCTTTGTTTAGTGTGCGCGCCGCCATGAAAATGTGGTGCGATGGACAAATAACTCGGCTGCGCCGGCCACTAGCATTAGCAGTATCGTCAGCACAATGCCGGCCCAACCCGACAACCAGATGCTCGGCACGCCCGCCGCCAGCGTTGCGCCGCCAAACAACAGATTGACCTGCGCGGCCGACAGGCCCAGGCGCCGCAGCCGATGCGCGCAATGATCCTGGCCGCCAATCCAGACCGGGCGGCCGTGCCAGGCGCGCACCAGCATCACGGAGAACGTGTCGTACAGCGGCACCCACAACACCGGCAGCAAGTGCCACGCATGCGCGGGCCCGAGTATCTTGGCGCACCAGACGCCCAGCAGCAAACTACCGGCGTCACCCATGAAGATCCGCGCCGGCGGCCAGTTCAGCGTCAGAAAGCCAAGCAAGGCGCCGGCAATCAACAGAGTGGCAAATTGCCGATGCGCGGCATAGCTGACCAGCATGCAACAACACGCCACCGTCGCGCATGCGCCATCGCTGTTATCCAACAAATTGAAACTGTTCATCGCCACGAGAAAAATGGCAAACCAGAGCGCGCAGCGCGCCGGCGCCGCACCCCACAGAAGCCATGCGCTCACCGCCGCAACGCCCATCATCAATAACAATTTTGGCAGAGGCCGCAGGGCCAAGCGGTCATCCAGCAGGCCGGCGGCCAGCGGCAGCACGGTCATTGGCACGATCAAGGTGAAAAATGTGTTTGTAAAAGAAAACGGCGCGTTAAGATATATCAGCCAATACCGGCTCAATAAATAGCCGGCCGCCATTGCCACGCCGCCGAGCAGCGGCACCGCGCGGCCATGGTCTTTGCCTGGTGTGGGCTGGGCGACAAAACCAAGTCGAGGTGCGAGCTGGATGCACACGCGCGCAACCATGCGGGTGACGAGCACGCTCGCCAGCGTGGCGCCGGCGATCTGGATGGTGGTCATGGCGTGACCGGCGCGGGCCGCAGCACGCGCAGCAACTCCTGGGCGAAGGCCGCCGCGCTGGCCGGGCCATCACTGGTCACGATCCGGCCGGCGCAGGCAACGGCGTTGGGCGTATAGCGCGCTTTGCCCGCCCGCAGCTCGTCTTTGACGCCGGGAAAGACGGTGGCCGTCACATTCGACAGCACGCCGGCGCGGGCCAGAATCACGGGCGCAATGCACTCGGCGCCCAGCACCTTGCCCTGCGCCAGCGCCGCGCGGCACAGGGCATGACAGCGCGGATCATTCCAGTAGGTTTGCGCACCGCGGCCGCCGACAAACACCAGCGCGTCGAATGCGCGCACGTCCAAGCTGGCCAGCAGAGCATCGGGCCGCACCTGCGCGCCCAACATGCCGGTCACCGCATTGGTTGTCGTGGAAAAAACACGCACCGTGCAGTGCGCTTGCTCGAAGTATTTTTTTGGCACCAACAATTCTTCATCGCGAAATTGGGCCGGAGCAATGATCATGGCAATAGTTGTGCGCGCCGGTGGCGGCGGCGTACCCGCCGCCGCGACACTGTGGATCAGCCACCAGACCAGCGCAGCCATCAATGCCGCTACCCGCCTGTGCCTGTTGCTCTGCATCTCCGCTCCTGTTACAAACCAAAGGCGGCTTTGACCCGCTTGGTCAGGTCAGGCAGCGACATGCTGCCGACGGCCGTGTCAACCGCAATGCCATCCTTGATGAAGACGATGGTCGGGATGCTCATGACATTGAAGCGCTGGCCGATTTCGGGCGTCTGATCGACGTCCACTTTGCAGACTTTGATGGCCGGCTGCCCGTCGGCAAACTTCGCCAGGGTCGGCGCAAAGGCGCGGCACGGCCCGCACCATTCCGCCCAGAAGTCGATGATCACCGGCTTGGTGGACTTCAACACTTCCTGCTCGAAGTTCTCGTTCGTGACGGCGATTTCATTACTCATACGGCGTTCTCGGCGGACATGAAAAAAACAGGCAAGAAAGCTGCAACGAGCATGGCAATACGGGCGCTGCCGTTCGGGCATTATTGCCCGATTTTCAACAGCTCGATTTCATAAATCAGGGTTGCGTTCGGGCCAATGGTGTGAACGGCGCCGGTCGCGCCGTAGCCCAGTTGGGGCGGCACAACCACGCGCACCATGCTGCCGGTTGCCATCAATTGCAGCACCTCGGCGCAGCCGTCAATCACCGCATTCGGCCCGCTCAAGGCAAAGACCGCCGGTTGGCCATTGCGATACGAGTTCTCAAATTCGGTGCCATCCACCAGCAGGCCGCGATAGTGGACGGTCACCTGATCCGTCGAGCGCGGACACGGGCCGCTGCTCGCGCGCAGAACTCTGTACTGCAGACCGCTCGGGGTGGTGACCACGCCTGGCAGCTTGGCGTTGGCGGCGCGGAAGGCATCGCCGTCCAGCTTGTTCTTCTCGGCAATCGCCTGGGCCAGCACGGTGGCTGCATCTTGATCCGTCATGGCACACGGGCGGCGCATGACATTATCTTCGAGGGCGCGACTGCACGCGGCCGCGTCAAACATATTGGTCATGGACTTGACCGTATCGGCGAGCCGCACGGCCAGTTGCATACCGAGCGCATAACTGTAGCGCTGGGCCGCATTGGTGAGCGCGCTAGCGTCGGCCGCCGGTGCGCACACTGCACCGATCAAGATCAGCACACCCATCATGGTCAGCATCCTTACTTTCATAAGCGTACTCCTCGGGGCTATTGCCGGCGCTGCCGGGAATGAAAAAAACCAGTGAATCCACCGGTGCTTTACTATGTCAAACGCGGCCAAAGTATAGCATAATCTTTTGGGGGTGTCAAGAAAACGCGGCGCCGTGCGCGGGGTGCAACCGCGCCACGCGAGATATGCTATAGTATACCAATCTGCCATGAAGACACACCGCACATGCTAGTGCCGCTGAACACCAGCGTACTCCACAGCCTCCGCTGGCTGGCAGGCGCCAGCGCCAATCTGGCCGGCAGTGTCGCCGTGGTGTGGGCGGCCGGCGCGCTCTATTTTGACCTGCCGGCGCCGCTGGCGATGCGCACCGTGGCGGCGGTTGCGTGGTTCTCTAGCGCGACTGGCGCGTGGTGGTTGGTGTGTCCGCACTGGTGCTCCCGATTGGCCGTCACGCTTGGCTTTCTGGGCCTGCTTGGCTGGTGGCTCACCCTCGCGCCGCAACGCGATCGCGACTGGAAGCCAGAGGTTGCCCGGCTGCCCTTCGCCACCATTACCGGCGCGTGCGTCACTGTTCATAACGTGCGCAATTTCGACTACCGCAGCGAAACCGATTTCACCCCGCACTACGAAACGCGCCACTACGCGCTCGACCAACTCCGCGGCCTCGATGTCATTCAAACGTACTGGGGCTCGCCCTTCATGGCCCACCCGATCATTTCGTTCGATTTCGGCGCGCAGGGCCGGATCGCCTTCAGTATTGAGACGCGTCCGGAGCGCGGTGAGTGCTACTCCGCGCTGGCCGGGCTCTACCGCCAGTTCGAATTGATCGTCATTGCCGCGGACGAGCGCGATGTCGTGCGCCTGCGCACCAATTACCGCACCGGCGAAACGTCCTATCTCTACCACCTCACCACGCCGCCGGCACGCGCGCGCAGCCTTTTCCTTGTGTACCTTCGCCTGATCAATGAACTAGATGCACAGCCGCAATGGTATAATGCCATCACCCACAATTGCACCACCAGCATCCGTACCCAGCGCGCCGTGGCGGAGCGCGCACCGTGGGACTGGCGCATGCTCGTCAACGGCTATGCCGACGAACTGCTCTACGACCGCGGCGGCCTCGACCGCCGCCTGCCCTTTGCCGAACTCAAGCGCCGCGCTTACATCAACGACCGCGCCAAGGCCGCGAACGACGCCCCCGATTTCTCCGCACGCATCCGTGCCTACTAAATCACTTATGCGCCACTACCGCATGCGCGATCCACGCCGCTGGCGGGATCACCGCCGTGGGCGGGACTGGCCCAATACCCGCGGCGAGTGGGAACCGCCTCCAAATGCTGCGGCAAAGGTGAGTCAGTATTCGGTGCGCCGACTGCTTGGAGCTGGCGGGACTCCAAGCAGCTCCAAGCAGCCAGATCGGCTGAAGGTAGCTGCGATCTCCCGATCGCAGCTGCTTGCGCCTGCGCGGGATATGGAAATCCCGCATCCCTTCAGCGGCACGGGCGTGCCGCGTTCCCCTCGGCGATGCCGACACTGCGCTACGACAGAAGCGTTTGCACCACTAAGTTGCGCGCATGCGCCAGCGGCGGGATACGTCAGTACGTAGCCGCGGAACGGCGTTCCGCGTTGCCGCGTTTGCTTGAGTGTGGGAGCGGCTTCCACGCCGCGACTCTGCCGCTGCTGCCGCGTTTGCTTGAGTGTGGGAGCGGCTTCCACGCCGCGATTCTGCCGCTGCTGCCGCGTTTGCTCTTCCACCGAATACCGAGAAGGGAGCCGCTTCCCTGCGGCGAATGCCGCAACAGATTCGCGGCGTGGAAGCCGCTCCTACTCTCCAGCACACAGCATTCGCGGCACGGCGGCCGCTCCCGCTGTGCAGCGCAGTGACCGGTTGACAGTGCCAGGCGGTTCTGCTATGCTCTTGGCCACATTACATTGATGACGTTGATGAAGTCTGTACAGAACTTTGATCCCGTGCGACTATGAGAGAACAATGAAGATTGAAGACCAACATCCATATGTTACGTGAAACGCGTGGCGCCACCTGCGATCCTCTCGACCAGGCGGTCGCTGATTACGAACGGCAGCACGCCATGCACATAGACCTGCACGTGCATACCCGGGAACGCTCAGCCTGCGGTCAAGCATCGGAAGCAGACCAAGTCCGGGCGGCGATTGCCGCCGGCCTGGACGCCATCGTCTTGACCGATCACCATCGGCTGGCCCCCGCGGAACGGCTCGCCGCATTGAACGCGACCCACGCCCCGTTTCGCATCTTTGGCGGGATCGAATTGTCCCTTGATGATGAAGATTTCATCGTTCTGGGCGTGCAGGATGTCCGGCTTGAATCGCGCGCGTGGTGTTATCCGGACCTGCATGCCTTTATCAGGGCCGCCGGCGGTTTTCTGGCGCTCGCGCACCCCTTTCGTTTTCATCCGGACATCCGCGTGGATCTTGAACGGTTCCGGCCCGACGCAATCGAGGTTTATTCGCATAACACGCCGCCCGCGGCCGCCGCCCACATTGTTGCCTTGGCGGCGCGGCTAGGCCTCCATCCCTTGAGCAATTCCGATGCGCATGCAACGGCGGCGCTGGGCACGCACTACAACGTGCTCGACCACAATCCGGCAAATGAGCGCGAACTCATCGCCCTGCTCAAAACGGGGCAGTTCAGTATACGAAACACCCAACCTCCCGATGACAAAGAAGCTGGCGCATAGGCGCACTAGTGTGGTGAATCAGAAATACCTTGCCTATGATTGCGTCCATATTCGATGCCGATCAAGGCGCGGGGCGAAGCGCGTACCAGCCGGTACGTGCGATGCCGCGCAACGCCGAGCGGCGCGAAGAGGGATGCAACCTGTTCAGGCGGCGCACCTTGGGCCAGCCTGCGGCGTTGGAACTCATCGCCGATGCTTCGGCATCGCCTCTTCATTCCGCCTTGCATTCCGGCCTAATCTGCGCCGTCATAGGTCAAGGGATTTCTGATTCACTACACTAGATCCTGCCGCGGATTGTGCGGCATACCAATGAGAACGACATGGCGATGACTTCCCGTGAGCGCATGTTGACGGCGCTGGCCAATGGCCGCCCGGACCGGCTACCGTGCCAGGTGCATGGCTGGATGCCGTATTATTTGAAGAACTATTTGAACGGCATGGATCAATGGCAGGCGTTTGAGAAATTCGGGATTGACTATGCCATCTATGTCAGCCCAACGTATTCTTATGATGAAAAAGCCCTGGCCAACTGGGTGGTGGAGCGCCAAGATCTGGGCACGGACACGAGCGGCAACCCGTGCGAGCGCGTGACGATCACCACGCCCAAGGGGACATTGCACAAGCACGTTACGCACACGGACATCACGTCCTATGACACGGAATACCTGCTGAAAAGCGTGGCGGACTTTGACCTTTGGAACGCGTTTTATCCCGTGCCCACCGGCATTGATTTCAGCGCCATGCAGCAGGTCAAAGACCGGCTGGGCGACAAGGGCATCATCCGCACGCATTCCTTCAGCCCGGGGCAAGGGAGTCCTTGGCAGAGTTTCTGCATCCTGTTCGGCACGGAGCAGGCCATCATGCTCGGCATGGATGAGCCGCAGACACTGCACCACATGCTCGAGGCCATCGTCCAAAAAACTTTGCGGGTGACCGAACTGTGGCACGGCATACCGGCCGACATGGTCGAGGTTGGCGGGGGCACCGGTTCCAGCACGGTGATCAGCCCGAATTTTTACCGCACCTTCGGCCTGCCCTACGATCGCCGTCAGAACGCGCTGTTCCATGCGGTCGGGCTCAAAGTGGTCAACCATTTTTGCGGCGGCCTGATGCCGATGCTCGACGTGGTGGTGGAGAGCGGCGCGGACGGCCTTGAGACGATGACACCTCCGTCCATGGGCGGCGACTGCGATTTGCGCGCGGCCTCGCGCCGGGTGGGCGACCGGCTGTTCTTTATTGGCGGTTTTGATCAGAATGCCGGGTTTGAAAGCGGCACGCCGGCCATGGCACGGCAGCTTGTCCGCGAATGTTTTGAAGCCACTCACGACCATGCCGGCTACATTCTCTGTCCCTCGGATCATTTTTTTCGCGGCGATCCGGCCTGCCTGCAGGCCTTTGCCGACGCCGCCCGGGAATGCACCTATTGATGGCCGCTCTATTGAATGCAACCACAGGACATTTCTACTGACGTGCAACAACCAGCGCGCATCTCTCTTGACTTTCCCCCGGTTTTATGCTATAAATGTCGCAGCATTATTTACTGGCTTTATGAACGCTGTAATCAGAAACAGTAGCATAATTCAGTCCGGCAGTCCGGCAGTCCGGCAGTCCGGCAGTCCGGCAGTCCGGGCTCTCTAGTTGTCTAAGTAGCCGCACACTGCTGCGGCGCCGTTCCCGCTCGTTCCCCAATTTTCTTCTTTACTCCGCAATGCAATGCGCTGTGTGTGTGCCTCTAATGCGCGCGGGCATTGCGGGCTGTGCCTTAGCTGCGGCTGTAACAGTTGCGCCGCAACTTGTTTGTGCTGTGCCGATTCAGGATGGTGCGCTGATCCTTTCTTCCTATGTGACACAACCAGCCATATCGAACGCACTGGCCGAGTCCGAGACCTTCGCGCGCACACAACGCCTCAATGCGGCGGCAGATATTCTGGCCGCATTACTCACCAACTCCAGTGCCAGCATTCAGGCAGCATTGCATGAAGCCGCCACACCAGACGGTCCTCTGGACTTGCTCATTGAAGCAGTCCGCCTCGATTACATGAGCCGTGCCAGTGCGCGCCGTTCCCTTGACGTCGTCGCCGCATGTTATCAAGCGCTGTCCAACAATGCCGCGCGCGCACACGGCAAATCTTGGTATGCCTACAAGATGTTTTTCCATCGCTTGATTGACTATTATCACACCGTGGACGACCGAGCGGGACTTTATGCCGCGCACGAGGCGTTGATCAACTACGATCCCCAAGACAGCCCGCGCGTGTTGCTGTATGTGCACACCATGCTGTCGCGCAAGGCCGAACCTTCTTTGATTACCAGCGCGTGGGCGCGCCATGAGAAGCTGGTGCCAGATTCGGCCGACAAGGTGGCATGCGCTGCGAGTGTGCTGGCGTTGTCGGGTGGGCATTCATTGAGCAATTTCATCCGGCTGGCCACGGAGTTCACGCCGCGATCCTGCGATGAATTGCAGCGCTGGCTCGAGGTCGGGCGCGGCAGTCTGCGCGCCAACGACCCGGCCGGCGCGCGCGCCTATGCGGACGCGCTGGCGACCGCGGCCTTGCGGCTGCCCGCCGATGACAGCGCAATCGATATGGTGGCATTCTTGCTGGCGGAGCGCCAAAAAATCGTAATGATTCTTGGCGCCCTTAGCAACAATGTTGTGCGGAGCAGCCCGTGAGACATAACGTTTTGTTGCTGGGCATACTTCTCACGAGCGTGGCGGCGCGCAGCGATGTGCTACCCGCCCCGCCGTGGGCTGCGCAGCAACGCGGGCCAACCAGCGCCTACGAAATCACCGCGTATCTTGCCGGCACGCTACCATATCTCGACAACGATTTGCGCGAACGCATTGCGGACATGCTTGACCGTGGCGAGTCACCGGCGCGCGCGCTGGCATTGGTGCAGGCAGCGCGCTGGCAGGCGCGCATTGCCAGTGCCACTGTGCCATGGGAATTAACTGCCCAAGACACCTGCGACGCCGACGCGCAGCTGCGCCAGAATCTCAGCGCACTCGGCAATCAACTTGACACATTGGCCGCGCCCAACGCCACCTCCCTGCCGCCACTGTCCGTCAGCGCCACCTTGTCCGCCATGCGCATGCTCGAGGAACTCAAACAGCGCGTCGCGAATACCAACGACCCATTGCGCGATCTCGGCCGCTATGTGACTCTGTTGCGCCTGCGCGGCGCGCCGCTGACCATCTTCTGGTGGGCGCGCAATATGATATCCTTGCAAAACAACCGCGCCTATCCCTTGCTGGAGTTTCTCAGCAGCGCAATGAATCCGGACGGCTTCTCGCGCGGCAACGCCATCTACTTTCTTGGTCATCTTCAATATTTTGTGCTGCATGACCCCATGGTTGCTTTTACCAACTTGCTGCGCGTCCAGCAGTTCCCGGCGTGTCTTGTTTTCACTGCGCATTCCTATCTTCATGCGGCATCGGTTTTAAGTGACATGAACATGCCCGTGCATGCTCTTGCGCTTCTCGCGGTGGATGTGCCCTGCATTGACTTTTATCAGTTAGCCTACACCCGCCACGTCCGCAGCGCATGGCTGCGCTCGCAGCTGCATGACTACACCAACGCCGTGCGGCATCTGCAGACCGCCGTACGCATGCAACCCCATAATGCAGACGAGATTGCCGGCCACCTTGCTGCCGTCCCGTGTGGCACCTCCATCTGGGCAGCGGTGGCCACCTGCTCTTGGTCCAGCATTGATGTCCAGGCCACCATCGAATGGGCGGTAACAAATCGCTGCGACACGCCTGATGACCGCATCTTTCTTGATGCGCTAATGCACGACTGGCCGGCGCAAGAGGCCATGCCGCCCGCCATCGCCACTAATCGTGTACTCAACAACAACATCTTTCCGCGCGTGTCGCGTCGCTTGCGCGTCGCGCCTTTCACCCCTGTTGGAGACCAATAATGTACCGGCACCATCACTCTTTCATTCCTACTTGTGTTCTGTTCGTTTTTGCGCTACAATCATACATTGTGCAAGCCAACATTGAACCTGTTACGGTGCAGATCACTAGTCCGGGTGCTGCGCTGCTAGGCACTGAGGATGTCCCTTTTGCTGCAAGTGTTACGCCGGGCGACACAGAAGACTATAATTATCAATGGTATGTTGGCGTTCAACCTGCCGGTGACAACCAAGCCTCCTTCAGCTACGATGTCCCCACGGCGGACGCCGACGCAAAGAAAGTCAAGATCAAATGCGCGGCGACGGACAAGGACGATTCAAATCTGCATGGCGAAAAAGAAATTGATTTCTGGCAGTTTATGGTGACCGTCAACGCCATCGCGTTCAACTATGATACGAGCGCAAATCTCAACGACGCTCTTAACATTCGCCAGAACTTCAGCACAGCCATCAACGTGCCGGAGTATGTCAGTGGCGGTGCCAACAAGCCCGCTGCATATACCAGAAACATGACACCGCGCGTCTGTGCGCGGTTCACGGTCCAGCCCACAGACATGACGTCGCTCAAACTCAAAGCCACCTCCAGCGGCTGCTTGGGCAATCTTGACGAGACGCAGGTGCAGTTTCAGAACGGCATCTCGCAAGGCGATGTTACGATTGCGGGTGCTGACTACACGAAGTTCACCGCGAGCAAAGACACGCCTGACGAAGTGTACAAGGACACCTTTAGCTGGGAGTGGAAGGTGACAGCCGCCAATGGCAAAAGCATTAACACTGCCAGCTTTGGCACGACGGCGGGTCACACCGTGTACATCGTCTATGATAAGGCGAAAAGTCCCTGGGTGACAGGCGTCAGTCAGCACTGTCCGTGGGCTGATGTTCTTGACTACGCCTGCGACTGGGCGGCTGGCTGTGACGATGCTAATAGCATTGTGCACAGCATCACGCAAAAGCCATATAGTGATAGGGAATTTGACAGGAGATACGACCCAAGTGACACTCACACGATCCTTGCATGCAACCTCACTCAATTGTTGGCAGACAGTTGGGCCGACTGCCGCGATATGGCAGCCGTAGTTCAGCTTTTCACGCGAGCCATTGGCGTCAATGCAGTGAGAATTCGCAGGGTTGAAGGCGGCGTTGATGGCTTCACCACGAAGCCAATTCTGCCCATCGGAGAATCACAATGGAGGACGGCAGTCTTTTTCATGCATGACTTTGCCTATTACAACGACTCCCTTGTGTACGATGCATGTCTCACACTCAACCAGAACGCGCCCTACATACCCGCCGGCAAGACTCTTGCTGACTACAAGACGGATCTCTACGAGTGCAACGGCTGGTCCCTGCTCAACAGTTTCGAGATCACAGAATTCCAATGACCCCAGGCCTACTTCACTACTAGCAAGAGGAGATGCTCCTATGAACACAGAGAACTATCTGGGAATCGTCGTACTTGTGTGGTGCGCATGCGCGATGTGCGTGTCCGCATTTGCTGGACCGCCAATGGCCGTACAAGACATGCCGCACTATGCGCAGTATCGGCCAATGTTGCTGAATGCACAAATCCTGATGGGCGTGTCCAATGGCGTCATGGCCACCCAGTCAACTATGACGGAAAGTGACCACCAGTGGACGTGGCTGCCTGGGTACGCGACCCAAAGCCTGGGCCAAACTGCCTTGGCCACCCAAGAAGTGTCTTCCACTAGCTGTGATGAGCTACATATGTTGGAGAGGCCCATGTCTGTGAAGCAGTTTGCATATTCACATGGCATCCAGCAGTACCTGAGCAGATATGATGCAACATTGGGCATGACGAATCAGATTCGCATTGCCTACGGTGTCTTTGCCGACACGACTACAGCCCATGATGTGTTTTGCTTTGCCACGAGCCAAGCCTCGATCCCATTCAGACGCAGCACGATTTTGGAGAAAGAGCTGGTCTACCTGCCGGATGAAGTGCTTTTTGCCTATGATGGTGCCTTGAAGTTTCGCCAAGGAGCAATCTGCATCGGCATAAGCATCTTAGGAGGACATACCCCGGAAGGAGCAAAGGCTGCAATTGGTTGTGCGAATGCCATCTTGACACGCATAAGGCACGTGACCACGACCGAGTAGAATGTCTCAGCGGCACCAAATCATCGATGCTAACGGCCACCGTGTTTGGGGCGATTGTGATGGGGCGGGACGTACATGCGGTGGCGGTGTTTGTTGACTAAGTGGTGGACTAAGTGGAATGGGGTCAGGCGTGCAATGTACACTAAGAGTTGACAAACGCAGGCGTTTATGATATCGTACATACATGGCACGACCACTGCGCATTGAAGGAGCTGGGCTCTGGTACCATGTGATGTGCCGGGGCAATGGTGGGCAACACGTCTTTGTCGATGACACGGATCGAGAGTCGTTCCTTGCGCGGCTGGGCATGGTCGCAGGTGCGTTTCATGTCGAGCTGCACGCGTACGCGCTGATGGGTAGCCACGTGCATCTGTTTGCGCGGACGCGCGTGGCGAACCTGGGCAGATTCATGCAGCGGCTTCTCTCGGGCTACACGCAATGGTTCAACAAACGCCACGACGTGTACGGGCATCTGTTCCAGGGCCGCTACAAGGCGCTCTTGGTAGACAAGAACGCGTACGGCAGGGAAGTGAGCCGCTATATCCACCTAAATCCTGTGCGTACCGGCATGCCAACCAGGAAGGCGGTGGCAGAGCAGCGGGCCGCCCTGCGCGGGTATCGCTGGAGCAGCTACCGGGCGATGATCGGCCTTGCACGTAAGGAAAACTGGTTGGAGACGAAGGAGACATTGGCGCGCTGGGGGGATACGCCGCGGGAACAGCAACGGCAGTACGCCGCATTTGTCGAGGAAGGGCTTGTTGGAGAGATTGAGGATCCTACGGAAGAGGCGCAGGTGCAGAGCATTCTTGGCCGGGACGGGTTCCTAACGCGTGTCAAGCGGCTGGTGTACGGACGGAAAGCAAGCGACTTGGAGAGCGAACAAGCGCGGCGACGGCTGTTGGCGGAGGATGTTGAGGATGTGATCGAAGAGGTTGCGCGCGCGTACAAGATAAAGCCTGAGGAGGTGCGGAGATCGGGAGGCAGCCCGCGCAGAAACGACACGCGTGATGTGGCAATGTGGCTTGCGCGGGAACGATGCGCGGCGCGGTGCACACTTGGGGAGATCGGGAAGGCGATGGGCGGGGTGGGAAGGAGCGCGGTGAATATGGCGTATCGGCGTGTGGCGAGCCGAGCCCGGCGCGACAAACGCCTGAAGAGAATGATGGCGCGGCTGTCATAAACAGTGTACATTGCACGCCTGACCCCATTTGGCATCGGTCCAGCCCACAGACATGACGTCGCTCAAACTTAAAGCCAACTCCAGCGGCTGCCTAGGCAATCTCAACGAGACCCGGGTGCAGTTCCAGAACGGCATCTCGCAAGGCGATGTTACAATTGCCGGAGCTGACTACACGAAGTTCACCGCCTCAAAGAATACCCCCAACATGGTCTACAAAGACACCTTCAGCTGGGAGTGGCAGGTAACCGCCGCGAATGGCAACACCATTGATACGGCCAGCTTCGGCACCACTGCGGGTCACACAGTCTACGTCGTCTACGCCGCGCCTGGTGCGCCATGGAGTACGGCGGCAAACAACACCCTCAACCCGTGGGCGAACGTGCTGGATTACGCCTGCGACTGGGCCAGTGGCGAAGCAAACCTCGCGGATGCTGTCAGAGTCATTACCCTCAAGGCGCATACGGATTTCGGAAAGGAATACTATGGCGAAGACACTCATACTGTGGATAACAACTGCAATCTCACCTCTTTGCTCGCGGCTAACCGGGCGGATTGCAGGGACATGTCTGCGGTGGTGCAATTGTTTGCGAATGTAGTTGGGGTTCCAAATAACGACATAAAGGTGCGCAGGATTGAAGGCGGGTTTCAGACATATCCCGTCCAGCCGATGAAACTCTCGTGGCAGTCTGTGTGGTGGGACTTCCATCAAGTCGCCTGGTACAATGGCAGCGTATATGATGCTTGCATTCGAGCACGGCAATCTGGGTCCTACATACCCGCCGGCATTGATTTGAGCTACTACGAAATGGACGTTCGCATGCTATTATCGGGAAGTTGGGTGCCGCAAACGCCACATACAATCACAATCATACAATAGGAGCCACGTCAATGAATGCGCACACTTTCACAATTATCTTGTCACTGGCTATGATCGCACCAGTAGTGTCACACGCCAGTACGAACGAGACAGAACATCTGCCGCCGCAACTGAAACATATCGCGGGTGTAGCTAAGGCGGTTTCATTGATTCCGAAACTGACAGTTCGTCGCAATAGTGTGTGGGAAGGAGGATGGCATGTCTTTTCCACGGACATCGTAGCCAAAATAGAGAGGGAAGGCCATGTCAAGCACGAAGAGATCGCCACAAATCAGTTTGCGCAAGCAGATGCCTATTACCAACAGTTCACCATAGCTGACACGTTACATGGCTTTGTGAAGTACGGTTCGTTTCCAACACGGGACGAAGCACACTCGGCTTTCATCTTCGCGACCACGACCACGGCGTCTCCGTGGTATTCCGACGCGGCGATAGCGGTACAACTCACCCCCAAGCCCGACGAAGTGCTGTTTGCTGAGCGTCATACGTGCATAATACGGCGCGGCACAACATGCGTTCACGTCGCCGTTTTCGGTGCGGCAGAGGATGCGTGTATGAAGCTTGTGATCGAAATCGCCAATCGCATCCTGGCGGAAATGGACGCCGCGGGCACGAGCAACTAGCAGCAGTTGCCACAGCATTGTCCGGCCTGACTTGGCGTGCCATTCGGGTCGGAGCTGTGGCGTGCCATTTGCATTCGTTCGGGTCGGACCTGAACAAGACACTGCGCCGCAAGGGTGGAATGGGGTCAGGCGTGCAATGTACACTAAGAGTTGACAAACGCAGGCGTTTATGATATCGTACATACATGGCACGACCACTGCGCATTGAAGGAGCTGGGCTCTGGTACCATGTGATGTGCCGGGGCAATGGTGGGCAGCACGTCTTTGTCGATGACACGGATCGAGAGTCATTCCTTGCGCGGCTGGGCATGGTCGCAGGTGCGTTTCATGTCGAGCTGCACGCGTACGCGCTGATGGGCAGCCACGTGCATCTGTTTGCG
>Ga0268276_1001243_pt1 | contig 25979 bp, 27 predicted proteins | sample saktaG_4_FD_190145 | JGI IMG/M metagenome (GOLD analysis project Ga0268276, IMG submission 190145) | Saline water microbial communities from Sakinaw Lake, British Columbia, Canada - sak_2010_1_5_45m | ecosystem: Environmental > Aquatic > Non-marine Saline and Alkaline > Saline ... | reverse complement strand
GCCTCTGCAACGCCGGTCTATCCATATTACCGCCGGAATAGCCATCATCCATATAAACATCCCGGCCCGACATACTGCAAAAAACATCCCAGCCAAAGTTCTTCGCGTATTGCAAAAGATATGTCCTCTGCACCTCCAGAGAAAAACCTTCACGCGCTTGATCCTCTGTACTGACTCTTGTATATAAAGCTACTTTCATTATTCTTCCCTCAACGTCTCCCGCCACTTCTTAATCTTCTTAATACACGCTTCCGTAAACACCGGCCAATCCCTATAATCGCGCTTAGGCTTAACCCAGCCCTTGCGGATCCAATTGATCATGGTCTGCCGGTGCACGCCCAGCATCTTTGCCGTATCTGTCATTGAGTATGTTTTCATAATAAACAACCTCTCGTATAAGTGAACCCAGTATACCGTATTATACAACTCTATACAAGGGGTTTCTTCTCCGCCTCATAACATGATAAAAACATTTTCGTTAACGTTTCTATTCCATCATAAAATGATTTACGAGCCTCTTGGATTTCCGCGCTGGACAGGCCCCGGCCTTTCAGCTTTATTTCTAAAGCATCCCAGCCTCGCGGCTTTATTCCGGATTCATTATTTAGGCTCGTTTCCTTCATCGCCTTCTTTGGTTTCCCTTACACCGGCAAAATCATCAATAATTTCACAGATCGCCTCTTCAAGAATTGCACAAATTTCCCTCGGCTCTTTCATGGCCAATACCGGAGCAAGTCTCTGCGGAAGCGCCAAAAACTCTCTCTTGACCATTAAAATCCTGGCAACCCGGCCCTCTTCAACTTCCTCTTTTGGGATTAGCGAACCCAATACTCTTTGGTATTCGATCTCAAGAAGTAGCGCCTTATTCCTGCGGTAAGCGATATCCCATTTATCCTTTTCCGAATCGCTCAAATCCTTATGCCTCTGCCGGGTCATACGCCACGCCTTGATATCTAAAAGATCGTAATTGCCTTCAGGAGTCGTGGGCATGCCGTCCTTTTCCCAGTAATAAACAGTCCTCACCGATACCTTTAATGCCTTGGCCACCTTCTCCTTGGTATCGACGACACCAGTCGCTGAATCTACCTCCTCGAATTTCTCAAGCTCCCGAAGTTCTGCCGGTGTAAGCGGCGTGCCGCTATGGAGCTTTTCATAGAGATACAAGTGCCGCTTCTTCCTGGCTATCTCTACAACGTTGGGCTTCTTCTCCATTTCATTTTTTTGTTCGTCCATCTTGAAAATCCCCCTTTCATTTTTTGCAGGCATAATTACCCGCTATTTGCCCTAAAACCCACATTTTCACGATAGAAACCGGCGGGTTTGCATTTTTTTAGCCATCATTTTTGAACATGAACCCAAAAAATAATTTATATATCACTCACAGAACGCGCCTCGCCCGACCCGCACCCGACACCCCCTTCCAAGGACCCGTAAACATACGTGTGAGCAATGTGAGGCTAAAATCCCTATCCTCACACCTGCCCATCCTTGAAGCCATATACGCGCCTCTTCCTATATATTATTGATTTCTAAAAAGAGAAGGAATTTAGCCTCACAAACCTCACAAAAACTCATAACCCCTTGATATCTGTAGGCTTGACCTTGTGAGCACGCCTGTGAGCAAGCGTGAGCACACGTGAGCAAACTCACACATTTAGAACGGCCGGTCACTGTCTACCTCCCTGCGATCCTCACAAAATGCGCCTCTGCTCACACCTTCCTCACGCCCCTCCTCACACGACTTTGACTCGATTCTTCTAATAGTAAAAAGTCTCCGGCCAGTGCCGGGTTCGCGCTTGTCTTGCTTTACGATATCAACGCCGACATTGCGCATGACCGGCGCAATACGCAGTAACTCCGTTGAAAGCCACTTAGCGGTTTTAGGCATGCCTTTCTCATCGTCATCATCGCGGGTTACCTCATGCAAAAGCTCAGCGGCCGACCCTCCCCAATAGCCTGCGTGCTCATCCATAAGCTCAATCAGCCTCTTAGCAAACGTGCTATCGTCCGCGGTGTCCTGCCATTTACGATCCACCGACTCCTGATACTTTTTGAAAAACTCATCCTGCGAATAACCCAATGCCCCTGCCAACGCGCCTCCCCACTGGGCGAAATCCGACATTCGAAATTTCTCATGACCGTTTATTTGCGAAACGATATTCATGGCTTTTGAAATGGCAGTAAAGAATCCGCCCAGAATCTCGGGAAGCTCGCGTTGCCATTCATCTTCCATGGTCTTTTCAGCACGGCTCTTTTTCAAAACCGGAATGTCAAAGATAATGGCACGATCAAGCAGATCCGCACGCCATAAAGAAGTGCCGATACCATTTAAAACAAAACATCGCCTATAAGAACGGATAAACTCGTCGTCATTGGTATAAAGACTGCGCTTCATATCGCCCTCACCGGTAACGCCCCGACATAAGAAGTCGCTAAACCACTCGTAGATTTTGGAGATATTGTCGAAGGTGCTGATCCAGTGCTTCTCCGCGGTCATCTGGGCTTGCTCCAATTCTTTGGGAATTGAGATCAGCATGACCTTCGACGGATCGCCCAGACCTTTGATCTTGCGGGAATTATTCGATTTACCGGAACCCTGTTCACCGGTCTGGCTTAAAATGACATGCGGAATATTGGGAATGAAAAACGATGCGATGACAACCATAAAAAGACAGTGGTCGTCCGGATTAACATTGCAGAAACGTAATATCGCCTTAGGATCGCCGCCCTTAACCGGAATCACCTGCTCGGCTTGATGTTGATAACGCCTGAATATCGGCGGTAACGGCACAACATCCCATCCGGTCTCATCGATGACCACGCCGCGATAGTCCGGCGTTGTCAGGTCGTAATAAACCTTCCCGTTGTGCCAGCCGACCCGATTGAATAACTCAACCTGCCGGGAACTTCCACAGCGCGCCTCAACCTGAATCCGTGCCTGATTAAGTGCCTCGATCTTAGGCGGTACGCCAAAGCGATCACGGAATCGAGTTGCCTTCCAATTCCTAAAGCGTACGCCTGTTGTCGGGCATACCTCAAAATGGCTTTCCACCGGAAGCACCACGAATGCATTACCATGCTGATCGCGAAAGAAATCCTTAATGTTCTCCTCGCAATCGCGGGTAATGATCTCGCCTTGCGTGAGTTTAGCCTTAGCAACCGGCCCCGAAGCCCCGCTTCCTCCATAAACCTCGCTACATCCGCTGATCGCCTTTTCGATAACCGACTGACCATAAGTCCTGCCATCGCCAAAATGCTTCTCATCCCACTTGGGCCGCATGAGTCCGGACTGACGAAAGAGCGAATCCATACGCCCGGCGTCTTTACCAGTCCAAAAGGCGAGCTTGTTGCACAAAGCCAGATCCGCTTCGCTCTGCGATGGATAATTATTTTGCCACTGGCCGGAATAGAGCCGCTGAAACTTCTCTGTGTCTTGGCTCTTGGCGATTATGGCGAGAATATCATCCGCGGGCCCTTTATCTACAAACCGACTGAATATCGTCTTAAGTGCATCAGTGCACTCGCTGAGTTCAGCTGGGTAATTTTCAAGTCGATTGCCGGTAACAGTAAAAAATCTGCCCTTGGTATAAATCTCAAGGCCGATTTTTGATATCTTGCAAGCCCGAGCAATTGAACCTCTGCAAAGAATATGAATGCCGGTACCGCTGGGTGAATATTCCGAATATGAATTGAGCGCCTTTAAGATTTCCAAAGCATACGGCGCGATAACGCCGTCTTTAACACAATGATCGATGTCCACGCCTACATAAGGCGGTTGAAACATAAAACCAACGCCCGCATATCCACGCTGGCACGCTAAATCAACGGCAGTCAGATAATCTGTCCATGTACTTGGATCGTTACTTTTGGCAGGACGTCCGGTTAGGACGTTCATAGGGACTTTATCAATGCGGTCTTTGTTGCGCCTGAGCTGATATCCAACCCAGCTCGGTAGCTTGAGCAATTCCTGCGGGATGACCTCTTCCATTTTTCTCTTCTCTTTTCTTCTCTCGTCTTCCATTTTTAAACTCCGTTTTGAAATAAATAATCCTTAACCCTCCGGTAACAATCAAATAGCCTGCGCGCCTCCGAGTCGGCGTAAAATTCCTCACATGCCTTATGCACGGCCGGAATATCATCAAACAGGATCCTTTTAAGCCGACCCGATCCCTCAATACCCTTCATGGCAAACCCGCAATAAAGTAAATACGTAGCCAGATAGAGATTCCCTGCCTCAAAATACTTGTCTTTCATGGTTTCAACGCCTCCTACTAGCTATATACGAAGAAATTTGCTAACCTGACGGAAATATTTTCACTTTTTTCACTCCCTAAGCGTATATTCCCCTTTTTCCCGAAAAGTGTCGGAACTTTCTTGCCCCAAAAAATAAAAAATCCTGTGCGACTCTCATCACACAGGATACTTGAAATTCAAAAGACTTTAAAAGACAACCAAGCTGGTATGCTTAAGTGTTACTTATTTTATGAAAATAAACCCCCCACTTATAAGTTCTTTGGCACGTTTATATTCCCTTTTAACCTGCTGTATTGCTGAATCTAAATTCTTAGACACGGCGCCTGGATAATACTTCTGAGCAAGATCGGCAAATGTTAACCCGGGCTTACCCTTCTTCTCGTCATATATTTTGAGGTATCTCTGAATGTTTGAATAATCCAATGCTCTATTTGTATTTCTCGCGTCTATCGCGTCATTAAGCCTAAACCACATATCTATTTGCTTCTCAAAGCTATCCATAATTTCCTGCTTAGCGTATCCAAAATCTACGGTAAACTCCACCCGCTTTGGTACTTGGGCAATAAAACCAGCGATCTGTTCTTGGTTTAATTTCTTTATATCTTTTTTATCAAGCAGATCATAGAGCAAAGCGTGAAGCTGTTTAGAATAAACTGGAGAATTAGCGAGAAACGGTGGGTGGCCGAGATTATTGAGGAAATAAAAATAGGCTGTATATCTATGCTCGTGTTTTCTACTTGCAAAAGACACGCTTTTATCTTTGCCTGGCCTCGTCTTTATCTTTGCGAGCTCATTGGATAATTGCGATTTTGTGCTTTGGGGTGTCAGAACAATATCTTTGCCAAGAAACAACGTTTTACTGTCTCCATCACACAACTGCCTAAACTGCTCGTTTCGCCGAATACATTCCCAACGCGCCAATCCGCGGGCGATAATCTTGTTATTTTCAAGATATTGTTTTTGAGTTAATACTAGGGGTCGACCTTGATATTTCGATTTTACAGCTCGGTCATGTTCGGAGCGGATTTTCTTGATTTCTTTAATAAGTTGATCCCAATTATACTGAATACTCCCCATTCTCTTTTCTTCCCTTGCCACGCTTCCCTCACATCTTCGGCTACATATTTCATACTTCAAAACCCTGTCCATCATTATAACATACAACGGCGCTTCCAAAATGCTCTTTAAACATTTCCGGGTATTCAGTATGGATTGGAACTATTTGGCGCGCGTTCACTTTACTGGCAAACTCTTTGAGCTTTTCAAGCGTTGCATGACCACTGGTATGAATGTACTCAATATTCAAATTATTACGATTAATGAACTCTCGAAATTTCCTCGCGTCAGGTATATCTCTTTTAATATATCCTTCCCACTGCAAATAGATAAGCGTTGATCACTTTAACTTCGGGCATCAATAATACTCCCTTATATACCCATACGCCCGATCAAAGAGATCTTGGTCGGTGTGCAGATTGTATTTAAGTAGGGTCTTGCGAAGGGCTTTTTTGACTTCGCGTTCACCGGCGGCGGTGGATTGCCACCCGGGGAAACGCACCACCTTAACGATTTCATCTATGTCATTGACGATACGCTCGACAATCGCAGGTGTCTGGTCTGTGCGTACTTGCAGGAATAGTTCTGTAAGGGCTGACTTGGCCCCCTTGCGTTCTTCCTGCGTTTCTTCGTCTTTCTCGGCCTGAACGACTTCCTTGGCCAACTCAATCAAATGCTTAAGGAAATCCACACTATTGATCAGTCCGCGCTCTACCTTATCGCGTAACTCCTCAAGCCTCTGTCCAAGTTCTTCGAATTTGGGATTGCCTTTGTGCTTCCGCAAGCGATTAACAATCTCGATTTCAATCAGCTTGGTCTTTTTGGTGTCCTTAGTCTTCATTAAGTCCTCGACCACATCGGCATCGAGGATAATCTTTTCCAAATCATCGCTAATCTTTTCGACATGAATATGCTCATGAATGAGCTTCATGGTCTGAGCACCTAATGCATGCCATAAAAGACGTCCAGTATCGCTGGACGGCGGTTTCACTGACTCGTAGACCTTCGTTAGCCAGCGATAATCCTTCTCGTACGCGTTAAGAATGGCATCCGGTGACAACGCCTCCCAAAGAAGTGACAAATAGCTGTAATCATTCGCAAACGCATCCCGCTTTGTATTAGTGTTCACGCATTCTTGTGCAAGTAAAAGCCCCTCGTATCCTTCAACGCTTCTATCAACGTTCGGGAAATGCTCCAGACACATGGCTATCGCCTGCTTCAATTTTTCTTTAAGCGTACCGATATTTGTGATCACTTGTCTGACCGATGCCTCGTCAAATTCCAAGGCCCGGGCCACATTATCAAAGACCCCGTAATAATCAACGATCAATCCATGCGTCTTGTCTTTGTAAACACGGTTTGTTCGGCAAATCGCCTGCAACAGATTGTGATCCTTCATCGCCTTATCCAAATACATAGCCTGCAAGATAGGCGCATCGAAACCGGTTAAAAGCTTGGCTGTTACAATTACGAATTTAAGCGGGTCCATCGGGTCGCGGAACCTATCTAAAAGTTTCTCCTGCTCATCCCGATCCATTCGATACTTCTTTTTGAAAGCCTCATCATCTGAATGATTTATTGAGATTACTACCGCGCTTTCTTCGGATGGAATGAGTTTGTCCAGTTCCTGCTTATACAGTTCACAAGCGAAGCGATCCGGGCATACTATCTGCGCCTTAAAACCTTGCGGCTCAATCTTCTCGTGAAAATGCTGAACAATGTCCTCTGCAATCTTCCTTACCCGATCCGGCGACTTTAAGAACGCTGACATCTGCGCCGCCTTTTGCACAAGCAATGCTTTCTGCTCTTCCGACAGAGTTTCTGTCATTTGTGCAAATTCCGCGTCTATTAGCTCTTTATAAACGTGAATATCCAGAAGCCGAGGTTCAAAATGAAGCGGGAGCGTCGCCTTATCCCGCAAAGATTCCTCAAAGGAATATCTGGATAGATATCCGGACAAATCCTCTTCCGCGCTAAAAGTTCTGAAGGTGTTTCTGTCGCGCTTGTTAATTGGTGTGCCGGTAAGGCCAAAGAAAAAAGCATTCGGCAATGCATTGCGCATCTTGCGTCCCAAGTCGCCCTCTTGAGTTCGGTGCGCCTCATCAACCAAAGCAATGATGTTCTCCCTGTCATTGAGAAGGCCATCTGCCTCCGCAAATTTATGCATGGTCGTAATGATAATCTTGCGCGTGTCCTGCCTCAAAAGACGTTGCAATTCTTCCCGGCTATCCGTAGCTACGATATTGGGAACATCAGAAGCGTTAAACGTGGCGGTAATCTGGGTATCAAGGTCAATGCGGTCAACAACGATTAAAACCGTAGGACTTTTTAACTCTGGTGCCTGACGCATCTTCTGCGCGGCAAAAACCATCAAAAGCGACTTGCCTGAGCCTTGGAAATGCCAAATGAGTCCTTTCTTAACCACGCCCTCTTTAACGCGCTGAACAATCAGATTTGCACCCTCAAACTGTTGATAGCGAGCGATGATCTTGATCCGCCGGTTCTTTCTATCAGTCGCAAAGATTGTAAAGTTTTCCAACATATCCAAGATCACAGATGGCCTAAGCATTGACTCAATAGCAACCTCTACCTCTTTGAGACCAAGAAGCTCTTTTAATGCAGTATCATTTTTTGACTCATCGCGCCAAGGGCCCCATATTTCAAGCGGCATACGAATTGAGCCATAACGAAATGTTTTTCCCTCGGAAGCAAACGAGAAGATATTTGGCACGAAAAGCTCTGGAATAGTATTCTCATAATCATCGTGAATCTGCACCGCACCATCCAACCAAGAAATAGACGGCCTCACTGGGGTTTTAAACTCCCCGACAATCACCGGAATGCCATTAATAAGTAAAACCATATCCGGAATCTTGGTAACCCCACGAACAATCTTGTATTGATTGGTCGCAATAAAGCTATTGTTGGACAACTTTTCAAAATCGATCAATCGCACCGGCACATGCTGGTTGTTCTCGCCAAAGGGCATTGTCTTTTCACCCTGAAGCCATTTCGTAAACTCCTCGTTCGCCTTCACAAGGCCCACATCATTAACCGACAAGAGAATGGCGCGAAGCTTATAGATAACCTCATCCGCGCGCTCAGGCAAAGCGCGAATCTCTGGGTTTATCCGGATAAGCGCGTCTTTGAGCGTCTTCTCAATAATAACTTCGCTCTCATTACGCCCCAGATCGTCTGCTGACATATATTTCCATTGAACCGTCTCAGCATATTCCGGCCGCGCACTATCACCCGTACCACCTGTTTTTTGGCCGGTTAGTTTTGAAATTACATACTGCTCGATTGTGTTTTGCTCGTTAAATGTCATACCTTTTCCTCTGGTTTTGCGCCTTTAGGATAAAAAGGCGGCTTCAATTGTGTTACATATCTGCGGCCGCCCCCTTTTTCTCTTTGGTCATCAGGAACTTTTTGTATTTCAACCATCTTGGGCATTTTCTTTTGTAAAAAAAGAATATTCATGTCCTCAACGAAGGTAAAAATATTATGAATCAAAGACTTGATCAGCTCATAAACAGAAGTTCCTTCGTAAAAATGCGGCAATCCAACGATCCACTTTTGATGTCGGTCTGACCAGTTAATGTCAAAGTCATAGAATAACTGTTTGCCATCCGGGATCATCGTGTCTGGATGCTCATCAGCATTTCGCAAATCCAAGACCTTTTTCAACCACCCATCATGATCCTGCTGTACTTGCAAGAATACAGAATCAGTGTCTCCGTAAACCTCTTTAAATTTATTACAAATTCTGTCATATCTTGGAAGACTGCTTCCGGTATCGCAAAACAGATTGATGGTTTTGACTAACTCTTGCAGGGATTGCTTGCAATACTTTAGAAATTCCCTCACATCGTCTAAATTTTCAGTAGATGGCACATTTACACATCGTTCAAAGGATTGCGTCTGAACACCGGATTTTTTCAACCCTTCCATGACCGCGTCAATATTCGTACAAATCTGCAACCCGATCTTTTCAGCCTTGGTGAGGCTGTGAACAATATTTAAGTTAGAAGAGTTGATCGTGTCTTGGGTTTCCTTGTTGATCTCAGCCATTTTCACAATATCAAACAAGCCAATCGTTAAACCTGCAACAATTGGATTGTCTGTGCCAACATCAGAAATTTTTTGAATTTTAAACTGTCCTTTAGCCATATTTATCCAAATATTTGGTTAATGATTTGATTTTGGATACGTTTTATATTTCCAACATTAATTTGAACCTGCTTCTTAACTTCTGTCATTTTCTCTAATCGCCCTGAAACGGCCAACAATAAATCCTTATCACCGAAAGGAACGCCTATCATTTCTAAAACCTGTTTGTTAATTGCCTTGAAAGTTGATCCGGTGCTTTTCTTTTCCAAATCAGCTCTTAGAAAAATCAGCACGTGCTTCAAGAAAGCATTCAAATCCTTGTCTTTCATCGATAAAGCAGAAAGTCCTCTTCCGATACAGTATGAACGATCAGCGATATTGATTTCTCCAACTGGTGCCCGAACAGATAATAAAATATCGCCTTTTGACGCTATTTTTGTTGTTATAGAAGTAAATTTTATATGCTTTGGTGAAACCTCACCGAACTCCGCGTTACCTTGCAAGAAAGGCATGCCTGAACCGTCTTCGTTGTACGCGCTTCCCGGAGGAGACTGCCCCATATTAATATCAGCAACTTCAACCAGCTCTTTCTTTTTCAAATGACTATTCAACAAATAATCTTGACCATATTTTGTGTATAGGGTATCCAGCGCTATTAAGACCTCATCCCACATCAATATTGACGAATCAATACTCCACAACAAATTCGCGATGCGCTTTTGGTCGTCCGGTTTTGCTGGCAGTTTAAATGTAAACTTCGCCAAATCCTTGAATTTTGTCCTTGGAGACAGCGATCCTGCTGACGTCTTAATCGCATATTCAAAAAAACGGTCGCTCTGGACAACAAATGGCAATAACTCCGGCAATACGACGTCCTTAATCGCTTCGCAGACAAGGATATCTCCGGAACATATCCCATCGAACTCCGCCATAGCCGCCTTCTTTTGATAAGCGCGCCTTTTCCCGAAAAGAACCTGTCCTTTACGAAATACTCGCGTAAAAGTCGTTCCATCAGCTACATTGCCCCAAGATTTAATATGTATATTACCGGGCTCAATATGCTCGAGGCCGACATACCTTTCTAATCCTTCTGATAAAGGATCCTTTGTGGCAACCGTCAAGCTTTGTGCGATATCGCCAAGGGTAACCTTATCCCAAGTTGAAGTGTCAATCTTCATTTTTTCTCCAAAGAAAACTCATCTATCATTCCAGCCATGTCTTTTCTCAAGGCGTCAGAATTTTTCTGCCAGTCTTTTACCAACGTGCCTAAATCCGCTTCCTTCGGGCTTGGCTTTCCGTTGTCCTGATCATGTGCATATAAAGATATTGCCATATTCCCCGCATTCGCGAGGACAGCTTTTATTGACATGACTTTCGCAAAGCCATCAATATCTTTAAACCCAACAAAAGCCTTATGAATCTTGGCAATATGATCTTCCGTAAGATAACTGAATGCACTCTCACGTCTTACATCGTTCACCGCATTGATAAAAATTATCTTCTCTCGACGATCCTTCTTCTTGCCCTTGTTACAGACAAGAATGCACGCCTCCATAGGCGAGTTATAAAACAAATTCGGGCCAAGACCGATGACGGCTTCGACTACATCAGCCGTAATCATTTTCTTGCGCATCTCTGCCTCGGCATCACGAAATAAGACCCCATGTGGCCAGAGGATTGCGCATCGACCGTTATTATCATCGAGACTCTTGATAATGTGTTGCTGAAAAGCATAGTCGGCGGTTCCTTGCGGCGGGGTTCCGTAGATATTCCGGCCGTAAGGATCTTTCTCAAATTCCGCCCTGTTCCACGATTTGATCGAATACGGTGGATTGGCGAGGATGATGTTAAACTGCTTTAACTTGTCCTTCTCCAAGAACGCGGGATGTTTCAAGGTATCCCCGCGTACAATCTTAAAATCCTCTATTCCATGTAAAAACATATTCATTCGTGCAATGGCCGATGTCATCAGATTGAGCTCTTGCCCAAACAGCTTAAGAGACCGGTACTCTTTTCCGTCAGCTTTAAGCTTATTGACGCAAGACAAAAGCATGCCACCTGAGCCGCAGGTGGGATCATAAATTGATTCGCCCGGTTTAGGGTCCATGATCAATGTCATTAAATGCACAACAGTACGGTTTGTGTAAAACTCAGCGGCCGTATGCCCGCTATCATCAGCAAATTTCTTGATAAGGAACTCGTACCCTTGCCCAAGCTCGTCATTCGGGACGTTTTTGATGGATAAGGTTTCCGATGAAAAATGCTCCATTAAATTAATAATCGTTTCATCACTCAAGCGGTCTTTATTCGTCCACTGCGCATCACCGAATATGCCAAAGAGCGTGTCCGGATTTGCCTTTTCAATCTGACGCATAGCTTTCTCAATAGCCATGCCGACATTTTTGGTGTTTTCGCGCGCGTGTTTCCAATGAGCTCCCTTAGGAATCTGGAAGCGGTGATTCTCGGTAAATTCCGCGAACTTCATGTCTCCGCCTGATTCCTTTAGCGCGTTTTGATATTCCTCATCATAAACATCGCAAATACGCTTATAGAACAGAAGCGGAAATATGTATTGCTTATAATCTCCGGCATCAATCAGGCCGCGCAATAATGTTGCCGCCCCCCACAAATATTTCTCTAACGCTTGTTGTGTAATCATTTCAATAATCCAAACTCTTTGAGTTGATCTCTCATCTTATCTTCTGCCTTAATCGCCCCATTAAATGCCGACTTAAGGTTCTTGAGCGCCTCTTTGACAGTCGGAAGGTTATCTTCTATTTTCTTATCCACGTAGAGTGGGATATTCAGGTTAAAGTCATTCGCTTCAATGTCAGCAAGAGATGCAACCTTCACGTGGTCTTGAACATCTTCATAACCCCGACACCAGCCATAGATACGGTCAATATGTTCCTTTTCAAGAAAGTTCTGCGCGCGTCCCTCCCGTACCTGATCTGAAGCATCAATAAACAGCACCTTGCCCTTTTTGTCCTTCTTTTTCAGCGCTCTAAAGACTAAAATGCATGCGGCCAGCTGTGTGCCATAAAATATGTTTGAGCCAAGTCCAATCACGGCCTCAACGATATCCATCTTCAAAAGCTGTTCGCGAATCTTGCCCTCTTTACCCTTACGGAATAAAGCGCCATGAGGCAAAACAACCGCCACCCGGCCGCTTGGATATTCCATTGACTTCACCATGTGCTGAACCCATGCAAGGTCGCCATTGCTATCCGGGGGAACGCCTGCAATGTTACGGCCATAGGGATCCTTTTCCCACTGGGTCGCGCCCCACTTTTCTAGTGAAAACGGCGGATTGGCTATTACGCAATCGAATGTCGCAAGATTATCCCCTTCAAAAAACGCGGGGTTTCGCAAGGTGTCATCACGCACGATATTAAAATCTTCTACGCCATGAAGAAACATGTTCATCCGGGCAATGGTCGAGGTTGTAAGATTCTTTTCCTGACCAAATATCTTGAGCGTCCGGTAGTCTTGCTTCTTTTCTTTGAGATGATTTATGCATTCCAAAAGCATGCCGCCCGTACCACAAGCCGGATCATAGATGGACTCTCCGGGCTTAGCATCAATAATTCGCCCCATAAGATTAACGACCGAACGCGGCGTGTAAAACTCCCCGGCCTTCTTATTCGTTAAGTCGGCAAAATGCTTGATTAAATATTCATACGCTTGGCCAAGAATATCAGACTCAATATTGCCATTGGCAAGATAGTATTGAGAAAAATGTTCGATGAGATTAATGAGAAGCTCATCCGAAAGCCGGTCTTTGTTTGTCCACTGTGCATCGCCAAAAATGCCGTAAAGAAACTTCTGATTCGCTTTCTCAATCTCGCGGAAAGCATATTGAAGAGCTTGCCCGACATTCTTTGTGACCTGCCGCACGTCATTCCAGTGACAATTCTCCGGAATAATAAACCGGTGAAATTCCGGTAAACTCGCGTATTCCACATCCCCGCCTGACTCTTCTAAGGCTTGCCTGTATTCATCGTCATAGACGTCTGAAATACGCTTGAAGAAAAGAAGTGGGAATATATAGACCTTGAAGTCTGCCGCATCTACCGGGCCCTTAAGGATCCATGCGGCTTTGGAAAGATATTGTTCGAGTTGCGAGAGGGTTATTTTACCGTTATTCATAGCCCTCCCTCATCGGCAAAGCTGTAGTGCTTATCGCCTGCGATAATAATATGATCGAAAAGCTTTATATCCAGTAGCTTCCCGGCATTGGACAAGTCTTGAGTGAATTTCCTGTCTTGTGTGCTGGGAGAGCATTCCGAACTAGGATGGTTATGAACACAAACGATCGACTTGGCGAATTTCTGCAATGCGGCGTGGATTATTTCACGGACAATCGGAAATGCCTGATCAACGGTGCCGACCGAAGCGTCTGAAATGTCGATGATGCGGTTATTGCTATCAAGATAGACGACCTTAAACATCTCAGTTTTAAGGTCACGAAGTTGAGGCATGACAATATTCACAACATCCTTGGCAGAGGCGATCTTCTGCTTCCCGGTGGACACATCATCCTGCCGATAGCGCCGCCCGATTTCAAGCGCGGCCTGAATATGGGCGATCTTGGCCCCGCCCAAGCCCTTGAGATCCTTCCAATCGCGCGAATCGGTGTGCGCCATGTTCCGGAACGTACCGAATTTTTTGAGTATCTTGCGGGCAAGGTCAATGGCGCTGGTGCCTTGGGTGCCGGTGCGAAGAAGAATAGCCAGAAGCTCGGAATTACTCAAAGCCCCTGCACCCTTTTTGAGAAGTTTTTCTCTCGGCCTGTCATCCTCCGGCCAAGACTTTATACCTGTCGCTTTAGATTCTTTCGTCATTCTTCTCTTCTCTATTCTTGAGTAATGTATTTTTGTGATACGAAAATAAGTCTAACGTTATTTCCGTACCCTAAAGTTACAGCCTGAAAAATGCCCCATTAGCGCCCCTTTCGCCCCTTTACTGCCCCTTTGGCGCAACTATGTCCCGTTTGTCCCCTTTATGTCCCGTTTCGCTAATCGCGCAGCAATCGCGCAAATCGCGCACTTGTCCCATATGTCCCATAAATGTCCCAAGCATGTCCCATAAATATGCCTAATGATTTCATGACATTCTTCGTGACATTTAAACAATTCTCGTGACATGGCCATCTTTCTTTCGGATCAGATATTACACACAAAATACTTTGTGTGCCATTTTTTGCGTTTTTTGACACACAAAGAATCAGCCTTTTTTTTCAAGCTTCTTCAAAAAATCGGTACCCTTTTTTGTAATACGATACTTTTGAAGTCGACTATTCGGCTTATCAGGTATAGTAAATTCAATCAGCGTATCTGTTATAAGCTTTCTTAGAACGATTTTAAGTTGTCCCGATACTCTCTTCTGACCTAATTGCTTTGACAAAAGTGACACTGGCAAAGCGTTCATCTTTAACATAGACAGGATCCGATTTTCCAGTGACTCGTACTGGACTAGTACTGTACTGGTACTGGACTCTGGCTGTGACTCTGGCTGCCACTTCGACTGCTTTTTGTCTCGTTTCCTCCAAACAGTTAAAATAAAAAAGCCTCCGTCAACTTTGAATTCAGGCTCGCGCATACCTGCTTTTTTGCACCTTTTGACCATGTCAAAGGTTCCACTGCCCGCCTTTTCGATATATTTTGCTAGAAATAATGGCTCGGCTATGAGCGGATTATTAGGTTGACTGGCATGGGGCAAAAGTAATTTTGCCAGTGTTAATGGGGGATGGATAGTCCCGGGATTCCAGATTTCCATACGGTCGGGAAAAACCTGCACTTCTACGCTCGCATTGCTGGTGTAATCACGGTGAGCTATCGCATTTACGATACCCTCAGCAACAACTTCTTCGGGGATATCATAATCGACCGGCGCCTGAGGCCCCTTTGCGCGGGTTCCCACAGAACGGTTCAGTTTTGACATGACAAAATCAACGGCCTGATCAACTAAGTCAAAAAGCGTTCCTTTATAAATCTGATAAGAAGGGATCGGTTTGCGTTTTTCCAAAGTGTGAAAATTCATGCATTTGACTTCGGAAGAAATCATAAATCGTTGAGGATTATTCCCAAACAACAAAATAGCGGCATGGCTGGGCTTGCCGCCATCCAAAAGATTCAAATGTTCTAAAACATCAATAGCCGGTGTTGTCTCGGATAACGCGTATTTACGTGCCGCGCGGGCTTTCAATAAAAACCATTTAATCTTTTCTGAGGAAAGGTCGTCAACTGAAGCATTGCGACAAGCAGATGCGTCAAAAGGGCCAGTAACAATTTTCCCGTTTGAAACAAGATGATTCACTAAGCTGGCATATACGGCGGCAAACAGTTCAGGTTGCGTATCAAATCGACGACGAATTAACTGCTCTCCTGCCGAACGAATTAAATCAAGCATCTTGGGATGCCGTTTCAACTCATCTTGACCTTTTAAGTATATAAACCTTATCTCCCCGATCTCCGTTGCCAAAAGAAACTCTCTGTGGGTAGGTGACCGCCCATTGCTGTCTTCGGGGCCATACTGGTCTCCAAACAACCCGATATAAATATCGCTCGCTCTTACTTCTTCGAGATACAGATCGTCCGCCCGGCGGTCATTTGCTGGCTGTAGCTCAAATAAAAACACCTCGAAGAATTGTCCAAGCAAAGGGTCGCCATGAATATAATCCCGCAAAGCCAAGCGTTCACTCTTGAACTCTTTCTGTACCCCGCTGACAAATATTTTATATTTCATCTTACCTGACCTCTTTTGCGCTCTTATTCAGACGAATTATTTTCTTTTTGGTTAAATACTTCTCGACATGATACTGCTGAATTTTGCTGGGAACGGTCTTGCCGTTAAACCACCGGCTCACAGTCGAAAAAGCAACGCCCAGCTCCTTGGCTAAATCCTGCTGTGTGATCTTGTTTTCAAGACGGTACAGTTCCAATGTTTTTATTATATCCATATGCCCTGCTCCTGTGGTTAGCATAGTCATTTTCTCCATTTGCGCATATTGCATCTTATAGCACGAAATCAGATAGAAGTCAATGCAAAACTGCCGATAAAAAAGTCTGACAGATGGAAAGACTGTGCTATGAAATAAGACAGTTGTTCTATGGAATAGCGCAGGCGGGATTACAGGACGGATTCTTGGAGCTTACCGGTCGTGACGTCCACGATCCGGAAGTGGGTCTTGCCGGTGCGGTCTCTCCACTGCTCTTCAATATTCAGGCTCCAGTCGCCTAGAGGCATGACTTTCTGAATCTCCCGCAGGCGAAGCTTACCAGTCGGGAGCGCGGCCAAGAGATCGCCCTCACTGGAGATGTTTTCCACGTAAACTTCCTCGCCAGCCAGCCGGACGCTAATATAGCGGGTTTTCTTAACCACTTGCTCGATAACTTTTGCCATAAACCTACCCCCCTTTTGGGGTCAAGTAGGCCATAGGTTCTGCCGGTTGGCAAGGCTTTTGTCGCAAAAGTTATATACTTTTTGCGACATTTTCGTGTCCATCCATGTCCATCAAAACTGCAATTTTTGGACTTTTTGGAAGCTCATTTCAATAACCCAAAACCCCTTGTTTTCCGTCGATAAACGCTGTTTTTAAGCTTTCTGGCACCTGCCCCGGGATACCCCGATTGCATTGACATGGACATCGATTTTTTTGACCACAATCACTGACTCCCCGCGCCTCGCCCGACCCTCACCCGACACCCCCTCCGAAGGACCCGTAGCCGCCTACAAGCATAAAATATCCCTAATCCCTTGCCCCTATAACCTGCAAAAAATTAAGGTATATACTAAAAATTGACACGCTCAAATCAAAATCAAATTTAACAATCCCCCAACCAACAAAGCAACTACCGCCATAATAAAAGTAATCTTGAGCATATCTTTTATCCCTAACTCCCGGATTAAAACAATATAAGTTGCTACGCAGGGAAAATATACAGCCAAAACTGTAGAACCGATAACCAGTTGTTTAGTGGTCAAATTAAGCGGCCCCAGCATGCCCACAGCAACGTCTTTTCTTAAAAACCCGACTATCAACGCAGAAATAGCTTCTTTGGGAAGCCCCCATAAGCCGGTTAAAACCGGGGTAAAGAGATACGCAAAGAAATCTATTATTCTTAGCATCTGGAGAATATTCACAAAAAGCACGCCCAAGAGCACAAAAGGCAGAGCCTCCCTTAAAAAACCGGATAAACGCATCCAGAGCTTCTTAATCACAGCTTGAATTTGAGGTATCCGATAAGGAGGGATTTCAACTAATATCTCCGGGCTTGCGCCTTTTAAGGCCCTGTTTAATATTAATCCTTTGATTACCAAAAGGGCAAAAAGAGTGAAGAATACAATCGCTACGTATTTACCTCCCCGCTGTCCAACCAGTCCCACAATCATGGCTGTTTGCGCCATACAAGGAATGGCAATCGCCATTAGAGTAGCGGCGATAAACTTCTCGCGCCTTTCTTCCAATATTCGGGTAGCTAATGCCCCCGGAACATTGCATCCTAAACCTAAAATAAAGGGGATTATCGCGTATCCATGAAGCCCTAAATGATGCATAAAATTATCCGTGAGGACCGCTAAACGAGGAAGATAGCCAAAATCTTCTAATATCCCTAACACGAGATAAAAACTAAAGATATAAGGCAGAACCATACCAATAGGCACAAAAAATCCGGTGGTTAATAACCCAAATGATTGGCCAAAGTCTATGTTGCCGCCGATTAGATTCCCGATTAAGAGATGATGTAAAAATGATCCCTCGCCTAAGAATACGCTCAATTTCATCATCAAAGGAAGCCACAGTTTTCCAAACAAAGGCTCAAATAAATACCCGATTAAACTTTCTCCAATAAAACGAATGATCCAGAAAGCGCCGTATACAACACCTATGGCAATTGGCAGCCCGGTAAGCGGCTTAATGCTTAAATCCTCTAATATTTCTAACAGCGTATGATGCCGATGGGTTAATCTTTGAACTTCTTCTACGATTCTCCCTATCTTCTCCCATTTCTTCCCATCAGAAGAAACTGACGACTTTATAGCTTTTGCCTCAGGCAGGCGGCTGATTAATTCTTTGATACCCTCTCCGGTTAAGCCGCACGTAGAAACAACCGGCACTCCTAAGTTTTCTTCCAATTTCTTAATATCGATATTAATTCCGCGGTGTTTAGTATCGTCCCACATATTCAAAGCCACGATAACTGGGATATCTTTTTCCAAGAGTTGTAATGTAAGAGAAAGATTCCTTTCTAAATTTGTGGCATCAACAACATTAATAACCAGCCCTCCCTCTTGCAACATTCGACATGCCACATCTTCAGCTTTACAAGTCGGCTCTAAGGTGTATGTTCCCGGCACATCTATAATCATTACTGTTTCATCGCCAAGCTTTATCTTGCCTTGAGTGAACTCAACCGTCGTCCCGGGATAATTGGAAATTATTACCTTTGCTCCGGTAAGCCGGGAAAATATAGCGCTCTTTCCGACGTTAGGATTACCTATTAGCAAAATCTTTTCTATCTTCATCTCTTTACCGCTACCATAATTTTCTTTGCCATACCAAAACCAATAGCAATCTGTATATTATCAACTTCTACTGTTTGAGGACCGCGCCAGAAATGAGAACTCACCTTAGTGATCCTTTTCCCCGACCGCACACCCATACTTTGTAATTTTCCTATGAAGCCGTGGCCGCCCTGCATCTCTTCCACTATGCCGGTTTCGCCCGGCTGTAATTGGGTTAAATCTATTTTCATTTGCTTATCTCTTCCTGGGATTATATCTGTAAACCTGCTTTTACCGAAAATCTTAATCTGAAACTTCTTTTATATAAGGGCCTAAGTCCATATCTTTATATGAAGCTCCAGCTCGTACAACCGGATATAAAATTTCCTCGATATCTGTCATAACCTCAAGCAAACAAGGCCCCGTGGTTTTCATAAAAGATTTAAGCCCTTCGGCCAACTCGCCCCGAGAAGCTATTCTTTTCGTAAACTTATAATAGCAATGCTTAGCCAGTTCAGAGAAATCTACGTCGGATTTTCTTTCTGTCGCGGAATGCCTCTTGCCATAAGCCACATCCTCCAAGTTTCTCACCATGCCGTCGCTCTTATTATTAAGTAGCAGTATCTTTATTGGCAGGCTAAGAGAACCGATCGTATACAGTTCTCCCATATTCATTCTGAAACTGCCATCCCCGTCAACCACGATCACTGTCGCATCAGGATTGGCGTAATAAGCACCGATGGCGCTCGGCATGCCGAAACCCATTGTGCCAAAACTCCCGGGAGTGAGAAATGATCTCGGGCTCCTCATTCTCAAATACTGTGCGGCCAAAAGCTGATGATTGCCAACGCCTGTGGTAATTATCGTATCGCCGTCAATAAGTTGGCCCAAAAGATCAAGAGCTTCCGCTTCATGAATATGCTTTCCATCCCGGCAATAATTTAATGGCCACGTCTTCTTCAACTTTATCGCATACTGCCGCCAGTCATCGATAGTGAGTCTTATTTTCTTTCGCTGTGCGTAATCCGTCAAATCATTGAGAGCGCTAGCGGCGTCTCCGATAAAAGAAAAATCAGGATTCCGCTCATTTCTTATTTGATGAACCTTTTGCGGATTGATGTCAATATAGGCGATCTTAGCTTCGATAGCAAACCCTACCTTCTCCGCCACGCGATCATCCCATCGCACACCAATCGCAAAAAAGAAATCATTTCTTTGAATAATTTTATTAGCATAAGGCGTGCCGAACATCCCCAATAACCCCAGTGAGGAGGGATCATTCTCGTCCACAACCCCTTTCGCCATCAGCGTGTTAACGGAGGGAATATTAAAAAGCGAATTGAACCGGCGTATAGCGTCGCTCCCGTTCTTTGAATTAAGCCCGCCGCCTAAATAGAGTAACGGACGTTTTGCCTCTGTAAGCAGTTTAAAGAAATGCTCACACTGCCCCTCTGATAAATGCCATTCATTTCGATAAACAGCCTCAAATCTGTGAAGATTGTCGCCGACGTATTTATTGATGCTCTGCTGTAAATTGATCGGGATATCAATAACAACAGGGCCGGGCTTCCCTGATTTCGCCAAGAAATAGGCGTCTTTAATAACTGACTCGATATTATCTATGCTGTCCACAAGGACAACCTTCTTGGCCGTGGGGCCGAATACAGCGGACACGTCAATATGCTGAAACGAGTCCGTTCCCATCTTGTGCTCGGGAACCTGCCCGGCGATAACGATCAACGGGATGCTATCAGCAAAAGAATCAGCCACCGCAGTTAATGTATTAGTAATCGCAGGCCCAGAAGTAACAATGGCGATCCCAACGCTGTCGCTTGCACGAGAATACCCCGCCGCGCTGAAAGCGGCAGACTGCTCGTTTGAGTTAACAACAATCTCAATAGAGCTTTTCCCCAGTTCATCCATGACCGGAAGTATCGCCGCGCCCGTATAACCGAAAATATGCTTTATTCCTAGTTCTTCCAAGCTTTTAACTAAAATCTCTGCCCCAGTCATTTAAAACTCCTTTTCTCTCATAATCCTATTTTTATTTCCGGATAAATTATAATTTTACATGTGATGAGACTCGCGATGGCGAAATTCTTCCCGACAAGCTCTATAAGTTCTTTCGCTTTCTCGGCCTGGCTCTTTGTCATAACTACTATTTGCGGCCGGATTTTAATTTCAGTGAACATAAGCTTGTTTTCGACTTTGTTAACGAACCCGCGTCCTTCGCTTTCATAACTCAAAACTTCAATCTTATTCTGCTTAGCGTCATCCATAAAAATATCTTTTATGAAGCCTTCTATCGAATCCACAAATAGCTCTTCGGGAGTCAACATATCATCATGCGTTTTAGATCCCAAAGAAGCGGCTACTTTAATAGTTTTATTGCCGACGCAACACAAAAACGACTTGTTCTTTTCATCCCAAGTCACAATTGCTTTATGGATAGAATTTTTATTACCCTTTGATGAATCCAACTAACCCCCTTATAGATTTATGTTATATATAAGGCTTAATGGCGGCTTCCAGCTCTGCCTTGGGGAGCGCGCCGACAAATTTATCCACAACTTTTCCCTTTTTAAAAATCGCTATTGTTGGAATGCTCATAACTTCATAGTCAGCGGCTGTTTTAGGCGCGTCATCAACATTTAATTTGCAGACCTTTAATTTCCCCTGATACTCCTTTGAGATCTGCTCAATTACCGGCGCAAGCCTAAGGCAAGGCCCGCACCATACCGCCCAGAAATCCACCAAAACAGGCAAACTTTCTTCCAATACCTCTTTTTTGAAATTGCTATCATTTATATTAATCCCCATTTTATACCTCCGTCTCTTTGTGCTTAATCTCTATCGATTCGACAAAAAATTCTTTATCCATTTGAATATTAACATCTGCGCTGTCACAAAAAGGGCAACCAAATACCCTCTTGCTAATTCGGGCGGTACGCTTGCAGTTTTTACATCCTAATAGAATCTCAAGAGGCAAAACTTTAAGCCGTACATTCTTAAATTTTTCTCCCTTGACCAACTCCTTAAAAGAGCCCTGGAGGCTTTCGGCAGAAACATGGCTAAAAGGGCTTAAGCGAGCATTAACTATGACCTGTTGCACGGCCTTTTCTTTACCCAGCTTCTCCTTTAAAACAGTAAATATCTCATTAATGAATCTTGTTTCGTGCATAAAGATCCTTATCAGTCATCTGTTTTTTAACAAATAAAAGCGGAAATACAATATCGCTTACACAACAAGGAAGCCAAACCGCTAAAAAAAGAAACATAAAAATAGCTACGTATGAAAACCAGTTTAAGATTTCTATCCTTGCCATAATCATATGGAATAAAGATGCCCAGGTGCTTAATAATACGTGACCGGCATGAGGAAATTTTGTCCTTGGCCTAAAATAAGCAATAGCTATGCCTAAAATAGCCAAAGGGTTAACCAGCCACCATTTTTCGATGAAACCAAGATGCACCCCTCTATTAGGCATACCGAGCATGGTTTCAGCTATATAAGGAATCAATGAATCGCTCACAGTCGCAATACCCACAGAACCAACATAGCCGATTATGATTAAAGCCCAAAAATTACACTTTCCTTTTATACAATTGACGCCTATGCTGGGGCAGGTATGAAGTTTATACATTGCCGCGGTAACCAGCGCGCTTAAAAAAACGTGCAAAGGATGGAGTACGTAAAAAATATTATACGAAACCTTGTAAGGTAAATTTAACGAGAATACCATGATAGCTATTCCCGTAATTGTCCCAAATATGGTAAAAGGTGCGTGTGCCTTCAATTCTTTTAGGATTTGGCCTGCCATTATATTAAACCTCTATCTCCTCGCCTGCTTTAACAGATACGAAATTCTCAACGTAGTATTTTCTAAAAATATCTTCCGCTGCCTCTCCTGAACAATGCATAGGCCCGACTTTTATCACTCCAAGTTTTTTAAAACTTTCCGCTACAATCTCTATCGCCCGCTTATCCGATTCCATAAGGTGAAACCCGCCCAATACAAGGTAAATAGGTTCTTCAGGAAATTTATTTTTTACCTTTTCGACTATTTTTAATATCCCGGGGTGGGCGCATCCGGTAATGACGGTAAGGCCGTTTTTTGTTTTTAATACGCTTGCCTGTTCAGGCATGTACTTTCCGTGATAGGCCCCAGGTATTTCTCCAGTAGAAAATATGTTTGGAATGATTTGCGTTAATTTTTCTGCCTCTGTAAGGCTGGCGCCAAATCCTATAGCTTTATCTTTAAACTCACGGCTAAACTTAGGGCAAATATACGTACGCATACCCTTTCTCTGCTGTAATAAATCCCATAGCCCTCCCCAATGATCCCAATGGTCGTGCGAAATTACTATTGCTTCGATATCTTTTATATCAATTCCCAATACCTGCATATTTTCAAGCAGCCATTCTCCCTTTTCTCCGGTATCAAACAATATTTTTCCATCAACGAGAAAAGAAATACCCCAGCCGGTCTTAAGTTCCTTATCCGACGCGGCTTTATCAAAAACAACTTTTATCCGCATTTTTTTAAACCTGCCCTTCTAAAATCATTCCCATTTTTCCCAACCCTTTTGCCGATGCTCTCAAGTAATTTGGCTATAGTAAGCTGCTTTAATTTATCGTTTAATTGACATTCAATTCTTTTTATTTCCCGCATTAAAAGGCATTTCTTGGGGTAAAGACAAATATCTTTATCCAGCAGACAATCAATAATACCTGCCTCCTTATGAAAAACATTCACTATGTCTATGATCCGCAGCTTATCCGGTTTGATATTTAATATAAAGCCGCCGTTTTTCCCTTTCAATGATTTTAATATCTCCTGCTTGCTTAAGGTCTGCAAGATCCTCCTTAAAAAAGCTCTGCGCATATTTAATGTCCTTACCAGATCATTTACACAAATCACTTTCTCAGGGCATTGAGCAAAATATAAAAGTGACTTAATCGCATAATGGATATTTTGGGTAACTAATTTCATGCTATCTGTAAACTTTTAACGCGCAAAACTCGCCACCGCACATAGAACAACCGCCATTTTTTAATCTTGAAGATTTATCGAGTATTTCCTTGAATCTTTTTCCGTCAATAGCATATTCGACCATTTTAGCCCAATCAAAATCTCTCCTTGCCTTTGACATTAATTTATTTTGTATAATCGCCTTTTTATTACCGCGGGCAACATCAGCAATAGATGCGGCAATCTTGGTAATCACGACTCCCTGCCGGACATCCTCTATATCCGGCAATCCGATATGTTCTTTCGGGGTAACATAACAGAGAAAATCCGCCCCAAAATAACCGGCCAAAGCGCCTCCTATACTGCAAGCGATATGGTCATAGCCTACAGCCGTATCAATCGGGAGAGGCCCCAAAACATAAAAAGGCGCGCCACGGCATATTTTCTTTTCTAATTCCACGTTCTTTTTGATTTCATTTAAAGGGACATGCCCAGGGCCTTCTATTATTACCTGAACGCCTTTGAGCCTTGCTCTTAAAGAAAGCTCTCCCAGGACTTTTAACTCATAAAGTTGAGCCCTATCTGTAGAATCCGCGATGCAACCCGGCCTTAAACCGTCTCCCAAACTTACGGTTACGCTATATTCTTTAGCAATATCAAGAATCTCATCAAAATGTTCATAGAGAAAATTTTCTTTTTTATTTTTCACCATCCAATCAAGCAAAAACGAACCCCCTCTTGATACTACGGGGATTAATCTCTTCTTAACCATACTCAGAGACGCCCTTGTAATACCGGCATGAACCGTAACGAAATCAACGCCTTCTCTTGCGTGGCGCTCAAAAACCTTAAGATACCCTTTTATGGCCATATTTCGGGAGTTACCGGATTCAACAGCCGCTTGATAAATAGGCACCGTACCTACAGGCTTCGGAGATTTTTCGATAATATACCTGCGTACTTTGTCTATATCCGCCGGATTCTTAGCCACGGTCAGATCCATTATCGCGTCCGCGCCCGCCCCTATGGCTGCTTTAAGTTTTTTCAATTCTTGCGCCAGATCAAAATCAGCAGGAGAAGCGCCGATGTTAGCGTTAACCTTAACTGTTAAATCTTTACCTACAGCTATAGGCTTTAAATTTTTGTGATTTTTGTTCGCTAAAATAACCGCTAAACCTTGCTTGATATTTCGTCTTAGTAAATTAATATCGATACTTTCTTCTCTGGCTATACTCAACAGCATTTTACTTTTATCTTTTATCATCTTTTACAGACTCCGTAACCGCATTTATATTCAAAGATTGGCATACTTACCCTTAGCCTTTTTGAATTTCGTTTTAAACATAATCATCTTTTCTAATAGGCCGACATAATCAAGAATAAGCTTTCCTTTCAGATGGTCTATCTCGTGCTGTAAAACCCTTGCTAACAACCCGTGCGCTTCTATCTCAACCGGATTTCCTTTTTCATTTAAGCCGCCTACAAGGATCTCGTCCGGCCTGTCTATATTAACACTTACGCCGGGAAGACTTAAGCATCCCTCATCCATCTTGCCGGATCCTTTTGCCCTCAAAATTACAGGATTAGCCAGCATGACTGCCCCTTCTCCGATATCCGCGACGATCAAGCTTTTAGAAATTCCGATTTGAGGCGCCGCTAAACCTATCCCCGCAAAATGCCTCATAGTAAAAAGCATCTCTTTTAAAATAGCTGCTTCACTATCCGTGACCCGTTCTATGACAGCACATTTCTTTCGCAAAATGCTATCGGGATATTCGCTAATCTTTAATGGTTCCATTTCTTCCTCAAGTTATAAAATAATACTATATTTCCAATCTTGCATCCGGTCTCTTTGGCGACTACCGGGCATTTCACCATAAACAAAAAGAAAATAGGCCTTTTTTCGCTCGATAATGACTCAAAATTACCCTGCCCCTTACTGATGATCATGTCCGCGCTTTTATATATTCGCTTAAACTCTTTTGAGCAAAAGGAAAGGAGCGTCCCCGGAGCGTCAGAGCCATTGGAAATCACCCGGGCCGTCTTATCGATCCCGCAAACTTTAGCATCTTCAAATAG
>Ga0268276_1001242_pt1 | contig 25990 bp, 26 predicted proteins | sample saktaG_4_FD_190145 | JGI IMG/M metagenome (GOLD analysis project Ga0268276, IMG submission 190145) | Saline water microbial communities from Sakinaw Lake, British Columbia, Canada - sak_2010_1_5_45m | ecosystem: Environmental > Aquatic > Non-marine Saline and Alkaline > Saline ... | reverse complement strand
TACATAAAACAATTAGAGCCTGCCCCATGGAATACAATCAAACACAATCCACTAATGATGACTTTTATATTATTCCATCGGGGTAATTCGCGTAATTCGTAGTTAAAAAATCTCTGTGTAATTCGTAGTTAAAAAGGATTTAAATGAAGAAAGCACTTATCACCGGCATCACCGGCCAAGACGGTAGTTATCTCACCGAACTTCTTCTAGACAAAGGTTACGTAGTCCACGGCATAATTCGCCGTAGTAGTTCCTTCAATACCGGCAGAATCGACCATCTGTTCAACAATCCGGAAATATACGGTAAAAAACTTTTCCTCCATTACGGCGACCTGACAGATTCCAGCAATCTCAACCGGCTATTAGAAAAAACCGAACCAGATGAAATCTATAATCTTGGCGCACAGAGCCATGTCCAGGTATCCTTTGAAATACCTGAATATACGGCGGAAGTTGACGGTATTGGAGTTCTGCGGTTTCTAGACGTAATAAAAGAAGTCGGTTTAAAAACCAAATTCTACCAGGCGTCCACCAGCGAACTCTATGGCAAAGCCCGGGAAATACCACAAACGGAAAAAACCTTAGCGCCCTTTGTTAAAAGAAAATAGACTTTAAACAAGAAATTCCATAACTTATATAAGACAAATAATGAGGGTATAATGAAAGCTTTAAGGGAAATAAAAAAAATTAAAAACAATAAAGTTGTTCTCACTATTCCCCATGGTTTCGCAAAGAATGAAGTCGAAATATTAATTCTGCCACATGAATCGAAGAAAAAGTATAATTTCAAAGATTTATCAGGCAAACTTGAATGGCATGGAGATGCGGTAAAACAGCAAAGAGAACTGAGAAATGAATGGGAATAGATATCTATTAGATACAAACGCAATAGTATTTCTACTTCAACAGAAAAATATTAAACTAAATAACATTTTATATAACGCAGAATGGATTGGTGTTTCTGTTATTTCATGCCTTGAGTTTCTAATATTTCCGGAGCTGTCAGATGCCGATAAATCTATTTTTGATAAGTTTTTAAACAGGGTTGAAATAGTAAATTTAGACTATGAAGACGAAAACCTTATTACAACAATTATTACATTAAGGAAAAAATATTCCATAAAGCTGCCCGATGCAATTATAGCCGGCTCTGCATATAACTTCAGCGCCACATTGATAACAGGCGATAAACAATTATTTAAAATTAATGAAATCGAAACTTGTTCTTACTAACCTTATATCCATTCTTCCTATGGAGCGAGAGGATTAAAGGGCAATAAGGAAAATATGGGAATACCCTTTTACCCCCCCTATAAACTATAAAAATCTTAGCATTCTTTGCGTCCTTAGCGCTCTTTGCGAGAAACAATTATAAAAAAAATAATTAGTGAAATTCGCGTAATTCGTAGTTAAAAGGATTCTGTGTGCCAAAGGCATCTCTTTGAGATAATTCGTAGTTAAAGGATTTCTTATGGAAAAGAATTCTAAGATCTACATCGCCGGTCACACCGGTCTCGTCGGCTCCGCCTTAGTACGCAAGTTTACAGCAGAAGGCTACACCAACCTCGTCTATACCCCCTATCCCGAATACGACCTCCGCAACCAGCAGCAGACTAACGATTTCTTCGAACGGGAGAAACCAGAGTATGTAGTAGTTGCCGCCGCTAAAGTAGGTGGAATTTTAGCAAATAATACCTACCGTGCTGAATTCATATATGACAACATCATGATTGAAACCAATATTATTCATGCGGCTTATTTGAATAAAGTGAAAAAATTAATCTTTCTTGGTAGTTCCTGTATCTATCCGAAAAATTGTCCTCAACCAATGAAAGAAGAATATCTTCTTACCGGACCATTGGAACCAACCAATGAACCCTATGCCATTGCCAAAATTGCCGGAATAAAGATGTGCGAAAATTATTACAGTCAATACGGCTGTAATTTCTATTCCGTGATGCCGACAAATCTATATGGACCGAATGATAACTATAACCTCGAAACATCCCATGTTCTTCCTGCATTACTTAGAAAATTCCACCTTGCCAAATGCCTCGAAAATAACGATATACAATCTATCCGCAAAGACTTCAACAAACGCCCTATCGAAAACATAGATGGCAAATCCTCAGACGAAGCAATTATCAAAATATTGGAAAAATATGGTATCTCTAGAAGTTCCTCTAATTCCTCTTTAAAAAATAAAAAAATAAATAAGCAATTAGTGAAAATTAGTGTAATTAGCGGACAAAAAAATTCGTGCCATTCGTGGACAAAAGGAAAAAATGAAAAAAGCCCTCATTACCGGCCAGGACGGTTCCTACTTGCCCTGTGTAATAAATCATATTTGTCATGGTCTAAAATTTGTCATTAAGTATTATTACACGGGGATTTACCCCGTTAGATAGTTAAATGGTAGAAGAAAAACTTATGATGAAGCATATTTCAAAGCAGGTTAGCGAAATTTAATACAATACGATATTATCTAACAGGGGCCTAACTGAGTTACTGCTCCAAAAAGTTTACCCCGTTAAATAGATTAAAAAATGACTCTCTATGATAGATAAAGTTATTATTTAACAGGGTGAACCCCGCCTGCCCTGTAACGAAGTGTATCGGGGTTGAATCTTTCTGCTATTCAACAGGGGGCTATCAAGTACACGGCATCATCCGCCGAGCCTCAACATTCAATACAAAACGACTTTACATGAAATGAATTTAGAAAACAAAAAGGAATCCGAGACTCTCGAATTCAAAAAGTCTGTTGGAGAGTGGAAAGAGATTATAGAAACTATTTGTGCCTTTAGTAATACCAGAGGAGGAGAAATCCTTATAGGTATAAATAATAGCGGGGAAGTGAATGGCGTAGAAATCGGTAAAAACACTATAGAAGATTTGACCAATAAAATCAAAGAGAACACCGACCCGGAAATTTATCCTCGTATAACCACCAGGATAATTAATAATAAAACCATAATTGTCGTTAGAATTAGAGAGTCAAATGACCACTTAGTTTTGGCTTTTGGCAGACCCTATAAGCGAGTAGGCAAATCGACTGTCAGAATGAGCAAGGATGAATATGAATGGCTTATTTTAGAAAAGCACAAAGAGAAATTATATTTTGATTCTCAAAGTTGCGAGGGAGCAAAAATAGAAGACATCGATGAAGAAAAGATAAAATGGTTCTTAAGAAAGGTGAAGGAAGAAAAGAATTTAGATATAAACCCCACCATTTCTCCAAAGGAAGCCTTAAGGAAACTTAATCTGTTAGTTGATAATAAACTTACTAAAGCAGCAATTTTGATATTCGGTAAAATTCCCCAGAAATTTTTTATACAGTCTGAAGTAAGATGTGCCCGCTTCAAAGGAATAAAGGCTGTAAAGCCTTTTATTGATATGAAAGTAATTGGAGGTAGTGTTTATGAACAGATTGATCAGACAGAGAAGTTTGTTTTATTTAACATAAAAAAGTCCGCATGGATTGAGCCGGGTAAGATAGAAAGACAAGAAAGATGGGAGTATCCACCGGATGCAATTAGAGAAGCAATTACTAATGCTATCGCACATAGGGATTACAATTCTTCTGCCAGTGTGCATATTTCAATTTATGACGATAGAATAGAGGTCTGGAATCCTGGCAAACTACCTCAACCTTTGACTCCCAATGACCTGAAAAGAGAGCACAAATCAATACCTATAAATCCATCCTTAGCCAATTTATTATTTCTCATAAAATATATAGAAAGATGGGGTACTGGAACGAATGATATTGTTAAATGGTGCAAGGAATATGAATTACCAGAACCTATATTCAAAGAAGCTGCCGGCGGTTTTGCTGTAATTCTAAGAAAATTACACATACCTGAAGACCTTGAGTCAATAGAATTAAATGAACGGCAGAAGAAAGTGATAGAGTACCTTAAGAAGAATAAGAGGATTACAAATAGAGAATATCAAAATCTATGTCCTGATGTAAATAGAGAGACCTTAAGAAAAGATTTAATTGATCTAATTAATAAAAATATTGCAGTTAGAAAAGGGGAAAGAAGAGGTGCATATTATGAATTCATATAATATGCCAACTTTATGCCAACTTTATGCCAACTTTATGCCAACTTTATGCCAACTTTATGCCAACTTTATGCCAACTTTATGCCAACTTTATGCCAACTTTATGCCAACTTTATGCCAACTTTGAAATAGAGCTATAGGTGTGGCGAAAGCAGGTCCTCTTAAATTTCAGATATGGAACTAAACAAAGTCTCTGATAAAACAGCATTTTTGGAACTTAAAGATTTGCTTGCTAAAAATATTTTAATAAAAGAAGGAAAAGGCCGCGCAACGATCTATAAATTAAATAAGTAGTGATTAGGTAGTGATATTTTGTCCTCCGATTAAGAATAAAAAAAAGAATAATAGTCCACGAATTTTCTCGTCTCGTAGAGATCCCTTCGGGAAAGAGACTCCCTTGGAGCACGAAAAGACACTAAAAATAAATACATAAAAATATTTCGTGCTAATTCGTGCCATTCGTGGACAAAAGGATTTATATGAAAAAAGCCCTCATCACCGGCATAACCGGCCCCCGATACGCTTTGCTACCCAAATACACTTCGTTACTGGGTAGGCGGGGCAGGCAAGACGGCTCCCGAAAATATATAGATTTAAAAAATCGATAGATCCGGTCGTAGATCCGGCAAAGACGGGCTTTTGACTGACTATAAAAATAATTAGAGTAATTCGCGTAATTCGTAGTTAAAAGGTTCTTCTAATCTCTCAAATATGAACGTTTCGTTAATGAAAAATAATAAAACTACTAATTCCACTAATTTCACGAAAATAATTAAAAAAACAATTAGAGTAATTCGCGTAATTCGTAGTTAAAAGGATTCTGCGTAATTCGTAGTAAAAAAATCTCTGTGTAATTCGTAGTTAAAGGATTTCTTATGGAAAAGAATTCCAAGATTTACATCCCCGGTCACACCGGTCTTGTCGGCTCCGCCTTAGTCCGCAAGTTTACAGCAGAAGGATACAATAATCTAGTCTTTACTCCCTACCCCGAATACGACCTCCGCAACCAGCAGCAGACCAACAACTTCTTCAAACGCGAAAAACCAGAATATGTCATTATAGCGGCAGCAAAAGTTGGGGGTATATTAGCGAACAACACCTATCGTGCTGAATTTATCTATGACAACATCATGATTGAAACCAATATTATTCATGCGGCATATTTGAACAAGGTGAAAAAACTGATCTTTCTGGGTAGTTCTTGTATCTATCCCAAAAACTGTCCTCAACCAATGAAAGAAGAATATTTGCTAACCGGCCCATTGGAACCAACCAATGAACCCTATGCAATCGCAAAAATTGCCGGTATTAAAATGTGTGAAAATTACTATCGTCAATATGGCTGTAATTTCTACTCAGTAATGCCGACAAATCTCTATGGACCGAATGATAATTTTAACTTAGAAACTTCTCATGTACTTCCTGCATTACTTAGAAAATTTCACCTTGCCAAATGCCTCGAAAACAACGATATGAACTCCATCCGCAAAGACCTCAACAAACGCCCAATCGAAAATATCAACGGCGAATCCTCAGATGAAGACATTTATCACATATTAGAAAAACATGGACTCTCGCGGATAAATACTATACCCTCTTTAAAAAATAAAAAAATAAAAAAGCAATTAGTGAAAATTAGTGTAATTAGCGGACAAAAATATCCGGATAATTCGTGGACAGTCTTCCTCTCCCTCTGGGGCAGTGGAAAGCCAAGAAGAGAATTTCTGTATGTTGATGATATGACTGATGCAGTCTACTTTATCATGAGAAATGTTGATTCAGAGAATATCTATAATAATAGAATAACCCATATTAACATCGGGACTGGGGAAGATATCAGTATAGATGAGTTAGCAATATTGGTGAAAAAAATAACGAATTACCAGGGAACCATAAAATATAATACTTCCAAACCCGACGGTATGCTTGTTAAAAAATTAGATGTAACAAGGCTCAATCAGATTGGCTGGAAACCTCAAATTTCATTCAAAGAAGGTATTAACAATACTTATAAATGGTATTGCAATAATACTAATTACTTGGATTTAACGAATTAAGAAAAAAATAATTAGTATAATTAGCGTAATTCGTAGTTAAAAGGTTCTTCTCTTACCGAACTTCTCCTTGAAAAAGGCTACATAGTCCATGGCATCATCCCTGCCCGATTTCGTCAGGCAGGCGGGCGTCGTAGCAGCTCCTTCAACACCGGCAGAATCGACCACTTGTTCAATGATAAAGAAGTTTATGGCAAGAAACTATTCCTGCATTATGAAGACCTGACGGACAATTCGTGTACAAAAGGATTTAAAATATAAAAGCACCAAACCACAAGCACCAAATCCCAAATAAATTCCAATTACCAATGACCAAAATACAAAATCTAAGAATCTCTAATTAAAAATTGAGTAGTGAAAGCGTGTCTGGCCAGGGCGAAGAAATATTTTCTAAATTTTTCTTGACTTTAAAAAGGCTAACTATTATTTTTGATAGTAAGTATGTACGTATTTACGTTTTTTAATTTGAGAACAATATGGTTAAAGTTTCAAAAACAATAAAGATTAATAATCAGCAAGAGGAATGGCTAAAATCCAAAAAGATTAATTTCTCCGAGTGGATCAGAGCGAAATTAGATGAAGAAATCAGGCAGGAACTGGTCACAGGTGAAGGACAAAAATTCAAAGCTGTTATTTTAGCAGCCGGTAAAGATATAAACTTGTTTCCACTTACAGAAGATATACCCAAAGCTCTTCTTGATATTAAAGGCAAGACAATCCTTAAGAGACAAATTGAAATGCTTAAAAACGTTGGAATAAGTGATATTGCGATAGTCCGAGGATATAAAAAAGATCGTATAAACTTTCCAAATCTGGAATACTTTGATAATGATAATTATGAAAATACAGGAATTCTGGCTTCTCTATTTATGGCCAGGGAATTTATGGATACTGATACAATAGTTTTGTATGGTGACATTCTTTTTGGAATAGACATCCTAAAAAAACTGATGGAAACACAATACAATACCACTTTAGTCATTGACAGGGGTTGGAAAAAACGCTATCAGGATGGTCAAGAAGATCACCCTTTTCCTCCTGAATTAACTACAATATCAGAAAACGGACAGGAGATTAAAATTAATTCAGTCGGTGTTAGTTTACCTGAGACAAACTCAACATCTGAATTTATAGGATTAGCCAGATTATCAAGTAATGCTTGTTCAACTCTGAGAGATATTTATAAGAACGTCTATTGTGTGGATCAAGATAGAAAATTTCACAAAGCTGAACATATTGGAAAAGCATCTTTCATTGATTTTATACAAGAATTGTTATATCGGGGAGAAAGGGTTTCAGCTATTGAAATTTGGCGTACATGGATTGATATTGACACTTTTGAAGATTACCGGAATGCATGGAAACTTATTAATGAGATAACTGGAGTTGTAAATTGAAAATCGTTTATTCTTATTATGTTTTAGACATTGTACACAGAGGTCATTTGAAAATGATGGAAAATGCCAAAGCGATTGCCGGGCAAGACGGCAAACTGATAGTCGGAATTTTAACCGATGAAGCGGTAATGGAAAAAAAGATAAAACCAATAATTTCATTCGATGAAAGGTTTGATCTTGCGAATGCAATAAAATATGTAGATTTGGTTGTTGCCCAGGAAACTTATTCCCCTTTGCCAAATGTGAAAAAAATTAGGCCTGATATTTTAATGGAGAGTTCGAGCCATACAGATGAAGCTATAGAAGAAGCAAGAGAAGTTATGAAAGAGATCGGCGGTAAAGTAATTGTTATCCCCTATTATCCCCCCCAATCTTCCAGTGATATTAAGAATAGTATAATCGAAGCCAGCAATAATAAAAAGAACAAGGTGTAAAGAAATGCATGAAAAATTAACCGACTCTACGAAATTACAGATTAAACATTGGCAGACAAAAATGTTTTGGCTGATGTGGATCACTTATGCGTCTTTCTACCTCTGCCGTGTAAATATTTCAGTTGCATTGCCTGGCATTATGCAGGAATTTGGATTGACAAAGACAAACCTGGGAATAGTATTAAGTAGTTTGTTTGCAATGTATGCCATCGGTCAGTTCATAAACGGTCAGTTGGGTGATAAACTCAATTCAAGAAAAATCATTACTATTGGACTTATCGCATCCGCAATCATGAATTTCCTTTTTGGCTTTACCGGTGGACTTATCGGTTTTATGGTGGTGCTTTGGGGAATAAACGGCTATGTCCAATCAATGGGCTGGGGACCAACTGTTAAAGCAATGGCGAATTGGTTTCCTGGTAATGTAAGGGGCAATATTTCCGGACGTCTTGGCACATCCTATATTATCGGAGGGGCTCTTTCATGGTTGCTGGCTGGTACTATTATAAAATATTATGGTTGGCGTTTTACTTTTTGGATTCCTTCGATAATCTGTATTTTTATTGCCATTCATTGGTTTCTTCGAGCGAGAAACGCTCCTGAAGAAATCGGATTGCCAAGCGTTGAGGATCAGGAGAACGGTATTGAAAACACTGCGATTCGTAAAGATGAGCATATCGGGTTTCGTAATACTTTAAAAATAACTCTTTTAAATCCTGTCGTCTGGTTTGCAGCATTTGGGTTGTTTGGGCTTAATATAGTTCGCTATGGTTTTATGAGCTGGGCGCCAACTTATATGTTCGAGGAGCAAGGCGCATCCATTTCCATGGCGGCATATAAAGCTATTGCGTTTCCCGTTGCCGGCGGGTTAGGCGCAATCTTTGCCGGCTGGGCATCGGATAAGATATTCAATAACCGGAGAGCTCCGGTTGCTTTTATCATGTTATTATTACTTGCCCTGTTTTGCTATTTATTTAGAGTAGTTCCCGGAGAAAATTGGGTTTTAAGTCTTATTATACTTTTATTCATAGGATTTTTTACATTTGGTCCACATATACTTATTGTTGCCGCTCTACCGGCGGATTTTGGTTCGCGTAAAGCCGCTTCGTCAGTTACCGGTTTTATTGATGCGATGGGATATGTCGGCGCAAGTTTGACCGGGGTTGGCACTGGTTTATTAATAGATAATTTCAGCTGGGATGCTGCTTTTTACTTTTGGGTTTTTGGAGCAATCTTATCTGCTGTAATGATGATATTTGTCTGGAAATATGAAAAAGAAAGGGAAAATATTGTATAGCAAATCTATAACCACATTTGTCATAATTACTTTCGTTATTAACCTTTACCAATCAAAAATTATATATGCAGAAGAGACCTCAAATTTAAATATATCGGGTTTGGCTTATAATGCCTATTACTATGACTTTTCTAAAGGTTCGCAGGATAAAAATGGTTTCGATTTAACTAGATTGTACCTGACATATAAAGAGAATATTACCGAAGATATTGGTATGCGTATTACGACTGATATCGGCAGGGTTTCCAATGATCAAGAGAAGCAGTATTATCGTCTGTTTCTAAAATATGCATATCTCGAATTGAAGAAGCCCTCATGGAGAGTCAATCTTTTGCTAGGCTTGCATTACGTCCCACTATTAGCATTTCAAGAAAATATCTGGGGTTATCGATCAATAGGCAAAATGCTGACCGATCTCGAGCATAAGCAGACGTCTTCTGATTTAGGGCTAAAAATCCATGGTCAATTTCCAAAGGATTATGGCGATTATGCGTTTTCGTTTGTGAATGGAGAAGGATATAACCAAGCAGAGCTTGGAAAACATAAAGGTTTATATGGGCGAATAACACTTAGACCTTTTCCAAACCATATTTCCGGTCTTCGATTGACAGGATTTGCTTCTCAAATTCAACATGATAGTGATTCTTCCACGACATTGATAACATTATTTACATCATACGAATCAAAACATTTGACCGCAGGGGCAGAGATTTCAACCGGGTTTGAGAAAAATAATAGTCAGATAACTGATTATCAAGGCTATTCCTTTTTTAACAATTTTAAAATCAATACTAAATGGACACTAATTAGCAGAGTTGACTTGTTTAACCCTGATAGGAAGGTAAATAGTAACGCTCACTTTAGGGAAATCCTTGGAATCGGATATTGGATAAAAAATAATGTAGAAATTGTTATAGACTATCAAGGAGTTCAATATAAAAAAGAATCTATAAATAAGAATTCTAATATACTATTTACACACTTGCATTTTGTTTTTTAGATCTAAATTTCGATATTGGTTAATATATATTATTCCTCAATATTATTTCCATCAGGTTTGAGATCACCGTCGCGCAATCCGTAATATGTTTTGTAGCAACAACGGGTTATCTGGCGGCATACATTTCGATCTTCCCAATGAAGATCGCATCAATATTTCTTCTATGACCGGATTTCTCTATATGAAACCAAATCATTACAGTCGGAGGAAGATAAGAGGCAAATTTGACTTTGCAAGAGTAGATTCAGTATCGTCAGATGTTGTTTCACTTGGATATGCAATAAAGGGTTTCTATAAATTAACTGAAAAAATGGAAATTGGAGCCGGATATGAACGGTGGTATCCCAATGTTGATGCAGATAAAAATGCCTTTGGTAATTTTTTAGTTGGATTAAACTATTCGCCCAATCCGGAACACTGGAAAAACGTATTGTTTAAACTGGCGGTAACATTCAAAACTGCTGAAGCAGAAGATCAACCGTATGATCCGTTTATCGTGCATTTTATCTGGCAATTTTATATGCATTAATTAGTCTATATATTCAAATAATTTTACGCCTTTCTATTTTTTCAATTATTTATATAAAATTCTACTATAAAATCACTGATAATTTAAACATATTAACATCAATGAGCTAAACGATGTTATTGCAATAAATAAAATAATAGAAAAAAATAAATACAAGAGGATAAAAATGCTTAATAATAAAACAATACTAGTTACCGGCGGCACAGGTTCATTTGGAAAGAAATTTATAAAAACAGTCTTTGAAAAATATGAGCCTAAAAAGGTTATAGTTTATAGCAGGGACGAACTTAAACAGTTTGAAATGCAGTTTTCGAAGGATTTTATAAAATATGAAGATAAAATGAGATATTTTATCGGAGATGTTCGTGATCTATCCCGTTTAAAATTAGCGATGGAAAATGTTGATGTAGTTATTCATGCCGCAGCGTTAAAACAAGTGCCAACTTGTGAATACAATCCGTTTGAAGCAGTTAAAACTAATGTTATTGGTGGGCAGAATGTGATAGATGCATGTTTTGAAAGTGGAGTTAAAAAAGTAATAGCGCTCAGTACAGATAAAGCATGTGCGCCTATTAATCTATATGGTGCAACAAAACTATGCTCAGACAAACTTTTCATTGCTGCAAATAATTATAAAGGTTGGCATGATATTAAATTTTCAGTAGTCAGGTACGGGAATGTAATGGGCAGCAGGGGATCTGTCATTCCCTTCTTTTTCAAGGAAAAAAGTAAAGGAGTCATTCCCATTACCGATAAACGAATGACAAGATTTAATATTACCCTACAGGAAGGTGTTGATTTTGTAATTAAAAATCTCGAGAGAATGTGGGGCGGGGAGTTATTTGTACCAAAAATTCCTTCCTATAAAATTCTCGATGTTGCAAAGGCAATTGCTCCGGAATGCAAATTAGTTTTTAATGGAATCAGACCAGGTGAGAAATTACATGAAGAAATGATCACAACCACTGATGCTATTAATACGATTGAATTTGAAGATTATTATGTCATATTGCCTTCTACAAAACACTGGGATATTGAAAAATTTAGAAATGAAAGTAACGAGAAACCCGGGATATTCTGTAAATACGGGTTTAATTACAGTAGCGGAACCAATGAACGATTTCTAGCAGTGGAAGATCTTAGAGATCTAATTAACAATAAAATGAATTTATAAGACAATATGAATCAAATTATTAACTACGGTAAACAGTGGATCGACGACGATGATATTAATGCTGTTATGGAAACACTTAAGAGTGATTTTCTGACTCAAGGTCCAAAGGTAAAAGAATTTGAGGATGCAATTTGTGAATACACCGGCGCAAAATATTGTGTTGCAGTCGCTAATGGAACAGCGGCGCTTCATATTGCGGTTGCTTCTTTGGAAATAGAACAAGGCAAAGAAGGAATCACCTCTCCTAATACTTTTATGGCAACTTCAAATTCGATGATTTATAATAGATTAAAACCTGTTTTCGCCGATATTGACAAGAAAACATATTGTATCGATCCTGAAAAAATAAAAGAAAAGATCTCAGAAAAAACAAGACTGATAACTCCGGTCCACTTTGCAGGACAACCCTGCGAAATGGAGTCTATTTTTAAAATTGCAAAGGAAGAGAATATTTTTGTCATAGAAGATGCTTCTCATGCTATTGGTTCAAAATATACCGATGGCTCTAAAGTCGGTAATTGTAAATATTCAGACCTAACGATATTTTCATTCCATCCGGTAAAAACGATAACAACAGGCGAAGGCGGTGCAATAACCACCAATAGTAAAGAATTATACGATAAATTGTTATTATTACGAAACCATGGAATAACCAAAAATAATTCAAAATTCAACACCTGCCCCGTTAAATCAGTCCAATCAAAAAATAATAAATATTTAACTGGGGTTCAACATTCAACATTAAATGAGCCCTGGTATCACGAGATGCAATTGTTGGGATATAATTATCGTTTGACAGATATACAGGCAAGTCTTGGAATTAGTCAACTAAAAAAATTGGATAATTTTGTTAAAAGAAGACGAGAAATTGTTAAAAAGTACAACAAAGCATTTAACAACACTGACTGGCTGACATCTCCTTATGAAAAACCTGATGTATATTCTGCTTTTCATCTTTATGTTTTACAAATTGACTTTGATCAAATTGTTAAATCGAGGAAACAGGTAATGGAAGAATTAAGATTAAAAAATATTGGCACCCAGGTACATTATATTCCGGTTCATACACAGCCCTATTATCGTAAGAATTTTGGGTACAAATATGGAGATTATCCAATTGCTGAAGATTATTATGAGAAAGCCCTAAGCATACCATTGTATCCAAAAATGACGGATGAAGATGTTTATTATGTTATCGGAAAGGTATTGGAATTGAATAATGAATAATCGAATCGTTCTTGGTACTGCACAATTTGGTATGAATTATGGTATTAATAATAAAAGAGGGAAAATCCCTTATTCTGAGGTAGTAGAAATTTTAAAATTCGCTTTTGATAATGGAATAGATACTTTAGATACTGCATCTAGCTATGGAGAAAGTGAAGAAATATTGGGGAAAATTATTGATAATAGCTCATTAGAATTTAACATCATTTCAAAATTGCCCAATGTAAAAAATGAAGAAAATGTGGAGAGTATATTTTACGAGACCTTAGAAAGGTTAAAGCAAAAAAAGATATATGGATATTTATTTCATAGTTTTGAAACCTTTACAAATCATCAATATATATTTGATATTTTCCAAAAATTGAAACACTCAAAAAAAATAGGAAAAATTGGCTTTTCCTTGTATTATCCTTCGGAGATTGACTATTTATTTGAAAACAACATAGACTTTGATATAGTTCAGATACCTTACTCAATATTTGATCAGCGCTTTGAAAATTATTTGCCTCTATTGAAAAAAAGAGATATTGAAATTCATGTTAGATCAGTATTTTTACAAGGATTGTTTTTTAAGAAACCGGATGAATTAAATGGCAATTTTATTAGAATTAGAGATAAGTTAAAGACAATTAATCAGATTTCTAAAAATATGAATACTCCAATTGCTTCTATTTGTCTTAAATTTGCATTAATGAATGAAAATATTGATAAAGTTGTTGTTGGAGTGGACAGTATTGAAAATTTGAAAGAAAATATACGGGGAATTAAAGGAAAGAAGATTGATGATAAATACTTCAACTTATTAAGAAATATGAGAGTCGAAGATGAAAATATAATTCTACCTTTTAGATGGAAATTTTTAACATAAGGAGCGGATGATGATATTTAGTAAAAAACTGGAATTCTTATATGATGAGAATGAATGTTTATTCAAAACGCTAACTATAAATGATGTTACGGAATCTTATATTGAGGGATTAAAGAATCAAAAAAGATATTTAGTTAATAATCCGGAAGAAATAAATATAAAATGGCAGCAAGATTACATTAAGAAAATATTGATACTAAAAGAAGATACTATATGTGGGTTATTTATAAACAATATATTAGTAGGAACTGCCGGATTACAAAATTTAAATAAAGATAAGTCAGTAACGTTAGGTATCTTCGTATTTGATAATAAGTTAAGAGGAAAAGGCTATGGGAAAATCCTTGTCTGGTGTAGTTGTCATCTAACAAATAATTGTATGAATTTTAATTATTTTGGTGCAGGAATGGAGAAAAATAATATTCCTTCATTAAAGTCATTTTTATCATGTGGCTTTAAAATAATAGATGAAAATGAAAAATATTATGAAGTGAAATTAAATATTGAAGAATTACAAAAACCGAAAAATATAGACAATGTTACAGTAGAAAAATTTAATTAAGATAACATATTGATTGAGAAAATAATGAAAATTACTGCCATTATTCAAGCAAGAATGACTTCTACTCGTCTTCCAGGTAAGGTATTAAAAGAGGTAAATGGCAAACCTCTAATTGAATATATGATACGGCGTATTTCTCCTTCAGAAAAGATAGATGAAATAGTCGTTGCAACATCACAAAATTCTTGCGATAATCCTATAGTAGAGTGGTGTAATAAAAATAATATAAATTGCTTCAGAGGAAGTTTAGATGATGTGCTGGATCGATTTTATCAGTGTACAATTAATCGAAATTCAATACCTGGTGTTATTGTACGTCTAACAGCAGATTGTCCATTGCATCATTATAAGATTGTTGATTTTGCCGTTACTGAATTTTTAAATCAGGATTTGGATTATTTTAGTAACAGCTTTGAGCCTTATTACGAGGATGGATTTGATGTTGAAGTTTTTAGTTTTGAATCACTTCAGGAAGCCTGGAAAAATGCTAAGAGACCATCCGAAAGAGAACATGTTACACTGTGGATTCGTAATAATCCTAAATTTAAAAGATGTTTTAAGAAGTATAGAGATAATTACAAGCTTAAATTGTCTGTGGACTCCAATAATGATTTCATTCTTATAGAAAAAATATTAGATGATCTGTATAATATTAATCCTCTTTTTACTATTGATGAAGTTATTTCTTTATTAAATGAGCATAATGAATATCTTGAAATTAACGAGTGTAGTAAAATTAATGAGGGTTTAGAAATATCTCTAAGACATGAGAAAAAGAAAACTGATAACCGGGAGAAATAAATGGGCAAATCTCAAGAACTTTATAATAAAGCCAAAAAAATTATTCCTGGCGGAACGCAACTTCTTTCCAAAAGACCAGAAATGTTTCTACCGGATTTATGGCCTGCATATTATGATAAGGCAAAAGGTTGTGAAGTATGGGACCTTGATGGCAATAAATATATTGATATGAGTTATATGGGAATTGGAGCATGTATCTTAGGGTATGCCGATGATTATGTAAATAATGCGGTAAAAGAAGTCATTGATAAAGGAAATATGAATACGCTAAATGCTCCGGAAGAAGTTGAACTCGCCGAACTTTTATGTGAATTGCATCTCTGGGCGGATATGGTAAGATATGCAAGAACCGGCGGAGAGGCGATGGCTATTGCTGTAAGAATTGCAAGAGCCAAAACGGGAAAAGATAAAGTTCTATTTTGTGGTTACCATGGATGGTGTGATTGGTATCTGGCTGCTAATTTAGCAGATGATAAGGCGCTCGATGGACATTTACTTCCTGGACTGGAACCCCAAGGCGTTCCTGAGGCGTTGAAAGGAACAGCATATCCATTTGTTTATAACGACACAAAAGGATTTTTAGAACTGATAGAAAAATATAAAAATGAGGTTGGTGTTGTTGTATTAGAGTCAGTAAGGAATAAAAAACCTGAGAAAGAATTTGTAGCTACAATAAAAAATGTTACCAAAGATTTAGGCATTGTTTTAGTTGTTGACGAAGTAAGCGCTGGATGGAGATTAAATATTGGAGGCGCTCATTTATTATATAATATAGAGCCGGATATTGCAGTATTTGCAAAGGGTATCAGTAATGGTTATCCAATGGCTGCAATAATAGGAAAAAGTGAAGTAATGGAAGCCGCTCAAACTTCATTTATCAGCAGCACATACTGGACCGATAGAATAGGCCCCGTTGCGGCTATTGCAACGATAAGAAAAATGATTGAAAAAAATGTACCTAATTATTTAGTGAAGCAAGGAAAAACAGTTCAACAAGCATGGACTAATTTAGCTGAAAAACATGGGTTGAAAATACATGTTGAGGGAATTTATCCTTTAGGTCATTTTAATTTTGAATATGATAATCCACTTGTATTAAAAACTCTTTTTACCCAATTCATGTTAGAGAGAGGATTCCTGGCTACAAATGCTTATTATGCTTCATTTTCGCATAAGAATGAACAAATTGAAAATTATATTACAGCTGTAGATGAAAGTTTTAGCTTAATTAACAAGGCATTAGAATATGGAAATCCTGAAAAATATTTAAAAGGTCCCGTATGTCATGCAGGATTTAAAAGGCTAACATAGTTTATGCAAAATGTGTTTATCCTTACAGAAGGCGGAAATAACATAGGATTTGGACATATTACCCGCTGTACGGCTCTGTATCAGGCTTTTGAAGAAAGAGGAATAACTCCCAAATTTATTATTAATGGAGATGAGTCCGTAATTGATTTGTTAGTTTGTAAGAACTATGAAATATTTAACTGGATAGATGAAAAAGAACGGTTATTGGAACTAATTAAAAAGGTTGATATTGCAATTATTGATTCTTATTTAGCTGGTATAGACATTTATGAAACCATATCTGAACGTGTTAAAATTCCAGTGTATCTTGATGACAACAAAAGATTGGATTATCCAAAAGGCGTCGTTGTTAATGGGGCGATTTATGCTGAAGAATTAAATTATCCTATGAAAAAAGGAGTAACCTATTTACTCGGTTCAAAATATATGCCGTTACGAAAGGAATTCTGGAATGTTCCGGAAATAGAGATAAAAGAAAATATTGAATCAGTGATGATTACCTTTGGTGGCGATGATACGCGTAATATGACGCCAGGAGTTTTGAGACTCTTGAAGAATAACTTTCCTGAATTGATAAAAAATGTAGTGGTTGGAAGAGGATATAAATATATTAATGAAATCGAAGAGCTAAAAGATGATAAGACAAATCTTATTTATTCTCCCGATGCAGATGTTATGAAAAATATTATGCTTGAATCTGATATTGCTATTTCTGCTGCAGGGCAAACTACTTATGAATTAGCACGGGTTGGAACTCCAACTATTGCAATTTCTGTTGCAAAAAACCAATTAGATAATGTAAAAGGTTGGAAAATAACCGGCTTTATTGAGTATGCAGGCTGGTGGAGTGATAGAGATATTCTTAATAATATTAATAATTCGTTAGATAAAATAGCATCTTTCCAATTAAGGAAAGAAATGAATCAAAAAGGAATTTTGTATGTCGACAGGGAAGGTGGTTTTAGAATAGTAAAATCTATTTTGAAACAATAATAGGTCAAAATGAAAAAAAATTACGTTATAAGGAAAGCAGAAAAAAAAGATATTTATTTAATATTTCATCTTTCTAATGACCCAGTAGTTAGAGAAAATTCAATAAATTCAAAAGAAATACAATGGAAAGACCATTTTGATTGGTTTGAAAAAATAATTATTGACAGCGATTATGTTTTCTATGTCATATTCGATAATAAGGGAGAATTAATAGGGCAGATAAAATATGAAATCAATAATAACATCGCTGTCGTTAGTATTAGTATTACAAAAAATTTTAGAGGCAAGAAACTTTCAGTTCCCCTTTTAAAGGATACAGCAAGAACTTTCTTTAAAGAAAAGGAGAATGTAAATGAAATTCATGCGATGATTAAGCCTGATAATATTCCATCCATCAAATCATTTCAAATGGCAAATTATCGCTTTGAAAAAAACACTTTAATCAACAGTGAAGTTTTTTCAGTTCATATTTTGAACAGATAAGGGAAAATATTAAAAATGAGAAACCATAAAAATATACTAAAAAGTAATAAAGTATTTATAATTGCGGAACTCTCCGCAAACCATAATCAGGATTTTGATATTGCAGTAAAAACAATCAAAGCAATGAAAGAGGCAGGCGCAGATGCCGTAAAACTTCAAACCTATACTCCGGATACTATAACAATTGATTGCGATAATGAATACTTTCAGATAAAAGAAGGGCTATGGAAAGGAAAGACTCTTTACCAACTCTACAAAGAGGCATATACGCCATGGGAATGGCAGCCACGATTGAAAAAGATCGCAGAAGAGGAAGGTCTTGTATGTTTTTCGTCGCCATTTGATAAATCAGCAGTAGATTTTCTCGAGGAAATGAATGTTCCAGCGTATAAAATCGCATCGTTTGAGATTACTGATATACCTTTGATTGAATATATTGCCTCAAAAGGCAAGCCAGTGATTATATCTACCGGTATTGCCACATTATCTGATATTGAGGAAGCAGTTAATGCCTGTAAACGAAGGAGTAACGAGAATATAATTCTTTTACACTGTGTTTCAAGTTATCCTACACAACCGGAAGAATTCAATTTGAAAACAATGGTGAATTTAAAAGACACTTTTAATGCTAAAATAGGTTTATCAGATCATTCTTTGACAAATGATGCTGCTATCGCTTCAGTTGCAATGGGTGCTAAAGTAATTGAGAAGCATTTCATTTTGGATCGTTCTTTAGGTGGTCTCGATTCTGCCTTTAGCTTAGAACCAGATGAATTCAAAAGTTTGGTTAGATCCATTCGAAATGTTGAAAAGGCACTTGGAAAAGTTGATTATTCTCTGAATGAAAAAAAAATAAAAAATAGAAGATTTTCGCGAAGTCTCTTTGTTGTAAAAGATATTAAAAAAGGCGAGAAATTTACTAACGAAAACGTGAGATCTATAAGGCCTGGGTATGGTATGAAGCCGAAGTACTATTATGATGTTATTGGTAAAAGTGCTGCTTGTGATATGGAGAGGGGAACGCCATTAATATGGAAATTAATTTAATGAAAATCAATAAACTTAAATAATGAAAGGAATAATAATTATGGACAATCTAAAAAGATGTACAAGATGTGTTATGCCGGAAACGTGGGCTGGGATTTCATTTGATGAAGAAGGTGTTTGTAGTATATGCCGAGAATATGAGAAGAAAAAGAATATCGATTGGGATGAGAGACAGAAGTGGCTCAAAGAAATTTTACAAAAATATAAAGACTACGCTAAAGTAAAAGGTAATAAGTATAATTGTGTTATTGGTTCTAGCGGAGGTAAAGACAGCACCTATGCTTTGTGGGCTGCTGTAAAAAAGTATGGAATGAAACCATTGGTTGTTTCTTGGGAACATTTTACTTCACTATCGCCTGTAGCTGAATGGAACATGATGGAGATTCCCAGAAAACTTAATTGTGATCATATTCGTTTTACTATAGGCGATGGTTTGCGGAATGCATTATGCCGTTCAGGAATTGAATATAATGGTGATTTTTGTTGGTTCTGTCATAATGGAGTAGGAACGCTATCTGCAAGGATTTCAAAACAATGGGATATTCCCTTACAAATATGGGGTGAACCTTCTGCAGAATATCAAACTTATGGAGCTTATAAATTGGAAGATTTAGAAGAACAGGATAAAAAACACTTTAAGAAAGTTTTTCAGGCAGGAATAACCCCTGAAAAGATTCTGCCAAAGGGATATGAATTGCGCGATTTGATGCCTATGATGTGGCCTGAAGGAGAATTCCCTTTGAAGGCTATATACCTTGGAGTATATGAGCCATGGAACCAAAGGGAACATGTTAAAATAATTAAAAGAGAATTGGGATGGAAAACAACTAAGGTTGAGGGAACTTATGTTGATTGGGATAAAATAGATTGTCCCTTTGAACCTGTAAGAGATTGGCAAAAATTTATAAAAAGAGGATTTGGCCGTACAACATTTCAGGCGAGTAAAGATATAAGAGAAGGACTAATGTCAAGAGAAGAAGGTCTTAAACTTGTCGAAAAGCATGATGGGAAAAGACCCAAGGCTCTTGATTTATTCCTTAAAGAGGTTGGAATGACTGAAGATGAATTTAATAAAATAACTGAAAAACATATTGTATATAAAGAAGTTAAATAATAACCTTGATAGTTATAGGTAATACGAAAAATACTTGTTTTCTTGTAACGTAATAATAATAGATATTGAAGTATTTGCAGAAGAAAATGTCAGGTAGATTAGACCGGGGTATGAGTTGTAGACAAGGTAAAGGTGTTATAAACACGGAGTGAAGAAACTGCTCAATCTTGGCTCCTCCTGTATATATCCCAAAAACGCTCCTCAACCGCTGAAAGAAGAATACCTGTTAACCGGACCACTTGAACCGACCAACGAACCCTACGCCATAGCAAAGATAGCAGCGATAAAACTATGCCATTATTACAACAAACAATACGGCACAAATTTTATCTCCGTAATGCCAACCAACCTATACGGTTCCGGCGACAACTTCAACCTCGAAACTTCCCATGTCCTGCCGGCATTAATCAGAAAAATGCACCTTACCCAATGCCTTGAGAACAACGATCTGGACTCTATCCGCAAAGACATTAATAAAAGACCCATTCGTGGAATTGACGGCACTGCCTCTAATGAAGATATTGTATCAGTATTAAATTCTTTTGGCATAAGATATTCAAAGTTAGCAGTAGGCATTATGCAGTCTGCAAACTCTCAGAACGACGTGCCAACTGCCAACCGCCCACTGCCAACTGTCCTCTCCCTCTGGGGTAGTGGAAAGCCCCGCCGCGAATTCCTCTACGTTGACGACCTCGCCGACGCTGTAGTTTTTCTTATGAACAATTATAATGCAAAAGACATTGGCGAATTTATTAATATCGGCACGGGGAATGATTTAACCATAAAAGAACTGGCTGAGATGATTAAAAATATTGTCGGTTTTAAAGGTAGTATTGATTGGGATTCATCAAAACCGGATGGGACTCCGCAGAAGCTGCTTAATATTGATAGATTACATAAACTTGGATGGAAAGCACAAATTCCTTTAAAGGGAGGAATTAAAAAAGACTATCAATGGTATAAAAACAGAAGGATATAAAATGTTTTTTAAAAGAATTACTAAAAAAATATTCAACAAAGCAGGATTTGATATAGTAAGATATCCCCCTATGAATCAAATAATAAAACGTAGAATGAAACTTATTTCTTTTTATGATATTAATCTAATTTTCGATGTAGGAGCTAACATAGGACAATATGCAAAACAAATGAGAAATAGGGGGTACAAAGGTAGGATAGTATCGTTTGAACCGTTATCATCTGCCTATAAAAAACTTGTGGAAAATTCCAGTGCCGATCCTCTATGGAATACTGTTAATATTGCACTCGGTGATAATGAAAGAACGACTGAAATAAACATTGCAGGAAATTCATATAGTAGTTCAATTCTTGATATGCTACCAAAACATCTTAGCTCAGCTCCTGACTCAGTATATGTTGGAAAAAAAGTGGTAATAGTTCGTAGAATTGATTCGATCATTAGTGATTATTTTCATAGTAGTGATAAACTTTTCTTAAAAATTGATACTCAAGGCTATGAAAAGAATGTAATTGATGGAGCAGAGAATTCAATTGATAAAATTGCTGGTATACAATTGGAAATGTCATTAGTACCACTGTATAAAGGTGAAACATTATTCTTAGAGATTATTAATCTGCTAAAACAGAAAGGATATACTTTAATGTCATTAGAGCCTGGTTTTAGCGATCCTTCTACAGAACAATTACTACAAGTTGATGGCATATTCTTTCGGCAAGTATGATAATCTAAACTATAATCATTAAGAAGCCACTGGTAGGAATAAGTTATTCATATTAGGCAGGGATCTTAAACACGGGGAAAATATATTTTTAAGTGAATAAGATATTTAAAAATTCAATATTTAATATAATACGAGTTGTAGTAGTTACTCCTATTTTTTTTATACTTGTACCTTATACTATTTCAAAAATTGGAACTGAAGGATATGGTATATGGGCGCTTATAGGTGTGGTTGGCAGTTATCAATCATTTGTCGATTTTGGGCTTACTACTTCTTTAATAAGATTTGTTGCTAAGGCAGAGGTATTCAAAGATTATGATGCTATTAGTGAATACATAGCAACTTCCGCAATAATTTATTTATTTTTATCTTCAATAGTAATCTTATTAATCATTACTTTTAAAAATTTTATAGTTATAGATATTTTAGGAATAAAGGCTAATTTAGACATAGCGTATTTTTTAGTAATTTTTACAGCATTATCTTCAATGATTAATATGATTTCAGGCCTATTTAGATCAATTATTGACGGTGTTCAGCGAATGGATATTTCAAATGGTATTTTAACATTTCAAGTAATATTATCTGCAATTGGAACATTCTTTTTTCTGGAAAGCGGATATGGATTAAAAGGTCTTGCAACCAATTTGTTGATATGTTCCTTTTTAAGTTTACTTTTGAATGCATATTTTTCGAAGTTAATTGTTCCATATAAGATAAATCCGCTACTGTTTAAAATATCACGATTTAAAGAAATGTTTTCGTATAGTGTAAATTTACAATTAGCAAGCTTAGTTAGGATGTGGGTAGAACCATTAAATAAGATACTAATCTCACATTTCTTTTCTCTATCTCATGTTGGTTATTATGAAGTTGCATTGAGATTTAATAACCATGCAGCGAGTTTAATTAGGTCAGCCTTATCTCCTATCTTCCCGGCGGCAGCAGAAATTTATCAAAAGCAAGGGATTGAGAAAATTGAAAAACTGCGTATAAAATCTTCAAAGTACTTATTTACGTTTCTTACGGCTATATATGTTGTGATAATTATTCTAATTCCTGATTTTGTAAAATTATGGTTAGGTCCTGATTTGCAAATAGTGGCCCCACTGATAATAATTTTTATGGTAGGATTATACATCTCATTATTAGCTACTCCTGCTTATTCTATATTAAATGGTACCGGTTATTCAAAGGAAACACTATTTGTTCAAATACAATCTGTGGTTGTAAATATTGTAGGGATATTAGTATTTTGGAAATTATTTGGTTTCTATGGATTTTGTGCAGCATTCTCAGTTTCAATGATATATAGCTTTGGGGCATCGCAATATTACTACCAGCGGAGATTTGGTAATGAATTGAAAGTATTCAAAGTTCTCGGAGATAAGAAAGTAATTATTAGTAACCTTATTAATTTAGGAATAGGTGTTGCTTTTGTTAATACTTTCAATCTAAACAATTATTTTAAGATAATAGTATTTGGTTTGGTGTTTTTTATTTGTAATATTCTTGTTATTTGGAAATTGAGAATAATAACAGGAGCAGATATTGAAATACTTTTAGGAAGTAAAGGGTATAATAGGATTGTGGCTAAGATTAAAGGACTATCTTGATGGGTGTCTTATTATTACTAATAGTATTTATACTAGGCACTGAGGGTTTTGGTTTTTCAAGTACTACTCTTGGGATAAATATATCGACACCTATTGGTACAATTGAAATAGGCCAGATATTATTAATAATTGTTCTATTAATTTGTTTTATCAGGAGTAAACGAAGAAAAATAAATATTAAAGAATCTGTATTATTTCCCATAATATTTTTGATTTTGTTTATTTTTTTTCAGTTTTTTAGAAATATTGCTGCTGGATTGAATGTTCAGCTCGCTTTAAGAGGGATAAAAAGGATTTATATGATATTCTATATATTTCCATTAATAATATTAATCAAAAATAGATCTCAATTGCAAAAATTTATTAATTATATTTTATTAATAGGATTTATAAGTGCTTTAGTTGCTATATATCAATTTTTATTGGGTACTTCTTTTGGTGCCAGCAAAGCAGCCGGAATTGGTGGAGGATTTTCAAGAATATATCATCCTGGTGCTGTTCTTATGGCATTTTGCTTTTTTATATCTTTATCACATTTTCTTATTTTCGGCATTCGAAAGAAATATTATTGGATGTATGTTCTTATTCCGTTTTATCTTATAGGTGTAATAGTAACACTTCATCGTAATTTAATAGGAGCAACCCTATTTACTATAGTTCTTATAATTGCTGTTGAATTATTATCTAAAGGAAAGATTAATCTATTATGGAAACCAATATTTGGAGGGATAATTTTATTTTTAATATTGAGTAATATTTTACAAAAAAGTGGATTTGGTATGGAGCAATTACTGTTACGAGGCAGAAGTGCAATTATAGAAATTAAATATTTTGAAGGCAATTATGCTGGTAGATGGGAAATTTTAAGCGATACTTTTTCGAGAATAATAAAAGAATCTCCGTTAATTGGGAAGGGATATCAGTATGAATATGTTGCAAATATACTAGGTACTTACTATATAACTAATGATAGCACTTATAGTAATATACTTGTCTTGTTTGGTTTAATAGGGATAATTGTTTGGTTAATTTTAATGTATAAAATTGCAATACTTTCACTAAGAATGTATATAAATACATTAAAATTATCTGATAAGGCACTATATTTAACAATATTAGTAATGCCTATATTTTTTACAATAATTGGATTTTTTAGTGCAATTATTATTTATTCAGCTAATCTTACTGTTTTGATCACTATTATAGGTATATTATACTTATTAATATATTTCCAAAAACAACCACAGATTGTAGTGAATACAATTGAACCTACCTAAAATCTCTATTATAATGGTTTCTTTTAATCAAGGAGATTTTATTGAAGAATCTATTTTAAGTGTTATTAATCAAGATTATCCTAATTTAGAATTCATTTTAATTGATGGCGGATCTACTGATAACACCTTAAATATAATTAGCAAATATAAGAATAAAATTGATTATTATGTTACTGAAAAAGACTTCGGTTTATATCACGCACGTAATAAAGGATTACTAAAAGCAACAGGTGATTATATAGGATTTCTAAATACGGATGATACTTATAGAAAAGATTCTTTATTAACTATTGGTCGATTTTTTTCTGATAGTCCTGATGTTGATTTAGTTTATGGAACAGCTGCAAGGATAACAAAAGAAGGTGAAATAACTAATTATTTTGGAGATTTTGAATTTGACAAAGAAAATTACCTAAAGTATTCTCAAACAATTCCTGATCAATCAACATTTTTCAGGAAAGAATGCCTTGCATATATAGGTTTATTTGATACTTCATTAAAGTTTGGGGGAGATACCGACCTCTGGAAACGATTTGCAAAGTATAACCTTAAAATTGTCCATATCAATAAGCATATAGGTAATTGGCGAATTTATAATGAAACACTTTCATACAATCTTAAATATCGATGGCAAAGGGCATTAGAAGCGATAAGAGTACAACGTCGCTATGTACGTACTTACTTTAATTATGTCACTATTAAAGTTTTAATTAATTATTTCCGGTTAGTATTTAGAGAGAAGAAATGGGCAAGAAATTTGTATTTTCTTTTTAAAAATAATAAATGATAATTGATAATATTTATTTTGGGAGAGTTTTATGAAAATAGCAATATTAAGTGCTTTTACGGTTTCTTCAGAAATGTCCATAAAAGATTTATTATCTGATGATGACCCAATTTGTTACAAGAGTTTTCATCCCCATCCTTGGGCGTCAATTCTAGCACAAAGCCTTGCAAAAATTAATAACAATGAGGTGCATGTTTTGACTATGTTCGGAGATGTAAAAAAAGATAGATATTTTGAATATAATA